>ENA-UOOE01003271-UOOE01003271.1-fermentation-metagenome-genome-assembly--contig:-NODE-3271-length-10447-cov-4.062067_pt1 | contig 10447 bp, 8 predicted proteins | sample MGYA00245776_ERZ724021 | MGnify/ENA primary metagenome ERZ724021 (study PRJEB28704, sample SAMN03018321) | fermentation metagenome | biome: anthropogenic terrestrial biome; feature: soil; material...
GATCATTTGTGGTCAAATAGGAAGTAAAAATTACAAAGTTCGTTATAGTTCAGTATTTTTTACTTTATAGTCGTTATATTATTTTAAAAATCATGAAGCAGAAGAAATTTGTGATATTTTACTGAATACAAGATCACGATTGAAATGGGAATTTCAGATGGTTTAGCATACTTTTTTTTAAAATATTTGAAAATTAAACCAAAATAATTGAGATATCTTCAGAAATGTATAAGAAAATAACAGAATTATTTATCACCTTCAAATCTACTATTATTAGGAGAGTTTAAAATGGAAACTGATCTATTTCAAAGAATTAATGAATTAATTTTACTTACAAATCAAAAAATAGCTGAAGGACTTTCCGATGGAACGTTGATGTATTATCAAAGGATTATAAATAAAGTAACAGTTGATAAGTTTAATTATGACTCTAATGGTTTTATTACGTATCATTCTACAATCCAATCCATTTTGAAGAATAGTGGGTTCGAAATTGATGGAAGAGAAAGAATCAAAGAGTCAGTTCTTAGATCTAAAGAGTATTTAAGTGCATTAGACAGTTTAAATATAATATATAAAGATTTTAATAATGTTAACCATTTAGATATGTTTGTATCACAAATTATTAGATTAATAGAGACTAACTCAACGTTAACTCCTTCAAAAATTGATTTTTTAACAAAAACATTCATCAAGGAGCTTAATAATGAACCAGTGAAGTATGGTGCTACTGTTGAGCTTGAAGGAATAATTATGATGATTGATAAGCTGGATATAGCGGAGGGAGTTATCTTAAGAAGGCCAGAAGCCAAAGATATTGAAGGAGAATTTTTTTATAATGACCCATTACCATTAATAAACCCTTCAGCAATTCTGAATATTGAAATTTTAGGAAAAGGCGCAGGAGCAGATTTACAAAAATATGTAGAAAAAGTAATTTCACTACTAAAATTGTTTAAAATAGGCAGTGTGGACAAAATAAAATATAAATCGTATTCCGACTCCATATTAAGCTTTCAAGGATCAATAAGTTCTGGATTTAGAAAATTAAATCTTGAAAAGTATTCATTATCAAATAAAGATAAAGATAAATTAATGGAATTTTGGAATAAATTTTTTAATATATTACCCGAAGGATTTTATGGATTTAATTCATCTAAAATGGATTATCTTACTATCGCATTTAACCGTTATACTGATTCATTATTAAATGATATTCCTGAGGAAAGAGTGGCTAACGCCGTAATGGGTTTAGAAGCTATATTTCTTAATAATGAAGGAGAACTTAAATATAAATTAAGTAAAAGAATATCTAAAATTATGGGTTTATTAGGCTGCAATGCTATTACAATTGACCAAACAGTCATGGAAGCTTATAAAATTAGAAGTAAATTTGTTCATGGTGATCATTTAGAAGCAAATAAAATTATAGAATTAGAAAAGATTTTTAGAGGAGAAAATAAAAGAAATGGGGAAAAAATATTTAATATATTGGATAATGATGAGACTATGAGTGATTTTATACGGAAAATAATAGAACTTTTAAGGGTTTCCATAATCTTAATCACACTTCAAAGGGATGGAGAAAACTATTCTAAAAATAAAATGAAAAAAGACTTTATTAATTTGATTGATAATTCATTAATAGATAAAGAAAAAGAGGAAGAATTAAAGAGGTTACTGCTAACCCTCTCTGAAAATATAACAATCATAGAGTTATAAAGTCTTCGTTAACTTCTCCAAACGCAAGCTCCTCTAATTTTTCTTTATAATCACTTAAATTTTTATTAACTTTTTTCATGTTGGAAAATAAATTTCAAATTAATGACAAATAGTCACAGATTTTCAATGATCTGATTTTTTTTGCAGTGAGTTTTAATCTAATTTTACTTTTATTCAATCTAAAAACTACTAAAATTTACTTCGCTAAACGCAACTATAACGAAGTCCGATGATGCATAATTAATATAAAAAAATCATACTTACATAATCTAAGAATAATCTTTAGATAAAATTTAATAGATAATTAAAGATTTCACTTAATTCTTTTGTATACTAAGAAAAAAAACTACATGTAAATGAAGTAATTTACCAGTTGATTACATTAGATTATCTAATTTATTATAGTTTTCAAGTTTTTTTCTTATAAAACGAGGACTTAAAAATTATAGATAATATATTCAAAATTTTATAGATAGTACTCAATTGTATTAGATAATGGAATAAATGTAAGTTTTTATATTATAATTTTATATATTTTATTATTGTAATAATGAATGGGGAAAACAATGATCATTGAATCCGTGAATGTTAAGAATTTTAGGAGTATTTATGATGAAACTTTAAATCTTGATAATTTTACTACTTTGATAGGTCCTAATGGGGTGGGTAAATCCTCTTTTTTAAAGGCTATAGATCTTTTTTATAATCCCAATATGAAGTATACTGAAGAAGATTTTTATAATAACGACACAACAAGTGATATTGAAATTACAATCTGTTTTAGTAATTTAACAGATTATGAAAAAGATCATTTCAAGAAATATGTGAGAAATGATAGATTAATTGTCATGAAAGTATTAAAATGGCCTTTTAAGAAGAGTAACCAAAAATATCATGGAAAACATCTCCAAAACCATGAGTTTGATTCATTTAGGAATGCACTAGGTGCAAGTAATTTAAGATCAGAATATAATAAACTAAAAGATAAATATCCAAGCTTGTCAGATTATACTAATAAAAATAACGCAGAGCTTGGTTTAAAAGAATGGGAAGATAAAAACCCTGAAAGTTGTATTTTAAGGCAAGATGACGGCCAATTTTTTGGTTTTAACGAAATTGGAATCACTAACTTAGAAAACTTTACTCGTTTTATTTATATTCCTGCTGTACATGATGCTTCTGAGGAAGCATCTGAAGGTGGAAAATCAAAATCAGTTTTCACACAAATTATGGATTTGGTGATTAGAGGTGTTCTTTCTCAAAAAGAAGAATTTATAAACTTAGAACAGGAAGCTCAAAAAAACTACGATCTAATGATGGAAAATGAAAAGAATTCTCTAACAAATTTGGAAAAAGAAATAAGTAAAATTTTAGGAATTTTCGTTCCAGATGCAAGTGTAGGAATAAATTGGGAACATAATACAATTAGAATGCCTACACCAAATGCTAACATGAAAGTTGTTGAGGATGGTTATGGTGCATCAATTGAAAGAAGTGGGCACGGATTACAAAGAGCTTTCATCATGACCATGTTTCAATATTTAACCAAAATTCAATCAATGTCTAAAATTAAAAAAGATGAGAGCAAAACACATTTTGAACCCCCTAATATTATTATAGGTATTGAAGAGCCTGAACTATATCAACATCCTAATCGGCAGAGGTACCTTTCAAAAATTCTATTAAGGTTAACTGAGGGTAATATTGAAGGCGTAGCTGAAATATTTCAAATAATTTACACTACTCATTCGCCACTTTTTGTTGATTTAGAAAACTTTGAAAATGTAAGAAAGTTAGCCAAAGTTGAAATGAAAAAAGATAAACCTAAAGTAACTTGCATATATTCTACTAACTTTAAAGAAGTTGTTAATCTTCTAGAAAATGCCGATGGTGTTGAAGAAGGTAATTATACTTCTAGGAGTTTTAAAGGAAGTATAAAAGCTGTAATGACTCCTTGGATGAATGAAGGATTCTTTGCAGATATGATAGTTCTTGTAGAAGGTGTTGATGATAGAGCAGCCATAATCGGATTAAATAATGCTATTAATGGGTTGAAAAATGATTTTGAAGGAAATGGAGTTGCTGTTATTCCATGTATGGGTAAAAATAATCTACATAAGCCTTATGCAATTTTTACTAAACTAAAAATTCCAGTATATTGTATATGGGATAGTGATCATGAAAAATACAAGAACAGTAAGCTAAAAGTTAGAAATAAAGAAATAAAGAAAAATCATAAACTTTTAAGGTTATGTGGGCATAATGTTATAGATTGGCCGGATAAGGTTGAGAATAACTATGCTTGTTTCAAAAATAACCTTAATGATACATTGAAAAATGAAATTGGAAATGAAGTTTACGTGGATATTATTAATAAATGTTGCAGATATTATGATATGGAAATGACTGAAGCAGTCAAAAGGCCTAAAGTTATAGAAAACTTGGTTAAAGAATCAAAAAGAATAGGATGTTCTTCAAAGACTCTTGAAAAAATAATAACTAAAATTTCTGAGTTGAAAGGTGATAACTTTCAAAAACAAATCATCTTAAACGGCAATGAAGAAGAGACTATGGAAGAAACTAAAAATGTAAACAATTTAGATCAGTGGTTATAATTAGTAGTTTATTTTAATCTTCTCCAAAAAGAATAAAACAACATAAAATTATTATATATATATTGTTTTTTTGCCCTCAAAAATGAATTAGTATGTCTTGAAATATATAATGACGTTATTCAATGTTTGGAGGTTTTAAATGGCTAAATCAGCTAAACTTAACAAAAATGGATAGTATGAAGTAGAAATTGTAATGGATAACTTAGTTTTTCTAGCAGGTAATGATCTTTTATTTTCAGAAGAAAGCTCAGAAATAAAAGAAGCTATGAGTTATAATCATTATACTTCCCCTTATCCTGGAAAAGGTTTTGAAGGCTTCTTAAAATTGGGTATAGCTCATTTTATTAATAATAATTCAACTTTAGAAGAGGATATAAAAAACGCTAATTCATTGATTTTAAATGAATATCCCAAAATTGCCAAAAAAGTAGTTGAAAAAAAAAAGAGGGATCTAAATTTGAAGGTTCAATTAAGTCTGAAAGAGATCTGATTCGTGTTGTGAAAGAGACTATAGGCGAACTTGAGGATGATTACGGTGGAATAACACCAAAGAATGTACTAATAAACGAACTTAATGAAAAACACACTATTGATTCAGAGAAAATAGAAGAAATACTGAGAGTACTCAAGAGAAAGGGAACTATATATGAACCACAGCAGGGACACTACAAAATTCCTCAAGCTCCATTGACGAAAAAGTTTTTATTACGATTGAAGTATATTTATTCCTAATTTTTTCGGATATTTAATAATCCGAGGAGTGTCACGTTTAAAGCCAAGATTCACTGGTTTTATTTTTATATTCATTTTTTCGGATCTATTTCCTCACCCTCACTGTTAATTGTCCCATTACATCTACGACAAGGGTCTACAGTAATACCTTGCATTGTTTTTCTCACATAAATTTTCCCTTCACCACATTTGCATAGATAATCCTTTATAATTCTTCCTACCATTTTTGTATGGATTGTTTTAACAGATAAAATTTTATTATAAAGACAAATTTAAGATTTTTAATAAAATTAACAGAATTTTCTAAAACATAAAAATTTAAGGGTTATTTTAGCAAAAGTTACGTAACATTAAAGTAACGGCTATTTTAGAACTATATTTTTAGTAGAATGTAATATAAAACAATTCAGTAACCTCCCTGGTGGATAAAATGTTTCTTATAATGAAGCAAATTAAAAACTCAAAAGATTCTCATTATACCGTAGCAGATTTATAGGTATAACAACAGTTTTGAATTAATATTTTTTTTCAAGAGAATTTTTTTTATAAATGTTTAAAATCTTAACTTTCGAAAAATAGTAATTCTAGAAATAAGTAAAACCAGATAAGTAACTACTTTATATAAATGTAACTATCTATTTTTAAGTATTGATCCAAGTTTAGAAATGATATCTTTGGTTTGAAGTTTATATTTATATAAAATTTGTATGGGCATATTCTTTTCTTGGCTTAAAATTCTCTAAATCTTAAAGAATGTAATAAATTGACCAATTAAGAAGTAAAACAGCATTGAAAACATATATGGCTTTTTTATATCCTGTAAACTCTTTTTTTTATTGATAAAATTTTGACTGTAAGTACAAGAGAGACTAAAAAATTATTTATAAATCTAAACTTTTCTTATTCTTCCCCAAATTTCACATATTTAGAAAATCAAATCACAAAAAATAAGTAATTAATAAAAAAAATAGATTTTTAAATATTGATTTCAATTGGTAACATTATTAGGAATTTTGTTAATCAGTAGGTTTTATAGTTTCAAATTGGGGGTAGATCTATGGTAAAGTTTTTGCATACGGCAGACTGGCATTTAGGGATTAAATACAAACATTTGGGGGATAAAGCACAAGAAGCCAGAGATATTAGATTAAAAACTGTAAAAAAAGTTCTTGAACTGGCCAAAGATAATTATGTAGATTTTGTTTTAGTAGCCGGAGATATATTCGACAGTAATCAAGTTGATCGAAGTTTGATAACTGAACTTTCGAAGATATTTTCACAGATTGCACCTACTTCGGTTTATTTACTTCCCGGTAATCACGACCCTTTAACTATGGATTCTTTATATCACGATCCTGTTTGGCAGACTTTAGATAATCTTACAATTTTTAGTGAGCCTGAGCCTTTAATGCATGGAAATGTTATCTTATACCCTTGCCCAGTTAATCAGAAACAGTCCCGGGAAGATCCCACCCAATGGATTGAGGCTAAATCTAATAACATATCAATTGGGGTTGCCCATGGTAATCTTCAAGTTGGCAAAATTGAAAATAATTTCCCAATAGATCCCCAAAGAACTGAAAAATCAGGCTTGGATTATCTGGCCCTGGGAGAATGGCACTCTTTATTTAAACAAAAAGATTCTAAGGGAATTACAAGAACAGTATATTCTGGAACTCCCGAAACAACCAAATTTGGTGAAGATACAAGTGGTAAAACAGTTATAGTAAAGATTGACTCTCCAAATGCAATTCCTCAAATCACAGAAATAGAAGTAGGCAATTTATCATGGGAAAAACATGAAATAGAAATTAACAGCTTAATAGATGTTAATAACATGGAATTAAACCTTAAAAACGTTCCCCAACCTCAAAAAAACATTATATCCCTAAAAATTAGGGGAGTGACAGACCCAAAAACTATAAGTTATTTATCATCATTGGAGGACCGTTACCATAACCATTTCATGTTTTTCCAACTATTAATGAGTGAACTTTACCTTAAACCTAATCTTTTAGAACTGAAAGCTCTTTTACCTGAGGGTACGGTGATTAATCAGACCTTTGAAGCATTAATGGCACTTATGAAAACCCAACCTGAGATCCAGGATTATTCTGATATCAGCTCAGAACGGACTTCGGAAATTTTCGCACAACTCAGAGATAAAGATATTATAGAGGGTTTATCACCCAAAGTCTTAAATTATGCTTTCATTTTGATGTATCAAATGATTAAGGAGGCGTCACAATGAACATTCAAAGCATACGCTTGGAAAACTGGAAAAAATTCACTGACCCAATTGAAATAGAACTCAAAGAAGGATTGAATGTAATATACGGGCCTAATGAGGGAGGTAAAAGTACCTTAATTGACTCCATAATCACCACATTCTATTTCAAACACAATAGCAGAGCTGATGACATAAAATCTCTGAGACCATGGGGTACTTCTCTCCAGCCACAAGCCAGCATAACTTTCCAGAAGAATAGGCAGAAGTACAGAATAACTAAAGCTTTCCAGGAAAAAAAAAGTTTATTGGAAAAAATGGAACCTAATGGTTGGCAGAAAATCGCAAAAAGTGATCTTGCTGACCAAGAACTTATTAAACTAATAGGTGGCCAGTTAAAATCTCGAAATGACTCTAATCCAGAATCATGGGGTTTAGGACCTACATTGTGGATGGCCCAGGGAGACCCTACAATCGACAAAAATCTTAACGATGAAACTTTATCATCTCTCCAGACCTTGGTGGGAGCTACCATTGAATCCAAGAAAGAAAGAAAGATCTTAAGCAACCTTAAATCCCATTATTTAAACATTTACACCAATAAAACGAAGAAACTTAAAGAAAAATCTGTACTTTTCCAGGTACGAAAAGAGATAAATTCTCTAAATAAAGAGTTATCCCTAATTGAACAGAATGAAAATAAAAAAGAAGAATTAATCCAGAATATAAAGGATAATAAATTTATTTTAAACAAGAACCAAAGCCTCTTAAAAGAAATTTCTGAAGAAAAGGATAAACTTGCGCAAGAAGCGGAAGAAGCCAAAAAACACCAAAAAAACCGAGAAAAACTAGAACATGAAATACAAGGGATCAAAACAGAATACAAAAGTATTAATGAGAAAATTGACGAATTAAGAGAGAATGAAGCAGAAATAGTCAAAATTAAATTGGATAATGATAAGATAAATCTCCAAATAGTTCCTTTACAAGATGAATTGACAAAACTTAACCAGGAAATAGCTGAAAAGGTTACTGAACTTAGGGAAGCAAATAATAAAATTGACGAAGCAATAGCTGAAAAAGATATAGCAGGTATTGCCCACACTACAGTGATGGATGAACAAACCTTAGAAACCATGCAGAATAATTTAAAAGAGGTAAACCAACTTTATGACGAACTTCAATTATCACAAGATGAATATAATGCGATTATTGCTCCTTCTTCCAGCCAAATGGAGAAGATTGAACGATTAAACCATGATATTCATGATACTCAGACACGTCTCCACGCAATGGGGTTAATTGTAAATGCCACAGCCCAACATCAAATGTCTGGTGACATCTACCTTGACGATGAGATGGTTCCATTCTCTTTGGAGGAGGATGGAAACATTTCATGGACAGCTAACCAGTCTTTGAAGATAAAAATTGACGAAGTTGGTGAGATTGAAGTTAAAAGCGGTAGTCAAGATGTTAAGGGAATGAAGAAAAAATTAGAAGAGATGCAATCGGACTACCAGAACTTAGTTGCACCATTCGGTACCCAAGACCCTGCAGATATGAATAGATTAATTATTAAAAAAGAGTCCTCAGAAAAAGAATTAAAAAGAATAAAAACTGAATTAGAAAAAAAATCAGATAAAAGTAAAGATGAACTTCAAAGTGATGTTTTAGCCCTCGAAAACAAGATAAAATCAAATTGGAGTAGAATTCCTAGTGAATCACAGTATAAAGGATGTGAGGGTAAAGAAAAATCCTTGGTAAGATCTGAACTTTCTGACAAAATCATCCAACTACAAGATAGAATAGGAAGCTTAACCCAAGACCGTAAGGACTTGGAGGAAGAGTTAAAAGCAAATAGAAAAAAAGTTCAAGAATTTGAAGCCGCAATTAATGATTTTAAAAAGAATGCATATGGTAAACTTCAGCGTACCGAAGAGATAAAAAAAAGATTAAACCGATTAAAAAATGAAGATTTCACCACAGAAGAAATGGAAAGAAAAATAAAGCAGTTATCCTTTGAAATAGACCAAAAAACAAGGGCATGGGAAGTTTACCAAGAGGGAATTGAAGAAAAAGAGAAACAACCACTAGATGATTTTAAAGGACTTAATAATAAAATGGAAAGAATAAACCAAGATATCAAAAGCCAAGAACTCAAAAATGCAGGGATGGAAAGCAGATTACAAATGATTATTAGTCAGTACACAGACTCCAATGCAATCGAAGAAAGGTACGCGCAACTTCAGATAAAAGAGAAACAACTTAAAACTGAAGCTGATGCCCTAAAACTTTTATCCGACCTCACCTCTTTCTATCAGGAGAACACCATAAGAGAACTAAGTGAACCCATCCGCAAGCGAGTTAATGAAGACTTGGAGAAATTATTAGGTCCAAAATACTCACTAAACCTCAAGGAAATGAAACCAGGATCTATCCATGTAAACGGTGTAAACGGAGAAGAACCACTCATAAAACTCTTATCATTCGGAACCCAGGAACAAATATGGTGTCTTTTCCGTTTGGCACTGGGAAACATATTAAGCAGTCAAGATAAGCAGATGGTAGTTCTGGATGACCCTTTGGTTAACACAGACCCTGCACGTATGCACCATGCTCTGAGAATACTTGAAGAAAATGCCAAAGAAATGCAGATTATAGTGTTAACATGTGATGTTGATAAATACAACTCATTAACCGATGCTAACTTCATTTCAATGGATAAATCACTTTAATAATCTTTTAAGAACTATTGGACAGTTAAGATAAAATGGCATTATCTCACACAAATTTTGGAATATAATTAGGTGAATATTATGGATTTTGATATTCAAGTTGATAGAAATCTCAAAGGAATCGAATTAGAAAAGGATGGAAATGTTGATCAAGCGATTATACTTTATGAGAGGAATATAAATGAAAATTTTGTTGGGAATCATCCCTATGATCGTCTAGCAATTATTTATAGAAAAAGAAAACAGTTTGATGATGAGGTTAGGATTTTAGAGAAAGCTATTGAAATATTTGAAAAAATAACGTCATCACCCAAAAAATTTAAAAAAAGAGATTTAAAGTTTGATACTTCAAATCAGCACAACCAAAGGCACAATTACATGCAGCACGATATCTGCAGAGAAATGGGATATCATGG
>ENA-UOOE01003273-UOOE01003273.1-fermentation-metagenome-genome-assembly--contig:-NODE-3273-length-10432-cov-5.755228_pt1 | contig 10432 bp, 10 predicted proteins | sample MGYA00245776_ERZ724021 | MGnify/ENA primary metagenome ERZ724021 (study PRJEB28704, sample SAMN03018321) | fermentation metagenome | biome: anthropogenic terrestrial biome; feature: soil; material...
ATTGGAAGGAGATATTACATATGAAAAAGGTAATATTGTTAAGTGGAAGTCCAAACCCAGAAGGCAACACCGTGCAAGTCCTTAAAGAATGTTCAAAAGTTATAGAGCAAAATGGAGTTTCAGCTGAAGTTGTATCCTTAGCTGGAATGAACTTAAAAGATTCCATGAACCCTCAAGGGGGATATAATGACGGATTTGATGAAATAATTGAAAAAATAAAGGGAGCCAAAGGACTCATTGTAGGATCACCCGTTTATTGGGGAACTGCAAGAGCAGAGCTCATGATAGCACTTCAAAGAATAGCAATGGCATCTATGAAAGGTGGAAATTTCTTATCCAGAATGGTAGGAGGACCTATTGCTGTTGCAAGGCGTGCCGGCCAGACATCATCAATACAGGAAATGCTTATGTTCTATCTCTACAATGACATGATTATACCAGGTTCAACATACTGGAATGTAGTCTTTGGCCAAAAACCTGGTGAAGCTTTAAAGGATGAAGAAGGAATGAGGACAGTAAAGAGATTTTCTGAAAATGTAGCTTATTTGGTAAACAAACTGGATTAATATGGAGTTTGTAAACAAAAAATCAACTTATACTCCGGATATTTTTTACAACATTCAGCTCGGTTAAATATTTTGATTATTGTAAAAATATGACTGCATATAAGTTGATTTTTTAGTTAGGAAACCCATAGACATAAAGTTAAGCTAAAATTTAACACCAACTAATGAAAAATTCACTATTCATTTTTAACTATTAATTCTAAACTTAAACGGTCACATCTTCTCCTGCTTTATTTCCTACAATAAAAAGACATATTGTCATAATAATTAATCCAGCAAGCGGTATATTCCAGGAGTGAAATAAATCAAATACACTTCCAACTATAAAAGGTCCGATAGCTGCTAAGGTATATCCCAATGATTGTGCCATTCCTGATAATTTTGCTGCCTCCCCTGCTCCGCTGCTTCTAAGTCCAATAAAAGACATTGCAAGGCTAATGCAGCCTCCTGAACATAAACCACACAGGAGAACAGAAGCCACAATAAGCATAGTATTATTTGCAATCAAGAACATGAATATACTAACTGCATAAATGAAGGAAATGATACCTGTTACCAGCTTCTGATTTTCCCTTCTTACTGCTAGTAAAGGAACAACAAAGGATGCCGGAATTGCAATTATTTGATAAACCGAAGCATAATACCCTGCAGTCTCAACGTTAATTCCTTTTGCCTGTAAAATCGTAGGAAGCCAGGCCACAAAACAATAATACAAAAGTGATTGTATACCCATATATAAAGCAACATACCAGGCAATAGATGACTTGTACACATTCTTCTCAGAACTATCATTTGCAAATTCATTTTTGCCTTTCAATTGTAAATTCCATTGAAAAATCCAGATTAGCATTGTAACAATTACAAGTATCAGCCAAACTGCCAACGCATTTTTCCATCCTAAACCCGCATCTTTTGAAAGTGGTACACTAATTCCAGATGATATACCTGCAAAAATAGACATTGAGGTTGTAAAAATGCCTGTTATCATTCCAATCTTTAAGGGAAACTCAGATTTTATAATGCTTGGAATCATCACATTACCTACTGCTATTCCTGTACCAATAACGGCTGTTCCAATAAATAGACCTGATGTCCCTGCAAAAGAACGAATCACAATTCCAGCTGCCATAAAAATTAGCGCATAAAACATAAGGTGTCCTGAACCATATTTTTGACTTAACTTACTTACAAAAGGTGATACAACAGCAAATGCAACCAAAGGAATTGTTGTAATAATGCCTGCTGCACTTCCAGAAAGATTTAATTGTACTTTTATTATACTGACAAGTGAGCCAACTCCAGTAATAGGTGATCGCAGATTAAATGCTACAAATATAATTGCAATAATTAATAAAGTTTTATTTTTTCCATTCATTTTAAAATTCTCCTTATCGTATTTTTAATTGTGAAATACGATAAATCTATTTATCTGCAATAAGAGCCTGTATAATTTGGAAATTGAACACAGGCAAAAATGGCATAAAAATCATTGTAAAATTCCTTCCTCTTACTTCAACTTACTTATCACATAATATATATCATATTAGCATTTTACACTTTATTATTAAATAGTTCTACAAAAGTCTTAATTATCCTTTTTTATATTCTAATAAATCTGAAGGCTGACAGTTGAGTTCACGACAAATTGCCTCAAGTGTTGAAAACCTTATTGCTTTTGCTTTGTTATTCTTGAGTAATTACTACATCTAAATTAAGAAGTAAATATAAAAAAGTCAAAACTCCATTATTCTCTTTATTAACTGAATCTAATGAATTGTATTTAACAATACTCTTTTCATCGCCCATATTTATCCCTCCAATTGTTATATTTTTATTGTATTATATATCAATCTTAATTGATATATAATACTTTTTTATTGTTTTCCGATATTTAATTATTGTATTTTAATATGTTTTTAATTATAGCATTGTGATAAAATATATATAAATATAAAATACATGGAGGTTATAAAATGAAAATCACTACTTTAATCGAAAACTCACAGGATGAAAGCCAAAAATTAAAATACGAACATGGGCTTTCAATGTTCATTCAAACAGATAAATGCAATATACTGTTCGATACTGGTAAAACAGGCGACTTCATTGACAATGCTGAAAAATTAAATATAGATCTTAAAACAACTGATGCCTTAGTTTTAAGTCATGCCCATTATGATCACTGCGGTGGTGTAAAAAGGCTGCTACAAACCTATAACATAAAGCCTAAATTTATAGTAAGTGAACATTTCTTTGAAAAAAGCGACAGATACCATTACTCTAATGGAAAACTTAAGTCTGATTTTTCAAATGAAGCTGGTTATACGTATGTAGGAATAAATTTTGACGAACAATACATAAAAGATAGACATATTCCTATAAATTTTGTGCAAAGTAATATTTTAAAAATAACCGACGACGTATTTGTTTTTTCTAATTTTACTAAATATTTTAATTTTGAAAAGACAAATCCCAATATGAAATTAAAAATACATGATAAATATGTAATTGATACCTTTAACGACGAAATAGCACTTGGCCTTAAAACTCAAAATGGATTAGTTATCTTACTCGGATGTGGACATCCAGGATTTTTAAATATGATAAACACAATTCATGAGAGAACCCATGATAAAATATCTGGAGTAATTGGCGGCACACATCTTATAGAAGCAGATGAAGACAGAATATTTAAGTCTATAGACTATTTAAACAACGCAAGTTTGAATATATTAGGACTATCCCACTGTACTGGTGAAAAAGCAGTTACTCTTTTTAGTAAAAAATGTAAAAATTACTTTATAAATAGAACAGGAACAATACTGTACTTATAAATTTCCAATAAATTCTTGACAATAGATTCCTCACATAAAGAGAAGCAAGTGGAATTTTGTGTTGATATATTTTTTAGAGACAATAACTGCATTCAAGCTCTTCCCATATTTGGGAGGAGTTTTTAGTTTACATAAAAAGGTGAATACACTAAATTTCATCAAGCAACATATGTACCCAAAGTATGATAAAATTATATATTATAATGTTAAAATAAATATAATTATAAACTAATAAACTCAGATAAAGTTACTTATGTACAAAGGAGAAAATCAAAGATTATAGAGGGAGGTAATCTAGTAATGTTTAAATCATCTAATCATAATGAAATAGTCAGTAGATCTCTTAATAGATGCATTAAATATCATATAGAAAAGGGCATACCTAAACCCAAACGAATACTTAGTAGCAAAGAATTGGACAACTTAATAAAGGAAAACAGCAAAATTATAAAAATAGCAAAACCATTTATGGAAATACTTTATGATTTTCTAAAGGGATCGGGTTTTTCATTGTATCTTGGAGACAAAAATGGAATTGTATTAACTATTATAGGTGACAAAGATATAGCAATAGAACAAGCAAAAGCAGGAATAATAGAAGGTGCTGATATGAGTGAAAAAAGTGCAGGTACAAATGCAATGGGAACTGCTCTTTTTGAAAATTCATCAGTTCAACTTTCAGGCAAAGAACACTTTATAAATATTTTTCAGATTTATACCTGCTGTGCATCTGTCATACACAATGCACAAGGAGATATAATCGGATGCCTAAACTTAACTGGAAAACGCCAACTAGCTCATCCCCATACATTGGGTCTTGTTGTATCAGCAGTAAAATCTATCGAAAATGACTTAAAATTAAATAAGTCTCAAAATGAATTATTTAAAGCCTACCAATACTTAAATAAAATCATGAATTCCATGGACTTTGGAATTTTTGCTGTAGATAATAATGGTATAGTTAAGGCTATAAATAACAGTGCCTGTAGTCTTCTTGGTATAAACCAAGAAGATATTATAGATAAAAATGTTCATAAAGTTTTACATAGTTGGCAATATATACTTGATGAACTCAAATCAGGAAATGTATATGAAGATAAAGAAATTTTATATTCGGATGAAAAGAAAAGGTTTAATTTAAATGTATATCCTATAAAAGATAAAAGTAATACTGTAACTGGAATGGTAGTTACATTCAAAGATATTCAAAATGTATATAACTTAGTTAACAAATACACGAGCAGATCGGCTACTTATACATTTGATGATATAATTGGCAAAAGCGAAAAAATAATAAATTTAAAAGAACAGTTAAAAAGCATATCTAACAGTCCTTCCACTGTACTAATCCAAGGAGAAAGCGGTACAGGGAAAGAACTTATTGCACAGTCAATCCACAATAACAGCAATAGAAAAAATAAAAGTTTTATAGCAATAAATTGCGGTGCCATACCAAAGAATTTAATAGAGAGTGAATTATTCGGATATGAGGACGGATCATTTACAGGTGCAAAACGTGGAGGACGTGCAGGAAAATTTGAACTTGCAAATGGTGGTACTTTATTTTTAGATGAAATTGGAGAAATGCCTTTAGATATGCAAGTAAATCTCTTAAGAGTTCTCCAAGAAAACTGCATTACGAGAATAGGTGGAAACAAATACATCAAAATAGATGTAAGGATTATCGCAGCCACCAACAAAAATTTAAAGGAAGAGATAAAAAAAGGAACTTTTCGCGAAGACTTATACTATAGACTAAATGTAATACCTATATATGTGCCCACTCTACGAGAAAGAGATATGGATATTAAAATACTGATAGACTATTTTCTAAAGATAAAAGCTTTTAAACTTAAAAAACCCATTCCAACAATAAAACCCAATATATATCAAAAGCTTTTACATTATAATTGGCCTGGGAATGTTAGGGAATTAGAAAATTGTATTGAAAACATTGTGAATATGGGTGGAAATACATCTTTTGATTTTGAAAATAATGTTTCAGAAAATAAACAAACTAGTCCTTGTACTACAAACTTTGAATATGATATATACTCATTAAAAGAATTGGAAAAGAAAGCAATAATAAATTGTATAAATAACTGTAATGGCAATATTTCAAAGGCCTCTAAAATTTTAGGTATAAATAGAAGCACACTGTATACAAAGATAAAAAAATATCAAATTAATTGTTGTTAAAGTGTATATAACCCAAATTATCCATGAACTCAAATTTTATAGTTCTTATTGTCAATTTAAGATAAAATTTGAGTTTTTAATTTTTTGTATTAGTTTAAAACCTATTTTGACCTTAACATATCAAAACTTTATTAGCTATTATTGATATGTACACTCAAGAAATTTAGCCACCCCATCTTCATTATTGGAACCAATAATTCCTGTAGCCAACTTTTTTAACTCATCATATGCATTTTCAACTGCATATTTTTCATCCGCAAATTTAAAAAGTGGTACATCATTTAAATTGTCTCCAAAACAAATAAGCTTGTCTGCTTTTAAACTTTCTTTTAAATATTTAGCCGCTGACATTTTATTAGCATTACAATTCATTGATTCAAGCCAAAAAAAACCTTTTGCATAAATTTCCTCTGTGTAATGAAAACTACCCTTTATTATTTTTGTAAATAATTTATATGTATCATCTAAAACACCCTTTGCTTCTATGGCAAATATATTTATAATATTATAATTATTCAGCTTTGAAAAATCATTTACCTTAGTAAACCTTATATCACCACGCTGTATTCTTGAATTTATGTATACATCTTGTCCATGATTAAAAATACCTGTATAAAATATCTTTTTATTTCCACTTGAATCCACTGCAGATACTATAGAGGAAATTTTCATAAGTTCATAATATTTTAAAATAAAATAAACAGTACTCTCGTCTAAATAGTTTTCTACTATATTTTTACCTAAAATAGTATCATATATAAAAGCTCCATTGTTTAAAATAACAGGTATTCTTAGATTTAATGGTTCTAGTATACCTTTACAAGCTTCATAGGATCTAGCTGTAGCAATAGTAAATTTTAGTCCTGAATCTATTAATTTATTTATAATTTTAATTGAATTTTTACTTATTACTTGATCTGAATTCAATAAAGTTCCATCCAGATCTGAAATATATAACTTCAAAATATTCAATCCCCCAAACGCATTTATAATAATTAAATCACAGATTCTATTATATCTCTAAAAGTTACAAAAATATAGTGCATTTCTTTTGTGTTATTTATATGTAGATTTTAAATTGTGCTGAGATCATAACATATGGATTTAAAATGGAAAGTAAAAATTTCACCGGGTATTGGAAAGGATTATTTAGTAAAACTCCAACAGGTGGTACAAAAGTAATATTTACAGAAAATATATCATTGTACTAAAGATATGAAAGTTTTTCTATTATTTTTTTAGATCAACTGTAAATTCCTTATTTTTAAGTACAATTATATCACTCATATCATCAGTTCCAACATAAATATCTCCATCAGTTCTATCTTTAAAGGTCATTAAGATAGTATCTTTATTATTGGTTCCGTTCTCTACATTTCCTACATCTTCCGTATCTAATTGTTTCTTGTTACTATCATATAAATATAGCCTATTTTCTGGTATACCGATACAGATTCCTTCAGCTTTATACTTCACATATATTTTACCGTTTTTTCGTTCTATATTGGTTACAATCAATCTGCTTTCATTGTTTTGTTTTAAAACAATTGGCAAATTATTATTGAATTTTATAGGCTCTGTCTCCTCAGGTCTATCATCTTTATTGAAACTCCTATGATAAGGAGTTATATAAAGTTTATCTGTACCTTTAGGAACTGCTGAAAATGTAATAAAACTTGGGCTTTCTTTGTCAGCGTAATTTACGATATCTTTATTAGGAGCAAAACTTCCACCTTGCATACTCAAATAGTTTCCTTTATTATCTGTGATTATAAAATACAGGGGATCAGCCATAGAATCAAGAGGAGTATCACATTTGAAATCAAAAGAAATTTGTGTGCTAAGTGGGGTTATATTAATATCTTTGATATCCATATCTATATCTTTAAACTTTATATTCTTATTTATTTTTATTGTATTTGTTTTATTTTCAATTTCCTTTTTTGATACATTAAATTGAAATTCCCATGGACCATTTATTGTCTTAAAATCTTTTTGACCTTTTTGGTAAATTTCAAAATCTTTATAAATAATTTTCATATTTATATTATCTGGTATTTTAATAGAGGATACATCAAGTTCGTCTACAGTTACATAGGTATAATTATCTATAAATTTCTTGTTTCCACCTCCTCCTACATTGATTTGCTTGCCATTAATAAATACAGTTGGATTCATTGTAGCAGGAGGTGAATTTTCAGGAAGTTTCTCAGTACTTTTAAAAGTTGCAGCAATTATAAGTTTATTATGATCAATTGCTATTTCATTCAAAGTGACTTTAAATCCATTTTTTTCTAAAGTTTTATTTATTACTGAAGTATATTTATCAAATTCATGATTATTATAATCTTCAACATTTTTTATTATAGTTCCTAGTATAGGCATTTCCTTTGCAAAGGTTGGATTAGTTTTATAAGTAACTACTCCTGCCAAGATTAAAATAGCCAAAAATACAGCTGCAAATTTAGTCATCTTACCTAAATTATATCTTTTACTTTTTATATGAGAATGCAATTTGTTCTTAAACTTTTTCTTATCTATATCATTTAATTCAGTTTCATCATATTCTTTTAAATCTACTTCAGCATAATTTAACAGTTCATATATATCTTTCATGGCTTTTTCACCTCGCTAAAAATAAATTCCCTTAGTTTTTTTCTTCCCCTACTAAGTCTGTTATTTATTACCTCTTTGTTAACATTTAATTTTGCTGCTATATCTTTAGTACTTTCATCATTAAAGTATTTACGAATAAATATCTCTTTATCTCGTGATTTTAGCTTGGACAATAGCTTTAATAATTCATCATAAGTTTCTTTTTCTAAAAGCTTTTTATCTACAGTATCATTAACTTGTATTTCTATAGCATCTATATTTCTGTTGTTCAGTCCTTTAATCAATTTTCTTTGATAATCTATTGCTTTATATTTAGCAATGGCAGCTATCCAATTTTTAAAGCTATTATCCTTGTGAAATTTATCTATATTATTCCAAATACCTAAGAAAACGTCATTAACACATTCATCTATACTTCCACTATCTTCAAAATTGAAAAGTGTTTTTTTTACTATAGATTTTATAAGACCACCATAAATATCTACAATAAAATCCAATGCCTTAGGATTTCTTTTGTGCAATTCTAAAACTACATTATCATTATTAATTTTCACTAATCTTCTCCTTTCAATAAAAGCTTCTACTTATTAATTAAGTCGTAAGAACTATGAGAATCATATCAAAATATGTTTAAATAAAAATATTATTTCAAGTCTAACATTCCGTTATACAATAATGAGCATAGATTTGACTCTTACACAAATCTATCCCATCTGAATATTTCACGAACTGGAGGACATCGCTTCGCTTCTTAAAACCGATAGTTCACACTAATAAAACCACTTTAAATTTGATATAAATTCTCCTAAAAAAGCCATTAATTCATGCTTAAAAACCACCCTTTTTGACAAGAATTATTGAAGAAATCCGTAGAGACTATCAAATTCTATCAGAAAGGAGCCAGGCCATATGGCTAATAAGATTAATGTTAAGCTCATAATGGAGCTGAAGGCATCTGGACTATCACAGAATGTAATTGCAAAGACTAGGCACACATATGGAAATTGTGAATGTTTAGACCACTTCCTACAGTGCCTTATGAAGCAGCCGCATGGGAGTACAATCACAAAGTTTATCCCAAGGTTCCCACTTTATGTAAAGAACAAATATTCTACCCACAAAGAAGATATGCCTGATGCTTTTAATCAACCAGAAATGAATGATATCCGGTTGAAACAATGGGCAGCAAGTATAGGTACCCACACAAGCGAAGTTATTGAACGTATATTTAAGAGTGTAACCATAAAAGAACAAGGATATAACTCTGCATTATCAGTTTTAAAATTAAGTAAGAGTTATTCAGGGGAACGTCTTAAAACTGCATGTGAAATAGCTTTGCCTATGACACGTGTACCTCGTTATAAACAACTTAAGTCCATTCTCGATAGCAATCAAGATATTATCTATCTTGAGCAGAAAAATGCTCATCTTAAAACTATAGAGTCAAAGTCCAATTCTCATGGCTATGTAAGGGGTGCAGAATACTATGGAGGTGGCAGATATGATCAGTGATGAAACAAAATGCAAGCTTCGAGAACTAAAGCAAGCTAAATTCAGATTTACCGATGCAGATGTAAACTCAATTTACTATACAGATAGAGGTCTTGATAAAAATCAAATTCTTGAGCTTTCAACCTGCCAATACATGCGTAATAACTTTAGTGTTGTGCTTAATGGCTTCACAGGCTCGGGTAAAGCCTTTTTAGCTTGTACATTAGGCAAAGCTGCCTGTAGACAATTATATAGAGTGCGTTACATAAGAGTGCCAGAGCTTTTAGAGCTTCGTGCTAAGGCTGCTCTACAAGGCAAAGAGATCAGTAAACTAGTAAGCAAATTTTCTAACTATCACCTCTTGATTCTAGATGAATGGCTCCTTCAAGAATTATCTGATGATGATGTTAGATTCATTTTTGAGCTTACTGAGAAACGATATGATTGTCATTCTCCTTGTTTTGCACTCAGTATTAAAGTGTCAGATTGGCATACTCGCCTAGGCGGTGGAACTATGGCTGATGCTATTTTAGACCGTATCGTACATAAATCTATTCGTATTGATACAGGAAGCATGAACATTGAGAGAACATTTCTCGGCAAATCAAGTTTAATTATATAGGTACCGCCTTCGGGCGGTGCTTATAAGTGAATAGGTGGTTTCTTTATTGTGAACCGATAGTTTCAATAATATGAACCTACGGTTCTAATGGAGCGTAATAATCA
>ENA-UOOE01003274-UOOE01003274.1-fermentation-metagenome-genome-assembly--contig:-NODE-3274-length-10422-cov-9.440340_pt1 | contig 10422 bp, 9 predicted proteins | sample MGYA00245776_ERZ724021 | MGnify/ENA primary metagenome ERZ724021 (study PRJEB28704, sample SAMN03018321) | fermentation metagenome | biome: anthropogenic terrestrial biome; feature: soil; material...
ATAGAATTACAACATCGGTTACCGCCGGAAATGTGGCAGCAGATAGAAACTATGTTTAAGGAAAGACCCAGTTATCAAAGGCTCTTAGATAAAATTAAACAATTACCATGTTTCCCGGGCAATTTATCCCCGCAAAGTGTTTACAAGTACATTACAGATATGTGGAAATATTATAGGATTAAACCCGAACAGTTAAATCTGGACTTAACGATTAACAGTCCTCTTTTGCAGAATCCTCGCTCCTCGTAAGGGACACCTCCGTGCTCTCTCTCGGGGTACCAAACGTAATGCGGTCCGGATTCTGTTGCAAAACAGCATATATTAATTCATTAAGGTTAAGTGTTGCAGGCTCCGGCTTGATATTGTTTTGATCAGTTTTTTTAGGAGTATCATTCATGGAATTACCTTCTTTCATATATATTTTCTGTTTCAGCCAGCAGTTCGCTGGCCGGGACGTTGAAGAAGCGTTCAAGTTTTAAAAGCTACGGTAATTGAAGGCTTGCGTCTGCCAGCCTCAATGTTTATGTAGCCGGATTTTGATAAACCAACCATTGAAGCAACATACGTAGCTGTAACTTTTAATTTCTGCCGTTCGGTTTTTAGTCTGAGACTCATAATTAAACCTCTTTTATCAATAACGTTTCTTGCAGAAACCCAATATCTTGACAGCAGATCAATGAAATATCAGTATCAAAACTTTATTCACATAGGCCAGTGCTACAAATCGAAGCTGCAGGGTTTGAAGTTTTGCCGGGATTGCTTGATACTTTTCTCTTTGCATTAAAAGAAAATAAAAAAGAAAGTAGCAAGAAGATTTTACAGCTTATTCCTGAAGAGTATAAATTTGATTATGAGGGGCAGCCTTATGATGCAATTATGAGTATAACGACTTATATTTCTGGTATGACTGATAAATTTGCTGTTGATACATTTAGAAATATTCGAGGTATTCAGCTTCCAAATTATTGAAGCAGACGGTGCATCATATTTCCACACCAAATATGAATTATTGAGACAGTTTAATGTCTTTGGATTTTTGTAAGGAGATAATGAATAAAAAGGAAATTATATTGAGACATAGTGTCGAAAGATAAACTGGAGGGATTTAAATGGATGACAGAGACAAAAAGCAGATTATTCAGTTTGCAAGAGAAGGAATGCAAATAACGAAAATTTGTGATGCCTTTCCCCAGTATGATTACTGGGAAGTTTATTGGGCTGTTTATGGAGCTGGTGAAAAGAGTTCTTTGGGAACAAAAAGGATGATATCAAATAGACTCAAGAAAATGGTTGCAGTTAGTCCTAGTGAGCAAGCCGAACTCATTGAAGAAATAAATGAACTGGTATGGCACTTATATACTCGTTATCAGGAGAGCCAAAAAAAGCTTGATGAAATACGGCAGATAATTAATCAATAGGGCAGCACTGTATTGAGACTGTCTACAGAAACGTCTAATATTATGTCACTCTTCGGAGGGACATTATACTTATCAGGGAAAAGCCGGGTTTATTTATACTTCTAAGATAAAAATGAATGTGAATTTATCTAATTGAGAATCTGGGAGGGCACCTACCATGATTAGTATTGACTCCTTCAGAAGTCTTGTATGCCAAGTGTTGAATTATGATTTGGATTCAAACGATGCTCAGCGCGAAGTAGTGAATCATAACAGCAATGACGTCTTAATGATTGTAGCGGGTCCAGGATCGGGTAAAACAGCTATACTTATTTTAAGAGCATTACGTCATGTTCTAGTTGATGATATTCTTCCAGAAGCAATTCTAATAACAACATTTACTAGAAAAGCAGCTAAAGAATTAAGAACTCGTTGGCTCGATTGGGGGATCATATTACTTAATTCACTTCAAAATAATCCGGATCTTAGAGATGAGATAAGCAGAATCGACCTAAACAGATGTCGTATTGATACATTAGATAGTATTGCACAACAAGCCCTGACAGAAAATAAACTTCCAGGTAAAATCGCTCCAGTTGTGCTTGAGGGATATGGCTCAAAACTCATTTTAAAGCGTTCATCATTTAGTCCGATTTATTATGCCAACAAAAATGAGTTGAATGGTCTGTTTTCCCGATATACGTTTGATGGTCAACCGCCTCGCAATCAAGGCGAGGCCCTTACGGTTGCTAAAACCTTATGTGATAGATTAATACAGGATCGGGTTAATTTGAATAGTTATGGTCAATCTAGTATCGTTCAACAACGCATGGTAGATATGCTTAACGAATATTTAAATGAACTTCATCAGCTAAACCTGTTCGATTTTGCAACTCTAGAACTAGAATTATTGAACCGCCTACACACCGGTACTTTGGAAGGGTGGGCTAATGGCATTAGCGCTTTATTAATTGATGAATATCAAGATACTAATCCACTCCAAGAAGCCATTTATTATGGGATTATATCAACTGCGTCTGCGTCACCTACAGTAACTATAGTTGGTGATGATGATCAATCAATGTATCGCTTTAGAGGCGGTTCTGTCGAATTGTTTACGCAATTTGAATCTAGGTGCTTATCTGCAACAGGTATGTCTACTAGGCGAATAGATATGGTCAGTAATTATCGTTCATCCAGCGAAATTGTCCAGTTTTATAATACCCATATTAGTGGAGATTCTCATTTTGCTGGAGCACGCATTTTACCTTCAAAGCCAGATGTTGTTTCCGTTAGGGGAGCACTTGGAATGCCTATTCTTGGTTTGTTTCGGGATGGTAAAGATGCTTTAGCGGATGCATTAGCAAATTGTTTACAGACACTTCTCACTAATAGGAGTATGATTGTCCAAGACCGTAACGCTGAATACGAGATTACTCTTACCGAAGAGGGAGATTTGGGTGATTTCGTTTTTTTAGCTCATAGTATTGATGAAATTACATACGACCGATATAGTAAAAACGCTCAAACAAGATTTCCATGGTACTTGAGAAATGCTATGTCTTCGTGTGGTTTAAGGATTTTTAATCCTCGAGGTATGTCCTTGCGAACAATAGAAAGCGTTCAACAACTCCTGGGGCTTCTTATATTGTGTATTGATCCGAATGGTGAAAGAACTAATCAAGTCCAGCCTACCAATGAAGCACGTTATTTTCTAAGTATATGGAGAAACACAGCCTTAACTTTTATAAATCAAAACCCTTTACCTGGAGGACTTCATACTTTTGTAAACGAATGGCAAAGAGCATCACAAGGTCAAAACACGAGATTCCCTTCGGATTGGCCAGTTCTAGAGCTAGTTTATAAATTGATAACATGGATGCCTGCTTTTCAAAACAATCCAGAGCACCAGGTCTGGCTTGAGGCAATCACTCGGAGTATTTCAAGCGCGGGGATGGCTTCCCCGTATGGAATGCAGCTTTACAAGGCTGATATACATCGTGAACCAAGCCGTGCGAGTTTTATTCGGGATGCATTACTGCCAATAGCAGAAGATGAGGTAGAGGTTGATGAAGATATTATGCCCAGCGTCCCCCGTAGTTGGCTCCAATTTATGACAATACATCAAGCAAAAGGTTTAGAGTTCCCGATGACTATAGTTGATGTTGGTTCTCGATTTTCAGGTAATTATGCTGCACAAGCATTCCTAAGATTTCCAAGGAATCCATCAAGTAATGTGATCATGGAAGATGACATTGAACCGCACTTAGGAGGTCCATTAAGAAATGGCAGAACCTCAATAGACCGCTCCTTTGATGATCTTATACGACTTTATTACGTTGCTTATAGTCGACCGCAGTCTGTTTTATTACTGGTAGGAGATGAAAAATGTCTTACATATGGACGCGGTTCAAAGCTAACTGGGGCTATACCCAATATGGCACTGGGTTGGAACCGGGATAGGACATGGCCATGGCGCCAATCAGTTACTGGAAGAGGCACCCCTGTCCGGGTCGATGCCCCATTATTATTAATATGATTTCAAAGATCAGAAGATTAAAGGGAGGACAGTAGTATCTATGGATTTAGAAATTAAGCGTCCAGATCATATTGTACCCAGTTATTCACTTACTGGCGATTTGCTATCATATCTTCGTTGTCCGCTTCGGTATCGCTATGAGAATGGAAGTTCATTGCCACCATCTCGTCCCGTTCAACAGTGGTTTGGAGAATTTCTTCATGGTACGCTCGAACTCGCTTTTCACTTTTGGAATGAACACCAAGATACTTACCCACTTCCCTGGCCATGTACTCAACGAGAGTGGAGAGGCCCAGTTCCAGATTGGGCAGAAAATGATATAGGACGATTTGCCGATATTGTTGAGATATCCTTACGGCAACAGGGAAAACAGGCACGAAGCACTGATGCTCGCAACTCTGGATATCAACGGCTGTCAGTAGCAATAAATGAACTCGGGCCACATTTATTTCCCCTAATTCAACTAACTGAAAAAAAAGTTATAGGAACAAGACAAGTACAAGCTGAACAAGTATTATTACGGTGCTCTAACTACGAAGTACATGGGGTCATTGATGTTCTTACAAATGTCACACTTGGTCAGGTTGAGGAAATAAATTATATTCGTGAATGTATCGCAAACATATGCCATAACTTGAGGGGCAACTATGAGGTAATAGTCGACTATAAAGGTGCCCAACGTCCGCTGATATCAGAAGGATATTGGGAACAAGGTGAATGGCAGGTTCAAACTTACGCTTGGCTCAGAAGTAGACAGCCAGATTCATTACCGGTAGCTGCTGGTATCCTTATATATATTAATGAATTAACACCCGGTAACAGAGAGATGGAGAATCTTAGAAGTGGTATTTCAATGAACACAACTGATATATTACCGGAGCCAGGTTCCAATGATGAACAAATCATAAGAATGTGGAGGCCGGGTAATGATACCAATCAATTATCTCTTAAATTCCGGCTTAAGCGCGCGATCCGAGTAATACCTATCACTCCTGAGAGTACACAGAGAGCATTAGAGGCATTTGATAATGTGGTTCGTAATGCTGAAGAAAACATTATTGAAGAGGCACGAGTTGGAAATATTATGCAAGCATGGAGATCTTGCTGTGATGATGAAGATACATGTTCTGCATGTGACTTCAGGCATTTCTGCCCCAGGCCAGCAGGCGTGGGAGAAAGATATTTACCTAGCGCACCTACTGCACCCTAGGAGAGCGTATGGTCAACTGTGTCATGGTTAACATCTCCTCACTGTTTATTGTTGGACATTATTACCATTTACACAGTTGCCCATACGCTCTCCCGGAGTTTAACGCTTTTAGTCTGCCTTACCGGATGTTAAATAAAAAAAGGACAGCATCAGCAACTGCCCTCATCCGTATAAGCAGACCTTCATGTAGCGCTCGGGTCGGTCTCCACCGGAGCCCTATCCTCCACATGAAGAAGAGTATTTTTAGTATTACCAAATATATGGTCAATTATTCCATTTACACAGAAGGATTTACACTCCCCACCCTAGTGGCAAAGACTATTATATCCCTTAAACATTGAGGGAATTATAAAATACCCAGGTGTTATGAAGGCCGCGCCTTTTGTTGCGATTAGTTCTTCTGAAAATAATAACCTCTATCCCTATTTGCCTACATATTGGGCATCTACAGCTTTTCCACGGTTTATCCTGTAGCGTCATTCTATAACTATCTCGAAGGTTAGATCCATCTGAACCATTTCTCAAAAATAAAGAATCATAACTAATTAATGTGTCTAAAGTAGTTTCCAAATCCAATTTATCTTTATCATAATCCCTTAATGCCCTTAAACAATCTGATTCCAATTTCGCGATGTTTTTTTCACAACCATTTACTGACATCCGTGATTCATTAATTATCGGTACCCTTAAAGCAGCATACCAAGTTGATCCATCTGGAGAAATATAGTTTTGACCTGATCTTAACCATGCTTTTCTAAAAAATGAAGCACTGTCAACACTGGTTACCCCTAATTTTCTCCACTCTTTCATACAATCTGGCCTTATAACACCTAGTAAATGTAATCTCCGCCCTTTAAGTATCGGGCTGACTACTTTGAGAATTTCCATAATAGATTTTGTGTTTCTTCTAACAAGTCCACCCAAAGCAATATAATCGTAGCCCATTTCAATCAACTTAGCTATTGAGTTTCTGTATGTTATCGGTGAATAACCCTGGGCAGATCCTACAGGAATAAATTTATAGTGCCTTTCTTTACAAATCCTTAAAAATTTTTCCGCGTTATCTATGGATAATTTCATCCTGCGTCTTTTTTCATACAGGCTCAGCAATCGTTTTTTTCTTTCTCCATCTTTCTTTTCAATGATTGACTCAACAACCAAATGGTCAACCGAAATCCCATAATCAAACCCTAATTTTTGATAAAGATAAGCTATATTATCCGGCGTAAATTTCTCAGGCGGATTACTTTGATTTACATAGTTAAAAGCCCCACAATCTCCGAATATTTCTAGTTTTACTTCAACCTTATCCATAAGATAATAATCACGAATATTTGAATATCCTCTAGCAGTAATATCACCCATATTCGAAGAATTGTTTATAACCGAAAAAATGTTACCCAGGCTGTATAGAATTCCATCATAGGGGGGCTGTTTAAGCATATGGTGGGCATAAACGTCGTTGTTAGTATTAATCTCATGTTTGCTAGAAAATTTATCATTAATAAAGTCAAATTCCAGATCATAACGATCATCCCATTCGGGCATAAAATACTTTATTTTCCTGCAGTCTTCATTAGGCATTTAATAAATACTCCTTAAGGTGCTGCCGGCGTTGTATAATTGTTCCACTAAAAAATTTTACTTTACAATATCCTTGTAGTTTTTGTTCTATCCCCTCAACTATTGGATAATAGTCAGACCCCAAGTTGATAATTAATTCTTCACATGGGTTCTTTTTAATAATACGTAATAGTTTGTTTATTACTGGTTTATTAAGCTCTTCAGCCCTTTGCCTGTCAATTCTGCGATCATAAATTTTTATTTTATCTTCTAGTCTTAGTAGGCCATACTCAGCAGAAATTATTAAAACTGTCACATTATCAGGAAATCGACCTTCTCTTTTCAGTTTTCTTATTGTTTTAAAGTAAGGTCCGTCATAAACTTCTAACGCTGGTCTTGGAGTGGAGAAAGATATTTTCAGATTAGAACAAGAAAGGATGATTATTCGCATACCTTTTCACTTCCAATAAAACCAATTTTTACTTCGTCATCTCTTTTGGCCCAAGATACTAATAAATATGCTAAAGGTGTTCCAACTATCGCTTCAATACTGATCTTGACCAAATATTGGCTTATCAGCATTATTATTAAAACCTTATGAGAAACCAATCCGTAAAACGCAATTGTTATAAAAATGCCTGTATCAAAAATCTGTCCTACAACAGATGAGCCGATAGTTCTTACAAACAACAGTTTAGCGCCAGTCCAGGATTTAATTTTTTCCAGCGACCAACTGTTTAATAATTCTCCAAATAAGTATGCTATAAAGCTGGCAATAGCAATTCTAGGAACCATTCCAAATATAGCCATATAGGCTGCCTGATTTTTCCATGAAGCAGCCGGAGGCAAAAGTCCACCCAGATAAGTGAATATAATCAGCACCAGGTTAGCAGCAAACCCAGTATATATTACTTTCTTAGCATAACGGTAACCCCACACTTCCGTTAACACATCGCCAGTCATAAAACAGAAAGGATAGATAATCACTGCGGCAGGTAAAACAATTGCCCCAATGGAAAAGAGTTTAGAAGCCAATATGTTGCTTATAAGTAGAGTAACTACAAAGGATACTGCAACTATTTCTCGTCTAGTCATTACTAGTCCTTCTTTCTAAAGGTTTTTCAGCTGGTTAGATTATACAGCTGGTATACGGTAGTGTCAAGAGTCGTAAATTTTAGGGATAAAAGTTAAATTACTTTCGATTAAAAACACCTCCAAAAAATTTAGTGCAGATTACAAAATCACCGGCGGCTAAAATAGCCCCCCGGTGATTTAAGGTTGGCTAAATAATTTGAGTTGTTGGAGTTTTCTTAATATTATCTATTGCACATGATTGCACCCAGATCTAGGATGAGCTCAGGACCCATTCGTTTTTTTCGCTGGCCAACAAGCTCATTCCTATGTCTCAAACCAAGCCGTGTTGAGGGTTCCCCAAGTCTCTTCACAATTTTTCGTTAATTAAGAATTTATACTTTGGATTGTTCCCAGCACACGCTCATGTCTACTAGTAAAGTCCTGATACTCCTCATGTAAGTTATTTAAAGCTTCAATAATACTATTTAAATTTACTTTTATATCTGATTCACATCCATCTGTTGCATTGCCATCTTCATTGAAGTTCATATACCCGTAAGTAATTTCAATATAGGATTCTGCAATGATTTCAGCATCCCTTTTTAACTGTAAATACACTGTATGAGTTTCTCCACTTTCAGGATCAAGTTCAAAATCACTCCAGTGTAAACATAAAACATTATGTTTCGGGGTAGGAATATCAACATCTGCACCCACATATAAACAGTCCGGTAAGTCTAAATATTCTTCCTCCGTCTCTTCCATTAAAAATAAGATATTGTTCTTTAAATTTTCAGAAGACAGGACACCATTTAACCTTTCTTGCAATTGTTCCAATTTTGCCGGTTCAACTGCATCAAAATCAACAGCACTTAATAAACGATCATATGCCGTGTACATTTCCTCAATTTTTCTTATTTCTTTATTAATGCTTTCAAACACCTCCACAATAAGGCGGGTTTCATCATGTTCAGCAACGTATTCTTCCATATAGTCCTGAAATCCAGATAAAGATGGCAATCCAGCCATTTCCCTAGACTCTGCATCAATATCAAAATACTCTAAAGAAGCTTCTCTGAAAACTAATTCCATATTTGCTGCTTTAATTTCTTCCTGTAGTTCAAGCGCAACTAATTTCGAAAAACTATTTATAAGTTTGACATGTTCAAATATTCCTGCTGCTTTCAGATCAGCTTCTATATGTGGGTGAAAGAATTCCTTTTGAGTTTTGTTCAAAGAAAAATCCGTATAATTCTCAGTTATAAAATAAATCACATCATTGTCATTTAATTGAATATATTTTTTAGCATTAATAAGTACCTCAGTAATTAAAGCGTCTGCAAAAGATTCTTTATTTTCTTTATGCATAGGTGCTTTTTTAAAGATTCTCCTTTTCATAACTTTTTGCATTAATTCTTCATCGGTTGCAATTAGTTTTGTGTGTTCACTTTCAAAAATGCTGTTGATACTTCTCCTAACCTCCGTTACATAATTAGACTTTTGTTGATCGAAAATGTCTAATAGTTCGCACAATGGCTTTTTAGCTCTATTCTTATAACTTTCAGCATCTATCTCGTCGGCTTGGAAACCTGTTAACCAATATAGATTTTTAATATTAGAAATTTGTTTATTGAGTAGTATGCCGATAGCTTCCACTTCTTCTTCAAGATGTTTGTACGTCTCATATTGAACTATATCTGGAAGCATTATCTCTATACCGCCAACAGCAACCAGTGCCGCAAAGTCGGTTATTAATTTTGAAGATATGTTGTTCCTCCTGTTGACGACCATGTTGATGTATATATTGGTATCAAAAAGTAGGTATTTCATATATACTCCCTTTAAATTAAATATCGCAATCGCACAACATCACGCAAGAGAAGTAATTAAATCTGTAGATACTATGATCCATAAATTACTTCGTATTATAGACATTTGCTGCATTTACCTAACAAATTATTTAATTTATATGGAAATTATAGCACATTCCTCATATTCCCATCTTAAAAAGCGATGCCTAAATTTTATTGAATTGAGCTGTGCAAGTTTATGAATAAATCCCTCCCTAAAATGTTTATGGGAATAATTAGTTATGCTAAAATGAATTTGAATTGAGTAAAGAGGCATAGGCATCTTAACAGCAAAATAAACAGAGCCCGAAAACAGGATATTTATACGTTCAACTCTGTTTCGGACATTAGGAAACGGGTCTGAGGGTGCATTGGTTTAAACTTGCTGTTGCCCTGGCCGATTACTTCGACGTATCCCTGGACTATCTGGTGGGCCGGTCCGACGACCCGGCCAGGCATTGAGTTCTTAATTGTTGGAATTCATTATCAGGTAGATGAAACTCGATGGCATTAACGCCAACAAAATGACCTTCGTCTAAAAAAGACAGTCCTGGAAACGTGATAACTACAGTTGGAACACTGTATAGTCCCAAAAAGGTATTATTAAGAAAACTAACATCACCGCCGTAGGTTTGATTACCGATAGACTCCAATTTCATTCCCAGGACTTCAAATAATAAATTCAGTTCTTGCTTAAGAAGAGCACCGTGCTGTTGTCCCGAACTCAGCCATCTATATCTGGCGGGTATCATTTGTTGTTGCGATGAAGCAACGGCATCATATACAAAC
>ENA-UOOE01003276-UOOE01003276.1-fermentation-metagenome-genome-assembly--contig:-NODE-3276-length-10420-cov-14.005692_pt1 | contig 10420 bp, 9 predicted proteins | sample MGYA00245776_ERZ724021 | MGnify/ENA primary metagenome ERZ724021 (study PRJEB28704, sample SAMN03018321) | fermentation metagenome | biome: anthropogenic terrestrial biome; feature: soil; material...
ACTAACCTCTCCTCCTATTCCATTCATTCCAAAATGCTATATATCCATTCCTCTCAAATTCGTCTGCCGGAATATTCTTAGGCAAGGATTTCTTATAATACTCTTCCACCACATTTACAAAACGCAAAACTTCCTCTTTATACTGAAGGTAATAAATATATACGGTGTTTCCCTTTTCGGTAATGAGCCTTATCATTCCATCATCATGCAGAACAGTCCAATCAACTCCGTTATCACATCCGCTGATTTCCACCTCATCTAAGGTTTCGTTCGGAATCATAAAAAAACCGCAGCAAGGCAGCATCTGTTCTCCTTTTGTTAGTAAATGGTCTTCAGACAATGTCTTTAACATTCTGAGCGCTGCCGCACTGGCAGTACAGGAACAGGATAATTTTTCTTCTCCTATAATTACTTCTATATCACCATGAAGGCATAAGTCATCAGGATCATCCTTCTTTCCATCTATCCAATAAAGATTATTTACTTCTATTTTAAAATCCCTGTTATCTCTAGAAATACTATCATGAAATTCTCCCCATACATTTGTGAGGTATCTTTCTTCAGAAGCAAATAGGTAAAGCCCTCTGTCATCATATAAATGGAAAATACAATTACTATTTATATCTATAATAAAAACAGATGAACAAAAATCCATTTCTCCACCTATATCCGATAGGATAATTTTCGGAAAAAGTTTTTCTATATTCACCTTTTTTACATGATAAATATGTCTTGTACAAGTGTAGATTTCTTCATCTCTGTGCATAGGTAAATCATCCTTGTTTATAGGAAACTGCCATTTTAGTTTATATGTATCGTATTCGGTTATACCTATTAAAGTACTCTCTAAAAATTTCTTTTCTGCTTCATTATCTTTTCCATAGGAATCCTCGTAAACGACCAGAAGATTATCGCTATATTTCATAAAGTTGTACACTTCTACTGCTTTTTGAAGACATTCTTCTACATAGGATTCATTTAAACTGCCGTCTTCTAAATATTGATAACCCCTGCTTAAATCTACATGAAGCATAGACTTATGCCTCAGCTGAAATAAAACTTTGTCGCCCGTTTCATATTGTCTTAAAATATTTTCTAAAATGTCCTTTGGTTTTTCTTGGATTTTCAATACCTATTCACCTTCCTGTTTTATTATCAAGTCCGCACCAACAACGGCAGTCACTGCCATGTCATTTTTAAAATTTTCAAATTATATTCTTTATGATTAATTTCTGCAACATATAATCTCTTAAAAAATTTGTGCATTTATGTTTTAATTATATACTTTTAAATAACCTTTTAACAATATAAAATTAATATACTATTCCATATCATGAACAAGAATAATTTGTTAGCCAATGTACTATCGATTACAATGGTTCTAGACAAAAAAATCAGGCAAAGGATATATCCCTTGCCTACATTACTTTATTCTGCCTTATCTAAATCTTTTATAATTTCTTCGTACATCTCAATGTAATTATAAGAAACCGGTTCTCCGTTTTCATCTGTCTCCTCCTGATCTTCTCCTTCATCCTCTCCGCCTTGGATATATTTAATAAGCTTTCCCTCGTCGTTCATAAAGAAGATGGACGGAAGATACTTCAGTTCCGTTCCCGCAATTTTGCTGATATGATCCCAACCCTCGGAAGTCATACCAACTGTATAGAACGGATAATCCGTCATTTCTTTCTCGGAATTAGATGAGGATTCCTGATAGTCTCTCAGAACATCCGATTTATAATAATCCTGATAATCATGTACCATTGCTATAATCTGTGCATCTGCACCATTCTTTTCAATGTACTCCTGGAAAGGTATTAATCCTTTAAGATTTAATTTGGTCCAGGGGCACCATGGAGCACCGGCATAAACCAATGTAATTTTCTTTTCCTTAACTTTTGCATCAAATGCCTCTTTTGTGAATTCTTCCATATCATTTTTTTCAAAACTTATAAGGGTTTCTCCCGTATCGTGAATCGTTCTGACATAGAACTTATTTCCTAACGCTTTCCTCAATTTAGTAATTGAAGTATATGTTTCTCCATCAATATTGTAAGCGTCTAATTTGGCCTCCACTCCATCCACCAGTACTTTATGCGGCGAATCAATAATATTAGCATCTTTTAAATCAATTTCCCGTTTGTCATATTCACTTTGCTCATAGGGTACTCCTGTTGTAATGATGATAGCATTTTGTTTTTCATCAAAACTGATATCAAATTTAGCCTCAGTACTGCTCAAAGCAAAAGCCACATCTCTAAGTCTGACTCTGGTAACTGTATAGGGCCCATCTTCGTCTTCAAGATTCAAAACGGCTCTGCGAATTGGCATAACCTCTCCTGCATCATTCAATGTGACCTTTTCATCAAAAGATGCCGTGGGCATTTTTTTGCTTTCTTCTTCAGCAAAAACTCCCATTGGAAATACTGATAGAATCATAAGTACTGTCAGTATTACCGCTAATTTTCTGGTTCTTTTCATAAAACAACTCCCCCTTTAATATAATTTAATTAGCTAATCGCAGAATAATGCAATTAGTATGAGTACTACATTTTATTAACATTTATTATTTCTGTAAATATTTTTAATTTCCTCTAATTATTCATCGCAAATTCCGACATATAATTCAAACCGGAGATACAGCCCTTTTATTATCTTTTATAAATAAAAAGACCTCTTTGGGTTCAAGAAATTTCTCTACCCTAAGAGGTCTCCTTTTTCATATTAAACAGTTTATTTCAAATTATTTTTTTCAAAAATCCCATATACAACAGGCTTCTTATCCTGCACCATTACTTTCCCCTTAGCTATTACAGTGTCTACGTCAAGATTTTCATCTAACAGACACAAATCCCCATCCATATTTGCTTCAATTCTGCCTTTATTATTCAACTTTAATATTCTTGCAGGATTTGATGTAATTGCCCTTATTGCCGTTTCAAGAGGTATGTTTTCACGATTAACACATTCCTTTATTGCCTTGATTAAGCATGTCGATTTACCGATTCCTATTCCGACATATTCCTTTTTCTCATTAAATATCGGCATACTGCCCTGACCGTCAGATGAAAGTGTATAATTGTTCTGGTTCACACCCTCTTCAAGCAATCTCTTAAGTCCCTTGCTGAATCTTACTTCTCCGTCTGTCTCTTCCCAAAAATCGGGATCTTCGTTTCCGGTAAAATCTATATATCCTCCATCTTTAGCATAATTAACACATTCTTCAAAAAGTTCGGGATTCCTGTTTACATGAGTCGGTAAAAACTGAGTAATAGGTATCTCCGTTTCTTTCAATGTTCTTTTTAAAAAATCAATCTTTCTTGGTCCGTCACCTAAATGAATATTAATAATACCTGCCTTCCCCGAAAGCATTCCTGCAACTCTCGCATCTGCCACTGCTCTTATAAATTCTTCAAATGTAGGCTGAGAAGATCGGTGGTCCGATAAAGCGACCTCTCCTATACCGATAATTTTATCAACAACCATTATATCCTTCATAATTTCTCCGGTTATTGTTTTTAAAGGCAACCTGTATGAACCGGTGTATATATACGTAGTTATTCCTTCTTCCTCCAATCCTCTGGCCTTTGCCAAAAGAGATATCGTATCCCTGGCCATTCCGTCTGTTCCCAGACAGCCGACAACAGTAGTAACTCCTGCAGAAGTAAGGCCCGTCAATGTAACTTCGGGAGTCCTTGTAGCAAATCCTCCTTCCCCTCCGCCTCCTAAAATATGAACGTGGCAATCAATAAAACCCGGAACTAATGATTTACCTTTTCCGTCAATTTCTTTCACTTCGACACAGCCCTTTGTTTCTATAGAAATATTATCATCTACCGCCGCAATTTTATTTCCCAGCAGCAAAACATCTTTGACGCCTATATGCTCAGGCTTATAAACGTCCGCATTTCTTATTATTGTGATCATAATTTTATTCCTCCCTATTCTTACTATCAACCTAATTTACTGTAAGCCCACGGATACGGCAATAATTATTGCAATAGTACCCAATAAGAAAAAGAATGCCTGCATTTTAATCTGAAATTTCGCCCATTTGGACCAATCTATTCTTGCAACACCCAGTACTCCGACTAAACTTGCGGAAACAGGGGTAAATGCATCCAAAAAACCTGCCCCAAGCTGATATGCTAAAACGGCAATCTGTCTCGGGACACCAACTATGTCCGATAAAGGGGCCATGATCGGCATCGTAAGCGCGGCCTGGCCTGAATTCGATGTAACGACTAAATTGAACAAACTTTGGAATATATACATACTCCAAGCGCCTACAACTGCGGGCACGCCTCTTAAAGCATTTCCCACACCGTACAAAACCGTGTTTAAAGCCGACGGAACATTAGCATCGGAACCTCCGAGGACTAAAAGTATCCCCTTTGCCATACCGACAACAATTGCCGTACCGGCTAAATCGGCAACTCCCTTTTGGAAAGATGATGCCATATCATTTATCGTCATATTATTCAATTTAAATATAACTGCTATAACCCCTGCTGCAAAACCCATAACAAAGAATTGAGAAGCTATTTCAGGTATATAATAGGATTTTGCAGTAACGCCCCAAATAATCCAAATTAAAACTGCCAGCATTTCAAGAAGTATCAGCTTATGACCAAGGGTAAACTTCATTTCTTCTTCTGTTACATTTTCTATTCTGTTTCTGAAATACTCATCATTGTTATAGACTACGGAAAGTTCCGGTTTCTTTCTTATCTTTTCAGCATATGCCATCATATATACCGCCGAGAGAGCCGTTATTATAAACCACATTATAAGTCTGAATGTTGCACCCGATAATACCGGTACACCCGCAATTCCCTGTGCAATGGCCACACTGAAAGGACTCATCCAGGAAGCTGCATTGCCAACCTGAGAAGCCACAAAAGTAACTGTAACAGCAACAATTGAATCATATCCCAATGCAATGACAAAGGGTACCATTATTATCGCAAAAGGAATAACCTCTTCGGACATGCCGAATGTTGCTCCTCCAAGAGAAAATATAAAAAACAATAGTGGAAGTGCAAGTCTTTCAAGCCCTCTTGTTTTTCTTATAAAAGCATGGATTCCGGCATCAATTGCTCCTGTTTTCATAATAATTCCAAAGGAACCGCCAACAACTAAAATTAATGCTACTATTCCCACTGCAGAACCGTATTTGTCTCCGGTGACAAGACCTTCAAAAACATAATTCATAAACCCGAAACCGTTAAAATCATCTGTACCCCATACATTTGCAGTTTTATGTAACTTTTTGCTTGTATCATATATGGATCTGCCGTATTTTTCATACAGAACATCATCTGTTAATCCCAAATCATCTAATTTAGATTGATCCCAGGTTTTAGGATCCGTCTTAACGAATTCTTTTAAAGCCTTTTGGTCAACTCCGATTTGTTGAAGAGCCTCAGCATCATTAGATAAATCTTTTAGTTTCACAGATAAAAAATCGGTATTTAAGTTATAACTGTACCTGAATGTATCCGCCATTAATACAGTCTTGGTTTTTACCTCTCCGTTAGAATCTTTGTATTCAATTTCATGTACACTAAATTTCCCCGCAGGAATAATAAATGTTAAGACCCAGCAAATAAGCACTACCACAAAAATGATTGCATAAGTATGAGGCGTACGTATTTTTGTAAAATCTCTTCCATTTTTTTGTTGTGTTTTAGATTTCTTAGTCATGCTATTTCCTCCTTTTACATATACACAAATTGCAAATTGATTTGTAACCATTAAAATTTAAATATAAATTTCATATCAATTTTCATTTGAATATTATTTCCAAATAATTCTTTTAATATTAATTGATTGCGGCAATTCTTCATAAAATCAAAACCCTATCTTACGATAGGGTCCTCAAAACGTCTGAGCACCGACCTTTTACTATTTTTAAAAACCAAATCTTTTACTGTTATTATATCTCTTATAAAAATTTTAGACAACAGATATTAAAAAAATATTTCATCCCCTAAGACATATTCAAATCAGCTGACCTAACTAATTTTTGGGGTACCCTAATCCCTTCTAAACAAATCCCTTGTATAAACTTTATCTTCAACATCCTTAATTTCATCAGTCATCCTGTTTGCTACTATTATTTCAGATACATTTTTAAATTCATTCAGATCTTTTATTACTCTTGAATTATAGAAATTATCCGCATTAAGAAACGGCTCGTATACTATTACCTCTATGCCTTTCGCCTTAATCCGCTTCATAACTCCCTGAACGGCAGACTGCCTGAAATTATCAGAATCGGTTTTCATAGTCAATCTATATATCCCGACAATCTTTGGATTCTCAGATAAAATCATCTCCGCTATATGATCTTTTCTTGTTCTGTTAGCATCCACTATAGCCCTTATTATATTATTGGGTACATCTTTATAATTAGCCAGTAATTGCTTTGTATCCTTTGGAAGACAATACCCTCCATAGCCGAAAGAAGGGTTATTATAATGATTTCCTATTCTCGGATCCAGCCCGACTCCTTCTATAATTTGCTGAGTATTTAATCCTCTGATTTCTGCATAGGAATCCAACTCATTAAAGAAGGCTATTCTCATTGCAAGGTACGTATTAGCAAATAATTTAATTGCCTCAGCTTCCGTAGAATCCGTAAATAAAACTGGAATATCCTTTTTAACGGCACCTTGAGCTAATAAACCGGCAAATTTCTTTGCCCTCTCGGATCTTTCACCTATAATGATGCGCGATGGATATAGATTGTCATATAAGGCACTGCCTTCTCTCAAGAATTCCGGTGAAAATATAATATTTTCCGTGCGAAACCTTTTTCTTATATTTTCCGTATAACCTACGGGTACGGTAGATTTAATTATCATTACTGCATCAGGATTAATAGACAATACATTTGTAATCACGGATTCTACTGTATTTGTATCGAAGTAATTTTTATCCGGATCATAATTAGTCGGCGTAGAAATGATAATATACTCAGCATCCTTGAAGGCTTTATATTTATCAGTGGTAGCTAACAAATTTAATTCCTTTGCCGATAAAAACTTCTCTATTTCTTTATCTATAATCGGAGATTTTTTGTTGTTGATCATATCTACTTTTTCCTTAACTATATCTAATGCTGTAACTTCATTGTTCTGGGCCAACAAAATCGCATTTGATAAGCCTACATAACCTGTTCCCGCTATTGCTATTTTCACCTTTATTCCTCCTAAACAATATTAGTTGATGCCCCCTGTTTTCCTCAGAATGGCTTCCTTCCGTCGAAAAAACTACAGCTTCTGTAATACTTCAAATCCTTTTTCCATAAATTTCGGTATGTACTGTCTTTTATACCGTTTGTAATATAGCTGAAGGGATGTTTAAAAGAATATATTAAATAGCCGATCATCTCGGAAGGATCTCTAAAACATTCCCAATCACAGGCTTTGCAGAATGGCTTCTCTTTCACAGCTTTTATATCCAAGTCGTAAAATTTACCCATACTTTCGTTTCCTCTGTAGCCACAGGGATATGTATTTCCGTCCTTTGCATCAATGAAAAAGAAATCAATACCGCCCCTGCAGGGAATGGAGAAATCTTCATCACCTTCAAATTGTCTAATCAAGGAATACAGCGATACCAGCGGTGTAAAGATTCGTATCTGGGAACGGTACTTTGGAATGGTATCCATTAGAGCTTGGAATATCTGTATTTTTTCTTCTTTGGAAAAATTAACGACAGGATTTATAGAGGTTGCACCATAAACGGCTTTCATTTTCCGGTCATCACCGTTGACATTCATAGGATAACAAGCATTAACCATACTGAATCCCAGGCTTATAACAAACTGATAAAAATGCTCAAAAGCTTCTTTAAACTCCTGATAAAAAACTTCCTTATCCGTCATCTTCGTGGATATCTTATCCAAACCGCCGGTATTTCTATTGATTCCGAGATTGGCAGCAGGATAAATACCATGCCCATGAAAAATAGGCAATGCTTTTTCTATTCCCTGAATAACACCTTTTAATCCCCGCATCTGTTCGTGAGTTTGAGCATCGGCCGAATCTATACTAATCCAGAAATTACGGAGCTTAGTTTTTGACAGCCGCTCTGCAAGCCGATGAATTTTATCCGTATAGCCAATACTATCCGAGTTAGTAAACATATAACCGTTGGTACCGGTTCTGATAAATTGAATATTGCGGTCGGATGCGTATTGAATCAGCCGAATAAGGGAGTCTTGATAGAGAAATGGTTCTCCTCCCGTAAAAGAAATTGCTTGGACGTTTTGCCGTACTGCTGAATCAATAACTTTGCAAATCTCGTCTTCCGATAATCTGGAACGGGGATATGTTTCCGTTTTTCTCATGCTGCATTGAGGGCAAGTACCGTTACAATTGTTTGTATATTGGATTACCACTTGTCCCGGAATTCTTCCATTCAATACAGAACGCAAATTATCGATTTGAAAAACAGGATTTTTGGTATGTTTCATCATTTACTCCTTTCTGTTCCAATATTTCATGATAAGTATTGATAAGCCCGTTAAATATTTTATCCCATGACCTGTTAACGCTAAATTTCCGTCCATTTTTCTTAAGACGATTCCTGAGATCGGCATTTTCTATAAGGTTATCCATACATTGTACGAGTTTCTCAGGATCCCTCGGTGAAAACTTAAGTCCGGTTATTTCATGTTGAATGATTTCTCCGACGCCGCCGGCATTTGCCCCAATAACAGGAAGCCCGGAAGCCATAGCCTCTAAAACTACATTACCGAAAGTTTCTGTAGAAGAGGGACAAATGAATATATCACAGGAAGCATATATTTTCGAGAGTTCTTTTCCCTTTTTGAAACCGGTAAATATAGTATCTTTCGGGAACATCTCCTTACATTTTTCCAGATATGGACCGTCTCCTGTGATAATCATAGCAACTTTGGTTCCATATTTTCGATGGATATCTTGATAACTCTCACTTAAAATATCAAGATCCTTTTCGTAGGATACTCTTCCGACATAAAGGAAAGCAATCTTATCTGAAATTCCGAGCTGTTCTCTTAACTGATTACTTCTATACATAGGATGAAATTTTTTATAATCGATGCCTCGTGAAAATAATCTCGTATTATAGATGCCATGATTATATAAAAGTTTTTGAGCCACAACCGAAGGACATAAGGTCATATCATTTTGTGTATGAAACCATTTCATATAGTTCCATATAGGCTGCTTTAGAAAATTAACTTTATAGTAATCCGCATATTGGGAAAAATTTGTGGTATAGTTTGATACAGTTGGAATACCATGTTTCTTACCGTAATTCAGACCGGAAATTCCCATATTAAATTCCGTCATATTGTGAATGATATCAGGTCGAAAATCCGAAAGAAGAGAAGAAATCCTAAAAGAATTCGGAAAGGCAACTCTGGACTCAGGATATAAAAAGAATCTAACGCTATAGAATTGTTCAATATTTTCATCAGGTATCTCCGTATTATATTTTGGTACAAATATTTTGTACTGGATTCCCATTGAATCATAATATTGAATAAGTTTATTTAGAGTATTAGTCACTCCATTTATCTGTGGTAGATAAGTATCAGCAAATAAAGCGATTTTCATAGATATTCCCCTTTCATTAATAATAAGAATGAAGTGCCAATTCAGTTTTCTCTGAAGCATTGGAAGAATGCTTCATATAACATATGATGGATTCACAAATCCATATAGTGCTTAAAAAAGCATAATCCAGATCTTTTTTCATACTGTCAGGCTGAGAAAAATAGGCTTTGCGCATTTCGGTTACTATAAAAACTATGTTCCTTTTAGGTTTCATCTTGCTGGGCGACATCGTAAACCCATGTGTAAATCGAATTATATACAGCTTAAAATGAAGCCTTAATTCATATAAAAAATGCCGGATTTTTTTGTTGTATATTTCTTCACTTAAATGATAATAGCAAAAGAAATCGCATACATAGTGACAAATCTCACCTAATTCCATTGAAAACTCTTCTGACGATGTTTCTTCCTCCTCCATAATACGATTGAATTTATCACAAACAATAAAAAGACAATTTTCTAAAGTATGGGCATCGTGTTTTAAAAGCGGCAAATCGGGCTTTATATTGCCATAAGCAAATGCCCGCCTATCTATTTTCATTTCTCCGGAAAAGTGCTGATATAATTCTTTAGATATGAAAAGATGCGTAAAAAAGAACATATATCTGCCTCCCTTCTTACTCTGTCTTTACTATAAATATAACAAAGTAGTTAAAAGTATATGTTAAATTCACTTTATGTTTATGTAAAGTATAAAGTTAACCGCAGAAATATATTAAGTATTCAACATTTTTTAAATTCTTACATCTATTTATGGTATAATATTAATAGTCAATTGATTTAGCACAATGCGATTGACTATT
>ENA-UOOE01003280-UOOE01003280.1-fermentation-metagenome-genome-assembly--contig:-NODE-3280-length-10418-cov-3.978771_pt1 | contig 10418 bp, 8 predicted proteins | sample MGYA00245776_ERZ724021 | MGnify/ENA primary metagenome ERZ724021 (study PRJEB28704, sample SAMN03018321) | fermentation metagenome | biome: anthropogenic terrestrial biome; feature: soil; material...
CTAAGGGATATAGATTTGCATCTTTAGATGAACTTAAGTAAAAAAGTGCGATGCACTTTTTTCAGAGTACAGAGCATAGTTTAAGTAAGAGGTAAGAACTAAGAAGTAATAGTTGTGGTGAAAATTCAGCCTTGCTGAATTTTTTCATAAACTCTTACCTCTTATCTATTATCTATTATCTATTACTTATTATCTATTATCTATTACCTATTTTGAATAACCTTCACTAAAAACTTAGGTATAGATGATAATCTTTTTATTCTCCAAGGCTCCTTACCTACTCTATAAAGCCATTCAAGTCCCATGCTTATCATCCACTTTGGGGCCCTTTTTACTTCTCCTGCCATTACATCAAAGCTTCCTCCAACGCCCATAAATATAGTAGCTGATATACTGTCCATATATTTACTTATAAATATTTCTTGCCTCGGTGCTCCCATAGCTACAAATAAAGCATAAGGATTTAACTTATTTATTTCACTTATTATTTCATAACAGTTGTCTAAATCAAAAAAACCATTATGACTTCCTAGTATTTTTAATTTAGGATATTTTATTTTCAAATTATTTATACATTTATTTAAGGTTTCTTCTTTGGTTCCTAATAAATATATACCTTTTCCTTCTTTTTCACATAGCTTTATTATTTCTTCCATAACCTCTATTCCGGCTATTTTTTCTTCTACTTTGTTTCCCACAATTTTAGAAGCAATAACTGTACCTATGCCATCTGGTATAATCACAGAATTCTTCTGTGTAAAATTTTTAAATAACATTTCATTATTTAACCCGCTATTTAGCACTTCCGGATTACCAGAAATTATATGTATCTTATTAAATTTTTTTATGTATTGCATAAAGTTTTCTCTACTTTCATTATATACATCATATGTCAATATCTTAGTAAACATAAACATCCTCCAAATATAAATAAGGGGGCTGTGGCACTAAAGTTAAAAAGCCCCTTCTTTTTTGAACACCGAAAAAACAGTTTTAAATAATATTTTTATATCTAAAAGCACAGAAAATTGTTTAATGTACACTAAATCATAGTGAATAGTTTTTTGTAGTTCTATTTCTCCTCTTCCACTAACCTGAGCAAGTCCAGTTATTCCTGGAGTAACTAATAATCTTTGTCTATATTCTGGTGGATAATATTTAACCACATCAGGTATTTCTGGTCTAGGGCCTACAAGGCTCATATTCCCTATAAATACATTAAATAATTGAGGTATTTCATCTAAACTGCTTTTCCTTAAAAAAGACCCTACTTTGGTTACCCTATTATCTTCCTTACTTTGAAATACAAAGTTTCCTATATCATTAGGATCTATTTCTAATTCCCTCTTTTTTTCCGCATTTACAACCATGGTTCTAAATTTATATATGATAAAATTCTTTCCGTCTTTTCCTACTCTTATTTGTTTAAATATAGCAGGTCCCTTTGAATCTAACTTAATTAGGATTATCAATATTAAGTATATTGGAGAAAGTATTATTATACCTATGAAGGATAATATTATATCCATTATTCTTTTTATAACAAATTGAAACCTTTTGCTTTTTATATGTTTATCTAAATCTATTTGTATTGTATTATTCTCCATACTAACCTCCTTATTTTATTTTAATTTTACTCTTTAATAAATTAATAAAATATGTAAACTCTTCAATTCCTAAAACATATATACTTAAAAAATAAACTAAACTGCCTAATATAAAAGAAATACTTAAAGATATTATGCTCCCTTTCATATTCATCCCAAATAAAGCCATAGAATTTTTATTTATGAAAAATATTGCAATTCCCATAATTATTGAAGAACATAAAATTTTAACAAAACTTATGAACATATTTCTTAAATTAATGCCATTTAGCTTTTTATTCAAACTAATCATCATAAGAATTGTAGTTAATATAGAGGATATAGATGTAGCCAAAGTTAATCCAGAAACCTTCATATACTTTACTATGAAAATATTTATAATAATATTTATTATTATCCCCAAAAAACTATTTATCATGGGGGTTTTAGTATCTTTCACTGCATAAAATGCTTTATTTAAAATGTCCCTTACTCCGTAAGCCACCATAGCAGGAGTAAAAAATAGTAATGCATTAGAAGTTAATTCTACAGCTTTCTCATCAAACATACCCCTTTTAAAAAGTAAAGTTATTAAAGGTGTTCTAAGTATAGCTATAGCAAAAGCTGCCGGTATCATAATTAAAAGTATAGTATTTATTCCTTTTAAAAGAGCTTCTTTATATTCCTTTAAGTTTTTCCCTGAGGCATATTGAGATAGTGTCGGATATATAACCATAGCTATACCTATAGCAAATACTTCATAAGCCAAAGTATTTAATTTATTGGCTAAATCCAAAACCGCTACTGCACCTTCAAATATATTTACAGCAAAAGCTCTATTAATAAAATTATTTAATTGGATCACAGATGTGCTTATTATAACAGGTACCATCAATATTAGCATCTTTTTTAATTCACTATCTTTAAAGTCAATAAAAAATTCATATTTATATCCCAATTTTTTAAATTTGGGTACATTTATTATAAACTGAGCAAAGAACCCTATTACTGTAGCCACTGCAAATCCGTAGATACCATAACTTTTTGTAAAAAACACCAAGTACACTATAAAAACAATATTGGATACTATAGACATAGCCGCTGGTTCATAAAATTCATTATGACATTGCAATGCACCAGTTACTATACTTTGAAGGCTAATAAAAATTAAAGATAAAAACATTATTCTTATTACAGTTACAGACATATTAAAGACTTCAGTATCATTGCTAAATCTATTGCCAAAAATAATAATTATATATTTAGACAATAATATTAAAATTATTGTAAGTATTATCGTAAAAATACCATAAGTATTTATTACATTATTTACAAACTTATTTCTTTTTTCTTTTGTATATTTTTTTATATGATCAGTATTTAATGGTATAAAAGTGGTAGTTAATCCATAACTTATAGTGGTTAATAAATAAACCATTCCTATAGAAAAATTATATATATCTGCTATATAGGTAATTCCAAATTTAGCTGCCACTAAAGAATCCCTTACTACAGCAAGCACCTTTCCTATAATAATAAGTATCATTACTATTGCAGAGCTTTTAAAAAATTTATCCTTACTCATTCACTTCACTTCCAGTTAATATTTCATTATATGTCTTATAGTAATTTTCCCAAAAGGCTTCAATAGAAAATTTATTTAAAGCACTCTTATATAAATTTTCTCCCTTAATACTTAATTTTTCTTTATTTAAATACACATTTTTCATTTTATCATAAATATCTCGTTCTGAGTAAGGATTTATTAAAAATCCATTGGAACTATTAATTATAAGAGGCATATCTCCTACCTCTGAACATATAATTGTTTTCTTTACTAAGGCACTCTCCAGCACTACTAGAGGTGGAGCTCCACCTTCATTAAAAGAGGTTAGTATACTTACATCTGAAGCATTTATAAAATCAATAGAATGTTTTTTAAAGCCAGTAAATATTACCTTATCATTTATATTCAAATCATTAACAAGGGCTTTCAATTCATTTTCTAACTCCCCATCTCCTAATAAAAGCAGCTTTACATTTGAAAAATCTTTTTGCAAGGTGTTAAAAGCTTTTATAAGATTAATATGATTTTTTATAGGATGCATTCTAGCAACCATTATATAAATAAAATCATCTTGTTTTAAATTGTATTTTTTTCTTAATTCTTCTCTACCTATTTCAACATTGTATTTTTTAAAATCTATACCATTAGGAATTACATATTTATCTCCCTTAAAATCCTTATGTTTTAAAAGCTCTTTTAAATAATTTGAAACACATATATAGTTATTAAACTTTTTTAATGCCATAGTACTTAAAGGTGTATATAAATACTTCTTTTTTTTATCATTTAAGAAATCATATCTATAATCGCTATGAATAGTAGTAACCGCTGGAATAGATAGTTTTTTCTTAATTAATGAATATATAAAATTAGCTTTAGGTCCATGAAAATTTACTATATCTATTTCATTTTGTTTAATATATTTAACAAGGCTTCCCCTTATCATTTCCTTAAAAGTGAAACTAACTGCTGGTATAGAAAATTCACCAGCTTTTTCATATAAATCTCCTTCACCTATGCAAGCTATTTCACATTTCATATCTAAAATATTGCTGCTGCAAATATTAATTACGTGATTTCCACCACCACCATTATCATTCCCTGATATAACCTGTAATACTTTAATTTTTATCACCTGCCTAAATTATTTAAGTATTAATAATAAATGCTGCTTCTATTATTATGTCTATTCATAATTGATTGGGACAAGGCTAATAAAATCCAAAAATATGCTATAACCTTTGGAGCAGAGAAAAAATTATCTATTAAATTCATAGACATAAATGCAATAAAAGATACGAAAAATCCTTTATAATATAATTTATAAAAATTATTCTCTTCTCTATTTATTAATTGTCTCAATTTCACTACAATAAATATAATCATTACAATAAATGCTATACTTCCTATAATACCTAATTCACATTGCATTTTCAAAAATATATTGTGCGGGTGATATACTTTGTAACCACAATATCTTAAATCCCTATATTTTTTTATATATTCATCATAAAGAGAAGCAAAATTTCCTATGCCTACACCTAAAATAGGATGATCCTTTATCATATAAAGGGCAGTTTCCCACAATTTTATTCTGGAAAGATTTTGGCTTAAATCATTAAATTCTCTAAGCCTATTGTATACTTTTGGTATAAATAAAGATAAACCTCCTAAAATTGCCACTGGAATAAGAAATCTAATTTCATACATCACTATTATTAATAAGCATCCTATTGCAAATCCTAACCAAGCATTTCTAGAAAAACTTGCAACTATATTAAATAAAAATAATAATGATGAAATTAAATAAAATATTTTCTTTTTCTTGTCCTTTTCATATATTAATAGCATTATACAAGGGAAAATAGCCATTACAAAAAATGCTCCTAAATTATTTGAGTTTTCTAGTAAAGATTCAACCCTAATATTAATACCATAACTGCTAGGTTGAGGTGCCCCTATGCCTTTAATATAATCAAATATGCTCACTAAGCTTATTATAATACAAGTAAATATATAACTGGCTAAAGCCTTATTTATTTTTTCTGTACTATCTATTTCTGCATATATAATAAAATATAAAATTATATAGCTGCAGAATCTTAAACTTTCTTTTAAAGCAGTAACTTTGTCCACAGCATATGTGGTGGATAAAAACATAACTATTATTAAAAGTAAAATAGATATATTTAAACCATTGCTAAAAAAGCTTTTAATCTTTGTTATAAATTTTTTTCTATTGTTTTTAATGATTATTATGCCTAGTAAATACAATAGTATAATAAATAATAATATTATATCTCCATTAAAAGGCACTCCTTTAAGCCTAAATTTACTTGGCAAAATGGGTAATAAAATAATATATAAATATATTAATAGTCTTAATAAGTTATTATAATATATCTCCATATGTTCACCTTCCTTTTCTTTTGAATTTTGCAAAGCTATTACTAAATTATATATAAATATTATAAACTATTCAATATTAAATATCTCCATATAAATCATGCTAATTAGCATAAAGACCACAGGAGGATTTTACTTCACCTGTGGTCTTTAATTATTTTAACTTTTTATGTAAATATATATTTGAAATTAAAGATGATATTATATAAACTGCAACTGTTGCTATAGCTGCACCATTTGAACCCATCTTTTTAATTAATGCTATATCTAATAATATATTTGCAACTCCAGAAATTATAGAATTATAAAAGTTTACTTTAACCTCTTTCATACTAGATAGTATATTGCCTGATGGTATTCTAAAGGTTCCTGAAATAAAATATCCCACCATTAGTATTCTAAATGTAGATAATGAGTCTGCATAACTCTTGGTAAACAGTATATTTATCACTTGAGGAGCAAATATTATTAAAAATATGGTAATAGCAGCATTAAATAAGAATAAATATTTTTGTAAAATATTATATTTTTCTTTTATCCATTTTTTATCATCATACTTTTTTGCAAAATATGGATAAATAAACATTATGATTGAGTTAGGTATAAACACCAAGTTAAAAGGTACTAAAGTTGCTGTTTTATATGATGCTACTATACTTTGATCCTTTATTATTAAACCTACTAAAAAAGTATCCATTAAATATAAAAGTTGAGACATTGAGCTAGTTAAGCAGCATACTATTGAATACTTAAGGAATTCTTTTCTTTCCGCTAATTTAGGATAATCAATATGAACCAACCTCTTTAAATCATCCTTTAACATATATATTCCTAAAAAAATTGATAAAATATAAGAAAGATATCTTCCAATTACTATACCTTTAATATTAAATAAAATTCCTAGAACTAAGTTACCAATAAAAAATAAAAATGTATTAGTAACAGATAATATAGAAAATTCTTTATTTCTCAATTCTGTTCTCAAAAAAGTCTGCATTTCATTAAAAAATATAGTTAGCAAAGGAATAAGTGAAAAATATCCTAATATTTCTGTACTGCCTTTAACAGGCAGCTCAAAAAACAAAGTAAATAGTATTATGCTAATAGCAATTAAACCATTAAATAATATTCCTACCTTTAAAGCATATTTTAAATAGGACAGCTTTTTTTCCTTATCATCTTCCATGCTGCAATATTGAAGTATACCTGATACCATGCCAAGTCCTTCTAAAAGCAAAAACATATTAAGAATATTTTGGGCATAAATGAAACTTCCATATACCTTTTTTTCTAAAATTCTAGTTAATACAATGGTTATACCGAATTGTATTACTTTATTTATAAAATTTGCACTAAAAATCTGGATGAAGCCATGTTTAATTGCAAACTTTAGTGTGTTGCTTTCTTTCATTGTAACCTCCACAATTTAAGATAACTTATAAATAGCTTTTGACAAATCCATTAATGTCAAAAGCTATTCAATGTTACTTTTCTATATATAGGTAAAGTTTAAAACTACAATTTTTTTATCTATATTTGCCATATTTATAGTTCCATCAATATTTTTTCTAGCTTCCTTGCTATAGTTTCTCTAGAATAATTTTTCATAACATATTTTCTGCCATTAGCTCCTAAGGTTTCTCTTAATTCTCTATCTTTATATAACCTTAATACTGCTTCTGCTATTTCTTTTTCATTCTCTGGTTCCACAACTATTCCAGCTTTAGCATTATTTATAAGCTTTTCTGCTTCTCCTTCTACTGCTAATACTATTGGCAGCTCTGAAGATAATGCCTCAAACATTTTTGACGGAAGAGCTCCTTTAAATAAATCCAATTTTTTTAAAGGTATTACCGTAGCATCCATTGAAGCTATTATCCTAGGCATTTTAGGTTTTGGTTGAACAGGTAAGAATAAAACATTTTCAAGTTTTCTTTTTCTTACCATATCCATAAGCATTTTCTTTTCCGGTCCATCTCCTACAAAAACAAACTGAATACCCTTTTCATCTCTTAATATGTCAGCAGCCTTTATAATCACTTCAAGACCTTGGGCAATTCCATGAATACCAGCATAACAAACAGCAAATTTATCTTCTATATTAATTTCTTTTCTAAAACTTTCATCTCTATTTTCTTTTTTAAAGAACCCTGTATCCACACCATTGGTTATTAAATGTACTTTATCTTTTCCAAATCCTCTTTGCACAATATTATCAACTATACCTTGTGTTTGACCAGTAACCGCAGCGGCTTTTCTATAACAAAATTCTTCTAACCAAGTTGACATGATTATAAGCAATTTATTATGTAATACACCTAGTTTAATAGCTGATTCAGGCCATAAATCTGACACATTAAATATGAACTTAGCACCTATTTTCTTTGAAATTACATATCCTGACCATCCTAAAAATAGTGGTGGGGATTCAGTAATCACCACATCTTGTTTTCCAACCTGCTTCATGCCTTGAAGTACAGAGGAGAAAGTAAAGGAAAGATAATTTTTCAACCTTTTTGTAAAAGATTTTTCCTTTGTGGCATATATACCAGTTCTTATTATTTTAATTCCATCTAATTCTTCTTTAACAAGCTTCTTTCCTTTGTACTCATCAAATATTTCACCTTTAGGATAATTAGGCATTGCAGTTAATATAGTAACTTCATGTCCAAACTTTTTTAACTGCTTTGCAAACTCAAAAATTCTGTTTTGAGGTGCCCCCACTTCTGGTGGACAATATTGCGTTAAAAATAATATCCTCATTATTTCACCTCGTGTAACTTTGCTTAAATATAATTATTTTATTGCTTCCTTTATTACTTTTAATATTTTTTCTCCTGCTTTGCCATCACCAAAAATATTTTCTTGTTCTCTATTAGGAACAAAATTCATTATTGCACTTAATATTTTTTCTTTATCTGTCCCAACAATAGTATTCCAACCATTTTGTACAGTTTCTACCCATTCTGTTTCATCCCTCATGGTTATACATGGCTTTTTCATGAAGAAGGCTTCCTTTTGTACTCCACCGCTATCTGTAACAATCTTTTCTGCATGCATTTCCAAACTTATCATATCTAAATATCCAATAGGTTCAATTACCTTAACATTGTTATTAAAGCTTAATCCATAGCTATCTATATATTTTTTTGTTCTAGGATGAAGTGGCAATACTATAGTCTTATTACTTTCGTTTAAAGCCTGAATAATATTTCTTAATCTATTTATATCATTTGTATTTTCAGCTCTATGTATGGTAGTTAATATGTACTTGTTTTCTATTAAATTTAATTCATTTACTATATTTGATTTTTTCTTTGCCAGCTCTTTAAAGTCTAATACAGCATCAAACATTACATCTCCCACATTATGAACAGAATTTTTTATTCCTTCATTTTTCAAATTAACAACAGCTGTTTCTGTTGGAGGAAATAATATACTGGATATATGGTCTGTTAAAATTCTATTTTGCTCTTCTGGCATATTCATATTAAAACTTCTAAGTCCAGCTTCCACATGAGCAACAGGTATTAATAGTTTACTAGCAGCTAAAGCTCCAGCCAAAGTTGAGTTAGTATCTCCATATACTAAAACTAAATCAGGCTTTTCTTTTAAATATATTTTTTCCAATTCTATCAGCATAGTTCCTGTTTGCTGACCATGATTTCCTGATCCAATTCCCATATTATAGTCAGGTTTAGGTATATTTAGTTCATCAAAGAATACCTTAGACATATTTTCATCATAATGTTGTCCTGTATGTACTAATATTTCTTCAAATTCCTTTCTGATAATATTAGAAACCGCTGCCGCCTTTATAAACTGAGGTCTTGCTCCAATTACTGTAATAATCTTCATTTCCTATTCCTCCATTTGCATTTTACGATAATAGTTTTTTATAGATTTGATTTACTTTTTCAAAGTTTTTTTCTATATTATAATTTTCTTCTACAAATCTTCTTCCATTATTACCCATTTCCCTTCTTAATTTAGGATCCTCAATTAATTTTTCTAAAGCTGCACATAAGCCCTTCACATCTTCTCTTTCTATTAATAAGCTGCTTACTCCAGGATTTGTTGCTTCAGGTAATCCACCTACATTGGAAGCTATAACAGGTACTCCGCAGGCTTGTGCCTCAACAGCTGCAACTCCAAAACTTTCTACTAAGGATGGAAACACTGCTATATCATATCTATTTAACGCTTCCACTACTTCTCTAGCTGTCAGTCTCCCTAAAAACTGCACATCCTCAAATATATTTAAGTCCTTGGCCATATTCTCCAAATTATGTCTTTGAGAACCTTCTCCACCTATTTCTAGCTTTATATTACTATATTTTTTTCTCAACTCTCCAAAAGCTTTTATTAAATATTCTATTCCGTACTTGGTTTCTAATGATTTTACCGTGCCAATTATTATTTTATCTTTATCCTTAACTACATTAGTCATCGGTTTAAAAAAATCTATGTCAACCCCGAAAGGTGTTATTTCTATGTCCCTATTTATGTATTTTTTAGTTTCTTCTCCCATAACCTTGCTAGTAGATAAAATAGTGTCACATTTAGATAAATTATACTTTAAGACATATTTGGATATTAAACCTTTCTTAGGGAACTCATAAACATCACTTCCCCATACAGATATAATAAAAGGATGAAACTTAGTTAGAGCGCCTAATAAGCCATAACTAGAAGCATAATGAGAATGTAATATATCAGGATTTATTTCTTTAACTAATTTTTTAACTTTATTTATCTGAAATAAATACTTGAATTTATATATGAAGCCATTACTTTGTATTTTTTTTAAATCTAAATTAAGGCTATGAACCTTAACACCTTCGATTGTTCCATCAGTT
>ENA-UOOE01003281-UOOE01003281.1-fermentation-metagenome-genome-assembly--contig:-NODE-3281-length-10416-cov-27.162822_pt1 | contig 10416 bp, 8 predicted proteins | sample MGYA00245776_ERZ724021 | MGnify/ENA primary metagenome ERZ724021 (study PRJEB28704, sample SAMN03018321) | fermentation metagenome | biome: anthropogenic terrestrial biome; feature: soil; material...
GCATGGATAAGCGTCGTGATACTTATAATTGTCTCAGTTTTTACATTTTTACGTATCGTGCTATAATAAATGAAATATCAAAAAAGTGAGTGCTGAAAATGGCTAAAGAATTAAAAACAAACGTTATGCGCATACTTGAGCAGGCTAAAATCCCATATAAACCGTATTATTACGAAAACAAAGACGGCAAAATCGACGGGATATCCGTCGCGAATAAATTAGGGCAGGACGTCGGGCAGGTTTTCAAAACCCTTGTAGCGCGCGGCGCAAGCGGAAACTACCTTGTTTTCGTTATCCCCGTGGCAAAAGAGCTTAACCTGAAGGCCGCCGCCAAAAGCGCCGGAGAAAAATCCGCCGAAATGATACACGTAAAAGATATAAACAAAGTCACAGGCTATATACGCGGCGGATGCTCGCCCGTCGGCATGAAAAAGCAGTACGCTACCGTCATAGACTCAAGCTGCGAAAGCCTCGGCGCCATCATAGTAAGCGGCGGCAGGATAGGCACTCAGGTTGAGGTAGAGCCGCACGCGCTTTTAAAGTTCATAGGCGGCAAAACAGCTCCGATAACATTTTAGCGCCTCCGATGCCCACAGTTTTCAACAGATGCTGTAAAAAATGTTGAAATCCAAAGCGGCACAGTTTTTTGCCTTTCACATATATATCCGTTTTGGACTTTCACTAAAAAAAGAGGCATACTAAAGTTTTTTTCCCATATTTTTCGGCTTGATTTTTAAGCGGATTGCAGATACAATAATATGACAATGCCGTCGGCAAAGCACAGTTTAGGTACGCGGCAGGTTAACTTATACATACAAAAAGTACGGCATCAAAATACCGCCTTGCTATATCCGCAAATAAAAGAATTTCATATAATTTATAGGAGTGTGTAAAAATAATGAAAAAGATTTTTGCCGTATGTTTAACATTAGTAATGCTTTTTACTTTTGCCTCATGCAACAAAACGAACGGGACAAACACATCGTCGCAAAACGGCGCTTCGTCACAAAGCCAGGAGCAGAGCGGGTCATCCTCAAGCGGTACTTCTCCGGCGCAGTCTTCGTCGCGCCCTGTTTCAAATATGCCGCTTTACTCAGGGCCTGAAAAGGAAAAAAGCTATACTGTTAAGACCGTCGATTACAAATACAATGAAAACAATAAAAATTACAGGGCGTCTTACCCGCAGCTTGAAAAAGACGGCAAGGACTACTCAAAAGTAAACGAGCTGCTCAAAAGCACCGCACTGCAAACCATAAACTCAATCGGCACAAGCGGTTCGGCTGAAGCTAAAGTAAAGGTAAGCCAGCACGTTTATTACCGCGGGGACGACTTCATAAGCGTTTCTTTCAGCGAAAGCAAAAAGTCATCTTCAGACAAAAGCTCCGTGTCGTCCATGCGCATGGTAAACTACGACATCAAAAACGGCAAGGCTCTTTCAGCTGCCGACATGGTCCAAAACAACGACGCCCTCTACAAAGCTGTCGAAAGCGCCGTCCAGACAAGCATGTCAAAAAAGAACGCGGCGAAGTTCACTTCTTCCGTTATAAAGGCGGGTCTGAAGTCCTTCAACGTATATTTTAAAGACGGCAGTATGGGCATAAGCCTCACCGTGCCCGAAGACCTCGGCGGCCATAAGGAAATAAAGATAGACTACGAGGATACTTCAGGTTTCCGCACTTCAAACGCCGCCTGGAAATACTTTATAAAGTAAAACGGCCGCTTCGCAAAATGTAAATCCCCCGTGCCTGCTAAAAAGCAGGCGCGGGGGATTTTTGCAGCATCAAAAGATTTTTGTACGGGAAATTACTCCATCCCGGGCAGCATATCTGTAATAAGCCCTGCAGTTTCCTTCGCTGACTTTTCGGCAAAACTGTTGAAGTCCATGTCGGCCTTTTCGTCGGCTTTATCAGATATGGCGCGGAGTATGACAAAGTCTACGTTGTTTATGTAACATACCTGCGCTATGCTCCCGCCTTCCATCTCGCAAGCGCTCGCTCCGAAAGCCGACGATATGCCTTTGAGCTTTTCCGCGCCGCTTATGAACTGGTCACCTGTAGCTACGGTGCCGATATGTACTTTACCACTGCCATAAATTTTTTCCGCTTTGGCGCACGCCAGTTTGACGAGCCTTTCAGATGCGGGTATCTTTACAAGGTTTATGCCGCTTATCATGCCCGCAGGGTCGCCGAGCGCGGTTGTGTCCATGTCGTGCTGCACGGCGCAGTCTGAAACGACTATGTCGCCTATGTGCACGCTGCTGCCAACACCGCCGGCAACGCCTACGTTCACCAAAGCTTCAGGCTTGTACTTAAGTATCATGGTCTGGGCGCAAACGGCCGCGGCCACTTTGCCTATGCCGCACTGCGCCACGGCGCATAAGGTGCCGTTTATCCTGCCCGTATAGTATTTTATGCCGCTTATTTCCTCGCAGCTTTTATACTCCATATGTACAAGCAGGTCCTTAACCTCTATGTCCATAGCGCCTATTATGCCTACCATTTTCCCATCCCCATAAAAATTAATTAAAAGCATGCCTCCCGCCGGAACGTGTATATTGGCGGCGGGGCGGCACAAATTACTATACTTTAAGTAATATTATTTAAATTTATCCATTACCGTATTAATTATTGTATCAAGTGCCTTAACGCGCGCATACTTTTTATCCTGCGACTCTATGATATGCCACGGAGCGAAATCGGTGGACGTGTACTTTATCATTTCATTGACGCAATTTTCGTAAACGTCCCATTTTTCGCGGTTGCGCCAATCCTCGTCGGTTATTTTCCAGCGTTTGGACGGCGTGTTCTGCCTTTGCTGAAAGCGCCTGAGCTGTTCGTCCTTATCTATCTGCAGCCAAAACTTGATGATAACGGCGCCCCATGCGTAAAGACCGCGCTCAAATTCATTTATTTCCCTGTAAGCGCGCCGCCAGTCGTTTTCGCTGCAGAAGCCTTCTATGCGCTCTACCATTACCCGGCCGTACCACGTGCGGTCGAAAATAGTGACATGCCCGTCGCGCGGCAGGTTTACCCAAAAACGCCAAAGGTAATTGCGGGCTTTCTCGTCAGGAGAGGGCGCCGCTATGGGAACTACCTCATAACCGCGGGGGTCGAGCGCCTTTGCCACGCGGCGGATATTGCCGCCCTTGCCGGCGGCGTCCCAGCCCTCATATGCGATGATGACAGGGACTTTCTTACGGTATATTTTGCCGTGCAGCTCCATCAGTATTTTCTGTTTTTCTTTTAATTCCTTTTTGTATACGTCTTCCGGGAGCCTTTTGTCAAGGGGAACGTCGGAAAGCTTAGGCATGTGTATAAAATTGTATTTTCCAGGGTAAATACTACTTTCTGTAATATCCGCCGCGGTGTTTTTGTCCTCAAGTTTTTTCAGCGCGGCTCCGATGCTGTCTGCGGTTATCCCGTAAATACGGACGGCTGCAAGCTTTTTATCCGTGCCTGATATAACGTGCCACGGCGCGTTCGGCGTGTCGGTGCTTTCAAGCATTTTGTCAAATACCTTACAGTATTTGCCGTAGAGCCTGTTTGTCTGCCAGTCAAGCTCCGTAACGCGCCACGCCGTATTTTTGTCCCTGCAGAGCTTTTCAAAACGTTCCTTCTGCTCTTTTTTGCTTACGTGTATGAAAAACTTTATTATAAGGTACCCGTCGTCGGTAAGCTGCCTTTCAAAAGTTTTAATGTCTTCAAGGCGGCGCAGCGCCGCCGCATCTGTAACTCCACCGCAGCCGCCGTAAACGTCGTAGTACCAGCTTTGGTCAAAAACGGCCATCTGCCCGCGCTTAGGCACCTTTGTCCAGTAGCGCCAAAGCACTGGTTCGCGTTTTTCAAGCGCCGTAGGTTCTATTACAGAGTAAACCTTAAAGCCGCGGGGGTCAAAGTTTAAAATAAGCTTTGATATAAGGCTGCCTTTGCCGGAAGCGCCCCACCCCTCAAAAAGTATGACGACGGGCAGGCCGCCCTGCTTAACAGGCTGCTGGAGAGACGAAAGCCTTGCTTTCAGTTTCTTTGAAATTTCCGAATATTTTTCGCAGGGCATACTTTCATCCAAATCTACTTTTTCAAGCATAACTGCCTCCCTATACGGAAAATAACCGAACCGCCTTTATCTGTTTTAATATATTTAAATGTAAAATACGCTGTTATATTTTCCTCTTTTTAATGCTTTTACCCGCTGAATTTATATGTGTAATCTTTATTATACGTATAAAGTTCCGAGTAGATTTTCGCGGCGCGTGAACGGTAGAAGTCCATAACGGCCGCCGATTCGTTAACGCCGGCCATGCTTCCGCCGGCTTCTGCTGCCTGGCTGTTAATCTTTTTAAGGCTGCTTTCTTTTCCGCTCTCCCACGTTTTCTGTTCCGCTTTATAGAGCGCAGGGTTCTTTCCGGTATCCGTTTCCATGTATTTTTCAAGGCATTTGTACGCGTAGTTTATTTCTTTCTGCCATATCTCCCCGTACTTCTGTGAAACGTTAACCATATCAAGGTTTGAAACGGCATCGTTCATTTCCTCAATATATTTTTTATCTATTGGGTTATCCTTAAACTTTTTATTAAACTCATCGTTTTCGGTTTCAACATCGGCTACAGGGCCGGGCTGGGAGCCTGACTCCGGTATAACCAGATCGTTTTTCTGCGTCTGTGAAGAAGGTTCCTCAGGCGTTTCACCGCTTTTTTCAGAAGCTGGCCGGCTGCCGGACGAAGACGTACTGCCTGATGACGAGCTTTGGGCAGTGTTTGTGCCGGTTTGCACAGCTTCTTTATTTTTAAAGGAGGAGCAGCCGCCTAAAAGCATCGCAACCGAAACCGCGGCCGCGCATATAACCGTAAGTTTATATTTTTTCATCAGTAACCCCCGGTTAAAATTTTAAAGAAATTTTCAGTCCTCAGCATCTTCGCCCGCATCGCCGACGGTTCCGTCCTCCGCCTGGGCGTCGTCCAAGGCGCCGGGGCCTTCTTCGTCGTCAAAAGCATCGTCCGAGTCTTCTTCATCTTCATGCGCCGTGCGCGCCACTGTAACAACCTTGCTGTCGTCCGCAAGGCGCATAAGCAGCACGCCCTTCGACGGCCTCGCGCATATGCGGACAGTGTTTGCCTGGAACCTTATTATTATGCCGTTTGACGATATCATTATTATATCATCGTCTATATCTACAACTTTTATTGCCGCCACGTTGCCGTACTGCTCCACGTGGTAGTTTATAAGCCCTTTGCCGCCGCGTGACTGCAGCCTGTAGTCGCTTATTGGCGAAAGCCTGCCGAAGCCCGTTTCGGACACGGTAAGGACAAACGCGTTTTCCCTAAGGGTGCTCATGCCTACTACGCAGTCGCCGTCCCTCAGCGTTATGGCTTTTACACCGCGTGCAGTCCTGCCTGTAGCCCTTACGTCCCCTTCGGCAAACCTTATGGCCATGCCGAACTTTGTGGCTATAAGGAGCTGCGCGCAGCCGTCCGTGAGGCGCACCCATATAAGCTCGTCGCCGTCGTCGAGAGCTATAGCTATGACGCCGCCCTTGCGCGCGGTATCGTAAGCGTTTAGCTCAGTGCGCTTTATAACGCCGTTTTTGGTAACCATGACGAGGTACATGTCTTCGCCGAACTCCGGTACACGTATCATAGAGGTGACTTTTTCATTCTGCTCTATCGGCAGCAGGTTGGCTATATTAATACCTTTGCTCGTGCGCGAGCCTTCGGGTATCTCGTAGCACTTCAGCCTGTAAACGCGGCCAAGGTTTGTAAAGAAAAGTATATAGTCGTGCGTACCGCTGACAAACATTTCGCTCGCTGCGTCCTCGTCCCTCTGTGTCATGCCGCTTATGCCTCTGCCGCCTCTGCGCTGTATGCGGTACACATCGGTTTTCTGGCGCTTTACGTAGCCTAAGTTTGTAAGCGTAAGCATGCACTCTTCGTCCGGTATGAGGTCCTCTATATCCACTTCGCCGCTTACGGCCTGTATTTCAGTGCGGCGTTCGTCGTTATACTTTTCCTTAACGGCTTCAGCCTCGTCTTTGACTATGCTTAAAATGCGTTCTTTACTCGCAAGTATATCCTTAAGGTCTGAAATTTTAACCTCAAGCTCCTTAAGCTCGTTTTCGAGTTTTTCCCTCTCGAGGCCGGTAAGCCTGCCGAGCGGCATTTTTACTATTGCTTCCGTCTGCGGGTCGTCAAGGCCAAAGCGCGCGCCGAGCCTTGTGCGTGCTTCTGCAATGGATTTAGACGAGCGGATTATCGAAATGACTTCGTCTATATTATCTACGGCTATTTTAAGCCCTTCGAGTATATGGGCGCGTTCCTGCGCTTTTTTAAGCTCAAACTCAGTGCGGCGTCGGACTACTTCCTCCTGAAAAACGACATACTCGGTCAGCATCTGCTTTAAGTTAAGCGTTTTAGGCTCGCCGTTAACTATGGCAAGCATGATTACGCCGAAAGTCGTCTGCATCTGGGTGTAAGAGTAGAGCTGGTTAAGGACTATCTGCGGGGATGCCTCGCGCTTTACGGTAATGACTACATTCATGCCTTCGCGGTCGGAGTGGTCTTCTATGTTTGATATACCAGTTATCCGTTTTTCCTTTACAAGCTCTGCTATGCTCATAATGAGCCTTGACTTGTTAACTTGGTACGGAATTTCGCTTACGATAATATTGAAACGGCCGTTTTTTTCTTCCTCTATCCTTGCTCTGGCGCGCACTACTATTTTGCCGCGGCCCGTCGCGTAAGCGGCTCGTATGCCGCGCATGCCCATGATAATGCCGCCGGTAGGAAAGTCCGGGCCTTTAATGTCCTGCATAAGTTCGTCGAGCGTAGCGTCAGGGTTGTCTATGATGGTGCATACGCCGTCTATGACCTCGCCTAAGTTATGCGGCGGTATGCTTGTCGCCATGCCGACGGCTATGCCGGTGGAGCCGTTTACAAGCAGGTTTGGAAAATGGCTCGGCAGTACTACCGGTTCCTTTAGCCTGTCGTCATAGTTTGGCTTAAAGTCGACTGTGTCTTTGTCTATATCCTGCAACATCTGCACCGACATCTTGCTCATGCGGGCTTCTGTGTAACGGTAAGCTGCCGGAGGGTCGCCGTCTACGGAACCGAAGTTGCCGTGGCCGTCCACAAGCATATACCTCATGGAAAAGTCCTGCGCCAGCCTTACAAGCGCGTCGTAAACAGACGCGTCGCCGTGCGGGTGGTAGCGCCCGAGGACGGCGCCAACCGTGTCGGCGCATTTTCTGTACGGCTTGTCCGGCATAAGGTTGTTTTCAAACATTGTGTAAAGTATGCGCCTGTGCACAGGCTTAAGACCGTCGCGCACATCCGGCAGCGCGCGTGAAATGATAACCGACATCGAGTACGCAAGAAAAGATTTCTTCATTTCTTCCTGCAGGTCTACGTCTACTATTCTGTTGTTTTCTTCTATTTCGTCCATCGGACAACCTCCCGTGGATATTTTCTAAATTATTCAAAAAGCGCCGCGCCGGCTTTTACGGCGGCAAATGCTTTAAAACGTACCAAAGCGCCATGGCTTACAGCAGGCCGGCGTGCGCCCTGCGGTGTTTTGTTCCTGAAAAAATGACAGCCTGCACGTCAGGCACCAAAACGGAGTCAAGGCATCTGAGCGGCAGTATGGCCATCATGTTTCCGTTTACGCCTTTGCAGCCTTTGCTGTTTTTTAAAACAATCACTATAATATCGCCGACTTTTTCAGACTCGGCAGTCCCGTCAAGCGGTATATTAAGCTTGTTGATACCGCTTCCAAGCTCAATGTGCCTCGGGTATATGCTCATGCATACGGTATGGCCGTCGGCGCGGCTTTCTGCGCGGGCCTTGTTTATCCTTACCGGGAAAAAGCCGAAAATCAGGATAAATGAAATAAAAACAGCTGAAAGGATAAAGTATAACGCGGAACCCGATATTCTTCCGTATATAAGAAATGCCGCCGCAAGCGCAGTAAAAACAATATTAACGGCGGCGAAAAGCTTCCCGCCGGTCTTTATGCCGCCTGTGTTTTTTAAGCACTCATATATTTCTTCTTTTGTCAGTACGTATGTTACCTTTATACCTGTTTCTTCATGGCCGTACTCCATTTTTCCATTTGCAACAAAACCGGATGCCGTATCGGCGGCGGGACTTCGGTCGTGGGGGCCGTCCGCATCTTCCGAGCGGTTCTCCCCTGACTTGCGGTTTACGGCGCTGCTGCTTTTTTCAAAAAGACTTTGCATAGTTACTCTCCTTTTATGTACCGAAAACACTTTACATAATAATTATTATACATCAAACACGGCAGTTTCCATAGTGTTTAGAGATAAAGTTTAAGCCGCCGCTTTTATTTACTCAAAGTATAATTATAAATATATATTATAGCGGTACCGCCGGGATTTTTTTGTAATTTACTGCTGTGTATTTTTATTTTACAAACAGCAGAGCCTTAAAGCTGTAGCATTAAGTCAGATATCGAGGTTTTCGGCGTACTTGGCGTTTTCCTCTATAAATTCGCGCCGCGGTTCCACTTTGTCGCCCATGAGGACGGTAAAAGCCTCATCGGCCGCTTCGGCATCGCCGACTTCAACGCGCAGCATGGTGCGGCGCTCAGGATCCATAGTCGTTTCCCAAAGCTGCTGCGAATCCATTTCGCCAAGGCCCTTGTAGCGCTGTATCTCACAGCTGCCAAGGTCCGTCATTATAACATCGCGCTGTTTGTCAGAAAAAGCATATGTGTGCTTTTTGCCCTTTGTAAGCCTGTAAAGCGGCGGCTGCGCAAGGTATATATGGCCCTGCTCAACGAGCGGCTTCATGTAACGGAAAAAGAAAGTAAGCAGCAGCGTCCTTATGTGCGAACCGTCGACATCGGCATCGGCCATGATTATTATTTTGCCGTAACGAAGTTTTTCTATATTGAATTCATCGCCTATGCCGCAGCCTAAGGCCGTAACTATAGGCATGAGCTTTTCGTTGCTGTAAACTTTGTCGAGCCTTGCCTTTTCGACATTGAGCATTTTGCCCCAAAGCGGCAGTATGGCCTGGTACTTTCTGTCGCGGCCTCCTTTAGCGGAGCCGCCGGCGGAGTCGCCTTCGACGATATAAATTTCCGTTTCCTTCGAATCCCTGCTTTGGCAGTCGGCAAGCTTTCCTGGCAGGGCGGCATTTTCAAGCGCTGACTTGCGCCTTACCATGTCCCTTGCCTTGCGGGCGGCTTCACGTGCGTGCGAAGAAGCCATGGCCTTGTCAAATATGGCACGCGAAATGGACGGGTTTTCTTCAAGGTAAGCGGAAAGTTTTTCAGAAATAAGGTTGTTAACAAGCGTGCCTATCTCAGTATTGCCGAGGCGGGCTTTCGTCTGCCCCTCAAACTGCGCCTCGCGCAGCTTTACGCTTATTATCACGGTAAGCCCTTCTCTGAAATCTTCACCAGAGAGGTTCTTATCGCTGTCCTTTAATATATTGAACTTTCTGCCGTAGTCGTTCATTACGCGGGTAAGGGCGCGTCTGAAGCCGTCTTCGTGCGTGCCGCCGTCTGTCGTGTGTATGTCGTTGGCGAAAGAAAGCATAAGCTCGTTGTAAGAGTCAGTGTACTGCATTGCGACTTCAGCGGTGGCTGAGTCGTCCGGCGCGACGCACGAAAAGTACATTACGTCCGGATTTATTACCTCTACGGCTTTTCTTTTATTGATGTATTCTACAAAGCTTTTTATACCTCCGGTATAATGAAGCTTATCTGTTTTAATATTATCAGGATCCCGCTCGTCGGACAGCTCTATGTTTACCCCAGCGTTTAAAAACGCCTGTTCACGAAGGCGTTTTTTAAGCGTTTCGTAATCAAACTCTATGCTTTCCTTAAAGATTTCCGTGTCAGGCTTAAACCTAACGAAAGTGCCCGAAAGTTCAGTATTTCCGCGCTCTGTAAGGCCGGTTACGGCCTTGCCGCGCTCGAAGCGCTGAAAGTACGTTTTGCCTTCCTTGTACACCTCTACCTCAAGCCACTCTGAAAGCGCGTTCACTACCGAAGCCCCTACGCCGTGAAGCCCGCCCGAAACTTTGTACCCGCCTCCGCCGAATTTGCCGCCGGCGTGAAGCATGGTGAAAACCACGGTAACTGTAGGTATGCCTACCTGGTGGTGTATGCCTACAGGGATGCCGCGGCCGTCGTCGCGTACGCTTATTATATTTCCAGGCAATATTTTTACTTCTATTTTATCGCAGTACCCGGCAAGCGCTTCGTCGACTGCGTTGTCGACGATTTCATATACAAGGTGGTGCAGGCCGCGCGGGCCGGTAGAGCCTATATACATGCCGGGGCGCTTTCTCACGGCCTCAAGCCCTTCGAGGACCTGTATCTCACTTTCGTCATATTTGTCGTTCGACTGAGTAACTTTACTGAACTCCAAGTTTAACCCTCCAGTTTATATACTTAA
>ENA-UOOE01003282-UOOE01003282.1-fermentation-metagenome-genome-assembly--contig:-NODE-3282-length-10410-cov-4.439788_pt1 | contig 10410 bp, 5 predicted proteins | sample MGYA00245776_ERZ724021 | MGnify/ENA primary metagenome ERZ724021 (study PRJEB28704, sample SAMN03018321) | fermentation metagenome | biome: anthropogenic terrestrial biome; feature: soil; material...
TTTGCGAAGCCAAAGCAGAACCGATATTGCCTATTATTTTATCTGTGTCATTTTGATGATGTGTACAGGCTCAATAGGTCTTTGCGGTTTATATCTATTAGATATTATAATTTTTGCATTATTGCAACCGACTATTCATCTACGATACAAAATTATAGGTTTGGCAACCATTGTAGTTTCTGCTGCTATAGTGATGAAAGTTAATCCTGTGTGGGTGACTCAAGATGTTTTAAATATGGGTAATATGAGTTATATTACGCACAGAGTTGGAAAAATAGCAATATACCGCCGTGTTTTTAGCGTTTTACCATCTGGTAACCCTATCTTTGCTTTATGTGGAACCGGAATAGGACAAGGATGTTCTCGCGCAAGTATTACTTGTACAGGCCTATATATTGATTCATATGCCAAAGCTTTCCCAACATTTATTTCCAATTTCGTGCAAAATAATATTTTTTCGGAGCTACAAATTTTTCTTGCGGGACGTGGTGGAATGGCGCAAGCTCCATTTTCGTCTATCTTGTCAATACAATCGGAACTGGGATGGCTTGGAACTGCTTTCTTAATAATCTATGCATTATATCTCTTAAAAAACCGTAATAATTTCTCAAAGACCATTATTTTGTTCTTTATATTAACGTTATTTTGGGACAATTACCTAGAATATGCGAAAGTCATCGTTGCTTTTGCAATTGTATTGTTCTGGTGCAGCACATCTGTTTGTAATAAAACACAGAATATTGTACAAAAAGATAAGCCAAACGAGGAGTGATACAAGCATAACAAAGATATCAGTCATCATTCCCGCTTACAAAGCGAGAATATTAAATCATCAATATAACTTGATGATAGTCAAATTGGATTCATGGAGGATGTATGAAAACTGTCACTCTTTATAATCCAGCAATAGCGTCCGGAAATCTTGGCGATCAAATAATTGTTGACAGTATAAAGAAATCGTTACAACACTATTTAAGTGATGCATATATTATTGAAATGCCGACGCACACACCACTTTATTCGCGACTTTCCCATTATCTTGGGACATCAGATTTAAATTTGGTTTGCGGAAGTAATCTATTGGTTGGTCATTTAAATGCATTTATTCATACACGCCAATGGGATTTAACGCTTAGTACTTTGCATATTTTAAAGCCTGCAATTCTTATTGGCGTTGGCACTCAAAAATCTTCGCAAAAGTTTAACTTATATACAAAGCTGGCGTATAAAAAGATATTAAGCCATGATTATATTCACTCTGTCCGAGACAGTAGAACCGAAAGGGCTCTACGTTCAATTGGTATTACTAATGTTATAAATACTGGATGCCCTACAATGTGGACGTTATCAGAGCAACATTGTAAAGAAATACCTGAGCAAAAAGCAGAACAAGTCATTTTTACGTTGACAGATTATGAAAAGAATTTTCAAAGAGATAAATTTCTGCTTCATACATTGAAAAGTGAATATAAAAAAATATATTTTTGGGCACAAGGCAGTAGAGATTATGACTATTTCATATCTCTTAAAGAAAAAATTGGGGTTAATATTATTAGTCCAAATCTTTCAGCGTATGATGACTTATTAATTAATCAAGAAATAGATTATGTAGGCACGCGATTGCACGGCGGAATTCGCGCGCTGCAAAAAAAGCGTAGGTGCATTATTATTGGATTAGATAATCGATCTTATGAATTAAAAAAAGATTTTAACTTACCAGTGCTGATGCAAGATGATATTTCATACTTACCGCAGATGATAAACAGCAAAATAGCGACAAGAATTAAAATACCGGATAAGCATATAGCCGAATTCTTAAGTCAATTTAAATGATTATTTTTATATCAAAAGTTGTAGAAAAAGTACATTGTAAAGATGGATATTACTTGAATATGACAAACAAGCTTATTAAAGGTGGACTTTCAGTCTTTGTTGCACTTCTTTTTGTAAAATGCCTTGGCCTGCTTCTGCAGGTCGGGATTGCTTATGTTTTCGGCGCATCCCCAGAAAGTGATGCGTTTCTGACAGCGTTTTCTGTACCGACTATTTTGCTTGGCGGCGTAGTTACGGCTGCCGGAAACGGCTATATTCCGCTTTATCAGCAAGAACTTAGCGCTGACTCAGATCATCTGAAGCAGTTCAACGGAAATATTACTACACTGCTTGCCCTGATGGGAGCCTGTATGGCATTGTTCCTTGCACTTTTTCCCCAGGCCGGAATTTCCTTGTTTGCGAGTGGTTTGGAAAAGAGCTCATTTCAAAGCGCTTGTAACATGCTGCGTATTATGTCTGTAGTGTCCATACCGATCACCATTCAAAGCATTTTCAACGGCTATTTGCAGATCAAAGGTAAATTTTTTCTTTCCAGCATAGCACCTGCATTAGTAAATCTTCCGATCCTTGTAGCACTGTTCCTCGTTTCAAAAAATAAAAATATTGCCTTGCTGGCTTATGGTACTGTAGTCGGTTATATGCTTAGTGCTGTCATGCTATTACTTGGGTGTTCCCGCAATGGCTTTCCGTTTCAACCATACCTGAACCTGAAATGCAGGTATGTGCGCTCCTTCTTTGTTTTGTTTTTTCCGATTTATCTCAGTGCTATGCTCTCACAACTCAATACCATGATTGACCGTAATTTTGCTTCTACTTTGACAGTTGGAACAGTCTCAGCACTGATTTACGCCGATAAAATTCATGAAGCAGTAGGCAGAATTTGTTTTTCACCAGTAACAACGGTTATCTACCCGGAGCTTTCAAAATGCGGGGCTAATCACGATAATGTGAAGCTGAAACAATATCTTTCGGAAAGCATGACAATGGTAATTTTGATTATGCTTCCGGTGTCGGTGGCACTCTTCTGTTTTTCCGGCCCAATTGTAAATCTACTTTTCCGGCATGGTCAATTTAACACACAAGCTTCGCAAATATCGAGTGAATATCTAAAATTTCTTTCAGTTGGATTTTGCTTTACATATCTTGGAACTCTTTTGAGTTTAGTTTTTTACTCTTTAAATGATAGCAAAACGCCGATGATAAATTCTTTGCTGGCTCTAGGCATGAATATTGTACTAAATTTTTTGCTGATCGGCCCACTAAAACATATAGGCCTTGCAATTGCGACCAGCGCAGCCGGAATTGCCGCGACAGTGCTGCTCCTTTTCTCGCTGCGGCGGAAAATTGGCCCATTTGTTCTACCGAATTTCCAAAAAGATTTATGGAAAATCGTGGTATCGACAGGTTTCATGTGCGCCGCATGTCTTCAGGCCTACCGATTGCTACAGCCGCATACCGGAAGTAATCTGACTCTTTTAATTTGTGCCTTGATAGGAATTATAATCTACGTTATTTGTATACAGTCGCTGCAGGTAAGCATTTGGAAGAGATATATTACAAATCGGCTGCGTAAGAGATATAAAAGGTCTGCTTTTTCAGGCCGAAACGGTTTGGATGGCAAATGATATGGGTTGTCCGGAATGCTTTGCCCAGAAAATTTACAATGAAGGTAATCATCAATTACATCGTTACATTGAATCGAGGTGGCTTCTAAGGAGTACAATTTACTTTAAAAGAGCTCAACAAGTTTTATGAAGTGCTTTGGATCAAATTGAAGCGGATTTAAATGAATACACAAAAAATTGTGATGCGGTTTAAGCTGCCCGGATGAAACGAAGAGGTAGAAGAACGGATATCCAACGAGTAAACCGTAAGCGTGTTCTACGAAGAAAAGGGAACCAGCATCAAGACCGCTTATTACTACAGACAGAAGAAAGTACGGGGAACCGTCTGTATTAAGCTGTTAGAGAAACAGAACTGCAAGGACGGACTTGCGGAATCCAGACTTGCCACCGATGCCGAAAATGCCCTGATTATTGAGGATCATATTCAGGTAACTGCCTCGACGAGTTTGAAACCGTTGGCAAAGGTCTATCACGTGCTAAGGGTCACTGTGATGCGCTTCAGCGAAAAAGTTAACTTTCCTTGATTCCATGCGGTTTTTTCGACATAATTAGTGTATGAAAGGAAGAGAAAACAACTGGAATCCTGCTACATATTTATGAGAATTTTCTCGAGCAGTTGGAGCAATTGCCAAATTGAAACAGCAGTTAGAATGGCTGATAGAACAATTTCGATAGACACAAGCAATTTGGCACGTCCAGAAAGCGGACTAACAACGGATGGATATGCCTATTCAATGAAGCGGAGCAAACTGCCGATCTGACCGTACCGGTGCTGAAAATCACGGAAGTCAAGACACATTACCGCCAGAAAACCCGCCTGACTACCAACAAACTTTCGGAGGATTTACCTGTCGAAATCGTTGTGCATGAGCTACCAAAAGAAAAACGTGAATCGTCCGATGCCGCAAAAGAGATCACTTACTGTAATCGGCTGTTTCATTTTGAAAAACAGTTTTCTTTGCTGTTTCCAGAAAAACGCCGAAAAAAGGTGAATGACTTTCCAAACCGCTGACAGAGGCTTTTTCACATAGGCCGAATCGCTTCGCACGCTGCCAAAGTTCCTGCTGGGGAGGGTGTCCTATTATACTCATAGCCAGCGCAAATATCTTAGAGCCTATTTACTGGACAGTAGACTTAAAATCAGCGACAACCGCGACGAAAATTTTAGGACAACGCCGCGTAATGGTGTAAAAAATCCATACGGACTGGCAAAACTTGTAGGCCGTGCGGGAAACTCTCTTGTTTTGTTTGTAAAGGTAAACCCAATTAAGCTGTTAGACAAAGCCTGTCAGCCAGAATAAGGTTTGCCAGAGTAAACAGCATATTCAGTTTTGTGGTCTGCTTTTGCAAGACTCGTTACCTTGTCTTTTGATATCGGAATTGTCCTTGTGATTGTATAGTGAACTTGTAACGCTCCTGCCTAATGAATTACGATATCTTTTAGAAAAGGGAGTACACCATGCAAACAATTACTGAGGAAACCAAGAAAAAAGTTGTAAAGCTACATATCCAATCTTGTTGCCAAATATGGAATCTGTTACGCTACCGCTTCAAATTGGATTCGTGCTTACGTAAAAATGCCACGAAGTCTGAGAGCAAGTCAATGCAGAAAGTTAGGCAACTCCGTTAGAAACTGAAAAGAAAAATGCCTTTCTAAAAAAAGCAGCGGCATTCTTTGCGAAGGAAATCTATTAGTGGCATATCGATTTACCGAGAAACATTAAAGGAACTTCGGAACCCGTTGGCTATTAAAACAGATGGGAATATTTCCAAACGTATACTATAATTACCTGAGACAAACCAATGTTGCTTACCATACGAAAAAGATTAAAATTCATCGTGAGATTAAGAATATCTATTATCAATTCAACAGAATTTTAAGCTATAGAAGCATGCGTGTTTTCCTTGCAAGGAATCAGATATTTTTAAGCAATACAATACATAAATAAAGAGCTTTATCTGCAATGTGTCTTCCACCGTAAACGCCTTTGGTATGTCCACAAAATTTTTTTAAACCTTTTGAATCGAAGCTTTGAAGCAGCACGATTGAATGAATGTGATCCACTCTCCCCATAAAACAATGTGGTCTGTCTGCGATAAAATTTTTTTCCGCACTTGTACCAATTCATTGTTCAGGGTGGACAGACTTAGTCGTTTATCCATAATCCTATTTTACCACATCGGATCATTTACTGCACTTTTTTGTGCGGTGTTGTCTTAGAAATTGTTTTAAAAATCTAAACAATTTTGAATTCCAATACTGAAATTATTATGAAAACAAGAAAATACTTTTGTATGGGAGACCTTGTTACAAAAAGAATGCAATGGTAAAACAGAAAGTTATGATTGGCTATAGTTCTGATTTAATAAGGAAGGAGAAAACAGTTTGTCTATACATCTATTTGAGCATAATTTACGGGCATACTGTGCTGCAATGTCTTTAATGAAACGGACTGGAAAGGCAGCTGTAATTCATCCAACTGGTACAGGAAAGTCTTACATTGCATTTCGCCTTGCTGAAGATCATCCTCAAAGTCATCTTGTGTGGCTATCTCCAAGTGAATATATTTTTAAAACGCAACTTGAAAATTTACAAAGGGATGGTGCAAACACTAGTTTTAAAAATATAACTTTCCTCACATATGCTCGGTTAATCCGATACAGTCAGCAAGAAATAGCTCAACTTAAACCACAGTACATCGTTCTTGATGAATTCCATCGTTGCGGTGCTCAACAGTGGGGTGCAGGAGTAGCACGTTTGTTGAAAGCTTTTCCAGATGCAATGGTTTTAGGACTTTCGGCGACAAATGTGCGGTATCTAGATAACCAGAGAGATATGGCAGATGAATTATTCGATGGAAATATCGCTTCAGAAATGTCACTTGGCGAAGCGATTGTTCGTGGAATTTTACCGAAGCCAAAGTATATTGAGACAGTTTACAGTTATACAGGTGAATTAGAACGATATCAGAAACGAGTAAGTTCTATCTCCGAAAAGCCAATACGAAATTTAAATCAGCAGTATCTAGATGTTCTCCGTCGTGCACTTGAAAAAGCAGACGGCCTTGATAAGGTTTTTGCTCGTTATATGAAGGACAAGACTGGGAAATATATTGCCTTTTGTTCGGATTTTAAACATATGCATGAAATGGTAGCTCATATCCCAGAATGGTTTATGGGGGTTGATCCTTTTCCGCATGTTTATACTGCTTATTCGGATGATCCGGAAGCAAATAAAGATTTTTCATCTTTCAAAGCAGATAACAGTGATCATTTGAAATTACTGTTTTGCATTGACATGCTTAATGAAGGTATTCATGTAGATGGAATTTCTGGGGTAATTCTTTTTCGTCCGACAATTTCACCTATTATTTATAAACAGCAAATTGGACGGGCCTTGACATCAGGAGGGGGTAATACTCCCATTATCTTTGATGTAGTAAACAATTTTGAAAACCTGTGCAGTGTTGGCGCGATTGAGGAGGAAATGAAAACAGCGATTCAAAGAATGTACGCTGTTGGAGAAAAAGATCATGTTGTGTATGACCATTTTAAAGTATTTGGTGAAGTACATGATTGTCAAAAATTATTTGAGCAATTACAAAATAGCCTTAGTGCCAGTTGGGATCAACATTATATAGCTGCGAAAGAATATTACATAAAGCATGGGAATTTAGATATTCCAAGAAGATATAAGACATCGTCTGGATTGAATTTAGGAAATTGGTTGAGTACGCAACGAAAGGTTCATGCCGGAAAAAGCTATGGATGTTTGACAAAGCAGCAAGTTGCTAAGCTTGATGCACTTGGCATGGTTTGGGAAAATCGTTTGGAAATTTCATGGGAACGAAATTTTCAGGCAGCAAAGACTTATTTTAAAACTTATGGGAATCTTGATGTTCCGGCAAAATATCATACACAAGATGGCATTTTCCTTGGAAGTTGGATTACTAACTTGCGTCAACAAAGAAAAAACAACGAAAAAAGGAACCTTTTAAGTGTAGATCGTATTAAAAAACTTAATTCTATTGGTATGATTTGGAATGCTGTAAGCGTCAAATGGGAAGAAAATTACTCCGTTGCAGCTCGATATTATGCAGAGCATGGAGATCTTCTCGTTCCAGCTAAATATATTGCTCCAAATGGGCTTGCGCTAGGGCAATGGATCCGTAGTTTGCGTTGTGCACGGACTGGGAAAGGGAATGTGAGATCTCTTACAGAAGAAGAAATTCGAAGATTAGATGAGATTGGAATGTTTTGGGGTAATCAAAATGAAAATCGTTGGATGCAGTCTTACCAAGTAGCAAAACGTTATTATATGCAGTTTGGAAATTTAGATGTTCCGATATCTTATGTATCTCCAGAAGGAATGGCTCTTGGAAGATGGGTCGCACATCAAAAATATGCGAGGGAGAAAACAGATAATAGAAAAGGCACTCGATTAACGCCTAAACGTATTCGTCTCCTAAATAAAATTGGGATGTTATGGAAAACAGAGAGCTCTTGGGAACATCGTTACAAGTTGGCAAAACAATATTTGGAGACTCACGGAAATCTTAATATACCAGCCAAGTATAAAACCGAAGATGGTATTTGGCTTGGCGCTTGGTTGTATCGTCAAAAACGCGTTATAAAAGGACGAGAAACAGGGGAAAAGTTAAGTGCTCAACAACGAAAAAAATTATTGGCTTTATGTAATGACTTAAGAGTCAAAACAAAAAATAAAAATTAATTTTTCTAACTAATATTAAATTATTTTTTGTACTTTTTGTTATAGGAGGAGACGTCTGATTAAATGTTTATGGTATTTTACTCTAATAATTTCTAAAGCTATCAAATTGGCTTCTGACCGGTTCATTTTAACCTGTGTGATTTTTGTCGATATATAGATATGCCTTTTGGCAAATATTCATATAACAGGAGTTGTCATAATGGACAAAGAACTAAAAAAGTACCTTGAATGGCTCAATGAAAATCTAAAAGCTGTGGTGAGTAATCAGTATGTGTTATGTCTTGAACTGAAAAAGATTGAGGATGTATTACTGTCCAAAGATAGTTCGATGATGAATCAAAAATAGTATTTAAAATATAATACATTTTTCGCAGTCCCGCCGGTTTGTGGTGGGATTGTTTTATCCTTGTATCTAATATAACAGGAATCATAAGGAAGCAGTTTGCATTTGGGCCGTTCCACAGAAAACTTTAGGAGACCTGCTGCCGTGGGGAAAAGGGAGAGTTTACCTTGCCGGAACCTGCAAGGGACTTTAAGCATCTCCTTGCCTATCTAATCTAAACGCGCGAGTTGGTTCGAAACTAGTAAAACCGCTGCTTCGACATTCGGATACGCGTTATGTCCATTCGGGCATACGTTGACCTTTTCTAAGTAACTGCAAATCTTTTTCCATTGTATCTACTGCTCCAATTTTGTCCAAAAGACTTTTTTAGAGCCTTCCAGTGATTAGATTTAGTGTCTCGCTTTTTCTTATCTTTTTCGATACCCCGTCTGATTTTGTGCTTACGCGCTTTATATGAAATATTGTACTTTTAATGGATATTTCTGTATTTCCACTTGCGAATATTGTAGAAATATAATATAATAATGGAAATACTAAACCTATATATAGTGAGAGCGAGCGAGAAAACTTGACTTATTATGAGATACTTGGCGTTGATGAACAAGCTACGCAAGAACAAATAAAGGCTGCTTATCGAACATTAGTTAAAAAATATCACCCGGATGTTAACCATGCTCCTAACGCAGCGGCGTTTTTTCGCTTGATTCAAGAGGCCTATAAATGTTTAAGCAACTTGGCAGATCGCCAAAAATATGATGAGTGGATAAAGCACAGTAGTAGCGACAATAGCAACGAAAATTTTGAGTATAGAGAAAACCGAAAAAACAATAACGACGACTTTAATGGATATGAATCAGAAAATGGCGCTTTTACAGAAGAACGTTATCAATATTTAAAGAATTGGTATAATACATATGTGAAATTCCGTTTTCAACAACATAATCCCTTCGTAAAGTTTTTGCTTATTTTTTCCCGTGTAATCCTGGCACCATTAGTTCCAATCCTAATAATCGTTTGGGAAATTTTTAAAATAATTACTGCTATATCGCGAGTATTGTCATGGATGATTTGTATTGGATCTATAGTGTATATAGGATATATGGCCATCCACGATAGATTTTCTTATCAGGGTGAATGGATATTGGGATTATGCTTTTTAGGAGTAGCAATAGCAACTTACTGGTTACCACATATTTTAAACTGGTTGATAGATAGATTTGCATATTTAGTTTTTATTTTCAAGCAGTTTGTTTCTCAAACTGGATTTTTACTATTTAAGAAAGTGCCTGACGGCTGGACTTCCTAAGAGATTGCCGTTACAGATATTAGCCACGCCATCATAGCAGCAATGATAGTTGTAAAAATGGCATTAATACTAGGTTTAAGCTAATTTGTATTCTTATATCTAATAGTGACAGCCTTGATTGGCAGAACCCCACGCCGCAGCAGATTGCCAGCCGTGTGCTCTCCGCTGTAAAGCCGGGCTCGATTGTGCTTTTCCACAATGGCGCGAAGAACACGCCCGCCGCACTGCCGACAGTCCTCAAAACGCTGCAGGCGGAAGGCTATCAGATCATTCCCGTTTCACAACTGATTTACAAGAGCAATTATACTATTGACAGCAGCGGGATGCAGATTCCCACTTTCCTGACTTCTTCGCAAAGATGAGGGATTGCGCATTCTGAGTCCGCCGCTAGGCGGGTTCCGGCACAGCCATACGGAGTGCCCAAAAGGCACCGGCTTTTGCCGGTGCCAAATCGCCCTAATATGCCCTGACTTTTCCTAAAACTGCCAAATCCCCCTTGACTATCTTCCCAAATGCGGTATAATTACCCTTGTAGGGCACAAAAAGTGCAATGCAGAAGCAGACGCTAGAA
>ENA-UOOE01003283-UOOE01003283.1-fermentation-metagenome-genome-assembly--contig:-NODE-3283-length-10404-cov-2.722679_pt1 | contig 10404 bp, 12 predicted proteins | sample MGYA00245776_ERZ724021 | MGnify/ENA primary metagenome ERZ724021 (study PRJEB28704, sample SAMN03018321) | fermentation metagenome | biome: anthropogenic terrestrial biome; feature: soil; material...
CAGATTATAGATATGGGCAAGCAGGGTGATAGCTCCCAGCACGGTAGCCATAATTCCCGCTGCCAATACCAGCATTCCGATTTGGCTCATGAATTCATCTCCTTAATACATTGTCATAGAATTGGTCGGTGCTTGCTCCTGAGATAATACGGCATAGGCGTTTAGGCGCAGGCAGTCCAGCCCGACTTCGAGCGTCCGCATGATCTGATTTTCAAGCTCGGATTTGGTATAAATCTTGTCTTCGGAAAAATCCCGTATGACGCTTTGCAGGTGATACCCGATATCACAGAGGTGGTTTTTGTAACCGCCGTTATCTCTGTGCGGTCGGTATTGTTCAAACATCCTTTCCGCATACCAACCGTCCGGCATATATACGCCTAACTGCTTATGGCGGAATGGGCAAAAAAGAAGAGCCACCTTTGCCATTTCAAAGGTCTGCTCTTTGATTGCTTCAATATTGTTTTTGCCGGTTCGTTTCAATTTTTCGTATTGCTCAACCAACGTATCGAACGGATATCGGGGACAGCGTTCGTGCTTACATTCTTCAGGAAGGGACAGGCACAAATCCCGTATATACTCCATCGCCGGATGCTCCGTGCCGGGGATCGGTTCGACGCCGTTCTTTTCTTTGAGGCTTTCATTCCAGTCTTTATACTCCGGTTGAATCATTTTGACGTTATAATCGGGACCCAGTTCCCGGATACGTTCGGCCAGTCGATAACAGCCTTCGATACCCGCCTTGTCGTGGTCGAGGCAGAGCAACACCGATTTCAGATGTGGATTCTGTTTCAGTTGATATATCGCGGCATGCTCAGCCGTACAGCAGAGCGCGACATAACTGTGCCGCTGCCAGTTCTCCGGATACATGGATAGAAACGAAAGCAAATCCACCGGTGCCTCGAACACATAAAGGCGGTCTGAGGTTCCGATGTGATGGAAGCTGTATTCGGGTAGGCTTCCGTCGACATTGCCTTTGTATCCGCTGTCAAACACGGTTCCGCGCTTGTGCGCGTGCCGCGGAACGCCGTTTTCGTCGCAGCCTACGAATACCGCGTTATGATATTCCGCGTCTTCATAGAGCAGCTTGTTGTGCGTAAAGCAATTAATGATATCGCGGTCAATAAACCGTTGATTGAGTAGATAGGCATATAACCGGCGCATATCGGTATTCGCCGGTGGTAGTATAAAAGGTTTTTTCTCTTTCTTTTTATTTTCCGACTGTACGACCGTACCACAGTTTCCATTAAGGAGCATCTGAACAGCCCGCGGATAGTCGGCATCAAAAAAGCATTTGACAAAATCGACAGCGCCGCCGCCCACGCGGTCATAGTGGTGATACCATTCGTTACCGCGGATGGTAATCTTGGCGTCCCCGTATTTCCATTCCCATTCGGAACCGCTTCGTTTCAGCTTTTCGCCGCGTCGGCTGAGAAACTCATATAGATCGATACGGTTTGCCTGTTCCTTCTGCTCGTCGGTAAAATAGATATATGACGACATAACAATTTCCTCCTATTCTTGGCGTATACCGTGCGCAGCTTTCTTTGCATCGATCTGACTGCGCAGCTTTTTATCGACAAGACCGATCTTACCCTTGCGTTCATCATCCAGCCTGTTCTGAAATATTCTGCCGAGTTGAATCAGAAGCCGGAGGGAACCCAAAGCATACGACCAATTTCTGTTGTTTCTGATGTTTTGAAGCAGAAGTGCCGCATACGGATTGCCGTGCCCGACCGCCGCCGTCAGCAGGGCAATGGCTTTTTCGAAATACCTTTCGACGTCCCTGCCGTACAGATACAGCTTGCCGAGTGCGTATTCAGCGTACATATTTCCTTGCTCCGCTGATTTTGAAAGCCAATAAATTGCTTGGACTGAATCCTTCGGAACATCCTCACCGGCAAGGTACAGTTTTCCCAAGAGATATTGAGCAAACTGATTTCTTTTTAAGGCTGCCTTTGTGAGATAATCCATCGCTTTCGGGATATCCTTCGAAACCTGTTCGCCGCCGAACAGCAGCTTGCCGAGAACATATTCGGCAGCTTCAAAGCCCTTATCGGCGGATACAGTGAGCAGCTCCAGCGCTTTTCCAATGTCCTTTGGAATATCCTTTCCGTCGAGATATGCTTTGCCTAATGTGTAAGTAGCATAACGGTTTCCCTGATCAGCAGATTTTGTCAGCAAATCAACTGCCTTTTCAATATCCTGCATTACATCCGAGCCGGAAAGATAGGTTTTACCCAGCAGATACTGCGCATATTGATTGTTTTGCTTCTCAGCGGCTTCCAGCCACCGGAAAGCGTACATCACATCCTTGGGAGCATGTTCGCTGCGCAGATACATTTTCCCGATCCGATACTGCGCTACGGTGTATCCTTTTTGTGCCGACTCAATCAGCCACTCTACCGCCGTGCCGGGATCATAGCGTTCCGACTCCCGGTCCAACAGGAGCTTTGCCAAGCCGTACTGAGCGTACCGGTTTCCTTTTTCAGCCTGTGAAAGTAAACGGAAATATTCAGGATCGGGTGCTGGCGTTTCCTGTTCTGAAAATCCTGTTTCGGATTGAAGCGGAAGCGATTCCGCATTTTCCACTTCTGTATAAGATGGTTCAGCTGAGGGGATATCATTGTTGATTTGTTCATCCTCGAAAGTAAACTGTTCATCGGAAAGTGCAAGCGCCTCCTGTATGATGCTGTTTTTAATGCTCTTGAACTCCTTGTTTTGGGAGAGCGGAAGCTTATCAGGCATGGTATCGGTATAATTGCGGATCACATTAAAATACTGCTCATACCAAAGGTCGTAAAGCCTGCGGATGTTTTCATCCTTTTCCAGCTCATCAACGATGCCGTCTACGATGGATTTAACTTCGGGTTTTAAATATCCGTATACTTTTTTGCTGTTTGTCTTTTGCAGCCGGTCGTTCAACCTATAAAGCATTTCTCCAATAACAGGATTAATGCTTTCACCGCTGTTGATTCTGCGAATAATATCCGCGATGATTTCAGCGCCTTGTTTGCGAAGAGTATCTCGGTAACCGGTCTGCTTCTGATAAATGCTGATGTTGTCCTGACGGAAGATTTCCTTTGCCAGCTCCGATTTGATGGTACGGATACCCTGCTCCGTCAGATACGGCTCCTTTGGATCAGAAGAAAAAGCCATCATGTGGATATGCGGATGATGGCTTTCATTGTGGAATGCCGCATACCACCGGAAATTCCCCGGCTTGATTTTCATCTGCTGTGCGATCATGTTGCGCTGTGATCGGAGAAGCGTCTGCCACTGATCCACCGTATCGTAACCCAGCCGCCGGGCGTCCTCGCGCCGGAGGCTGATGATATGCGTCCATACATTTCCCGTGTGCTCTGATACTTCCTTTACCGCCTGCGCGAGAACGACCGGGACGCCGTCATCTGTAAAGAGTCCGTGTTCGGCGATTTTTTCAGCCCTTGGACGGGTAGCGATGTACGATACATAATTCTGACGGTTTCCGAACAGCTCTCCGTGCGTTTCCGCAATACGTAGAATAAATTCGTCTGCGTTTTCACGGGTAATATTCCGGCAGTAATCCTCAAACTCATTAAGCTCCCGGCTGTCAGGATAAGCGGCAAGCAGTTCAGCGATGACTTTTTGCTGATTGGCTGTCGCTTCTAAAAACTTTTTACTGTCGTCCGGCATCTCCACACCGTCGCGTTTTGCGATATACTTCGTGTAATTGGCAAGGTGCTTCACGGCGTTCGGTTTTAGATAGGGACTTTTCAGAATGATTTTCGCCATACCGTACCTCCGTGTTTATTCTTTTTGAAACCTGACCGCGTCATCAAAGCTGTACCGTCCTCCGAGCCGGGACACTTCCTCTACACATAATTTTCTGAGTTCACCGAGCCCTGCGACGTCGACATTGTTTGTCGCCGCAATGATATTCATCATCATGGCCAGTTCGACGCCTTGCTTGAACAAAACTCGCGCCAGACGATTTTCGGTGTCCTTGATTTTAGCACCGATTACCGATTCCAGTACGGGCGTTAAAAGATCACTGCTGTTTTGCGTATTCAAGTGTGCCAGATAAAAGCGAATCGCCTGATTGATAAATTCGTTTCTGGTTTTACAGTTTGCCTGTTCAAGACTTAGAGCGATTTCTTCCAGCAGCTTTTTTTCGGTATAAAGTCCGGTGAAGGTTTTTGTATCCATGATCCACCTCCGATACTATAATAGATTGTTCTGACAGCTCAAAGATCCTGTTTATGGCTTTAAACGGCTGTTCCCAGATTTATTTTGACAAGAATTCAGCCGTATCCGTATAATCTTGTTATATTTTAAAAAGCCGAACGGCATTGCCGGTCGGTGTAAACCGAGGTTGTCGGGCGTAAGCCTGACAACCTCTTTATCCTGCTTCATTTTCGACCCTGCACAACAGCCTTACAACTGGGGCAAAATGCCCTGATCTTCCTCCGGTTCTATCAGTATTTCCGTTATGGGAAACACGTCATAATTGCAGTTATCACCGAAAGCGTCCATGATCTCCTGTTGCTTTTCAGCGGTCAGGTCTTTCCAGAAAATCTGTATTTTATCCATTCGGTTACCTTCCTTCAAAAATGCCCGACACGGCTTTTTACAACCGGTCGGGTGTTTGCCTTGCCCTGCCTTATGAGTCCTCACAAACCGGCTTACTTGGGCGGACACGGCGCATTACTTTTATTCTGTACCGCTGTTACATTTTTCGTAACGGCAGTATCATCCTCGCCATATCGCTCCGTAATGAAGTCACGGACATTGACCGGGACATATTTTTCATACAGCCTGTCGAGCTGTGAGAGCAGTTCCGTATCGAGGTCGACGTCCTTTTTTGTCATATACATTCTGATTGCAGAGAGCTTTTCCTCATCAAAAGAGAGGTTTATTGCTGCTTTTTTCATAAGATTCCTCCATTCTAAATCATATTTTGAGTGAGATCTTCGTCCTCATCATCTTGGAAGTCATCCGTATCCGGCTCATATAAAGCAAACAAACTCATCTGAGGGTCGAGTTCACGGTCAGAAAACATCTTCCTGATCTCCATTTCACATCGTGCAAAGCTGTCCAGATACCGGTTTGCATCCTCGTGCCGTCGCATCGTAATCAGATCGTCAGCGGCTATAGCATCTTCCAAACCGGAGACATAACCGAGAACATTTCCCACGGGAAAGCGTTTCAATTCCTTCACGGTCAACTCACCAGTATACTTTTTACAATAGAGATAATGCGGATTGCACTGATATATTTTCAGAGATTTTTGAACATTTGAGCGTATCTCATCTGCACGAGCCATATAATTTTGGTCGACTTCGGGCGGAGTGCTTTCTTCGAGTTGCCGTTTGGCGTAGATGATATGGTTGCGGACAAGATTCAGATTGACGCCGTCGCTCCAAGTCGGATCGGAACAGCCGTGCTGATACAGAAAATCCCACCGGGCAAAGCGTTCAACAAGCTCAGCGGCTGGATCATCGTCTAGTCTGTTTTTCATCTTTCTGCGGCTGCTCACATCGTCTGTACCGGAGCGGGAGCTTCTGAGGGAGCGGCCGCTTCCGCTTTTGGGGCGGACTGTTTTTGCCGTTTCGCAGGCTTTCCGTCAGTGCTTTTTTCATCCTGACTGTCGTTCCCGGCAGTCAATTTTTCATCATCGGTGGGTTCACCGTTCTGGAATTTCAGAAAGTCCTTGACGTTTTGAGGGACTTCGTTGTCATACAGCTCATCGAATCTTTTCTGTAATTCTTCCTCAACAGAGGTACCTGCCTGCGGCAGATAGTATTCGAGAGCCTTGAATTTTGCGGCGTCAAACCGCAGTTGTACGGGTGTTTTTTTCATCATGATCATCCTTTCACATTGATATTACAGGGATGTCGTCCTGTTCGGTTTCCTGTTCAGACGGCAGTTCTTTGCCGTCAAGCTGGCTGTAAAAATAATCATCCCTTGCCCAAAAAGCAAGCGATGTCTTACGTTGCGCGTGATACGCAGCCGTGCTGACATCTTTCATATTGTAAGAATCACATTCTCCGCTTTCGCGGTCAATGGTGGAAACAACTCCATTGTCCAAATCAAAAATAAAGACACCGGTAACATTTGGGTGAATACCAAACTCCTGAAAGTAGCTGTCATAATCATCTCGCATGATTTCCTGCTGACCGCTTGAAGCATAATAGCCCCCAAGAGATTCGGGAACCGGTTCGATTTCATCGCGGAGATAACGGCGCATGACAATGGCGTTTTGTCTTAAATCAGCCAGCAGATCCGAAGCGAAATAACGGACGGAACCGTTTTCAATAAACTTGATGAGACCGAACTGTCTGGATTCTTCGCGTTGTTTATCCTCGGCGGCAATTTTTTCACTCAGCTCATTTTCGATTTTATCCTGTTCTACTTTCGGCACGAGTTGCTGATACCGCGCAAAGATCAGGCGCTCCGCTTCCTTATTCACGCTTTCAACGCCTAATGATTGCAGGTGTTTTGCAAGCGCGTTGTACTGCTGTTCATAGAGCCATGCGGTAATCTCAATTGATTTTGGCATAGATTTTCAATCCTTTCTTATGATTTTTCGGTGGTCTTTACATTTCCATACCGGCATGCGAATCGCTTTGCGCCTGCTCGGTTTCGTCCTGTCGAACCCACTTGTCGTAATCCTTGCAGGAGCATTGCCCCGCCAGCATGAAAGAAAAATCACGCAGACGGTCGGCATCGCAGCCGGATAATCCGATCTGCAGCCCGTAATACCCGGTATAAATCCGTTCCACCTTGGCCGACAGAACATCTGACCAATCCTGTTTACCCTGTTCGGTCAGAGTATTTTGGTTCAGTTCCACCACAGTGGCCAGGTCGTGATCCTCGTCGGCATGGAAAAGATGCACATCTTCCAGATTGCATCCCATGAGAGAGAACAGACTCATAAATCCGTCTATACCGCCTGATTGACAGCGGGGACAATGCTCCAGATGGTAGATCATTTCGATGTCATCTTCGGTGGCGATACACTGATCAACCTCGCCGCGTTCGAGCAACTCCGTATAGAGCAGCTCTCCGACGCCATTATTAGAGGTGACGGCAGAACCGAAACGCCGGCTGATTTCATCCCAATCGACAACCCATACACCGTTTTCGGTCTGTGATGTGCCTTCCTTGATGATTTCGTCAGCCATCTCCCTGATCCTGCCGTTCACAAATTCACGGGCATTGGGAAGGATCGCGGTATATCTTCCGTAGGAGCTGCCTTCGGAATTTATCAGAACGCCGTCCGGTAAATCTGTTCCCATCACCAGCATGCAGTGTGTAAGTCCGTTGCTGTCCACACACATCATGTCTTGATTGTTACGGATAAATTCGTAATCCCGGAGCATGTTTTTCGTAAACGCGTTGTATTCGTCCGCAGGAATTTCGTGGATCGCATCGATTACGCAGGGCTGGGTGTCCAATTCATTTTCTTTTCTTTCAAACCGTGCTACAGTTTTCATTTCATTTTTCTCCATTTCATTTACATACTCTGCCCGAAGGACATTGAATCGTCTTCAGCGGTTTCTGTGTTCAGTAACTCGGATACATCTAAAACCTCAACCGCTTTGAATCGAAGATCGCCTCGGAACCCGATTTTTAAATCGGAAAATTCTTTTCCCTGGGCGATCAATTCAGGCGGACTGTTTAGAGGAAACTCCTGAATCCACTTGAACCAATTGCCTTCCCGGTATCGCGGCGTCAACTTCAGCACCACATAATCCTCCGGCACAAAAGCGGGATATCGTTTCACAATTCCTCCAACCGCGATATACGGCTTGCCTTCGTTCATAACGGTATATTCCATATAACGCAGAAGATCCGGGATGGAACGGCAGAACCAGCATTCGCTGTCGCCGTATCTGCGGATTTTCTCATCCGCAAGGATGCTGTCAAGATTCCTGCGCTCGGTAAAGTGATAGACCACCTCTGGAATTTTGCATTTAACATAAGCCAATATATCACGCTCCTTTCTACGCCATAGACTCGCTTACATTCGTATTGGTATCGTTAGAATTTTCTCTTCTGCTTATTTCGGTTATGCCGTATTTTTCATCGAGATACTGTTTTTCCTCATCGGTGAAGGATACGAAAAATTTGTTTACGATGTTGTCGTACAGGGATACTTCCTCGCTCACGCTTTGGAAGCACCACACCAGATTATCATAGAAATCATTGTTTTCTTCCTTGCCGATCAGCAGCCCAACATAGATTTCCTGCGCTTTTTTGGCATCGTTTTCTGGCAAGCCTTTTTCCGAGAATACTTCCGCAATACGCTGACAGGCATCGTCAATGCTGCTGAACTGCTTCTGCTGATCCGAGGGAAGCGCCGCCATAATTTGATCAGCCTGCAGAACCGAATCGCCGGTTCCCGATATCCCGCCGAACAAGCCATATAGAACAATGACCGGCAGTAGAATCAAAAAGAGCGTAATTCCCACGACATAGCCGAGGAACTTACGCCCCTTTTTGCTCGAAGCCAAAACTTCAAGTGCTTTTTTCGCAACTACAGCGATAGGCGCTGCCATCACCGACCACCCGCTTTCCCGAACAGCGCCGTCTTGTACTCCGGTGCTATCACCTGCAGCAGATACCGTTCGTTGCCGCATTTGTACAGACAGACGCCGCGTTCGGGATACTTTATAAGATCAAACTCCGACTGCTCCAATTGCAGAGCGTCGATATAATCCTTCGGGTTGATGTTTCCGGCGTTGAACAGAAACTGATGCGTCGGAATGGAGAAGAGCGGTTTCGTGTATTCTCGGATACCTTCAATCAAAAAATCCTCGATATTTTGGCTGGCGAGAATCATATTACTTTCCTTTTTCCGCACCCGCTTGGAGGCGTTTCGGATATATTCGATGGCTGTGAGGTTAGACAAAAACAAATAAAGCTCGTCAATGGAAGCGGCCGTATTTCCGTCCATGAGGAGCTTGTGGTTCATATAGCTTAAAATATTAAACAGCATGGCGTCTTTGAGCCGTTTGTTGGAATCCATGAGTCCCCGAACGCCGAAGCAGAGGAATTTATCGTCGCTGATGTTGGTGTGGCCATTGAAGAATTTTGACTCCGCGCCTTTGCACATACTGTTCAGTCCGAGACAGATTTCGCGGAGCAGTTCTTCGGTGAATAGGGATTTCTTTCCCTGCTCGTATCCTTTATACTCCGCTTCGATCATATCGTACAGGTCGGACATAATGGGATAATCGGTCGGCTTTAGCTTACTGTAGTCAGTGTTGTCCGTAATACCAAATTTGGCGTACAGCCGGGTTGCCATGATTTCAATAGCGTCTATGTGCGCATCGGAAAAATCCTTGTAGGCGCGGAAAAAATCTTTGAGGTAGGCGATATGCTGCGAGAGCCTTGTGGCTTTGCGAAAAGCGTCCGGCTCGGCTGCGTTTTGGCTGTCCTGATCCTGCTCATCATGATCATCCGACCACGCCTTTGGCTCCAGCGGATTGATGATATATTTACCGCTCATCAGATCCAGGTAACAGCCTCCGAGATTGTTGGTCAGGTCTTCATATTCCTGCTCGGCGTCAAGACAAATAATGCTTTTACCGCTTTCACGCAGATTGATCAGGATGAGTTTCAGAAGATACGATTTGCCTTGACCACTGTTACCGAGGATCAGAATATTGCCGTTAGTCTTGTCATCCGAGCGGCGGTCAAAGTCTGTAATAATATTGGTGCCGAATTTATCTCTGCCGATATAAAAGCCGTTCGGGTCGGTCTTGCCGGAGTAGTTAAACGGATACAGGTTCGCCACTGAGCTTGCGGGGAGTACCCGTTCATACTGCGCGGCGAAGGCGTTATATCCCACAGGCATCACCGACAGAAATCCTTCCTTTTGACGCAGCGTCAGACGGTCGACCGATATTTTTTCACGGGTCAGCTCCATGACAACCTCTGTTTGAAGCTCTTTTAACTTATCCAGGTCGGGAGCAATCAGCTCCATAAACACGGCGCAATGAAGGAGAGGTTCTTTATTTTTCCGCATATTGGAGAGTAGTTCTACAACGTCATCCAGATTGCCTTCCGCGGTAACGGTATCCTGAATATCTGTACCGCCCGTCATCATCCTGTTTTTACGGGTGGCGTTCTGGATGATTTTTCTCTGCTCACCGTTATCCACATACCGGGAATACACATGGAGCGTAACGCCTTCCTTATCACCGAATCGGGCAAGGATTGCTTGATCCGCTGTAATCGGAGGATATTCCCGTACTGCCCATACGCAGCGGTAGGTATCGCCGACGATATAATGGTCGACATTGAACTTAATTACGCCGGGTGAGACAAGGTCGAAAAAGTTTTTTACAGACGCTTCTTCCTGCTTGATCGGCGCGGGAAGCGCTTTCTTTTTTGGCATTATGATCATCCTTTCATCAT
>ENA-UOOE01003285-UOOE01003285.1-fermentation-metagenome-genome-assembly--contig:-NODE-3285-length-10400-cov-2.669889_pt1 | contig 10400 bp, 8 predicted proteins | sample MGYA00245776_ERZ724021 | MGnify/ENA primary metagenome ERZ724021 (study PRJEB28704, sample SAMN03018321) | fermentation metagenome | biome: anthropogenic terrestrial biome; feature: soil; material...
CAAGAAATACTCCCGGATTATAAGCCCTTTGAAGAAAATATCCCCACACAAGCTTCGTAGTACCTATGGCACTACCCTTTACCGGGAAACGGGGGATATTTATCTGGTTGCAGACGTACTTGGGCATAAGGATGTCAATACTACCAGGAAGCATTATGCTGCTATCAGTGATGATAAAAGACGCATGGCAGCCCGTGTAGTAAAATTGCGGGAGGAATAAAACGATCATTTCTGCTTATACATCCCGAATTCCATTGCAGTATCTGCAGGATTGTCCCTTTTATCATATATAGGTATCTGAAGCTGCTGGCCTACTATGATATTAGAAGTCTGCAGCTGATTCTGTTCTTTGATTTCCCAAATATAGTCCCTGATATCCCTTCCCCGGGGCAAAGAATCTTTGGCTATAGACCATAGAGTGTCTCCCTCCGTGACATTCCATGAAAGGTAATGATTCGGTGTCTCCATGGCATTGCCTTTCAGCAGAAAGGAAGATACCAGGGAAATAAGGAGAATCAATACCAATGTGATAAACAGGCTCAATCGGAATTTTGACTTGATCTGCCAGGTCCTTCTCTTAACAACAGACTTACTCATTGAAATTACTTTCGTCTCCATCTCAGTACCTCCCGGAACGTATGTTCTATATATGTACATTATATAGGAACGTATGTTCCTTGTCAACGGTTGAAAGCATATTTTTTGCCGATTTTTTGCCGAACTGAATAAAATAAATTATCCGAACATTTGTTTGATTTCTTACAAAACCTATGTTATAATTTTCTTAAAGAAACAATATAAGAATATTGAGGTGTTAAGCATGTCGGAAACCCTTAGTGAAAAACAGAAAAAAATTCTCGATTACCTGAAGCGGGAAATCCGGGCAAAGGGATATCCGCCGTCCGTCCGTGAGATTGGCGAGGCGGTTGGTCTGAAGTCCACCTCCACCGTTCACGGTTATCTGGCACGTCTGGAGAAGAAAGGTCTGATCCGCAGGGACCCCAGCAAGCCCAGAGCAATTGAGATATTGGATGATTCCACCTACCTTTCCAAAAAAGAAGTTGTCAATGTACCGATCGTAGGCCGGGTTACAGCCGGGCAGCCCATTCTTGCCGTTGAAAATATTGAGGACACCTTTCCCATTCCTACGGAATACCTGCACAACAGTGATGTGTTCATGCTTTCCGTTCGCGGAGAGAGCATGATCGAGGCAGGTATTCTGGACAGGGACTATGTGATCGTCCAGAAGCAGTCAACAGCGGAAAATGGCGATATCGTCGTTGCGCTGATCGAAGATGAGGCAACGGTAAAGACTTTCTACAAGGAGCAGGATCATATCCGCCTGCAGCCGGAAAATCCCCAGATGGATCCCATCATCGTCCATGATGTGATGATTCTTGGCAAAGTCATCGGTGTGATCCGGTTGTTCCATTAGAGTTGAATATATCCTTCTTTGTACATCCTTGTGAGCACCTTCATCATGGCCAGCTTAACATGGGCATAGGTCAATCCGCCCTGCAGATAGGCAATATAGGGTTCCTTGATGGGTGCATCCGCACTGAGTTCGATCGAGGCTCCCTGCACAAAGGTGCCCGCCGCCATGATAACCTGATGCTCATAGCCCGGCATATCCCAGGGATAAGGCACCACATGCCCGTCGATGGGCGATGCGGATTGGATCGCCTGGCAAAAAGCGATCAGTTCCTCGGCCGACCGGAATTCTATGGACTGTATGATGTCCGACCGATGCCCGTTCCATTCCGGCAGGATCCGATACCCCAGCCGGTCGAAAATCCTGCCGGCCAGGACCGCGCCCTTCATTGCTTCGCCTACGGTATGGGGCGCAAGGAACAGCCCTTGATAATACAGGCTGTATCCGTATGGAAAGGAGCCTACCTCCCTCCCTATGCCCGGTGAGGTCAGTCTCTGTGACAGGAGATCAATGGCACGGCTGGTGCCGACTGCATAGGCTCCCGTAGGCGCCAGGCCGCCTCCGGGATTTTTTATAAGGGATCCCACGGTCAGATCGGCATTCATACTGCTTGGTTCCTTGTCTTCTGTAAATTCTCCGTAGCAATTGTCCACCAGGATGGATACATCCTGCCTCAGATTCTTTATAAAAGATATGGCATCTCCGATTTCCCCGACAGTCAGCGATTTTCTCCAGCCATATCCCCTTGATCTTTGGATCATAACCAATTTGATTTGCGGATCGCCCAACTCCTCTTTTATTTTGCTGCGATCCATATTGCCTTCCGGGCTGAGACCCACTTCCCGGTAAGTTACGTTCCATTCTCTGAGCGATCCCGGACTGGTTTCTTTTATTCCGATGACCTCATTCAATGTATCATATGGTCGTCCGGTAACAGACAAAAGGGTATCTCCCGGCCGAAGCAGAGCAAAAAGACTGTCGCTCAGCACATGGGTTCCGGATACCCATTGGGGTCGTACCAACGCATCCTCTCCGCCGAACACATCCCGATAGACCTGGTCCAGGGCATCCCTTCCGTCGTCTCCATACCCATAGCCTGTTGTGCCGATAAAATGCCTCTGGCTGATTTTATGCCCGGCAAATACCTCAAGTATTCTGGCCTGGTGGTATTCTGCCATCTCCTCGATGTCCGCAAACCTCTCCTTGATATCCTGTTGGGCGTTATTGACAAATGCCAATGCCTTTGGATGGATATGCATTGTATTCAAATAATAATCCGAATAATTCATTTTTCACCTCGTGCCATTTTCCATGCATACAGAAAGGAACCAGCCAAAGGATGGTTCCCCTTCTTGTTTTGATTATGTATTTCCTCTTACATTTGATTACAGGATGACTCTTTCTCCTGTACGGTATTTCCGAAAGAAACGGGACGGGCAGGAGTAATCGTGGAAATCGCATGCTTGTATATCATCATTTGTTTCCCCTCGCTGTCCAGTATGACGGTAAAGTTGTCAAATCCCTTCACCATACCCTTTAGTTGAAATCCATTGGTCAGGTGAATTGTTACGGGAATATGTTCCTTTCTTATTTGATTCAAAAATACATCCTGTAATATTATTGTTGCTTTTGTTGCCATCTGGTAAACCACCCTTTCCTATCTATTCCTGTTTGCTACACCCATATCGATGATCGACATTTTGCAGGCATGTCTATTATAGGTACCATTATACACCATCTATTACCATTTAGAAAGACCATTTTTTCTCAATATCGGAAATCAGCTGGTCACAGACGATCTGCCTGTTCTCAAATTGGTCCGCCTCCAGCCATTGTATTCTGGTCTCCCTCCGGAACCAGGTAATCTGGCGCTTTGCAAATCTTCTGGTATCCCTTTTTAGGATTTCAATTGCTTCCTCCCGGAAGATCCGCCCCTCCAGATAACGGATGATTTCCTTGTATCCCAGGCCCTGCATGGAAACCAAATCTCCGGAATAACCCATATCCAGCAGCCCCTTTACTTCCTCGATCAGCCCGGCTTCGATCATCCGATCCACTCTTCCATTTATCCTTTCATACAGTTTCTGACGGTCCATGGTCAACCCATAAAGCATCCACTCATATAGAGGTTCCATATCACGAAAATCCTGTCGGTACTCCATCATGGTTTTTCCGGTGACATGATAGACCTCCAGGGCTCGTATGACTCTCCTCGTATCGTTGGGATGCAGTCTTGCTGCCGTATCCGGGTCGACCTGATTCAAAAGGTCGTGTAAATGCCCTCTTCCATGCAACGTAAGCAATCCGTTCAGATAGCTGCGGTATTCCGGGTCTTCCACCGCATCCGTAAAATTCATGGGATACAGAATGGAATTGACATATAATCCGGTGCCTCCTGCCAGGATAGCCAGCCTCCCCCGTTCGGCAATTCTCCGGATTGCTTCCTTCGCCCCCCTTTGAAACAAAGCCGCATTGAATTCTTCATCCGGATCAACGATATCGATCATATGATGGGGAATCCCCCGCCGTTCTTCCATGGTCGGCTTGGCGGTCCCAATGTCCATATACCGGTAAATCTGCATGGAATCCGCCGATACGATCTCCCCATGAAGCCTTTTTGCCGCCTGTATGGCCAGATCGGTCTTGCCGGCTGCCGTCGGGCCCACGATCACAACCAAAGGAATCTTGTTCATCGTCATATCTTCCTTTACTGTATCCTCTTGAATTTCTTCTCCAGCTCATACCGGCTCATTGTTATCAATATAGGCCGTCCATGAGGGCAGGTAAAGGGGATTTTTTTTCGGTTCAGATCTCTCAGCAGGCTCCGGATTTCCGCTTCCGACAACTTATCATTGGCCTTTACCGCTTTCTTACAGGACATCCGGATAATATCCTCCTGCTGCAGAAGCAATCTTGCATTGCCGGTCTTATGCTCCGGCTGGTCCAGCAAATCGCGGAACAGCTCACGGATATTCGCTTCCTTTATGACAACGGGTATGCCTCTGACGAGAAAGGATTTTCCGCCAAACGGTTCCATATCAAAACCGATGGACAAAAAATTCTGCAGATTGTCCGACAGGACAAGATACTCGTCATGGGTGACTTCCAATACATATGGGGGCAACAGCTGCTGACTGAGCACCTCCTGTTTCTGTATGGATTCCTTCAGCCGCTCATAAATCAGCCGTTCATGGGCAGCATGCTGATCGATGATATACAGCTCTTTCTCGGATTCTGCCAGGATAAAGGTCGAGAATGCGCTTCCTATAATATTCATTTTCATGAAATCATAGGTATCTATAGTATTGTCATCCTTTTCTCCGTTCATACCGGACCCCATACTATTTTTATCGGCATCCTCCCTTCGGATATATACCGGCTTCGATTGCGCCTCTTCTTCGATCTGCAGGGGGATATCCTTCTGTATCTGCAGAAACGCTCCTCCAGCGGGTTTCTCTGCAGCAGGAGGTACCGAAGTGACAAATGAATTCCGCTGCTGTCTTCCATTCAAATGATCGGAAGGATCGGCGATAACAGAAGTCTGCTGCCTTTCTGCGGAAGAAGCAGAAGAAAAGGCGTCCAGCTGAACGGATTCCGGACGATCCTCTTTTATGTTTACTGCAGGGACATAAGGCTTCTCTTCTATAAACCCTTTCAGGCACTTCAAAAGGGATTGATAGATTGTCTCCGGGTCCTTGAAACGGATTTCGGTTTTGGAAGGATGTACATTTACGTCAATATCCCGGGAGGGCAAACGAATGCTCAAAACGCACCAGGGAAAATGATTGATCATCGTCTGATCCTTGGTTGCCTCTTCCACACACTGGGACAATAGCTGGCTTTTGATGTACCTCCCGTTGACGAAGAAGGATTGATGGCTGCGGTTCGTCCTTGCAAGGGGAGGCTTGCCGACATAGCCGGAAACGGATATCCCGCTTTCCTTCCGATCCGCCTCTACAGCGATCAGCTCATTCTTTACATCCTTTCCGTAAATACTGATGACGGCACCGAGAAGACTGTCGTTCCCCGGTGAGTGATATATGATTTTTCCATTGCTGATGTATTTTATGGATATTTCGGGATGAGCAAGGATCAGTTTGGCAGTCAGTTCACTGACAGCGGCCGTTTCACTCCGGACGGATTTCAAAAACTTCAGTCTGGCCGGTGTATTATAGAACAGATTGCGGACAAGGATCGTCGTTCCCTCCGGGCATCCGATTTCCTCCACACTTTTCACCTGCCCGCCGTGATTTACGATGCGGTATCCGGACAAGGCTCCCCTCTGCCGTGTAATCATCTCCATCTGGGAAACGGACGAGATGCTTGCCAGGGCCTCTCCCCGGAAACCAAGGGTGTGTATGTTGTTCAGATCTTCCGCAGCGGAAATCTTGCTGGTAGCATGCCTTTGGAAGGATGCTTCCGCATCCTCCCCGTCCATACCAATGCCGTTGCCTGTCACACGAAGAAAGGAAATGCCGCCGTTTTCGATTTCCACAGTGATTGCCGCCGCATCCGCATCAATGGAATTCTCCAGGAGTTCCTTGACGATGGAAGCCGGTCGTTCCACTACTTCTCCGGCTGCTATCTGGTTTACGATAAAATTGTCCAGCTTATGTATAATAGGCAAGAATACCCCTCCTTATCCCCTTACCTTTTGCACCAGGCGATACAGAATACCGATGGCTTCTATGGGGGTGATACGGTTGACATCCAGGTCCATAAGCTCCTTTTCCACCTCGGAAGGTCCTGGTCGAAACATGCTCAATTGCAGCATGTCCCCAGTCGGCTCGCTGACCTTTGTCTTTTTCACGTTTTTGGGTTTGTTGATATCGGTTTCCTCCAACTGTGCCAATATCCTCTTCGCCCGTTCGATCACCATGTCCGGCAAGCCTGCCAGCTTAGCCACCTGTATCCCGAAGCTCTTGTCGGCCCCTCCCCGGATGATCCTGCGAAGGAACAGGATGTCGTCGCCCTGCTCCTTTACCGCAATGCAATAGTTTTTGACGCCTGGAATCCGGCCCTCCAGTTCCGTCAGCTCATGATAATGGGTGGCAAACAAGGTTTTTGCCTTTAAGGACGGCTCCTGGCATATGTGTTCCACTACGGCATATGCGATACTGAGGCCGTCAAACGTGCTGGTGCCCCGGCCGATTTCATCCAGGATCAGCAAGCTGTTGGATGTGGCATTGTTCAGGATATTGGCTACTTCGCTCATCTCGACCATAAAGGTGCTCTGTCCGGAGGACAGGTCGTCCGACGCACCGACCCTGGTAAAGATCCGGTCCACGATGCCGATTTCCGCTTTTTTGGCCGGAACAAAGCAACCGATCTGGGCCAACAGGACAATCAATGCGACCTGACGCATATACGTGCTTTTCCCGGCCATATTGGGCCCTGTAATGATCATCAGATGATCTTCCCCGGTTTTCAGGCTGGTGTTGTTTGGGACAAACAAACCGTGAGGAAGGGTCTTTTCCACAACGGGGTGCCGGCCGTCCTTTATGTTCAGAACTCCGTCTTCCCTTATTTCCGGCCTGACATAATGATTTTCATAAGATACCTGTGCAAGGGAATACAAAGCATCCAGAGTCGCAAGGATTCCTGCGGCAGCCTGGATCCGGCTCACCTGCGCCGCTGTCTGTTCCCGGATCTCTGTGAACAGCCGAACCTCCAGACGGATGCTTTTGTCCTCCGCACCCATAATGGTATCTTCCATTTCCTTCAGTTCCGGAGTGATGTATCGTTCGGAATTGGCCAGGGTCTGCTTTCGTATGTAAGAATCGGGCACCAGGTTCAGGTTGGGTTTCGTAACGTCGATATAATAGCCGAATACCTTATTGAATCCGATTTTTAAATTCCGGATCCCCGTTCGGTCCCGTTCCTGCTGTTCCAGTGCCGCGATCCACTTCTTCCCGTCGGTCATGGCCAAGCGATAATGATCCAGGGTCTCATTCCAACCGGTCTTGATCAGATTTCCCTCCCGGGTGGATATCGGCGGTTCTTCAAAAATGGATTTCTCCAGAAGCTCATGGATATCCTCCAACACATCCATCCTTTCATGAAAATCTGTCAATAACCGGCTTTTGCACTGCGACAGAAAGTCCTTCACCGCCGGCAGGATTTCAAGGGAATTCTTCAGGGAAAGCATATCCCTGGCATTCGCATTGCCAAAGATAATCCGGCTTGCCAGCCTCTCCAGGTCATATACCTTCCCCAGCTGTTCCTTTATTTCCTCCATCCAAAGTGGGTTGCTGCCCAGCTCTTCCACCGCATCCAGCCGTTCTTCTATGGCCGCTTTCCGGATCAGAGGCTGCTGTACCCACTGCCGGAGCATCCTTCCGCCCATGGCGGTATTCGTTTTGTCCAGAAGCCACAGCACGGATCCTTTCTTCCCCTTGCCCCGGATGGTTTCGGTCAATTCCAGGTTCCTTCGGGCAGCGGCATCCAGTATCATATAGGATTGTGGAAAATATGCCTTGATCTGATTGATGTGCTGCAGAGCATTTTTTTGGGTTTCCGCCAGATATTCCAACAGGGCTCCTGCCGCACAGATCCCGTATTTCATGTCCTGACAGCCAAAGCCATCCAGGGACTGTACCTTGAAATGATCCAGCAGGCATCGATACGCATTGGATTTCTGGTATGCCCATTCGTGGTAAGGGGTAATAAAAGGGGAAAATCGGCTGCGAATGGTATCCAACAGGGAAGAATCCAACTGAAGATCTTCGTTGATCAGGATTTCACTGGGACGGATCCGCGCCAGCTCATCCATCAGCTTATCATTCGCGTTGCCGGAAGTGATCTCTGAGACAAAAAACTCTCCTGTTGAAACATCCACTCCGGAAAAGCCATAGGCGCTGTCGTCCTTGAACAGGGAAAGCAGAAAATTGTTTGTTTTTTCTTCCAGCATGGAGCTTTCCATAACGGTTCCCGGGGTGACTACCCGGATTACCTGACGTTCTACCAGTCCCTTTGCTTCCGCGGGATCCTGGGTTTGTTCGCATATGGCTACCTTGTGGCCGTTTTCGATGAGCTTTGCGATATAGCTGTCCACGGAGTGATACGGAACTCCGCACATGGGCGCTCTTTCCTCCATGCCGCAGTCCTTGCCGGTCAGAGCAATTTCCAGCTCCTTGGAAGCCAGAATGGCATCCTCAAAGAACATTTCATAGAAATCGCCCAGTCGAAAAAAAAGGATGGTATCCTTGTACTGTTCCTTTATCTGAAAATATTGCTGCATCATAGGAGTCAAACCAGTCATAAACGACCTCCCGCTCTGGATTTTCCTAACAGTCATTATACCCCGGGCAGGGGAAACCTGCAAGTTTCCTGTTGATCCGACTTATTTCTCCTTCTTTATTTCCTTCTTTATCCGATCAATCGCCAGCATCACGGCCGGGACAGCCCTTACAGCCGCTGCAGTCACCTCCCGCGAACTGGGAATCCTCCCCGGGCTCCATACAATAGAACTTCAGGAGTTGATTGATCTGATAGATCAGCGTATTAAAAGCATAGCCTGCCCGATAGTACTCTGCAATCAGCGGATTGGCCTTCATGTCCCGGTCCGCCTTCTCCAGAGCAGCCGTCCTCTCCGCAATTTCTTCTTCCCTGCTCTCCGGCTCCATCTGCGATTTGACAAGATCTTTATGGGCTTCCCTGAAAATCCGGGTCAGGCGGCAGGCTTCTTCCTCTCCGGCCATTTTTCGCTCCGCTTCCCTATAATTGCGTATTTCCTGGGATTGGGCAAGAGCCAGCCCCAGCTCTTTTGCCATATTCATGATTTCCGCTTTGGTTACCGCTGCTTGTTCCGTCATTTTGCACAACCTCCCCTTTCAAGGACCAGGAATGGACTCCCGTGATCCTCACCTTGAGCAACTGTCCGACAAGATCCATACCTCCCATGAAATTCACGGTTTTATTGGTCCGGGTCCTGCCGGTGAGGACATCCGGTTTGTTTTTGCTGGGTCCTTCCACCAGCACTTCCACGATCCGGCCGTCATATTCCTGGTTTTTTGCCCTGCTGATCTCATTCTGCAATGCATTCAATCGGGAAAGCCTTTCCTTCTTCTCCCCCATGCTCAGTTGTTCCTTCTTCCTTGCGGCAGGTGTACCTGTTCGCGGGGAATACATAAAGGTATAGGCGGAATCGTACTCAACCTGTCGGATCATATCCAGGGTTTCCCGGAAATCCTCTTCCGTTTCGCCGGGAAATCCGACAATGATATCGGTAGTCAGGGCAATATCCGGTATGGCCTGCCGGATCCTGCCGACTAATTTCAGATAGCTTTCCCTCGTGTACTTCCGGTTCATCGCGTTCAGTATCCGGTTGCTGCCTGCCTGAATGGGCAGATGGAGATGTTCGCACACCTTGCTGCATTCTGCCATGGACCGAATCAGATCATCCGAGAGATCCTTGGGATGGGATGTCATGAACCGGATCCTTTCAATACCGTTTATTTTATCGATATCTCTGAGAAGCATAGGAAACAGGTATGGATCTTCCAGATTCTTGCCATAGGAATTCACATTCTGCCCCAGCAGGGTAATTTCCTGATATCCTTCCTCTGCCAGCTCCCTGATTTCCTCCAGGATATCACCTGGCTGACGGCTTCTCTCCCTGCCCCTGACATAGGGAACGATGCAATAGCTGCAGAAATTGTTGCACCCATACATGATGGTGACCCAAGCGCTTACGCCGGGAGCCCTCCTTATGGGAATATGCTCGATGATTTCTCCTTCCGAGTCCGGGATTTCCATCACGGTCCGATCGGAGTCCAAAGTCTTCAGTAGAAGGGAGGGAAAGCGATGAAGGTTGTGCGTACCGAATACCAGATCGATAAAGGGAAACTTTCGGACGATATCGTCGGATACTTCCTTTTGCTGCATCATACAGCCGCAGACGCCGATGATCCGATCGGGATTCGCTTGTTTACAGGATTTTAAAGCGCCTACATTGCCATATACCCGC
>ENA-UOOE01003289-UOOE01003289.1-fermentation-metagenome-genome-assembly--contig:-NODE-3289-length-10380-cov-7.973656_pt1 | contig 10380 bp, 9 predicted proteins | sample MGYA00245776_ERZ724021 | MGnify/ENA primary metagenome ERZ724021 (study PRJEB28704, sample SAMN03018321) | fermentation metagenome | biome: anthropogenic terrestrial biome; feature: soil; material...
AAATGATAAAAAATTGACTAAAGTATTAATATTTGCTAAAATTATATTGTTGTTTAAGGAATACAACTAAATATACAGAGATGAATAAATACAAAATTAAGGAGAACAACATGAAAAAAGCACTGATTGCATTAATTTTCGCGCTTACATTTACAACTGTCCATGCAGAAGGAATAACCCTTGAAAACGCTGAGGTTTCGAATGCTGATAAAAGCACGGAATTATTGCAATATTCCCAGGATTATAATAAGTATATAAATCATCCTTACGGATATGAAATAGTAATTTCCAATAATCTTAAGCTGAATGAAGATATAGTAAGCGTAAAAAGCCGCTTTGAATCAGATGATTTGGTAGTGGAGGTTTTTTATGATAATTTTTACAATACAATAAACTCACATACAACATATCTGAACTATGGAAACCGCGGCATATTAAAGAATCCGGAATTTGAAATTACGAATGAATACAATCATAATTTTAACGGATTTTCAGGACGGATAACATTGTATGAAAGAAGAAAAATCAAAACCGATGAACCGGACAGAAATTATTATGGAACCATAACATTTGCAAGAAACACAAATGAAGTAATAACCGTGTTTATGAAATCATCAACTCCTTTATACATTGAAAAAATTATGCCTGAGTTTAAAATAACGGATAAGTCGGAGGTTTTAAAAAAGGATGTAGTTTTTCATCCCGAACCAAAGAACTTTGATGAAAAAACGCAGGAATTCTATAATAAATACTTTATTGACAATGAAAAAGTCGATTTTGGCATATTCGAACCTTCATTTCCTCTTTATGATTACAGGCTTGCGCAAATAGAAAATATGCTTGACTACAATTTCCCGGTAGCCTTAATGTACAACAATTTTTCATTACCCTTTAAAACAGCGTACATGAACAATGCGAAGGAATCGGGTAAGGTTGTGGAATATACTTTATATACAACAGACATATCGGACGGAATGGAAAAGGATATAACTTTAGATATATTGGGAGGGAAATATGATGCGTATTTAGACAGCTTAGCCCAAAACTTTAATGAATATGATTATCCCGTATTGTTCAGATTAAACAATGAAATGAACGGCGAATGGGTTTTGTACAGCTCGCACCTGGTTGGCAAGGATACGGATTTGTTCATTGAATGCTGGAAATACATATATGATAAGTTTGAAGCTCACGGAGTGGACAATTTAATATGGGTATGGAATCCAAACGAAAAATCATTTCCTGGTTTTTCCTACAATAACTATTTGTGCTATTATCCGGGGAATAAATATGTTGATATTGTGGGTTTAACATCCTATAACACAGGAAACTACTACAGTGGAGAAACCTGGAGGAGCTTCTCCGAAGCATATGATCATTTTTATTATGATTATATTGAGCGTTTCACTCATCCCATGATGATAACGGAATTCAGCTGTGCTTCTGCCGGAGGAGACAAAGCTTCGTGGCATGAAGATATGCTTAATACTATAGAGAATTATGACAGAATAAAAATAGCTGTTCTTTGGAACGGTCAGGATTATGACATGACAAAGGGAGAAAAAACGGTATCAAGAAATTACAGGATTGATTTGGAAGAGCCTGTAATAAATACTATACGAAACGGTCTTCAGAAATTCAAAATGCCCTAACCCTGTTTATTAATTATATTTTAAGAATTTTATGATAATATTTGCTTACTGGAGGTAAAATATGAACATATTAGTTTGTGATGACGACAAGGAAATTGTGGAGGCAATCGAGGCGTACTTAAAAAGCGAAGGATACAGCATATTAAAATGCTATACGGGGAAGCAGGCAATTGAAATTGTTGAAAAAAATGATGTGCATTTAATAATAATGGATATAATGATGCCGGAAATGGACGGTATAATGGCTACAACAAAAATAAGGGAAATAAAAAATATCCCTGTAATTATGCTGTCTGCCAAATCTGAAGAAATAGATATAATACTTGGCCTTAATATGGGAGCGGATGATTATATAACAAAACCCTTTAATCCATTAGAGCTTATTGCAAGGGTAAAGTCCCACCTCAGAAGATATACTTCGTTAGGCGGAGCTTCCGAAATGGAAAAGACCGACGATTACAAAACAGGAAGCTTAATGATTGATGATGAGAGGAAGGAAGTTACGGTAGACGGTGAAATTGTAAAGCTTACTCCCGTTGAATATAAAATATTGCTTTTATTAACAAAAAATAAGGGGGTAGTTTATTCAATAGACCAAATATATGAAAATGTTTGGAACGAACCATCCTTTAATCCGGAAAATACAGTGGCTGTTCACATAAGAAGAATAAGAGAGAAAATAGAAATTGATCCAAAAAATCCGAGATACCTTAAGGTGGTGTGGGGTGTTGGTTACAAAGTGGAAGATATTTAAAGGAAAGTACATAACAAAACTATCGGCATTTTTACTGCTGATAGTTTTCCTGATGATAGCTGTATCTTCTTCCTTGAGTATATATTTGAAGGTAAAGAATTATGAGAGCATTGCGGTTAAAAGCTATATGGAAAGCAACACCATAAGCAATGATCTTAGATATGCAGCAAATCGCCTTGAATTTTTATTGAGAGTATATAAAAGCAAAGAAAATATTTTAAACGGCGGTACTGTAGAAAAATTAGAGATTCAGGATAATTGGCAGCTAACAAATTTATACAATAATTATATTGCTGAAAATAATTATGAGGACAATTCGGATACTAAAAAATTATTCTTTCAGGATAAATATCATGAAATACAAGAAATCAAAGAATCAATAATAAGTGCTGACATGGCTGGTTACGAAAAAATCATCAGTGAATTAAATATGCCCCAGGGCTATATTTATTATGCCACAGACGGAGAAAATGAAATAACAAATACAGGTAATTCAATCCAGGATTTTTATCAGCTTCGGAATGCACATATTATTTTAAATGACAAAGGAATTGAATTAAAGCCCGAAAACGGAAGCGGAGCTACAGATCCCTTGACTGATATCCTTGAGTCGGATACTTTCAATAAAAATATGAAAATTTATGCTGCTTTAGAGGATGAAGCACTTTTATACAGAGTAAACAAATGGAATTCAGACAGGCAAATTTTGATTGGAAATACCGCAGTAATAACGGTATGCCTGATTTTGGCTGCACTTTGTTTATCATATCTCATTTCATCAACAGGGAAAGCGGCAGGAAGCGAGGAAATTCATCTCACATCCTTTGACAGCTTATATGCGGATTTGAATTTGCTGCTTATAGCCGGAATTATAGCAGCTTGCAGTATGGAATTTTATAACGTACTGGATATCAGGTATACCAGTGAAAATCTCATGAGACTTGCAATGATGGTTATAACCGCTGCAGTATCTTCATTTCTGTTAATATTAATTCTTTCTCTTGCAAGACATATAAAAAAAGGAACGATTGTCAAACATACGGTAATTTATATAGTTTTGTCGGGGACAGCCGAAGCATTAATAAAAATGGCGGCATCAGGTCCTCTTATGTATAAAACAATAGGTTCTGCAATACTAATAATTTTAGCATCAGTTTACGTTGCCGATAACCCTGTATTGATTGCCGTAATTATAATTGGTTCAGTATATTTTATCTATAATAAAGTAACCAGCTTCCAGAAAATACAGGAAGGGCTGCAGATAGCCAAAAATGGCGATTATGAATATAAAATAGATTTAGACGGCAATGGCGAATTCAGACAGCTTTCCGAAGATATTAACGAAATAACATCAGGACTTAAAATAGCGGTTCAAAATGAAGTAAAAAGTGAAAAGCAAAAAACTGAATTGATAACAAATGTATCGCATGATATAAGAACTCCCCTCACATCCATCATATCCTATGTTGATTTGCTGAAACGTGAAGGGTTAACTTCACAAAATGCCCCGAAATATTTGGATGTTTTAGAACGTAAATCAAACAGACTTAAAAAACTAACCGAAGATTTATTTGAAGCTGCCAAGGCAACCAGCGGTAGTATTGAGCCAAAATTTGAGAAAGTGCACATTAATTCATTAATAGAGCAAGTATTAGGTGAATTGGATGAAAAAATTCATGAATCTAATTTAACATTTAAAGTAACAGCATCTAATGAAAAAATATATGCCAAGGCGGACGGTCGTCTCCTGAGCAGAGTAATGGAGAACCTTCTGTCGAATATTTTCAAATATGCTTTAAAAGACTCAAGGGTGTATATTGTAATTTTCGAAGATGAAAACTATGTATCGGTAAGCTTCAAAAATATATCAGCATACGAACTGAACATTTCCGTTGATGAGCTTATGGAAAGATTCAAAAGAGGCGACGAGTCACGAAGCTCCGAGGGATATGGGTTAGGGCTTGCAATTGCCGGAAGCTTAATGGAGGTACAGGAAGGATTGCTTGATATAAGCATTGACGGAGACTTATTCAAAGCAGAATTGAAACTCAATAAGTTTTAAATAGGTGGGTGCAGTTTCTCCAAATTATATAAAAATTCATTTTAGCATATCTGATTTATAAAAAATCAATATTTTGATGTATAAAAAAATCAATTCCTCACATAATATAAAAAAGAAAGCGCGTGTATCATTTAAATATAACGTCCCCCTTTATTTTAATCATACGTGTTTTCTTTTTTTATATAAATATGTCTCACTGATTATGAATAGATTACTGCAACCTTCCGTTGACAGGAAGGTTTTTTCTACTTATTCTACAGACCTACCTTTTCGAAGCAGCAGCAGCGGAAATCTTAAACTTAATAAAATTTTCATTTGAAATATATAATAATAAGTGTTATTATATACAGGGTTTAAAAAGGCTGATTTTATTACGAAAATACTTTGCTAATATAGACTTTAAGGAGAAACATGGAAAAAATTATTGTAAAGAAGAGCTCCAACCTTCATGGAAATATAAAGGTTGACGGCTCAAAAAACTCTATTCTTCCCATATTGGCAGCAACACTATTGTGCCCGGAAGAATGCAAAATCCACGATATTCCCAATTTGCAGGATGTAAAAATAATGTGCGGGCTTTTGGAAGCTTTGGGAGCAAAGGTAGAAAAAACAGAGACAAATACATTGAAAGTAACAGCAGAAAACATAACAACATGCGAGGCTCCATATGAACTGATAAGCAAAATGAGAGCATCTTTTTTGGTAATGGGTCCTCTTTTAACAAGATGCCATAATGCGAAGGTATATATGCCCGGAGGATGCGCCATAGGAACAAGACCGATTGATTTGCATTTAAAAGGATTTAAGCACCTTGGTTCGGATATAAAGTCAGAAAACGGTTATGTAAACGCAACAACGGAACAATTGAAAGGAAGAGACATATATCTTGACTTTCCCAGTGTTGGAGCCACCGAAAACATAATTATGGCGGCAACACTTGCAGAAGGAGAAACAATATTAGAAAATGCGGCGGAAGAGCCGGAAATAGTCGACCTTGCAAATTTTATAAATTCTATGGGCGGCAATATTGTAGGAGCAGGTACTAAAACTATACGTATTAAAGGAGTTAAAAAACTACATAAGACTGAGCATACAGTAATTCCCGACAGAATAGAAGCGGGAACCTACATGGTGGCTGCAGCGGCAACAGGCGGGGACGTAATGATTGAAAATGTTGTTCCGAGCCATTTGCAGCCGATAATCGCGAAACTTAGGGAAGCCGGAGTAACAATCGAAGAATACGACGACAAAATAAGGGTTAAAGCAGGCAATACAATAAAACCCGTTGACATAAAAACACTTCCGTATCCGGGATTTCCCACGGATATGCAGGCACAATTCATGGCTATGCTGTCAAAGGCAGACGGTACAAGCATAATAAATGAAACAATTTTCGAAAACCGCTTTATGCACGTAAATGAAATGTCTCGAATGGGTTTACATGTAAAAGTAGAAGGAAGCAGCGCAATATTAATGGGTAACAGCCATTTAAGCGGTGCAAAGGTCAGAGCTACGGATTTAAGAGCAGGAGCTGCCCTTATCATAGCAGGCCTATTGGCTGACGGTGAAACTGAAATTACTGAAGTTTACCATATCAAGAGAGGATACTCAAATATTGTAAAAAAACTTCAGAATTTAGGAGCTGATATCAGATATGAGAAATAATTATTCGCAACCCTTGTACAGACCTCCCAGTGAGGCGTGGAGCATGATAATCCAGGTAACAGAGGGGTGCTCGCATAACAGATGCAGATTTTGCTACATGTACAAATGCAAACAGTTTAGATTAAAATCTATGGAAGAAATAAAGGAACATATTGAATGGCTAAAGCCAATATATAAAAATCCTGAAAGGATTTTCCTTGCGGACGGCAATGTTTTGTGCCTTAAAACAGAAAAGCTTTTGGAACTGCTGAATTACGTTAAAAAAGAATTTCCAGATGCTAAAAGAATAAGCTCATACTCAGGACCGCTGGATTTGCTCAGGAAGTCTGATGAAGAATTAAAAGCTGTCAGGGATGCAGGCTTGGAGCTTCTGTACATGGGAGTGGAAAGCGGCTCGGACAAGGTTTTATCCATGATGGAAAAGGGTGTAACCCAAAAAGAAATGATTGAAGCCGGACAAAAAGCAATAAAAGCAGGCTTTAAATTATCATGCATGATAATATCGGGTCTTGGGGGTACGGAATATATGCAGGAGCATGCCTTGGAATCAGCTAAGGTTATTTCTGCCATAAATCCTCATTATTTTTCACTTTTAAGGCTTGTCGTAGAAGAAGAATCTGAGCTCGCAGAAGATGTAAGACAGGGAAAATTTAAAATGCTTTCACCGCTTCAGGTTCTTGATGAAAATATAATTATGCTTGAAAATATGGAATTAACAGACTGTATTTTCAGAGCAAACCATGTTTCAAATCATGTAAATCAGGCAGGCACCTTAAATAAGGATAAGGTCATGCTTATAGAAAGACTTAAAAAATTCAGGGAGAGCCCAAGCTTTATCCCGACAACTTTTGACAGACTGTAGTATATAAAAGGACACATCGTAAAGGTGTGTCCTTAGTTAATGATTGACACAGACCTCCAGAATGTTATAATACAATAAAAACAACAACCGAGGGAAATATGAAACTTCGAATAGATAAAATGCTGTCCAACACAAGAGTCGGCTCAAGAAAGCAAATAAAGCAGGATGCCAGGAAAGGCTTCATTGAAGTTAACGGAATAACAGAAAAAGACAGCTCCAAAATAATTGACACCGAAAATGACGAAATTAAATATAGAGGCGAAATAATAAAATATACCCAATTTATTTATCTGATGATGAATAAGCCTTATGGAGTGGTTTCGGCAACGGAAGACAATTATGACAAAACCGTGATTGATTTGCTGAGTGATGAGGATAAACTTTACAAACCGTTTCCTGTCGGAAGGCTTGACAAGGATTCGGAAGGTCTTTTGCTTATCACAAATGACGGACAGTTAGCCCATGATTTATTATCTCCGAAAAAACATGTGGATAAAACATACTATGTGGAAACAGAGGAGGAAGTTACGCAAGATGATGTTAAAGCATTTGAAGAAGGTGTAATATTAAAAGAAGACAACTATAAAACACTTCCGGCAAAACTTTGTATAATAGAATCCGGTTATCCTTCAATATGTCTCGTAACAATAAGAGAAGGCAAATTTCATCAGGTAAAAAGAATGTTTAATGCCGTTAATAATGAGGTAACATATTTAAAAAGAATTTCCATGGGACGGTTAAAGCTTGATGAAACATTAAAAGCAGGGCAATACCGCCACCTGACGGAGGAGGAAAGGAGCAATATATGAAATTGGGAATGCCGGCATTGGTTGAATATTCAACACTTAGTCAATTAGTTGAACTATGTGCGGGACTTAAGCTGAATTTTATTGAATTAAACATGAATTTACCATATAACTTTATTCATGTATTAAATCCAAATGAACTAAAAAATATAACTAAGGAAACAAACATTGAATTTACAATGCATATGCCTGATGAGGCGGATTTAGGCTCCTTTTATGAAAGCGTGAGAGAAGGATATGTAAAATTGTTTTCGGATACCATTGACTGGGCAAAAGAAGCAGGGGTAAAGCTGCTTAATTTACATATCATAGAGGGAGCGAAAATGACTTTGCCGGATAAAAAAGTATATATTTATGATAAATATTCAGGTGAGTTCACAAATAATTTTATTAAATCAATAAAAACTCTCTCAAAAAAGGCTCATGAAAGCAATATTGTTTTGGCAATAGAAAACTCAGGCAACTTCGGTAAAAAATTTATACAGGACACACTAAATGAAGCATTGAAATATCCCGATATAAAGCTTACATGGGACACCGGACACGATGCAGGTAGCAATTTTACCGACAAGGAATATTTGATGGCACATCAAAATAATATAGCACACATGCATCTTCACGATGTCATAGGAAACAGCGACCATCAGATTCTTTTTGAAGGGAGCTTGGACATTATCGAACTGCTGAAATTTGCAGAATCCACGAGTATTAAAGCACTAATAGAAGTAAAGACGGAAGAGTCATTGATAAAATCAATTAATAATTTAAAAAGCATTTATAGCAGTAAAAATCATGGGGGATTAAATGAAAAAGATATTTAATATATTGGCGTTAATTTTAGCCGTTCTTTTGATAATTTCGGGATGTACTCCCGATAACAGCGGTATTACCAATGATGTCAACAATAGTATCAACAATAGCGATATCAACAATAATGGCGTTGGCAATAATGACATTGACAGTAATGATAATGACAATAATGAAATTAACAGTAATGACATTGACGACAGCGACGCAGACAGTGAAAACACGGCACCCAAAGACAGTGAAAACACGGCACCTACCGATCAGGATGAACCGGAGATAGACGAAGACGGTACCTACTCAGGTCCGCTGTTGGTGGCGAAATATATTCATACATATAATAAATTGCCATCCAATTATATCACAAAAAAAGAAGCCTCAAAATTAGGTTGGGAAAGTGATGAGGGAAACCTGTGGGAAGTAACCGATAAGATGAGTATCGGCGGTGACAAATTCGGGAACAAAGAAGGTCTGTTACCGAAAAAAGAAGGCAGAATATATTACGAATGCGATGTTAACTATGAAGGGGGCTATCGCGGAGCCGAAAGGATTGTATTTTCAAACGACGGCTTAATATTCTACACGGACGACCACTATGAAAGCTTCACTCAATTATATTAGGAGGGCTCATGGAAGAGATATTTTTGGACTGCAATAAAATGACTTCAAAATCCGAAGCTCATAAATATATAAAAAAAATGCTAAAATTCCCCGGCTATTACGGTGGGAATTTGGATGCTCTATGGGATTTGCTGAGCACCAAAAGCAAAATAATTTCAATTTTTCTGCTACATGAAGAAAAGCTGTACGAAAACTTAGGTGATTACGGAAAACAAATGGCGGAAGTTTTCAAAGATGCGGCAGCTATAAATGCAAACATAAAATTTTATATTTGGAAGTAAAAAAGGATTTTGAGCAGTTCAAAATCCTTTCATTGTTTATTTGAAGTTTTCAATCACTATTATGCTTGACAATTCGGTTACATATTCAAATTTCTTTATTTCAGCAAGTGCAGAATTGATATTTTTTCTTTCGGTTTCATGGGTTATAAATACCAACGGTGCTGTTTCGCCATTTTTTTGCTTTTGCACAACCGAAGCAAGACTCACGTTATTTTTGCCGAAAATACTTGCAATACCTCCCAAAACTCCCGGTTTATCAATAACCTCCATACGAATGTAATATTGCTTAAAAGCCTTGTTTGTAATAATGCACTTCTTATCGCAGACTTTTTCATTTGCCGCAAGCTGAGATCCATTATTTTTAATTATATGGATTATATCTCCCAATACGGCGCTTCCCGTGGGAAGTGAGCCGGCACCTTTTCCGTAAAGCATTAATTCACCGACTGCATTGCCCTTTAAAAATACGGCATTAAATTCATTCTTAACATTTGACAGCGGGTGTCCCGACGGAATAAATGCAGGATGGACGCTTAATTCAATTTCATTGTTCTTTTTTATTCCTGAAGCCAAAAGTTTTATAATAAAGCCTAATTCTTTTGCATAACGTATATCTTCTTTTGAAATCTTTGTAATTCCCTCTTTCGGAATATCCTTAATATTAATTGCTTCTCCAAAGGCCAAGGCAGCCAATATGGATAACTTGTAGGCTGCATCGTCGCCGTCAACATCCGAAGAAGGGTCTGCCTCTGCAAAGCCGAGTTTTTGTGCTTCCTTTACGGCTTGGTCATATTCCAAACCGTTTTCAGCCATTTGTGTGAGAATATAATTTGTTGTACCGTTAATAATCCCAAAAATATATTCAAATTCATT
>ENA-UOOE01003294-UOOE01003294.1-fermentation-metagenome-genome-assembly--contig:-NODE-3294-length-10371-cov-7.820279_pt1 | contig 10371 bp, 4 predicted proteins | sample MGYA00245776_ERZ724021 | MGnify/ENA primary metagenome ERZ724021 (study PRJEB28704, sample SAMN03018321) | fermentation metagenome | biome: anthropogenic terrestrial biome; feature: soil; material...
CCGTTCCAGGTATCTGGAATAAAAAATATAACCGGCTAAAAGGATGGCCAGGGACAAAATAAATGTAATCATCTGGTGCTCTTTAAAAAGTTTTTAGTAAGATTGGCGGTGTAGGGATCCGAATGTTTTGACAGTTGAACCAGTCGAGATTCTATCTCGTTGTTATTCAGGATATTTTTGTTGGTGACTATCCGTTTAGAAATAATTTTAAAAATTTGATTCAGCCCTCCTGCGCTTATTTTTCCAGTTGCGTATTTATCTATTAAAAGAATAATTGCATCAGTGGATATATTGTCTATCAACTGTAATTTATAAATTATTTCGTATTTTGTTTCCGGCAAAGAATGATCCATTAACTCAATAAACCTAAGTTGATTCTCTGAATTACTCAGATACTGAGGAGTTACTACAGATAGTGCTTTTTCAGAAATATTCTTGTTTTGAGAAGCAATCAGGGGGAGTAATTGGGAGTTAAATTCGAAGAAAAAAGAACTGTTTTGCCTAATTATCTCAAGAGCAAACAGTTTTTGATTTTCACTTCCGTTCAGTAATTTGTTCAGATAATTAGAATCAATCCTCCCTTTCAGTATATCATCTATGTTCACTTTTGTTTCACCATACACCGTATGCCACAATGTGTAACATGTGAACACGGCATCCTTGATCACATATTCTTTCAAGGATGGCAATGTAGCACTTGAGTAGCCGTCCACTTCAAATAGATCCTTTTCAGGTATATCATCGATGTTGGGCTGAGGCCCATCTTCAATGACGAGATCCTCGTATTGAAGTTCTTTTAAAATTGAAACCGTATCCCCCAGAATTTCGTCCAACCGGATATAATCCTGTGGTTCGAAAGGAGTGTGGTCAGATTTTGTCAACGGTTCTTTTTCATCCAGTTGTATGCCTAAATAATTCCCGACACCGTCCCAAAATATCCACAATTTGACCATCCGGCATATTCCTGTTATACAGATATCTTTGTAAAAATAGCGGCCAAACCAGATGGTAAGTCCGTTTTCATCCTGCAATTCTACGATTTTATTGTCAGACAGACTATCGCTGGAATTTTTTATAACGTGGGAAACAGCTATTCCCTTCATATTGAGAAAATCTTCCGAAGGGAAAGCTGTTTTAAAGGAATCACCGGGAGAATAATTGTATCCGCCCAAGAATAGAGAAGAAAAAAAAATGAGTATCGCTAATTTAGTCTTTGTCATAAGGTGGAATCTGAAGATTTATTTTTTTGGCCCTAAGGTTCCTCCTAAAGGCCATTACTAATCCAACTTTCCTATCTCGCGTCTATTGTTACCAATTGATCCCGTTAAATTATCTCCCAAATCGATTCTGGCTTCGTCAGCTATTTTCTGTAATTTTTTTACCATTTCCGGATATTCTGAAAATACATCGTATCTTTCGCCCGGATCCCGTCGTAAATCAAACAACTGCATTGTCTCAAACGATTTATTTTCATTTACTTTTCCCGGAAAACCATCTTTTCCGGGAAAAAATCCCTCGTAGGTGCGATGCTTGTGTGGAAAGATCAGTTTATAAGTGCCATCGGTGATAGCTTCCAGGTCGTTTTCCCGATAATAATACAAGAAGTATTCCCTGGGATTGGCATTTTCTTTCTGATAAAGTAAGGGTATCAGGCTGACTCCGTCAATTTTGTGTTCAGGTAACTTAGCGTTACTTATTTCTGCCAACGTAGGTAGAATATCGATAGCTGATGCCAGTTTGTTGCTCACACTGCCGGGTTCTATTTTTCCCGGCCATTTCATTATGCAGGGAACTCGTTGTCCTCCCTCGAAAGAAGTGCCTTTTCCTTCACGCAAACTGCCTGTGGAACCGGCGTGATTGCCGTAATTGATCCACGGCCCATTATCGGAAGTTACAATTACGAGCGTGTTTTCGTCTAATTTCAGTTCTTCCAGTTTATTAAGAATTTGCCCGATACTCCAATCGATTTCCATCATCACATCGCCATACAATCCTTGTTCGCTTTTTCCTTTGAATTTATCCGACACAAAGAGTGGAACATGCGGCATGGGATGAGCCAAATAAATGAAAAACGGATTGTTCCGGTTCTTTTCGATAAAGTTGATGGCTCTATCAGTAAAATCGGTTGTAAAACGGCTCTGGTCAGGATTCTCTTCGATGGTTTTTGTTCCTTCTATCAGCGGTAGCGGCGGGTATTTTCCAGTAGGATGATTCGGCCACATATCGTTGGAGTAGGGAATTCCATAATATTCATCGAACCCGTGGTTGGTCGGTAAAAACTGGGTAAGATGTCCCAAATGCCACTTTCCGTAAATGGCCGTTTTGTAACCCTTTTGTTTCAACAATTCGGCAATGGTTACTTCGTTTTCGTTGATACCGGTTGTAGCAGATGGTCCCGGTGCACCACTAATCCCGATTCTGTTCGGATAGGAACCCGTCAACAATCCTGCGCGTGAGGCGCCGCTGACAGCCTGTGCCGAATAGAAATGGGTGAACATCATTCCATCGTGCCGCATTCTATCCAGATTAGGAGTTTTGTAGTTTGTAACGCCCATGAGGCCCAAGTCTCCGTAACCCATATCGTCCATCATGATCAATATAAAACTGGGCGATTGCTGAGCAAAAGAATAAACAGGAGAAAGGCAGACTGCCGAAAGAAAAATTTTTGATATCGGTTTCATATATTTTGAAAAATTAATTCAGAATTTGATTTGCGTGACGAACAAATAATCCTCTCATATCATTTTGATAGTTTTTTAAAATACCTTCACCAATTCCTTTAAAGTCTCCACATTTATACAAGGCACGTGCTAAAAGAATTTCACGTAATGATCTTGTCCTTTTCTCATATGAAGAATTTCTAACCGGATTTGGGCCTTTTCCATCATTATCCAACTCTGTTAATGCATCCTCTAAGTTTTGCATCGTATAACCCTGCATTCCAGGTTTTTGTAAAAGTTTAGCAAGTGATTCTGTAGCCGACTTTTCAGCTATTTTTTCTAAAGCCAAAGCAATTGACCTATGGTGAGATAATGTAACGCTCGAATCTAGTCTATCAGTTAATTTCAAAATTATTGGTAACCCAGATTTACTACCACTATATCCAAGTGCAAGAATCATCGCATCTATTGGAGTTGGCAAATGAGCATAATCCGCCATAGAACCTTGATAAATTTTGTCGTCCCATTCAGCAAATTTTTCTAGTTCAGAAATGAGAGTTGGTACACCTTCTTCTTCTCCACATATACCCAAAATTTGCGCATAAAGGAGTTTCCTTTTCCCAGTAGATTTCTTATATTCATTTTTTATTATCGGTAATGCTTTTTCTTTATGAGAAAGAATTATAGCTAATGGTTTTCCTGCAGTTTCAGGATTTGTGGCCAACCCGTAAGATTTAATCGCTTCGTAAATAAGCTCATTAGATAAAGGAAAAGAGTCTTCAAGATATAAAACAGAGTCGGGAAGATTACCTTTATCTATAAGCATTTTTTGTAGTTCTTTAATATTAATATTCCTTGGCTGAACATTATTAGTTATCGCTAACATTGCAGCTACACCCGCAGCGTAGCCTTGATTTGCTAAATCAAGTTGCATACGAATCATTGCTGTGGCATCTCTTTCCATACTAATTCCTAATCCGGTTACAAGAATACCTTCCAATTTTTTTGGTAATAAACAACGATAAGGTGTAAAACATGTACCTCCTGGTGCTGGTTGATTCATTTTTTTCGAAATACTATCATGAGGTAAAAGAGCAAAATAAGGTGAACTTGGATATCCGTGAGAATCATATGTACTACTTGAAATTACAATAACGTCTGGAAATGTTCTTTCTGAAACTTGATCAAGATAACTTAAAACAAAATCACCGACCATTCTCCTTCTTTCACGATTTTGAATGATTGGAACAGCATCATACACTTTCTCCTCAGCTTTTGTAATGTGGACACTAACTAATGTTCTCCATACGTCAACCATATCTGATTCATCAACAAGTAAATAATCACTATTGTAATAATTACCTTTTAAAGGTCGAGAAGAAAATCCTGTGCCCTGGAGAGCAATATCATTCTCCTCTATATCACCGTACATGTAGTTTGATCCTGCTGCAATTGCAACATCAGCACTTCCAGTGGCATCAATTACTACTTGAGCTGTAACTATGGCTCTACCCTCAGGTGTACAAATTGCCACTCCTTTTAAAATATTATTTTCAACATATGCACCGACACCCATAGTACCCAACCAAATATCACCACCTACTCTTTTTATTTGTGATCTATACCATTCCATCTTCGGTTCTGCATTTCCATCAGGGAAAGGAACTTCAGAAGCAAAACCAATTTTTCTTCCGTGAAATGGTTTACCAATAAGTCCCAGAGTACCTATCCCTCCTAATCCTTCCAAATATTCAACAACTAACACATTCATTCCCCAAAAACCAGCTGCTATTGCAGCAGCTGCACCCGATGTTCCACCTCCAACAACAACTACATCATAATGAGTTGTAACTGGTAAATTTGTTTCTGGAAAAGTTATTGTTTGATATTCCTTTTGATTTGTCGGTCTTAATCCGGTCAACACTTCTTTAACATCTCCGACCGAATTTGCTTTGTTTTGAATTGTTTTAAAGAACACCTTGTTCGTGTTTTCAAGTCGTCCGACAAGTGCCGCTGCTAATTTGCCAACAGCGGTTGCTATTTCAGTCATAGCAGCAGGCTTCAACAGCTTATCTGCGGTCGCTCTCGGGATATCGGCACTACCACTCAAAATAAATAGATTTTCAAAGTCTTTTGTCTGAAAATGACCAATCGCTACTTTTGCCTCGTTCTTCCAAGAATCAGCATTTAGTTTGCATTTTATTGGATCAGGTGGAATATGAAAAAGTGATTCAGAAGCTCTCAGCTGACCTTTTGTGTAGGTCTTTTCACGTGCAGTTTGTTCTGCAGAGGCAAAAGATTCAAAGTGCAAATTTGGCATTTCAATTTTTAAATGGTGTGTAATATAATTAGGATTTTCCTCGTCTTTTCCCGGCAACACTACAGTCCGCTCAAATTCAATCTCTTTTTCCTTCCACAAGTAGGCCTCTGCTCCAGCCATCCTGCAAACCCAACCTCTGTCAGTCGCATCAATAATCACTTTGCCTTTAACTGCCTGTCTCCCAGCTCGGTTTGCAATTATGATACCTGCGGGATTATTATTTTCATCCCATAAAATGTCGGTAACGAATGAGTTAAAAACAAAATTGACATTATTATCTATTAATTGTTCGCTTAACAACGACTTTACATGAAGTGGCGTAGTTGTTAATTGGTCTTTAAAGATTGCTTTTTCAATATTCGTTTTCAGAATTCTATCGTTATCAATTTCTAAACGCAGAGTTGCACACATGTCTTCTCCTAGATAAGGTTTAGAGGAAAGAAGGAACACCTTACTTCCTTGCTGAGAAGAAGAAACGGCAGCACTAACGGCTGCAGTTGTTCCACCCACAATTACTATATCAACTGTGTCAATAACAGGGATTTCTCTTTCAGATTGTAAAATAAAATTATGGCTTTTATTTGGAGTACCTGTAGCGCAAATGTTAGTAGCTAACAAGAAGAAGAAAATAATAAAATTGAAAGTATTTGTTGAAGTTGACATATCTCTTATTTTTAATACCCTGGATTCTGAGTCATATTTGTGTTTATTCTGATTTCTTTGCTAGGAATGGGCCATAAATACTGTTTTGATATATCAAAATTTGGCCTCGACAAAATACGATAATAACCGACTTCATACATAGATCCTAGATCCGCAATATATTCCTCGTCAATTTCCGGAATATCTGGAAAAAACCATAGACCCTTATCAATAATTTTTTTTCTTAAAAGATCAACAGGTAGTAAACCATAAATTGGTTTTTTTAATACCTTCTCTGCCAATTTCCAGCGAATAATATCCATATATCGATGTGGCTCATAGGCAAATTCAATTCTTCTTTCATTACGAAGGAGTTGACGTAATTTATTTTGATCTTGCTCAACTACAGCTGGATAATTTGAGGTGTCTGAAATGCTTACTTTATAAGCTCGTGCTCTCACCATGTTTATTGCATCAAATACTGATTGATCTATATCATTTAATTCAATTTTAGCTTCTGCATACATTAGGAGAACATCAGCATAACGCATAATGATTAAATCATTTTTATTTCTCACAATATTGTCAAACCAGAATTGATCTACTCCTTTTTTCCATAATAAACCATTGTATGGTGCATAACGATCGACAGATAATGCATTTGCATTCTTTACAAATGCTCCTGTATTTGTATTAAACACAGTTAATGAGTCTGGGTGTGAATAATAAGGATATCCAAAATAATTTTCACCAAAGGGAACAATTGTCTCTAACAAACGAGGATCCCTATTCAGGAAAGGTTCTCTAGGATTGAACAGAGGTGATTTATTTATTGGAAGTCCATCAGTACATGGATAAGCACAGAACAATTCGAAAGAAGGATAATTATTTGCTTGTCCCCCTGAAATACGAGATATTACACCCTGTACAGAAATTACAGGCCAAAGGTTGTAGACTCCGAATTCCTCAGATGCGGGAATTGCGAAAATTACTTCTTTTGGATTCTTAGTAGAAGACTTAAACAACTCACCATAATTGGGAAACAAATCGTAAATACCTAAGTCAAGACATGCTTTAGATGCATTACGGGCAACTACCCAATCTTCTTGATGCAAAGCAATTCTGGCTTTCATTGCCAAAGCAGCACCTTTTGTCGCAAGCTGTTTTCCGCCATATGATACAGGTAATTTGGCTATCGCTGTATCAAAATCTTCGTATATTTGTGATAAAACTTTACTCTTTTCTGTTCTTCCTAAGGCGAATGCATCTTCCAAACTTAATAATTCTGTGTAGAGAACAACATCACCCCAATGATCAATGAGGTAAGAATACTGCGCCGCCCTTACAAAAGCAGCGTTACCAATAATAATATCTTTTGAGGTTTGAGGAATGTTTGCGAAATCAATATAATTTAGAATTGAATTAGACCTAGCAATTGCCTTGTACTTATTTGACCATGCGTTTGCTAAATAGGCCCAATCACTATTTAATGTTCCATTAGTTATAGCGTTTAATATTTCTCGTCTCACATAGTCATCTGTCCATTCAATATCGTCAACTTGCCAGAAAGCAGGTTTAAATAAATCATTGACAGACATTTCAAATTGGTCAACTTCTTTAAACCATGTTTCTGAAGAAGCTTCCGACAATGGATTTAAATTTAAATCAACACAGGCACTTAGCAATACAAACAAGTTTGCAATAATTATTATTTTAATATTTGATTTCATTTTCATTGTGTTTAGAACATTAAATTAACACCAAATAAGATAGTTGTAGTAATAGGATAGCTTGAGCTTCTTGCTTCAGTATCATAACCTTTTATAAAATTGTCAAAACTATATAAGTCGCTTATATTACAATATAATCTAATGTTTTTAATATAAATTTTTTGTAAAAAAGAACTTGACAATGAGTAACCTACATTAAGATTCTTTATTCGCAGATATGCACCATTTATTAACCAAAAGTCAGACATAGTATAATTTTGATCATTTCCTATATCACTTAATCTAGGATATTTTGCATTTATGTTATCTTCATCAGTATTGTAATAGCTCCAGTAATTTTCATCATAGATTTCAGGGACTGTATACCAACCACGTGTTCTAAGAGGCATTATTTCGTTATTTATAGGAATTAATTGCCTCCCGACTCCTTGAATAACCATACCAAAGTCAAAGTTTTTGTATTCTATATTAATGTTACTACCAAATTGATATCTTGGTAGTGAGCCTCCTAGTGGTATACGATCATAATCAGGAGAAATCATGCCATCGGGGACCCCTTCTGGTCCACTAACATCAATAAATTTCACGTCTCCAGGTTTAACGGAACTGCTTACTTTGGGCAAATTGTCGACTTCTTCTTGAGTTTGAAATAATCCATTTGTCTTATAACCATACCATTCTTGGAATTCTGTTCCTTCCGCAGTTATTTGATCCCCTATGAAAGCCGTTCCACTCAAGTTTTTAATGTATGTTCTGGAATCGAATAAATTTGCTGAGACAGAGTAATTAATATCCCCAATTTTATCACGCCAACCTATTTCAACATCCCATCCTTGAATTTGCATCAAACCTGCATTTTGATCAGGATTGTTAAACCCTATAAAACTTGGAATTTCTAGAGCTAACAGCATGTTGGTAGTTCTTTTACTATATAGGTCTCCAGTTAAAGACAGTTTATTATTAACAAAATAAGCATCTATCCCAATATTATAAGACTCCGTTTTCTCCCATGTTATATTTGGAATTGCCCATTTGATTTGAGCTGCCGATGTGGAAGAAATTATGTTTGGACCGTCAAAAAACAAAATTCCAGGAGTAAATGATAAAGTTGATTGATAAGGATAGTTTCCAATTCGTTCATTTCCCAAAGTACCATAGGATGCTCTTAATTTTAAATATGAGAAAGCTTCTGTACTCTTCCAAAAAGGCTCACTTGATACTATCCATCCCGCTGATAATGATGGGAAATATCCCCATCTGTGATTTGGATGAAAGCGTGAAGAGGCATCTCCTCTAATGTTTCCTTGAAGGAGATATTTGTTATTGTAGTTGTACATAATTCGACTGAAGACCGACCGATATGAATTCGCAAAAGCATTCCCCGAATTATCTCTTAGATCTAGTGGTCCTAAACTTAGATATGGGTAATACGTAAATTCAAAATTTTCTCTAGATGCATCTAGATTCTCTGTGAATGAACTGTATTCTTCATATCCAGCCATAGAGTTTATAGTATGTTTTTCAAATTGATTTTCGTAGTTTGCAATTAATTGAATAGTATAATTTTGATTATGGTTTCTGGATTCATAAAGATTTGTTCTAGTTTTTCCTGTTAGATATCCTAAAAATAGTAACGGATCTTCAGCATCGTAATAAGCAACTTTTTTCGTAAATGATTTTGATAAATCAAAATTTAATGAAGGAGAAACGAGTGCTTTTAAATTAAGTCCCTTAATGGGCATTAAGTTAACTTCCAGCTTGCCTCCAATAAGATTACCATGGTGGATTCCTGTACCTCCATAAACAAGTTGACCATAGGGGTTATCACCGTTCTTTCCCCCAGCAACTCTACCGTCTTCCCATTTTGCTGGATAAATTGGGGCAGTCATATATCCCAACCTACCAGGACTAGTGATGGGTCTTTCTTGAATATTTCTCAGAAAAAAGAAATCCATTTTAGCATCCAAGAAGTTTTCTACTATTGTGACATCTGTATTTATTCTTGAATTCAACCTCTCAAAATATCTGTGCGAATATAATCCTTCGACTTTTTCGTATGATAATGACCCGTTTACTTTTACATTCTTAGAACCTCCACTTATTGTTAAGTTATGTCTATGGAGAGGAGCGTTTTTCTTCATAATTAAATTCTCCCAATCGGTGATTGGATATTTATCTTTGTTTTCAGTATTCAATTGAATATAATTGTCAATTAAATCTTTAGGATATACTGGATGTTCTTCACTTATATTACCCTGATCATTCCATGCTAACTCATTACTCATTTCCATATATCTGATAACATTTACAACATCCGGTCTTACCGTAGGAGTTTCTATACCGAAGTTGAAATCATAATTAAAACTCAACTCTCCATCTTTAGATCTTTTTGTATTTACAAGAATTACTCCAGCTGCAGCTCTTGAGCCATAAATTGAAGATGATGCAGCGTCTTTCATAACTGAAATACTTTCAATATCGTTTGGATTTATCTGATCAATATTATCCATTGGTACTCCATCTACAATTATAAGCGGATTACTATTACCAATTGATGTGACTCCTCTTATACGTATACTTGCAGTAGTACCGGGATCACCGCTACTGCGATTAACCATCACTCCTGAAGCTGCTCCTTGTAGTGCAAGTGATACTTGAGAGTTTTTTCGGTTTGTTATCGCATCTCCTGAAACTGTACTTATTCCTCCAGTCAAATCACTTTTTCTCATTGTCCCATATCCCACTACCACAAGTTCATCCAACAACTCCGTATCAGCTTCCATTAAGACATCGATTATGTTTCTTCCTGCCGTAATAATTTCTTGCGGTTTCATACCTACGTAGGTAACTTGCAGTACAGCGTTTTCAGGTAAATTAGATAAAATGAAATTACCATCTATATCGGTTACTGTACCGTGCGAAGGATTAGCTTTTACAATAATTGTTGCTCCAATAACAGGTTCACCGTTTGAATCGGTAACGGTACCCCTCACGGTTTTTCCTTGCTGTTGAACAGTTT
>ENA-UOOE01003295-UOOE01003295.1-fermentation-metagenome-genome-assembly--contig:-NODE-3295-length-10371-cov-6.882028_pt1 | contig 10371 bp, 10 predicted proteins | sample MGYA00245776_ERZ724021 | MGnify/ENA primary metagenome ERZ724021 (study PRJEB28704, sample SAMN03018321) | fermentation metagenome | biome: anthropogenic terrestrial biome; feature: soil; material...
TTCTCCAGAATGGAAGCGGTAGAGGAGCTATGCAGAAAATGCGGATATAGAAAAAAGTTTGGCAAAAAAGGATGAATGAACTTCCCAGACCGTGGTCTTATAGTCTTAAATCATAATCTCATACATAAAATTAATTACTAGTATAATTAGCGACTATGCTTAAAGGAATTATGAGATATGATGAAGTCTAAAGTAAAATATGGGATTATCATTCTGGTAGGATCGTTGCTATTATTATATATGCTTATTTCATTCTTCTTTACGAAGCATTTCTTCTTTCATACGGTGATCAATGGGATGGATCTTTCACTAAAATCCAATAAAGAGGCAAATGACAGGCTCCGAAACATGATAGAAAATTATGAGCTGCTGTTAATCGGAAGAAACGGAGAAACCGAGGTAATCACCGGTCAGGAGATCGGATTGCAGTATAACGAAAAAAATAGTATTCCTAAAATAATAAACCGTCAGAAATTTTTACAGTGGGTTCACTCCATTTTTCAGAATCAGTGCTATTATGTAGTGGATGTATATACCTACCGGAAGGATAATCTCGAAAGGGTAATTGGGGATCTGATGTTTGTGAACAGACCTGTGGAGGAACCGAAGAATGTAAGCTTTCAGTATGTGGGCGGCTCATTTGAAATGGTTGAAGAAGTATATGGGAACAAAATAGATGAAGGGAAGCTGCAGGAAAAAATTATTACCTATATTTTGAGGGGAAATACAAAATTGGATTTGGAAGAGGAATACTGCTATGAGTACCCGGAATATACGATCTATTCGTATAAGTCACTGGAAACTTTAAATCTGTTGAATAAGTATATTGGTACAACAATTAAATACAAGTTCGGAGATAAATATGAAATTCTGGACAGGGAAGAAATAAATAAATGGATCAAGGTAGATAATAATTTAGATGTATCAATCAATGAGAAGGCAGTAAAGGATTATGTAAAAAGATTAAGCAAATTATACGATACTGTCGGCATCCCCAGAAAATTCAAAACCTCTACCGGTAAAATTGTTGAAGTAAAAGGCGGTATCTATGGCTGGAAAATTAATCAGGCGGAGGAAACAAAGGCTTTAATGAAAATGGTAGTACGCGGCAATGAGATAGAAAGAGAGCCGGTCTATAGCCAAAAAGCGTTGTTTCACGGTGAGGATGAAATCGGTAATACTTATGTCGAGATCAATATCACAAGGCAATATCTATGGTTCTATAAAAATGGAAAACTTGTGGCACAAGGTCCGGTGGTCACGGGAAATCCAAACCGGGGGCATGCGACGGTGGTTGGAGTCTATATGCTGAACTATAAGCAGAAGGATGCTATTTTAGTAGGTCGGGGGTATGAAGCAGATGTCACCTATTGGATGCCTTTTTATGGCGGTATTGGAATCCATGATGCTAGTTGGAGACATTCCTTTGGAGGAACGATATATAAAAGCAGGGGATCCCATGGCTGCGTGAATGCTCCGCTTTCTTTGGCCAGGAAGATTTTTGAACATATTGAAGCAGGAGATCCCATTATTAGTTACGAGGAATAAAATGGCGGTTATAATAATACGAGTGCCATAAGTTAATAAAACTATGAATATGAAATGGACCTTATAGATATTCTTTGATATAAAAATCCGGGTCCGGTTTTGAAACTTATAAAAACCGGACCCGGTAATTTTCTATGACAGGCGAATCTGCTTACTGTCTTTCCTTTGTATCGGTGCAATCGGAACCGTCCGGATTGCCATCGCCGTAACCTTCCCTGCTGGGCATATCCTTCACTGTATTTGAAGTACAATCCGAAGCAGGATTCGAATCCTTTGCCCGTTCCTTATGATTGAATTCCATCTCTTTCCGGTATTTTTGATTTGCTTGTTTGCTCATATCATCACTTCCTTTCCATAATGATAGGATTGATTTGGCTATTAACACTTAAATCAAGATTATTGTCTCACGGATTTTTTCAGATATACGCACCTTTTCAAAGCTTCGAGATTGACGATATATATTTATTTTTGTATAATAGGAGCTATCCTATGGACGTCATGCAGACATTGATAGAAATGTTTGCAATATCTACGCATGCTACTAAAATGTTATTGTTCACACCCGGGCAAAGTCTATCATATGATTTCGACAAATGATATCCGGTAAGGAGTATTTGCATTCGTCGGTACTTTGGCTCCGTATTTTGGAGCCTTATGTACCGTTACGTAATGCAATTAAGCGAAAGCGTCTCCGAATCGGATACATTTTGTCGAAATCATAACATGGTATACATGGTGGGTGTGAACAGTAACGTTAAAATTCTTTCATGACGTTTTATGACTAAGAAAGGTGTGATTATAGAAATGAAAAAAATCTATGTAGTAAATAAAACACATTTAGACATTGGTTTTACTGATTTAGCAGAAAATGTCTTGCACAAGTATTGCCATGATTACATTCAAAATGCAATCACCTTAGCGGAAGACTTAAGAAAAGAAGGCAAACACTTTGTTTGGACAACAGGGAGCTTTATTATTGAATACTATTTCAGGAACATGGATGAAGAAGCTTGTAAAAGGCTTGACGATGCCATAAAGAAAGGTTACATTCGCTGGCATGCAATTCCGTGTACGTTTGAATCGGAAGCTATGACACCTCAAACTTTACATTATATAATTTCAATCTCAAAAAAGTTAGATGCTCGTTATGGGTACAAAACAACAAGTGCAAAGATGACGGATGTCCCAGGGCATACCATTGGGATTGTTGATGAGTTATATCGTCAAGGGATTAAATTCCTGCACATTGGTGTAAACGGCGCGAGCAAGATTCCGGAAGTTCCCGATACATTTCTATGGAAGCATGGCGAAAGTGAGGTAGTTGTTTCTTATTCAAAGGACTATGGCGGCGTAATCGAAGTTGATTGCATGGATAACAAGCTGGCGTTTATGCATACTCATGATAATAGTGGTCCGGGAACAAAAGAGAAAGTTAATGCCTTTTTGGTAAACATGGCAAATGAATATCCGGACTATGAGCTTGAAATGTCTTCCATGGATCCGTTTGCAAATGAAATTTGGGAAGTACGTGACCAACTGCCAGTTATTACAGAGGAGATTGGTGACACATGGATTCATGGAATGATGTCGGATCCGAAACTCATTCGTGATTATCGGATTTTAACTAATTATATGTTTGATAACAAAATAGAAAATGATGATGCTAATTTCTATGCGATGTTAGTTCCAGAGCATACTTGCGGAATGGATATCAAGCGCTATTTCTGTGACTATAAGAATTATGAAAAGAAAGACTTTCAACGGGCACGTAGTTTAGACCAAATCACCGATCAAGATTTAACCTACGCTTATGGAATTGTTAAAGATGCAACGGTTGGGGAAATGCAATACACCTATAATGAGTGGACGGATCGTTCGTATAAATTTTATGAGTCTTCCTGGAAAGAACAACGAAAGTACATTGATCGTGCAATCGCTTGTTTAGAGCCGGAAGATCAAAATAACATTAAAAAGCTGATGGAAGTTCCATATCATATCTTTGAGAATCAAGGTATGGAATGTGGTTTGGAAGAATTAATTTCGGTAAACGGGTATCAAATTATGTTTGCCAGCGATGGGTCAATTAACCACTTGGAAAAGGATGGAATACTTTACTTTGATGAAAACAACAAACTCGGGGTTCTGAGCTATACCATTGCCGGGCAAAATGACTATGATAACCTACGCTACAATTATTTGCGCGATTTACAAAATAATTGGTGGGCAATTGACTTTCTAAAGCCAGGAATGGAAATTCAAAAACGCATTCAATTGAATGAAAATTTCACACCACATGTTGTGAAATTAGTGAAGGAAAATAATTCAATTATTGTAACTTTAAAGTATAGTCAAAGAGCTGTGGAGGAGTATGGTGCTCCAAGGATTGTAAAAGTTAAATATGAATTTGGAGATAAAGTTAAAATTGCACTTTTATTAAAGGATAAAGATGCAATTCGTTATCCGGAAATTTATTCTTTTGATATTACACCACGTTTGAATTCACCTTACTTAACTAAGATTCGAAAAATTGATACCGTTATTTCACCTTTTGAAGTGGTGGGTCATGGAAATAAGCTGCAACATATGATTGAAGAATTAATTTACGATGGTAGTGATAAGAAAATTAATATTAAACCGATTGATACCCCTCTTTTGGGAATCGGAACAAATAACAATCTAAGTTACAACAACCAATACCATCAAGAGAACAATAAATTTACGTTTACACTATTAAACACAACCTGGGGAACTAATTTCACCATGTGGTATGAAGAGGATATTTTTGCTCGTTTTGAGTTAGCGTTGGGATAAGATGGTATCACGAGCGGGCAAAGGCAGCACAGAAATGAGGAAAATTATGCACATGATAAAAGAGTTTTTTGATTTTATAAATAATTCAACCTCACCGTTTTTCGTAATAAAAAATAGTTGTGAGATGCTTGATAAAGCAGGTTTTCAATGCTTATCTTTTGAGAAACCCTGGAAGATACAAACCGGGGGATCCTATTATGTTAAACTATACGATACCTCATTATTTGCTTTTCAAGTAGGAAAGAGTATTAGTGAGGATATGATGCTTCGCATGGCGGCAGCACACACGGATTTTCCGTCTTTTCGAGTGAAACCGAACCCGGAGATGAAGGAGAAAGGATATCTGCGGCTGAATACGGAGCCTTATGGGGGAATGATCCTTTCCAGCTGGTTTGATCGGACCTTATCGCTCTCAGGAAAGGTTTCCTTAAAGAGTGAAAAGCTTTTTGAGCCGAAGGAAGTAATGGTGGATTTTAAGAGGCCGCTTTTGATTATTCCCAATCTGGCAATCCATTTAAACCGGGATGTCAATATGGGGGTTGAAATTAATAAACAGAAGGATGTACTTCCCCTGCTTGGTATGTCGGATGAAGAAGTACCTGATTATTTTACGGATTTATTGGCGGACGAGTTAAATGTTTCTGCAGAAGACATTTTAAATTACGATTTGTTCCTTTATAACCTGGATAAAGCCGGTTTTGCTGGGATGAAGCAGGAGTTTATCTGCTCGCCGAGACTGGATGATTTGTCCTCGGTTTTTGCTCTTATTAAAGGAATAACCAGCGATGTTTATGAAAAAGATATCCATATGGTATGCTTATTCGATAACGAAGAAATTGGCAATTGCACCAAGCAGGGAAGTGAATCCCAGTTTACCACAATGCTCTTGGAAAAATTATTTGACTCTCTTGGAATGACTCGAATTAACCTATATGAAGTAATGCAAAGAAGCACGATACTGTCCGTTGATGTTGCACAAGCGTACCATCCAAATTTTGCATCAAAATATGATCCGACGAATGAAGTCGAGCTAAACAAAGGGTTTGCATTTAAAATCGATACGGCACAGAGATATGCATTTGATACCGGAGCAATCGCTATGATTCAGCAGCTGTGTGATACATATCATATCCCCTATCAGAAATTTGTTAACCGCTCGGACGCAACGGCAGGAAGAACCATGGGTCCGGTGATATCCACCCAATTACCGGCATATACGATAGACATCGGAGTGCCCTTACTGGCCATGCATTCCGCAATGGAGACGATGGGAGCAAAGGATATGGAAAGTATGATTCGACTCATGGAAGTTTACTTTGCTTCCAAACGATAAGGAAAGAGAGGTGCAATTTATGAAGATTATAATGTATGGGACCGGAATTTGCCCGGATTGTGTCATGGCGAAAGAGCAATTGGGTAAAAGCAGTAACATTGAGCTAGATTACAGGGACATTACCAAAACCACTGCGATATTAAGAGAATTCTTATCGTATCGTGATCATGAAGCAATCTTTGATCCTGTGAAAAAGGAAGGAAAAGTAGGCATTCCTTTCTTTATTCTGGAGGACGGAACGAAAACATTTGATATTTATGGTGCGCTCGGTATAGAAAAACCGGAACCGGATTCGACGGCTCGTGCGTGTTCCATCGATGGAAAAGGGAATTGCTGAAAGAAAAGTTTAAGAGACTGTTTTATTCTCCTGCTTTGTCGATCGTCTACTTTTGCAATAGTGGTCGATCGACTCTGCTGCAATTTTCGCAAAGTTAACGGCTTCTACAACCGTTCTGGAGCCGGTAACGACATCACCGGATGCAAATACACCATCCACCGAGGTATGTCCGATATCATCCACGACCAGAAGACCCTTCGGGTCTGTTTCGAAACCTTTGTTATTGGCTACGATGTTATTTCTCGGAGTTTGGCCGACGGCAATAATGATCGAATCACACGCAAAGAAACCTTTCGTCCCTTCCTTCGGTACCGTTCTTACTTTACCATTCTCATCCACAATCCGATTTGTTTCTATAAATTTAACTCCGTTTTCGAATAGTTCCAATGGAGATTTAAATAACTCAAAGCGAACGCCATCTTCTAAAGTTTCCTTAATTTCCGCCTTGGTGGCAGACATATCTTCAAACCCTTTCCGGTACATGATGCATACATCTTGCACCCCATGGGCTTTTGCCGTTCTGGCAGCATCCATTGCCACATTGCCGGCGCCGATGATACATACTTTATTACCAAGCAGGTAGGGGTCTGGTTTTTTGAGATAATCAATGGCAAAGTGAACATTTCCCAGGGTTTCCCCTTTGATATTAAGCGTCTTGGCATTCCATACCCCGGTACCTAAAAAGATGGCCTGATATCCGTCGGAAAATAATTTATCGATGGTGATAACAGGTCCGATTAAGGTATTAAATCTAACCTTAACACCTAGTTCAAGCAACCGAAGATATAGGGTATCAAGAATATCCTTTGGTAAACGAAATTCGGGAATACCATATCTTAAAACACCACCGATTTTATCTTTACTTTCAAAGATCGTTACCTTGTAACCCTTGAAAGCAAGGATAAAGGCAATGGTAATACCCGCAGGGCCGGAGCCGACAATGGCAATCCGATCTTCCAGCATAGTGCTTGGCTTTTTAAACGAGACGTTCCTAAGATAATTCGTAGAAATATATTTTTCTATCTCATAGAATTCAACGGGATCCCCTTTGATTCCTTTTACACAATTTCCGCTGCATTGGTTTTCATGAGCACATACTACAGCACAGATTGCGGATAATGGGTTATTATTAAATAGGATTTCTCCCGCTTTTTCAATTTGGTTCTCTTTGAATAATTGTATAATTTCCGGTATAGGAGTACCTACCGGACAATTTTTTTTACATCGAGGATTTTTACAAAGCAAACATTTATTAGCTTCTGTTATAAGCTGATTCATACAGAACCTCCCATCATTTATTATATTGATATGAGTACATAGGTCATTTTAAGACTTTGACATGAATTGGACCTTAATAAGAGTAGTTTATCGTTTCCAGATTACTTTATATAGTATAAATCGATCAACGATAATATTCTGTGATTGTTATCACAAAGAAATATAAAGTTTTATTTGGGGGAAATAACCTATGTAACTCCTTCCTATAATGTATTGTCACCAAAAGCAACCGGTATTGATGATTAATTCGTCTGTTGCAATCCTTGCGATTATCGTATATGCTATATCACGTAATCTGCTTACAAAAGAATTTAAGAAGGGAGATTATTACGATGCATGATCATAACTGTGGGATTGATTCTCATAAAGCCTGTATTTCTCTGGTCCCGATATTCAACCATCTGGAGGAAGAACAGATGGACGAAATAATGAAAGCAACGCGACCGGTATCCTATAAGAAAGGTGAAATCATTTATCGAGCAGGAGATAATTCGGATTCCCTTTACCTTGTCAGTCGTGGGAGAATTCGCATTTACCGTTTATCCGAATCTGGAAAGGAACAGTTGGTACGAATCCTTAATCCGGGAGATTTCACCGGTGAGTTGGCTTTATTTCGCGAAGCGGTGCATGAATCTTATGCAGAAGCGATGGCAGATACGGATGTTTGTATGATTACACGATCCAGTCTTCAGGAGTTTTTAATAAAATATCCTACGATATCATTAAAAATCTTATCTGAGTTTTCTAGAAGACTGGAAACATCTGAGAAACAGACAGCACGCTTTGCAACAGAGACAGTAGAAAAAAGAATTGCTCTTTTCCTGGCGGAGTGCGTTGAGAATGAAAATCAGTCGATGGAATTTACTCTGCCTATGAGTAAAAAAGATCTGGCTTCTTATCTTGGAACGTCGCCGGAAACTATCAGCAGGAAGTTAGCGGAATTAGAGGATGGTGGCTATATCCGGCAGCTGCCGCACAGGGGAATTAAAATATTGGATTTTGACGGAATGCTCCTATTGTAATGTAATTAAATCTGCTTCCTGACAATCTTATATTCGTCGTTAAATTGAAAATAAGGACAGCTTCCAAAGTTACCGGAGATAAATCTGGACATTTCATCTTCGTCAAGATTCATTTCACATATGTAGTAGTTAAAGTCTTCATCATAGCTGTAATTAATGCAATAATCGCAATTAACTTTTCCTTTCATTTGCCTACCTCCAAGTATGCTATGGGTACCATAAGTCCATCTTAATGGTATTTTTCATCCCAAGAATGATAGGAATGTCATAAGCCATTTTGGGATTTTGACAGGAATAGGACCTTATATCTTATATATGGATCCTATTCCTGTCCATGGCTTTTCTGTGACTTATGACACTCCTGTTAAGAATATATTATATCGAATATTTCGAGATTATCAACTGCCGGGATGAAAATACACGGTAATTTATGCTGGGATGAAAATACATGGTAATTTTATTGACCAATTTTATTGAACCTATATTACTCTGACATTAAGCGCTTCTCACCCTGTATTTGCTGGATGGGATTTATATTTTGGGTAACTTCCATAGTCCCTATATATTGACCATTGGCATCTCTTACTGCAAAATATCTTATATAAACATACAAGCCGCTCATCTTAATCCAGAAGTCTTCATGGTCCTTTTTACCTGATTTGAAGTCCTCGAGTATCTTTTCAACAATATGGACACTTGCAGGCGGATGGCAGTTTTGCACCTTTCGCCCTATGACAGCTTTCGTCCTTGCAAAAATTCTTTCCCTACCCTGTGAAAAATACTTTACGACATCATCCTTGTCTATGAAGGTGATATCAAATGGTAAGTGTTTTAATATCTCATTGATTTCTATGTTTGTTAACACTCCGGTATCAAGCTTAATGGTACCACGAATACCTTCCGGTTCGCTTTCCCCTGTAACGTTTATCCTGTCAGGTATCCATTTCCCATCAGGTTGTGTAAGGCAGTATCCTATTTCCTCACTCTCATCAGCGATAGTAAACCACTCGTCCTCTGTTAATGTCTCTAATGCCATAGGAAATAAAATGTTTTCTTCCTTAAATATCATTTCATTTATCTTATTTATAACATCCTCAAGCTTTTGGACCGTTTCGTCCACGGAACCTGTATATCCTGTTAAGGCTATCTTAGCATCCTTTATTCCGGCCCTTATCTCATCATCAACTCCCCACATTACCTTAGGAGGCGCTGAGACTCCATATTTCTCAAGGTATGGAAATAATAGATTTTCTTTTCTGCTGTAATGTTTATCAATATCCCAGAGGAGGTTTAAGTCACTAATAAGTTTTAAAATATTATTCTTGCTGTCAGCATTTTTAAATGCTTCAATATCGGGTCTGATTTTTTCATTTATTAGCTTTTCTATTTCCCTATTTTCAAATTTAAAAGTATGCATAGGGTGGCCTTCTCTTTCTTCAGGCGCAACTTCACGGTGGATTTCCTCAATTGAGCCTTTAAAAACTGCTGCATGGACATCGCAAAGCCTTTGCACTTCTGTAACCGGCATACCTTCCATGATAAGATTCTGTTCCATTTGCGAAATTTCTGCAGCAGACACACCGACGATTAATTCTCCAAATCTTTCTTTAACCTCCTCGACCGACTTTCCATTATGGAGTTCCATTATGAGCTCTTTTAAGACCTTTTGCCTGTGTTCCCTGTTATTAATTACATCACTCATTTTATTACCTCCTTATACCATTTCTTAAAGAATGTTTATTCATACTGTTAATATTTGCATAAAACTTGATTATTATCAGAGCTAAATTTTTTATCGTATAGGAAATTGCGCCCAATACGATAAAAATCGTTCCGCCAAGGATGTGCACTCGCACGTAAGGTATTTATCTGCCTACGGCAGAACGCACTCGGCGCGGGAGTTTGCCAAGGCAAACCATTTCTTAAGTAATAGGAAAGTTCTCCTCCGGAGCACCCTTGAATTAAAAAGGCCCGCTGAAAGCGGGTACAAGAAACAGACGATATTGCTAGAAGATATAAAAACCTTCTTCAAATTCGTCTTC
>ENA-UOOE01003296-UOOE01003296.1-fermentation-metagenome-genome-assembly--contig:-NODE-3296-length-10371-cov-3.793137_pt1 | contig 10371 bp, 11 predicted proteins | sample MGYA00245776_ERZ724021 | MGnify/ENA primary metagenome ERZ724021 (study PRJEB28704, sample SAMN03018321) | fermentation metagenome | biome: anthropogenic terrestrial biome; feature: soil; material...
GGGCTATTAAAAAAGCTGCGATTAGTACAGAAGATTCTTCTCCTTTCATTATACTTTCCATTGCATCATGAGACTGATTTTCCGATAAATCTTTACCTGATAAAACCTGTTTTACAGCTTCATTTAACATGACACACCTCCTGCAGGAAATTTTTTATTATATTTTTACCACACTCTGTGAGTATGGATTCAGGGTGAAATTGAAGGCCATATACTGGATAAACATTATGCTTTATCCCCATCAGAACTCCATCATCACTTTCTGCAATTTTAATAACACCAGTGGAATTTATGGATTCTTCATCCACCACCAGAGAATGATATCTCATAGCCCTAATGGGATTTTTAATTCCTTTAAACAATTCATTTTCTACATGTTCTACCATGGATGTTTTGCCATGCTTTATTTCTTTTGCTCTGACCACATCTCCGCCATAAGCTGCAGCTATGGCCTGGTGCCCCAGACATATGCCAAGGATGGGTATATCCTTTCCATACTTTTTTATTACATCAATACATATACCTGAATCCTCCGGTACTCCGGGGCCTGGAGATATGACTATACCCTGCAGATTTTTAAATTTTTCTATATCTTCCACTAAAATTTCATTATTTCTAACCACAACTATATCTTTATATAATTCTCCTATATATTGATATAGATTATAGGTAAAAGAATCATAATTATCTATCATTAATATCAACTTATACCACCTCCATCAATGCTTTTGCCTTATTTAAAGATTCCTCATATTCTAATTCAGGATCAGAATCATATACTATACCCCCTCCAGCTTGTATATAGGCATAATTGTCTTTAATAACTACTGTCCTTATGGCAATACAAGTATCCATATTTTTGTTATAAGAAAAATATCCTACCGCTCCTGCGTAGAGAAGTCTTTTTTTATCTTCAATTTCATCTATTATTTCCATAGCCCTTATTTTAGGTGCCCCAGATACTGTACCTGCAGGAAGGCAGGAAATAAAAGCATCAAAACTTGATATTCCTCTTTTCAGCTTTCCTGAGACCTCAGATACCAGATGCATAATATGGGAATACTTCTGTACTTCCATAAATTTTGTAACTTCAACAGTTCCAAATTCACTTACTTTTCCTATATCATTTCTTCCAAGGTCCACCAACATAACATGTTCTGCTCTTTCCTTTTCATCATTTATAAGCTCATTTTTTAGTTTTTCATCTTCCTCCCTGCTACTTCCTCTTTTTCTTGTACCTGCAATAGGATTAGTACTAACTCTATCTCCATGCACACTTACAAGCCTTTCCGGGGAAGAACCTACTATTTGAAAGTCTTTAAAATCCATATAAAAAAGGTAGGAGGATGGATTTTCATACCTCAGCTTTCTATAAATATCAAAGGCCCTAAGTTCAGTCCTACATTTTAATCTTTGAGAGAGCACCACCTGAAATATATCTCCATTCTTTATATATTCTTTAGCTTTTTTTACATTTCTACAAAATTCATCCTTAGTATAATTGGAGGTAAACTCTGCTACTTTTGAATTATTAGAAATATTATGAACCTCTATTTTTTCAGTGATCTGCTTGTATAATTTTTTAAAATAATTATTGATCTCTAAATAACTTACATTATCCTCCGGGAACACATTATATATTAAGATCAGCCTATGCTTTAGATGATCGTAGCATATTAAATTTTTGTAGAACATAAAATAGCTTTCAGGAATTTTCAAATCATCTTCATTATCATCTCTTATATTTTCATATTGTTTTATTACATCATATCCGGCATATCCAATAGCCCCCCCAGTAAAAGGTATCTCCAGTGAATTTGTATTATAATTTATATCCATATATTTTTTTACAAAATCCATTATTTTCCCTTTAAATTTACAGTGGGAATTTTTATCTTTTACAAATATATCATTTTTAAAACTCTTTGTTTCCATATAGGGATTACATGCTATAAAAGAATATCTTCCCTTTTGTTCATTAAATTCCACACTTTCCATTATTATTTTATTTTCACCTTCTACATTGTAAAATATATTTATAGGTGTTATTTCATCTCCATTAAATTTACAAATTACAGGAAATGCATCTTTATTATTTTTTAATAGATTAAATTCACTTTCAGTTATATTTAACATATTTTTTCACCTCCAAAGTTAATCGAGTAATTCTTAGGTTCAGATGGAGTTTGCTATAGAGAAATGCTTATCTCCAGCTGAATTTTAGAAGCACTTATCCAGATGCGTTAGCCACGCTTATCTCCTACTTTAAAGAATATGGAGTTAGCTAATTCTAGCGTTCGGATAAAAAAATACACTTCAGTCCTCAAAAGGGACGAAGTGTATTTTCCGCGGTACCACCCATATTAATCTTATACTAGATGGTAAAAATTAAAATAAAAAGCATTTCTCCCTTTTAGGAAGAAATGCTGAATTTTCTTAGCCACCCAAATAAAACTCTCTCTTTAAGGTACGGAGAAGTATTCTCGATACCCTGTCTTTTTAACGGTAGACTTACCGGATATTGCTACTACTAATTCACATCACACCTTACAGATCCATTCAGTATTAACATTAGCATCTGAATTCCACCCTCTCAGACTCTCTTATCCTAAATTATAACACTTACTACTTCTGCTCATAGGATTTACTTTTTGAAATTTGTTAATTAAGATTATAAAACTAAATTTTATAGTTGTCAATATATTTTACAATATAAATTTTTTTATAACTTCTCCCACAGCACCACTATTATTATCTGTTTCTGTAATATAATCTGCAGATTTTTTCAAAATTTCCCTGGAATTAAATACAGCTACCCCAAGGCCTGCAGTTTTAATCATGCTTTTATCATTTTCATCATTTCCTACAGCTATGCACTGCTCCATAGATATATTATAATAATCTGCCAAAAATTCCAGAGCCTTGCCTTTTGAAACACCTCTGCTGACTATTTCAATATTATACAGATCCGACTTTGTAGTTGTTATACCGGGAACTTTAGCTATTTTATTTCTCAACCTTTCCAGATATTTTACATCCTCATCAATAACTACTATTTTGGTTATATTACACTTGCAATGTTTTATAAATGTCTTTGAATTTTTTATAATTGTAATTTTCATTTTAAATTTTTCACTGTAACTATTATTAATATCATAAAATTTTTTAGTAGTATACCTAAATTGCTCACTATAAAGTCCAAAATCGTCATAAAAATGATAATAGGTATCCTTTTCTTCTCTCAATATATCTATAACTTTTAATAAGCTGTATTTATTCAAAGGAGTTGATTTAATAATACTTCTATTTTCACCTATTATCACCCCTCCATTACAGCATATTATAGGTTCACCAGGAAATACTACTTCAGAATAAAATTTTAATGCCATAGGAGGTCTTCCTGAACAAATAACAAATTTTACTCCCAATTTTATGGCCTTATATATCATATTTTTATTATATTCTGGTATCAACCTTTCGTCATCTAAAAGGGTTCCATCCATATCTACTGCAATAATTTTATAATTCATATGTACACCTCCTATTTTTATTAAATATATTATTGAATTTAAGGTATAACCTTCAAAATAAAAACATAAATTTTATTATAATACTCTATGTCAGGTGTGATATAAATTGAAAAAATTTTTATTATTATTAATACCGATTATTTTACTTGTAGTACTTAGTTATAAATTAAACAATGGTATGTTTAGCCCTCAAAAGCCAAACAATTTTTATTACACAAACCTGCTTGCTAAAAATCTATCTTTATCTTCTCCATTAAAATGTGCTATGGAAGAAAATAATTTCCACGATGAAATAAATTTAGATAAAGATAATATTAAAGATATAAAAAACCTGTTATCCTCCCTTAAAAAAAAGAATTTTATCAACAAGCCCAAAAATCTACCAGAAAAATCTGCCTATAGAATTACTTTTACTTTTGATAAAGAAAAATTATTAATAGATGTATATAATGAAAAATATCTGTGTATTTATCCCTGGGATGGAGAATATTCTATGGACTATATAGACATAAGTGATATTCCAGCCTCTTTAAATTTATATTATTTAGGTAAATACCTTTTTAAACAATATTAACAGAATTCTCTTTTACAAATCTCATATAATTGTATCACAGATATAGTTATATACATATATTATTATTGTATAAATTTATGAAAGGTGAATTACCAATGTTCATTTGTCCTTATTGTGCCCGGAATTTTTATAGGGCTCCTAAATTTAGAGCTGTATCCCACATAAGATTTTTAAATGCCAGTCCAAATTCTCCTGCAATAGATGTATATTTAAATGATAGGCTTATATTTAGAAATCTATTGTATAAATACTTTTCAGATTATGTAACTATACCTTCTGGAACATACCATATAAAGGTATTTCCTTCTGGAAATACTGTAAATCCACTTATAGATAAAAGCTTATTTATATCTCCAGAAAAAATATTTACCCTGGCTGCTATAAACGAATATCCAAATATAGACTTACTCTCTATAGAAGATATACGCCGTCCTAAAATTCCAGGTAAAACATTTATAAGATTTGGTCATCTTTCCCCTGAGGCACCTACCCTAAATATAGTTCTTCCTAATGGTAATACACTTTTTTCAAATGTATCTTATAAACAGATAACTTCATATATACCCGTGGATCCTGGAACCTATACCATAGAAGCTAGAGCTTCTAATTCCGGAGAAAGAATTCTATATGTACCTAATATACGGTTACGTGGAGATAGATTTTATACCATATATGCTGTAGGAAATCTATCTAAACCACCTGAACTTCAAGTATTAATTCCTCTTGATGGCAACAGTTACATTGGTTCTTAGTTAATCCGTATTTTTACAAAGCTAAATTTTACAATAAACATTGTAAATAAACCTCTATTATAGTAAAATCATAACTAGATCATTTGTGGCAATTTTCTATAATAAAAATACTTAAGGTGTAAAAATGAATAAAACAAAAAAATTAGTTTTTTTAAGCTTTTTAACGGGCATGGCTTTAGTTATATATATAATAGAGGCACAGATTCCAGTGTTATTTCCAGGAATAAAATTAGGGCTGTCTAATACAGTATCACTGGCCACTTTAATACTTTTAGGTTGGAGAGAAGCATTACTGGTAATGCTTTTAAGAACTCTTTTAGGTTCAATGTTCAACGGTACAATGACCGCATTTATGTTCAGCATAGCTGGTGGAATTTTAAGCAATTTAGTTATGATTATATTATATAAATATTTTAAAAATTCCATGAGTCTTTGGACTATAAGCATATGCGGCGCCATATTTCATAATATAGGTCAGTTATTAATAGCATCTATTATAATTCAGGACTTCAAAATATATATATACCTGCCTGTGCTTTTAATATCTGCCATAATAACAGGATATTTTATAGGCTGGTGTACAAAATTCCTAATGGACAATTTAAGTAAAATTCCCATATTTAAAAGTTTCCTAGATTCCTGATCAATCAAGTAATTCAGAGGTTCAGGTGGAATTAAACATGCCGCAGTTTTTTCTGCAGCATGTTTTTATCATCTAATTATGAATTTGCCGCAGCTTCTTCTTTACTTTGCTCTTGCAAATCCATAGCACTTATAATTTTTTTAATGGCTCCTGTAGGACATTTAGCAAGACAAGTAGCTTCACTGCATTTTTCAATACAGATATGGTGATCCACTACTGCTAAATTATTTTCCAGCTTAATAGCCCCATAAGAACAATTTTTTAAGCATAATCCACATCCAAGGCATCCTACCTTACAAGATTTACGTACTTCTGCTCCCTTATCTTTAGAATTACAGTTAACTGCAACCTTAGAACCTAAAGACCTTAACTGAATTACACTCTTTGGACAAACAGTTGTACAAGAACCACAACCTGTACATTTATACGTATCAACTACCGGTAAGCCTTTAGAACCCATAGTTAAGGCATCAAAAGGACAATGTTTCACACAAGTTCCAAAACCTAAACATCCATATTGACAAGCTTTAGGTCCTCCCTGAAGTAAATTTGCCGCAGTACAATCCTTTATTCCTTTATAATTATATTTTTTTACTGTATTTGACAAATCTCCTGAACATCTTACATGGGCAACTTTTGCTTCAACATCTCCCGCAGATTTACCGGTAAGTTCTGCTACAGCCTTTGCAACTTCTTCCTTTCCAGGTACACAAAGATTAGGGGGAACACTTTCATCTAACACAACTGCCTCTGCATATGCCTTACACCCTGCATATCCGCATCCTCCGCACTGTCCCTTTGGAAGCACGTCTTCCACCAATTCTATAAGTGGATTTACCTCCACTGCAAACTTTTTATCTACATAGCCCAAAATAAGTCCAAACAAAAGTCCTATAATGGTCATTACTATTAAAACCATAATTACTGTCTGCATTTCACCAGCCCCTTTCTACAGCGAAATCATGCCTGAAAAACCCATGAAGGACAAAGCCAGCATTCCTGCCAGAATAAAAGCTACTCCAAGACCCTCTAGAGGTTTAGGTACATCCGCTAATCTTAATTTTTCTCTAAGACTTGCCATTAAAACTATAGCTAGGGCAAACCCCAGACCAGAACCTATACTATTAACTACACTTTCTAAAAATCCATAATTAGATTCAGCATTTATAAGTGGCACACTTAGTACAATACAGTTTGTAGCTATCAAAAGAAGATATATTCCCCACATATTATACAGTGCAGGTGCCTGTTTTTTTATAATAATTTCTAAAAGTTGTACAAAACTTGCAATTAAAAGTACAAAAACTACAGTTTTTAAAAATACTAGATTAAAAGGTACAAGCACAAAATTGTAAACTACCCAAGCAAGCATGGAACTTAAAGTAATAACTGAAGTAACAGCCATACCCATACCTATTGAAGCATCTAAATTCTTAGAAACTCCGAAGAATATACAAAGTCCTAGAAACCTTGTTAAAACAAAGTTATTTACAATTACTGCACTTATAAACAAAGTTAAATAGGCAGACATTATGCTTCACCTCTACTTAATTTTTCTAATTTTTTCATTTTAATTTTCTCCACGTGTTGATTATAAACTTTTACTACAGATACTAAATATCCAATCAATATAAAAGCTCCTGGTGGAAGTATCATAATCAAAGCCGGATTATAAGAAGCCCACATTACATGTATACCAAATATAGTTCCTGCCCCAAATAATTCACGTATTATACTTATTAAAACTAAGGCTAAAGTAAATCCACATCCCATACCCAGTCCATCAAAGAAGGACGGTATTACAGGATTTTTAGAAGCAAAAGTTTCCGCACGGGCAAGTATTATAGCAAATACAACTACCAATGCCAAATATATGCCTAATTGACTGTACAATACAGGTGCGTAAGCTTGTAATACAAGTTCCACCACTGTAACTATAGTTGCTATACAGGTTATATACACCGGTACACGAACCTTAGGATTTACAAATCTTTTAATTATAGAAACCACTGTATTGTTACAAGTTATAACGAACAATACGCAAAGTCCCATAGTCAAACCATTTATAGCAGAACTAGTTGTTGCCAGCGCCGGACACAAGCTAAGTGCAAGGACAAGTATAGGATTTTCCGCAATTAATCCTTTTTTAAATATATTCCATAATCCTTTCATAGTTATTTACCCCCCGTAAATGTAGTAACCTCTTGAACTGCCTCTTTAACTCCTTTAGTTACAGCCCTTGAAGTAATTGTAGCTCCTGTCATAGCTTGAATATTCTTATTGTTGGATTTATCTTTTACAACTAATAAATCATCAGCTGTTTTCCCTTTAAACTGTGCAGTAAAAGAATCCTTTGAGGCATTAGCTCCAAGCCCTGGAGTCTCATTATGGGATACTATACTGAAACCTATTACTTTTCCATCTGGAGTAACAGCAACTAACATAGTTATAGCCCCACCATATCCTTTGCTTTCTGCAGGTACTACATACGCAACTGTATTGCTTCCCTGCTTTGCTTCATACCAATCTGTCTTGCCATTTACAGATTTAAAATCATCTGCATTTTTAACTAAGGTCTGCATAGTCTTATTCTTCAATTCAATTTGTTTTTGTGCTGCCACTGGTGCAGTTATATAATAAACTACAGCAATTATAATTCCAGCTATAAAACATGTAACTGTTAAATTTTTAGTAATCTTAAATACACTGTTCTTATTTTCCATGAGCCTACCTCCTTGTCCCAAATTTAACTGGGATTGTTAAATTCTTAGTAATTTTAACCTTGCTAGTTTAAATTATCATACATTTAAGAAATCATGTAATTGTTAAATTTTTAGTAATCTCCAATGTGCTATTTTGGTTATTATCCATTAAGAAGTTACTTCCTGGCGCCAAATTTAACTGGCTGTATAAAACGGTCTATTAAAGGAGTAACTGCATTCATTAATAATATTGAATAACATACACCTTCAGGATATCCACCTTTTAATCTGATAAGGGAGGTAAGAGCTCCTGCACCTATAGCAAAAATAATTTGTCCTTTAACCGTCATAGGTATAGTAACCATATCCGTAGCCATAAAAAAAGCACCAAAAACCAATCCACCTGCCATCATATGGAAAATAGGATCTCCTGTGAAAAATCCTGAAGTTCCGCCAAAAGCCCAGGTGAGTATGCCTACAGTTCCAATCATTATTACAGGAACCTGCCAATTAATATAACGTTTATATATAAGATAAAGTCCGCCTAAAACAAGCAATATTGTAGAAGTTTCTCCTATACTGCCATTACGAGTACCTATAAATAATGCCTTATAAAGTGCTCCTGTTCCTCCAAATGTATCAACTAACTTTGAATACCCATCAAGTTTTAAAATTCCAAGAGGGGTAGCACTAGTTACCGTATCTACACTGGTAGTAATCTTTGTCCATGTAGTCATAGCCACAGGCCATGAAAGCATTAAAGCAGCCCTTCCTATATGAGCTGGATTAAATATATTATATCCAAGTCCTCCCATAGAATGTTTAGCTATTGCTATAGCTATAAAAGATCCTATAGCAACCATATAAGCAGGAATTCCCGGTGGGAGACACATAGCAAGTAAAAGTCCTGTCAAAAAAGCACTTCCATCTTTAATAGTTACAGGTTTCTTTCTTATTTTTTGAATTGCATATTCCGTAATCACAGCAGCTAAGATACTTACTATCATAGTTTTTAGTGCAGGAATGCCAAAGTTATATATAGCAAAAATTGCTGCCGGAGCTAATGCTAAATTAACATTCCACATTATTTTAGAAATAGATTCATCACAACGAATATGCGGTGATGATGAAACCGTGAAAATATCTTTTTTTGTTTGTGCTTCTGCCATTTTACAATCACCCCTTATATTATTTCGCAACTTTCTCTTTATTTTTTTCTGCTTCAGCTTTGTCTCTAGCTGCCTGAGCTGCATTTTCAGCCTTTAAATATTTAACATATTGTACAATATTTCGTTTGGCAGGACACACATATACACAACTGCCACATTCTACACAATCTAAAAGGTTGTAATCTTCTTTAGCTTCTCTATATAGATTATTTTGTCCAAGAATACTCAGCATACTTGGATTCAAGCTCATTGGACAGGCATTTAAACATCTACCACATCTAATACATGCAGTTTCTGTTCCCGTATTCACATCACTTTTAGACAATGAAAGTATTCCTGATACACCCTTCATTACAGGTACTTCTAAATTAGACTGTGCAAATCCCATCATAGGTCCACCCATAACTACCTTAACTGGAGTTTCTTTAAATCCACCACAAAGATCAATAGCATATCTAAAAGTGGTTCCTATCCTAAGCAATAAATTTTTAGGTTCTTTTAAAGCCCCTCCACTTAAAGTGGTAACCCTCTGTATAAGCGGAATACCTCTTTCTACAGCATCACTGACTGCAATGCATGTACCTACATTTTGAACAACTGCACCTACATCCATAGGAAGTCTGCCCGATGGGACTTCTCTTTCTGTTAAAACCTTTATAAGCATCTTTTCAGCCCCTTGAGGATATTTGGTAGGAAGGGCAACAACTTGTACACCTGTTTCTTGAAAAGCTTTTTCCATAACCTCAATAGCATCCTTTTTGTTATCTTCAATACCTACAAATCCCTGTTCTGCCTTTAAAATTTTCATAATAATTTTAACACCTGATACTATCCTATCTGTATATTCCAACATAGATCTATAATCAGATGTTAAATAAGGTTCACATTCAGCTCCATTTAATATAAAAAATTCTACTTTTTTATCTGATGGAGGTGAAAGCTTAACATGTGATGGAAAAGTAGCTCCTCCCATTCCTACAATGCCAGCTTCTCTTATTATA
>ENA-UOOE01003297-UOOE01003297.1-fermentation-metagenome-genome-assembly--contig:-NODE-3297-length-10369-cov-4.615765_pt1 | contig 10369 bp, 12 predicted proteins | sample MGYA00245776_ERZ724021 | MGnify/ENA primary metagenome ERZ724021 (study PRJEB28704, sample SAMN03018321) | fermentation metagenome | biome: anthropogenic terrestrial biome; feature: soil; material...
TTTATGGTTTATTTTTTGTTTTGCGAGCTTTGCAACATTCTCGGATTTGACCGCCTTTCGCCGGCTGTCTATCTTGTCCCCGAGCAGGTCTTCACTGTCGCCGGGCCGGGGATTATCCTCACCGAAACCGCGGTGCTTCTGGTCTTCACATTTGTTTTCTTCAACTGGAAGATTCGGAAAATAGAGGTGTTTTAAAACATGAAACATACGGGGACAAAGCACCGGGCCGCATTCCATAACATCGTGGGGCATGACCTCCGTTATGCGATGCTGGTTTCCTGGGGAAAATACATCGTGCTTTTTCTGATTACCGTGCTGATTATCATGCAGTTCCTCAAAAGCATCCAGTTCGGCCAGACCTCCATGCTCAAAAGGAACGGCATAGCGGGGGGCGTGCTTTATTCCGCTTCCGTAGGAGATATCACCGCCTATTTGTTCCAGGGGATGGAAGTCTATATTCCGAGTCCGGGGAATCCGTTCCAGCTTCCGATTATTTGGACATTTCTCAATCTGATGTTTGCCTATATCGCGGGGGACGTCAACGCAAACCTGCTTGGCTCCCGTTATATGGAATTCATCCTGGCGCAGGATAAATCGCGCTGGTGGGCGGGAAAATGTCTTGCTACAGTACAGAGCGTGCTTCTCGGCTACCTGACGGTTTACCTCTGCACGTGGTGCGCCGTCCCATTCGGCGTGCGGCCGACTTACGCGGTTTCCGCGAAACTTCTGCCGTTCTGGTGCAAGGCTCCGCTTACAAAATGTACGCCCGCCCAACTGACGATTATCTTCCTGCTGCTGCCGATTTTCACCTCTGTCAGCATATCCATCCTGCAGACGGTGCTTGCGCTGTATGTGAAACCGGTTATGGGCTATGCCATCATTGCCGCAATCCTGGTCGCCTCGCTGTTTTACTGCAGCTTTCTGCTTCCCGGCAATGGGCTGCTGCCGCTTCGCAGTGCTTTTTTGCAGTCCGGCGGCAACATTGTCCCGTGGCAGATGTGCGTGACCGATTTTGTGCTCATTGCGGCCTGTTATATCATCGGAGCCGGAAAGATCCACAGGATGGATCTGCTTTCCGAGACCTGAGAGGGGAAAAATATGAAAATTGAAATGAAAGACTACTGTAAAACCATCCGCGGCGCGGAAGTGCTGAAGCACGTCAGCGCAACCTTTACTTCCGGGAACATTTACGGCCTGAAAGGGGAGAACGGCTGCGGAAAAACAATGATGATGCGCGCGGTTTCCGGCTTAATCCTGCCGACCTCCGGCTGCGTCGAAATCGACGGCAAGGTTCTGGGGAAAGATATCTCGTTCCCGGAAAGCATTGGCGTACTGATTGAAAATCCGGCCTTTCTCAACGCCTACACAGGCTTTAAAAACCTGCGCTTTCTCGCGGATATCCAGAAAAAGGTTACGGACGACGAGATTCGGGAAGCGATTACCGCAGTCGGCCTTGACCCGAACGACAAACGCAGCTACCGCAAATATTCGCTCGGCATGAAGGAGCGCCTCGGCATCGCCTCAGCCATCATGGGCACGCCGGAGCTGATGATTCTTGACGAGCCGCTGAACGGCGTCGATGAAAGCGGCGTCGAGATGGTCAAGAACCTGCTGACCAATCTCAAAAAGAAAAATAAGCTGATTATCATGTCCTGCCACGATTCGGAGGACCTTTATTCGCTTTGCAATGTGGTCATCCATGTCAAGGCGGGGAAGATAACTGACACGGAGGGGGAAGCGCAATGAAAGGCATCTGGGGGAAAAAGCAGAAATGCATTCTCTGGATCTGCATCGGAGCAATTTTGGCAGTCTGGGCGGCATTTTTCATCCATATCAATACCGTGATTCCTCCGGCCAAAGATGAATATATCCCGCAGGGAAAAACAGGGGCGGTTTACAGCATGGACCTGACCGTGGAAAAGACGGAGGTCAAGACCCCGGCGGAGCTTGCGGAAAAATACTCCATAACGAAAGAGAAGTTTGAAAAGCTTTACGACGTGAAGGACGACGACAGTGTGCTGATTGTCACGATGAAGAAGAACATGCGGGCGCCGAAAGGAACCGGTTCCGGCGGCTCTACGTGTTTTCATCTTCAGAGCGGCATTTTCAGCGGAATGGCGTCTCCTGAGCTCGCTCCACTGTTGGACGGCGACCAGGGGGGAAAAGCGGCTGACAGCGAGGTCTTCCGGGACGCTTATGTTGTCAACACGGCGAAACTCAAGGAGTATGCGGCAGAAAAAACGCCGGGCCGCCAGCTTGAAATCCTTACCGCCCTGTACCCGGTGACAATCCATTTTCTGCTGAATGTAAATCTGTAAAATTTGGTTTCGCTTTCTGTCGTTCCGGGTACCGGCAGCCAAAATCAGGCGCCTGGAAAATATTGCTGTGGAAACCCATGGTACCGGCTTTTTGGTTTGCTGGCTCAGGATGTCCACGGCATATTTCTCCAGGTGCCCCTCCGGGATGGCGCATTTTAAGAAATGATAGGAATCCAAATTTACAAATTTTTAATAGAACAGGAGCGAAGCAAGATGCACAAGCTCTTTTCCTGCGAGACGCGCCGCGCGTTCGACAACAAGCGGATGTGGGCCGTCCTGCTTTTTACCTTTCTCCTTGCACTGGTACACGGCCTTCTTCTCTACTTTGGGCTTGCCTGCCTTTCGCTCTGCGTTGCGTTTTATGTGGGAAACCCGTTCTTTGTCCTGATGTTCCCCTTTATGGTTTATTTTTTGTTTTGCGAGCTTTGCAACATTCTCGGATTCGGCCGCCTTTCGCCGGCTTCCTATCTTTCCCCCGGGCAGTCCTACGCCATTGCCGGGCCGGGGGTTATCCTTACCGAGACCGCGGTGCTGCTGGTCTTTACGTGTGTGTTCTTCAACTGGAAGATTCGGAAAATAGAGGTGTTTTGAAGCATGAAACATACGGGGACAAAGCACCGGGCCGTCAGCTTGAAATTTTAACCGCTGAATATTAGGGCGGGTATGACGCAGAGATGAAGGATGCCGAAAAACCATAGTTTAGATGGCTTTTCGGCATCCTTCCTAGTATCCTCAGACGGATTTGAACCGCCAGCCTGCCGCTTAGAAGTACCTAATGTCGTATCTTCCAGCGTGTGCCGTGGGAAACTTTGCGGTGGCACCGCTTATTTCTGCTTTGCCGCCAGTTTCATCATGCATGTTTTCCCGCAGTGTGGGCATTTCAGCATGATTGATGTGATTGTATGGGAACCTATCATTTCCGATTTTTTCGGCACGAAGATTTCGCCGCACTTTGGGCATTGGAAAGCTTTATGATTGGGAGTCAGATAGAAAATTACAACTATGACGACGACAATACCGAGTACAATCCATACGAACATATCCATATGAAAATCCTCCAATTCGGCATGTAAGCCTTTAATCTTTTAGACCCATACATTTGTCAGAAAAAGCAAGCGGTACCGCTGTCCTTCTTGATTACCTCCTGCAATAAATAAGAACCGGTGTGTCATAGTAGAGTTCAAGCACCGGAATTTGAAGGGCCGCGGTTTTGATTTTATGAAATACAAATATTCAGAAACTAATACAATATTTGCATAATCAGTTTGTTAAATTTATTATACACACAGCCTGGCAAATGTCAAAATATTTCTATGCTCACAAGAAGTGGGAGCAAAGCGTTCAATCCCTTTAAACACTAAGAATCGGGAAGAAATGTTTTTCAAAAGGTGATCGAGTCCGGCAAGTCAAGATTATACCAGCGAATCAAGCCGTTGTCCACCCGACTGAATGTGGTGTCGAGCCCGGCCCCTATATTAACAGCTGTAGCACGCGGATGGTTTTTGATAGACTTCCTGATAGAATCGTCAAATTTTCTTGCCCGAACGATATAACAGATACCGCCAAATCCTCCGAAAATCTTAGCAATTTCAGTAAAATCATAACCGCATGTTTTAATGATTTGTTCTGCTTCCCGGTTATCAAGAATATTTTGGTTCTCCATGCTGTATTTTGCCCTTCCCCATAATGGTAGCAGCATGGTTGCCTGAACAGACTGTATGTTCAGAGATAAGTCATTTAAAGACCTTTCCTCCCATTTTGATTGAGTCTTCACCCGTTAAGCGGCTCTTAACGGACAGCATTTGTTCAGCAAGGCCCGGTCTATTTGAATATTTCCATGCCACCCATGACCACGATCATGAGGAAAAGAACCGGCTCAAGAACTTTTTCCAACTTTTGTTTGTTAATCCGTTTGAGAAGAAGCGGTCCCACAAAAGCGCCGCAAACCGTGCCGATTGTCAGGAGCCCGACAAGTTTCCAGTCGATTGTCCCAATGCCGAGGTGAGTAAGGAATCCGGTCACAGCGATTCCAAAAAGCACGAGTACCGAAGTGCCTACTGTTTCAAGTGCCTGACAACCGAGAATCATCAGTCCCGCAATGATTGGACCACCACCGCTCAGGCCGACAAGCCCAGACATGACTCCCCCCAGCAAACCAAAGCATACGGCTTTCACTGTATTGAATTTTTTGTTAATTGAATTAACGTTCTGCGTATCGTTATTTTTCCGCTTCTTTTTAAGGTAGGAGACAAGCATTTGAACAGCCAAAAGTAAGAGAATCAGCCCGGTAATTTTATTATACAGGTTTTCCGGCAAAAAGCCGGAACAAAGAGAACCCACAACGGAGCCTACTGCACCGCCAACCAGCATGGTAAGCCCGAAACGCCAGTTCACATTTCCTGCCTTCCAATGGCTGAATGTTCCTACAGCGGTTGTAGGGATTGTAGTCGCCAATGAAGTGGATGCCGCAATGGCGGGTGGAATGTTGAAAAATGCAGTTAGGATTCCCACATAGACGGCTCCGCCTCCACCACCGAGGGAAATAATCAGCAGACCAACGATAAATCCAACAACCGGTAAAGCAATATATTGAGCCATAATATTATGATTCCTCCCTGATGGTCAGAGTGGAAAGGAAACGCGTTACAAGCTGCTCATAACTTTTGTCTACATTTGCTTCGGTGCCTTGGAAAAATCCCGCCTCTTCCAGCGAAATGAATCCGTGGAGCGCACTTCGAAAACCGCGAATGAAATGGATGGTATTCTCTTTGCTGTAATGGTATGGTTCCATCACCTGGTACAAAATGCGGACGACGGCATGACCGGTTTCCTGCACGCCGCTGTCACGGTAATCCGGAAACCGCAAGATTGCCTTATAAAGCTCCGGATTCTCTTTTGCAAATTTCCGATACGCGAAAGCAATCGCATTCAGTGCATCGTCTTTCGACCTGCCTACAGCCGCATTGCGGATGGCACTTTCCAATTTTACAAGGGCAAGCTTCGCAAGACCAGTCGAAAGTTCCTGAAAACCGCTAAGATGATTATAAAGCGACGGGGATTTTACACCCAACCTGTTTGCAACCTGGAGTAAGGAGATGTTTTCCAGGCCTTTTTCTTCGGCCAATTCTGCTGCTGCGTTCAAAATCGTCTGTGTGTCAAGTCCTCTTTTCGTACTCATTTTTAATCCTCTGTATGACTTTATTTTGCTTCTTATTTTCAGATAATTGGCAATCTTTGATTTCTCTTGTCAAAAGGCTCTGTAATTTTCTCTAATTGACAGCATTGCATTATACTACTCGATGTATAGAATATACTAATGATATTAGTTTGTCAACCACTTTCTTTTTTGCGTAAAGTTCTCCATACAGCAGTAAGAAGTCTGTCCGGAAATATTGCATTCCAGAACAATAACAGCAGTCTTTCCCTCAATTAATTTTAGAATTGTAATAATTTATTCCTCACTGAACCACTTCTTCATGTTAATCACTCGTCTGTATTTATTGTGACTGACTTTTCTATTGCTTAGTTTTCAGGGTTCAGGTCAGCCTGATTATGTATGAAACTGACGCTTCCGAATTTCAGCAAATAATATACCTCCATATTCATCTTTATGATATACTTAATGATACAATAAAAGTGAAAGTGCTTAGAAGGGACTGATGGTATGAGACTGATCATTGCAGTTGCTCCATGCAAAGTTGTTTTGGATAGAGACTGCGTGGAGTGACAATCTATCCGGGTAACTTTGCACCTTTTCATTCATTTTAGAATAAGGAGTAAAGTACCATGAAAAACAATAATCTGATGTTCGGATTTGCCGATACGAATATTACACCGTCCGGATCGATAGAGACTATAGGCTTTGGCCGCAAAGATGAACTGTCACGCGGCATCTTGCATCTGCTGTTGGCACAGGTCGCCGTGTGGCAGCGGGGCGAAGAATGCTGTTGCATTGCCGCCATCGATCATATCGGCTTTTCCAAACAGCACGCAAATATGCTTCGGGATGAGATTGGAACCATTCTCAGCATTCCCCGCGAGAAAATCATGCTTTGCTTTTCCCATTGCCATTCTGCACCGAACGACAGTGCATCGCCGGAGTATTTCCGCTTCGTGTGTGACCGTGTAAAAGACGCGGCGGCACGGGCCTTGAAAAATATGGCTCCCATAAACGCTGCATGGGGCAACGCCTTTACCGATATCGGGCTGAACCGGCGCAAAGGCTGTGACGCGCTGGACAGGCGGGTTGGAATCCTGAAAATCTGCGATTCCATCAGCGGCAAATTGAAGCTTCTTCTGCTTCGCCTGACCGCGCACAATAATGTACTGAAAGCGGATAACCACCTAATTTCTCCGGATTACTTCGGTACTGTCCGGGATACTCTGAGTAAAGAATTCGGGTGCCCAATCATGGTGACGCAAGGGGCAGCCGGAAATGTCGCACCGCGATATTTTAAATCTGCAATCAATCCGCCCGATGCTGCCGATGAGCGTTTCATTCGCTCGGATACGGCACTTGAAGATATGGCAAAGACAGTGCTGCGCGACGTAGGACCCGTCGTTGCGTCGCTGCGTCCACAGGAAATCGCGCAACTTGCCATGTACTCGCGTCAGCTCGCATTGGCGGCAGATGTACCATCTTATTCGCACGCTATGGAAATTGCGGACGAAGCCCGGCAATATTGCGGTATTGATGGTACAGGCTGGCTGAATCAGGTGCAACGTCTGCTTCGGGATGGTATTCATCAGCAGACAGAGAATGTCGAAGTGCAATACTTTTCCCTCGGAAACGGTTGCCTGTGCGGCGTTTCCAACGAGGTGATGGTGGAATTTGCCCTGCGCGTCTCGGATTTGCTCCATGACAATTTCTTCTATTTCGGCGGTTATACCAACGGCTGTACAGGCTATTTTCCGACGGAAGAGGAATTTGACAAGGGCGGCTATGAGGTTTACTGGTCCATGTTGATTTATTATATATATCATGGCCGAGTGTTTCCTCTGCGGCGTGACTCGGCATCTGAGCTGATTCGATTTGTGGTAGAGAACGCCCCAAGCGTTTAACATTTTTTTATATTACACATGGACAGCTTTCAGACGGCTGTCTGTTGTCCTGTCAAAAAGGGCCCAGCAAAAGCTGGACCCTTTTTGACAGGGTAGTAAAATCTAAATCCAGGACGAACCTGCCTTTTTTGACTTGCATCTTAGCTGTTTTTAGTCATGTTTTAACATGAATTTGAGAAATAAAAATCCCGCCTGGAACACCGGGAAAATCCAGTGCCCATGCGGGTTTACACTTGGTGTCCTCGAGCGGATTTGAACCGCTGGCCTACCGCTTAGGAGGCGGTCGCTCTATCCAGCTGAGCTACGAAGACAGATTAAAAATACAGGTGCATTTCATCATGTTTTAATGAGACACACCCGTTTATTATAGAATGCGGTTCTGCATTTGTCAATGTTTGCTCACTACACCACTTTCCTGTAGGGGTGAAAGAGGTCAGGACCGCTTTTTTGCATTGCTTGAAAATATCTTTTGTAGAGTAGCCGGATCGGCCACACCAGTTACCGTCATGTCATTTAGATACTGAAAATCCTTGACACTTTGCTGAGTGCCCTCCGCATAAAGGCCGGTTGGCTTTACAAACATATAGCCAAGTTCTTGCAGGCGATTCTGCATTTTTAAAACGTCATCGTTCTGCATTCCATATTTCAGCGTTTGGTTTAAATTAAAACCATTAGGGGAAACAGCTGATGAAGATGTACTGCTTACGGTGGAAGAACCTGAAACAGAAGAAGTGCTTTGCAAAAGCTGAGGGTATGCAGTGCCAGCCATGAAACTGACGGAATCTATCATTGTTTCACCCTGAAATTTCATGAGAGCAGGATCCATTTCATAAATATGTCCCTGCTTTACAGCGTTCAGGTTTTTCAGCTTTTCGGAAGATATAATTTTTGATTTTACACCTTTTGCACAGAAAACGTAAGCGGGATTTGCAAGTAGAAGCGTATCAATCGAATATTTTCCGTTTGTAGCGTCTTCCGCAACATTTTGGAACCCGGCAGCCTTGACCAGATTGCCCGCCACTGTATCGCCAGTAGCGGCTGCGCCTTTCTCATCATATAGGTAAACGGCTGTGACAGCTGTGTTGCTGTGCGGAATGGAACGGGTAATATCATCAATTGTTTCAAAAAGGCCGTTTGCAATTTTCTGGCCGCGCGTGTTTCCGGTTACTGCACCTTTCAGTACAGAACCAATCTGCGAGTACAGACTAAGAAGGCCGGAACGGGAAGAAGCTGACGGTACAACGAAAACAGTAATGCCATTGTCCTGCATGGCTGACTGCTGCTCCTTTGAAAGCTGCGCATCCGTAAAAACAAGGTTTGCACCAAGCCCTTTAATCTTTGCAGCGTCATTGGCGGTTACGTTTGGAAGAGCAGCAAGGTCACTCTGAGTACAGTCGGCAGCTTTTGCTTTCAGGGTAAGCTCATAGCCAAGCGCAAGGATAATGTCTGCAGCGTTTGGAGAAAGAACAGCAGAACCCGACGGTTCCGCTTTGATTGTAACGCTGCCGACTGTAACCGGGTATTCCTTTGCCCCTACCCCGGAGGAAAGATTGCCTTCCGGACTGCATCCCACAATCAGTAAGGAAAAAATAAGCACCGCGCTGAGAATGGCGGCGGTTCGTTTCTTTATCATGACAAGTCTCCTTTCACAGCGCCTTTTTGATTGAGGCTCCTGGAACTTTATCTTCATGGGCAGTTTAATTTTGGTGCACATCCATAGCCCAAAAATCCTTACAGCTTCTGCTTCATTGTACGATGAACCGGTACAGAATGTCAAGTTTAGCTGAATTTTGTCATCCCTTGCGGAATAGCCCGAAATTTGGTAAGATAAGCAGGAAAAGGAATGAGGTATTTTATGAAGATTCTGAAACGGGTTACAATATGGGCCTTTTGCGCAGTTTTCTGCTTTTTTTCAGCCTGCAATGTTCATCCGGATGCGTATACCTTAATACGCGAAGCGAAAGCGGAAGTAAAGTCCATGAAAAACTGTGTCGTATCCTCCTCCAGGAACCTCACTTTTACGTCAAATGGGGAGCAGCATAGCTTCCAGTCAAAAACAGATCTCATCTATACCGCAAATCCCTTTACCCTGAAATCAATCTTGTCTTCTCAGATTGATGGTACGTCTGCAAAAAGTGAAACCTACACAGTTACGGAAGACGGTAACCTGAACTTCTACTGTAAAACGCCGTCCGGCTGGCAGAAAACTGCTGCGGAAAATTTAGATTCTTCCCCTTCTGCACAGATTGAAATCCTACATCTGCTAAACAATTCGGAGGACCAGGAATACATATGCGATACGACGGTTGGTTCACAGAAAGTCCATAAGATTAAGTTGAAGCTGAAGAACGAGGCCCTGCGCAGCGATGTGGAAAATATTGTTACGCAGTCAGGAATGTCCGGCGGCTCCAAAACGATTGTGCAGACACTCCTTGACAGCGCACCGGATATTTATGGCTATTGCTATGTCAGTGTGGAGAGTGGGAAGCCAGTACGGCTTGAACTGGATGCAGCGGATGTTTTGAATCAGATTTTTCAAAATATTGATGGGAGCAATGTGAGCATTAAAGTTACAAAGTGCATTTTCTGCGGGGACATTTCAAAGATAGGAAGTGCACCTGCCGTCATTTTGCCGGAAGATGCAAAAAGTGCATCTTCCGTGCAGGCTGAAGGCTGATCCGCCTTTACCCTGTTTATTGGATACATAGATGCTAAGTAAATTAAAACCATGATTTGTTGGAGACTGGCGGCCCTGCAAAAATAAAATACCTGATTTTTATAATATCCTGTTGACAAACCGACATAGGCATGATATTATAACATCTGCGCGCTGAAAAAAGCGGTCGGCAGGGCAGCAGAAAAGAAAAGAACTGTTGACAAGCTTTCATCAGTGTGATATAATAAAGTTTCTGCGTAAAGCGTAAGCAATGGCAGGATGGGACCTTGAAAATTAAACAACGAGAAGGAAAAGAAGGAACCCGTAATTCGAG
>ENA-UOOE01003299-UOOE01003299.1-fermentation-metagenome-genome-assembly--contig:-NODE-3299-length-10364-cov-8.280435_pt1 | contig 10364 bp, 6 predicted proteins | sample MGYA00245776_ERZ724021 | MGnify/ENA primary metagenome ERZ724021 (study PRJEB28704, sample SAMN03018321) | fermentation metagenome | biome: anthropogenic terrestrial biome; feature: soil; material...
CACGCATCAGACGTGCAAAGGGCGGCATGGTTTTACCAGCTCATCCGCTACAGCTACGCGTCGGGGCTGACCAGCTACGGCAGCCAGCCCCACGACATCCGCAGCAACTTTCCCCTCATAGAGCAAGCACACCGTCGGCTTTCCAAGGTCGTCATCGAAAACAAGGATTTCGAGAAGCTCATCGGGCAGTATGACCGCCCCGTGAGCTTTTTCTACTGCGACCCGCCGTATTTTGAAACCGAAAGCTATTACAAAAACGTGGGCGAGGACGGTTTCACGGAAAAAGACCATATCCGTCTGCGGGATGTGCTGCTGCGGATCGACGGCAAATTTCTGCTGTCCTACAACGACTGTGAATTTATCCGCAGCCTCTATGAAGCACCGGGCATCCAGACGGAAGCCTTTACCCGCATTAACAATATCAAGCAGCGGTACGACAACGGAGCGCAGTTCCCCGAAATCCTCATTGCCAACTATGATCTGCATGAGCGCGAGAAAAACGCTCCGTCACAGCTGAATCTGTTTGGAGAAGGAGGCTTCATGGAATAGGCAAAACGCCCTTAGCACAGCATTGCATAAATCTCAAACCCAATCTTTTATAGGAGGAACTCATTCATGAAAAAGAATCAAATGCCCCAAATCGGTCTCCCTGCCGACGCCTGTGAGCAATCCGGCTTTACCGACAAGGATACGCTGGAGCTTCATGCCGGACAGAACGCCCTTGTGTTTCTGAAGGACAAAATGACGGCCTTGGAGGTGGCGAACGCCATCCATAGTCTCAGCGCCCTCGCCTCGGATTTGACCGTCGTTCTCGCCTCCGCCTGCGGCCTTTGCAGCAACTGCGGCGATGAATGCGGGGAGGGCTGCCCCGCCGAATGGGTGGCAGGGTGCTCTCTCTGCCATGATCTGCTGGATGAAAGCCAAAGCATCCGCATCCCCGGCTATCTACTGGAGGAATCGGGCATCCCCGCGGACGCCAAGCTGGAAGCCTATACGGACGAGGACAGCGGCGAAATCACGGTGGTAGAGGCGGATGTCCAGCAGGACATTACCGATGTGCCGGCAGGTATTCTTACGGTGCTGGCCCAAAGCGGCGTGTGCCTCGCGGAGCTGGATGAGCTGATTATGCTGGAGGAAATCGTCTACGGCAAATAATCGGTCTTGGATTCCCAACACACGATCCGGGAGGTGAGCATATGCCGGGAATCACCCTGAAAAACGGCCTCATTTCCTACTACGGAAACCCGGCCGGATATACAGAAAAAGAAAAGGCGGTGGTGGACAGCATCTTCCGAAACGACGAGCTGACCACATGGCTCAAAAGCCGCAGCCTGACCCCGCAGTGGACGGACGGCGTGATGGAGCGCCTTGCCGCGGGGGAACGGATGGGCGGCATGGCTGAAGCCGCCGCTCCGCTCAAAAATGTCCGCATCTGGCAATTGAAGCCGGATACGGACGTGTATATGAAGTTTATCTCCTATGAGGAAACGGTGCGGCAGTTCGGGGAGCCGTCCCCGGAGCATTACCGCGTTGCCTATGACGGCCAGCTGGATACCAACGATCTCGAAGCCATCTACACAAGATGCAATGTGAATCATCCGCCCGGTTATGACGGACACTCCCTGTCCATGTCCGATGTGGTGGAGCTGTATGACGCAGAGGGCAGCGAATTTCACTACTGCGACCGCTTTGGATTTCAGAAAATCAGCTTCGGGGAACCGGAGCAAACCCAAACCATGGGTATGCGTATGTAGGCAGCCGTCGGCTGTCTTTTTTCATGCCCTCATCATTAGAACGGAGGAAAAAAATGAAGAATCTATTTTGCAAGCTTAAGAAAAAAATCGGCACGGCAGCTGCCAAAAGTCGCTCCATCCTCACGGGGAACGCCGGGGAGGGCTACATTGACACCGCGATCAAAATTCTGATTGCCGTTGTTTTGGGCGCTTTGCTCCTTGCGGGGCTGTATGCCCTGTTCGGGGAAACGGTGCTGCCAACCCTTGTGCAGCGCATTAAAGAGATGTTCAATTACGCCGGTTAAAGATGCCGGACATTTTGAGAAGGAGGAAAGATCATGCCTAACAATACGACACCATCCGCCCCCAAGTACGATGTGAAAATCCACTCCATCCGTCCGGAGGGCAGCTGCAAGGCCACCGCCTCGGTCAATGTCTACGGCGATTTCGCCGTGCGGGGCATCAAAATCATGGAGGGCTCCAAGGGGCTGTTTATCTCCATGCCAAGCTACAGAGCCGGAAACGGCGAGTACAAGGATATCTGCTTTCCCTGCACCAAAGAGGCCAAAGCGGAATTCGACAAGGCTGTCCTCGGCGCTTACCAGCAGGCGCTGACTCAGGGACAGACCGCCGCGCAGAAACAGGAATCCCCCGCCCAGCAGGAGCAAGGCCAGCCTGTCATGGGCGGAATATAGGAGGTGCCTATGAAGAAGAAAATGAAAAAGCCGCTGGGTCTCGTCCTCGCCGTTTGCCTTGTGCTTTCCCTGCTGGCAGGCAGCGCTTATGCGGTAAACCGGTATTTTGAGGATGCCAAGGGGCATTGGGCGGAGGAAGCCATTCAGATTCTCACGGAAAAAGGCGTCATCAGCGGTTATCCAGACGGGCTGGCGCACCCGGATGACATCATCACCAGAGGGGAATTTGCCGCGCTGGTTTCCAGAACCATGGAGCTGCCGGAACCGGAGGAAAGCGAGGTTACCATTCGCTTCACCGACATTGCCGGACACTGGTCGGAGCAGGATATTGAAGCGCTCATCATCGCTGGAATCATCCAAAAGGACGATTTCGGCATAGAATTTCAACCGGATCAGCCCATTTCCCGTATGGAAATGATCCGTATGCTGGTGCGGGCCATCGGTAAGGGGGAACATGACGCCTCCTGCCCCTGCGTCACCGGCTTTTCCGATGACGGCACACTCTCCGAGGCGGATAAATCCAGTATCTGCACCGGCAAGGAATACGGCATTGTAGACGGCTACCCGGACGGTACGGTCAAACCGGACGGCGAGGCCACCCGCGCCGAAGCCTTTGAAATGCTGGTGGATACAGAAAAGGCCAAAGAGCAGATCAAGAAGGAAGAACCGCCCAAGCCGACGACTCCTGCCAAGCCGGAGGATAAGCCCTCTGGCGGAGGCAGCTCCAGCGGCGGTTCCGGTGGCGGCAGCTCTTATGTTCCCGCCCCGCAGTTCAGCTTCACCTTGCCGAAAACTGCCTATACCGCCGATGAAATTGAGATCAAGCCGGAAAGCCGTTCTGTGAGCGGTGTGACATGGTCCGCCCTGAAAAACGGCCTGCCCGTGGAGCTTTCCGGGCTGACAGACGGTACCCTTGATAAAAACGGCGGCAAAGTGAAATTCACACAGACCGGCAGCATTACCCTGATTGCCACGGCAAAAAACAGCCGGGGCGTCACGGTGACCCATGAGCAGACCATCAGCATCTACCCAGTGGTGACGGCGGCGTTCACGCTGCCGGAAACCACCCATACCGACAAATCCGTAGCGGTGGAGCTGACGACCGAAAATCTCGGTTCCAATGCGGTGGTGTGGTCCCTTGAAAAGGACGGCGCTGCCCTGGATATGGAAACGGCTCTCAGCGGAGCGCTGGATTCCATAGGAGGCACGGTGCTGTTTAAAGAAAAAGGCGTCTACAAACTGACCGCCTCTATTACAGACGAGTTGGGCAAAGTTATCACCGCACAGGACAGCATAAATGTCTACCCGATAGCGGAAGTCAAGCTGACACTCCCAGCCGTTTCCCATACGGATAAAACCGTGGCGCTCAAGACAGAAACAAAAGAAGCGGAGGGGCTTGCAGCAACCTACTCCCTGACCCGGAACGGCGAGCCTGCCCAAACCGGCTCCTTTATTGAAGGTGCGCTCTCGGACGGCAGCATCCGTTTCAAGGAAAAAGGTGTGTATGCGCTGACCGCCTCTGTCACCGACGCCACCGGCAGAGTGTTTTCGGATACCGTCAATATCACCGTCTACCCGGTAGGCTCCGCGGGCTTCTATCTGCCGGAAATCTTCCACACCGACAGCGCCGTCACCGTGGAGGCGGTCTTCGGGGAAATCGGCAGCCATACCGCAAAATGGACGCTGCTCCATGATGGAAAAGAAGTATCCCTCACAGGTGTCACCGAGGGTACGCTGGGCAACAGCGGCGGCAAGATGCGGTTTCATGCCAAGGGCAGCTATGTTCTGAAAGCGGAATTCACCGATGACGGCGGCAGAACCTACCGCTACGAGCAGAGCTTCAAGGTGTATCCTGTGCCTGCCGTCCGCTACAGTCTGCCGGAGTATGTCCACACCGATACGGATATCACAGTCAAAATCGAAACCGCCGATCTGGACGGCCTCACCGTTGAATGGCTGGTGGACAACACCTTCGGGTTTCAGGACTGGCCGACCTATGTGGACGGAACACTCACAAACGGCGGCGGGACCATCCGCTTCAAACGGGCCGGTGTCTATGAGCTGGCAGCCAGAGTCACCGATGAAACCGGCCGTGTATTCCTGTACGAAAGCCATGACAAATGCGAGGTTCTGCCTGTGCTGACCCTCGGTTTTGACCTCCCCGAATTTGCCTATACCGATACCGTCCTCGACCTCAGAACCCACGGCAACAATCAGGTGCTGCCGGTGGAGTGGTCCGTGACAAAGGACGGAAAGAGCCTTCCGCTCTCGGAGGCTTTCAGCGGCGGACTCAACGCGCAGGGCGGCAAAATCACCTTCAAGAATGACGGCGAATATATTCTCACCGCTACCATGACCGATTACCTGAAACGCAGCTATTCCCACAGCGAAAGTATCCGCATCCTGCCGGTAGTGCAGTACGCATTTATCATGCCGCAGACCGTTCACTACGGCACGGAGTTTGAGGTTGCCGCAAAGAATGTTCAGTATCTTGGTTGCTATACCGTAGCTTGGACACTGGAAAAGGACGGCAATCCCGCACAGTATCAGGGAACCCTCGGCAATGACGGCGGGAAAATCGCCATCCGTGATACCGGCACATTTACCCTGACCGCCTCTGTTAACGACAGCGAAGGACGAGTCACCACCCATTCGGAGAACATCACGGTCACCAACACGGCGCCGAATGCTCCTGTGGTAGAAGCGGTTCCCACCCGTACCGCCAAGGACGGTATGTTCCTTGTAAACGTCACCGCCAGTGCCACAGACCCCGATGGGGATGCGGTAACCTTGGAGTATGCGGATACCGCATCCGACAGCTACTATGCCGTGGGCACCCACACTATCCGTGTCCGGGCAAAGGATATCGCGGGGGTATATTCCCCATGGGTAGAAAAGACCTTCACCGTGACCAATGCCGCACCCACCGTGACCCTGACCGCCGAACCGACCCGCACGGTGAAAGACGGCAAATTTCTTGTCAATATCAGCGCCAAGGCAGCGGATGCGGATGGCGACGCCACCACACTGGAATGGGATAACAAGGCATCAGGCGGTTACTATTCGACCGGCACCCATACCATAAAAGTCCGCGCAAAGGATATTGCCGGGGCGTATTCCCCATGGACGGAAAAGACCTTTACCATTACCAGCTCCGCACCAACGGTAACCCTGACCGCAGCCCCCACCCGCACAGCGAAAAACGGCAAATTCTTTGTGAATATTACCGCCACAGCCGCCGATGCCGATGGCGACGCCACCACACTGGAATGGGAAAACAGGGCGTCAGACAATTACTATGCCGTTGGATCGCACACAGTTCGTGTTCGCGCCAAGGACGCAACCGGGTTGTATTCCGATTGGGTTTCCAAGACCTTTACTGTGGCAAACTCTGCGCCGACAGCGCCGGTGATTACCCGAACGCCGAACGGCAACAGCGTGGCGCCGGGAACGCCGGTCACGATTACGGCCGCCAGCTCCGACCCGGACGGCGATTCCGTCACCCTGATTTGGGAGGGCAGAAATTCCGAAACACAGACCTATCCCCGCGGAAAGAACGTAGTCCGTGTCAAAGCGGTGGATTCCGCAGGGGCTGAATCGCCCTGGGCTGCTATCGTGTTCTTTGTGGCGGACTCCAACGGCGGCGGTGGCATGACCCTCACCGGCCCTGATTCCGTCATCATGGAAAACGGCATTGAGGGCGCCACCATCACGGAATATACCTTTACGGTACCGCCTGTCATCGGGCACAGCGGCTCGGATTTCGGCAGAGTGCGCGGCTACAACAGGCTGACCGGCCAGTGGGATCAGCTGGACTACGGCACCACCTCCAACGGCATCACTTTTACCCGCACCCTCGGCGCAGGCGTATACACGCAGCTGGAGTTTTATTATTATACCAACCACTCGTGCATGTACAACAAATCCAACATCACCTACTCGGTGACGTACCATTTTGAATAAGGGGGAACATCCATGAAGCATCTCATTTGCAAGCTGAAAAGCAAGGCGGTCATGACCGCCTTGCTTTTCAGCTTGCAAATGAGATGCTTCATGGATGTTCCCCCTTATTCAAAATGGTACGTCACCGAGTAGGTGATGTTGGATTTGTTGTACATGCACGAGTGGTTGGTATAATAATAAAACTCCAGCTGCGTGTATACGCCTGCGCCGAGGGTGCGGGTAAAAGTGATGCCGTTGGAGGTGGTGCCGTAGTCCAGCTGATCCCACTGGCCGGTCAGCCTGTTGTAGCCGCGCACTCTGCCGAAATCCGAGCCGCTGTGCCCGATGACAGGCGGTACCGTAAAGGTATATTCCGTGATGGTGGCGCCCTCAATGCCGTTTTCCATGATGACGGAATCAGGGCCGGTGAGGGTCATGCCACCGCCGCCGTTGGAGTCCGCCACAAAGAACACGATAGCAGCCCAGGGCGATTCAGCCCCTGCGGAATCCACCGCTTTGACACGGACTACGTTCTTTCCGCGGGGATAGGTCTGTGTTTCGGAATTTCTGCCCTCCCAAATCAGGGTGACGGAATCGCCGTCCGGGTCGGAGCTGGCGGCCGTAATCGTGACCGGCGTTCCCGGCGCCACGCTGTTGCCGTTCGGCGTTCGGGTAATCACCGGCGCTGTCGGCGCAGAGTTTGCCACAGTAAAGGTCTTGGAAACCCAATCGGAATACAACCCGGTTGCGTCCTTGGCGCGAACACGAACTGTGTGCGATCCAACGGCATAGTAATTGTCTGACGCCCTGTTTTCCCATTCCAGTGTGGTGGCGTCGCCATCGGCATCGGCGGCTGTGGCGGTAATATTCACAAAGAATTTGCCGTTTTTCGCTGTGCGGGTGGGGGCTGCGGTCAGGGTTACCGTTGGTGCGGAGCTGGTAATGGTAAAGGTCTTTTCCGTCCATGGGGAATACGCCCCGGCAATATCCTTTGCGCGGACTTTTATGGTATGGGTGCCGGTCGAATAGTAACCGCCTGATGCCTTGTTATCCCATTCCAGTGTGGTGGCGTCGCCATCCGCATCCGCTGCCTTGGCGCTGATATTGACAAGAAATTTGCCGTCTTTCACCGTGCGGGTCGGTTCGGCGGTCAGGGTCACGGTGGGTGCGGCATTGGTCACGGTGAAGGTCTTTTCTACCCATGGGGAATATACCCCCGCGATATCCTTTGCCCGGACACGGATAGTGTGGGTGCCCACGGCATAGTAGCTGTCGGATGCGGTATCCGCATACTCCAAGGTTACCGCATCCCCATCGGGGTCTGTGGCACTGGCGGTGACGTTTACAAGGAACATACCGTCCTTGGCGGTACGGGTGGGAACCGCTTCTACCACAGGAGCATTCGGCGCCGTGTTGGTGACCGTGATGTTCTCCGAATGGGTGGTGACTCGTCCTTCGCTGTCGTTAACAGAGGCGGTCAGGGTAAATGTGCCGGTATCACGGATGGCGATTTTCCCGCCGTCATTGCCGAGGGTTCCCTGATACTGTGCGGGATTGCCGTCCTTTTCCAGTGTCCAAGCTACGGTATAGCAACCAAGATACTGAACATTCTTTGCGGCAACCTCAAACTCCGTGCCGTAGTGAACGGTCTGCGGCATGATAAATGCGTACTGCACTACCGGCAGGATGCGGATACTTTCGCTGTGGGAATAGCTGCGTTTCAGGTAATCGGTCATGGTAGCGGTGAGAATATATTCGCCGTCATTCTTGAAGGTGATTTTGCCGCCCTGCGCGTTGAGTCCGCCGCTGAAAGCCTCCGAGAGCGGAAGGCTCTTTCCGTCCTTTGTCACGGACCACTCCACCGGCAGCACCTGATTGTTGCCGTGGGTTCTGAGGTCGAGGACGGTATCGGTATAGGCAAATTCGGGGAGGTCAAAACCGAGGGTCAGCACAGGCAGAACCTCGCATTTGTCATGGCTTTCGTACAGGAATACACGGCCGGTTTCATCGGTGACTCTGGCTGCCAGCTCATAGACACCGGCCCGTTTGAAGCGGATGGTCCCGCCGCCGTTTGTGAGTGTTCCGTCCACATAGGTCGGCCAGTCCTGAAACCCGAAGGTGTTGTCCACCAGCCATTCAACGGTGAGGCCGTCCAGATCGGCGGTTTCGATTTTGACTGTGATATCCGTATCGGTGTGGACATACTCCGGCAGACTGTAGCGGACGGCAGGCACAGGATACACCTTGAAGCTCTGCTCGTAGCGGTAGGTTCTGCCGCCGTCATCGGTGAATTCCGCTTTCAGAACATAGCTGCCCTTGGCATGAAACCGCATCTTGCCGCCGCTGTTGCCCAGCGTACCCTCGGTGACACCTGTGAGGGATACTTCTTTTCCATCATGGAGCAGCGTCCATTTTGCGGTATGGCTGCCGATTTCCCCGAAGACCGCCTCCACGGTGACGGCGCTGTCGGTGTGGAAGATTTCCGGCAGATAGAAGCCCGCGGAGCCTACCGGGTAGACGGTGATATTGACGGTATCCGAAAACACTCTGCCGGTGGCGTCGGTGACAGAGGCGGTCAGCGCATACACACCTTTTTCCTTGAAACGGATGCTGCCGTCCGAGAGCGCACCTTCAATAAAGGAGCCGGTTTGGGCAGGCTCGCCGTTCCGGGTCAGGGAGTAGGTTGCTGCAAGCCCCTCCGCTTCTTTTGTTTCTGTCTTGAGCGCCACGGTTTTATCCGTATGGGAAACGGCTGGGAGTGTCAGCTTGACTTCCGCTATCGGGTAGACATTTATGCTGTCCTGTGCGGTGATAACTTTGCCCAACTCGTCTGTAATAGAGGCGGTCAGTTTGTAGACGCCTTTTTCTTTAAACAGCACCGTGCCTCCTATGGAATCCAGCGCTCCGCTGAGAGCCGTTTCCATATCCAGGGCAGCGCCGTCCTTTTCAAGGGACCACACCACCGCATTGGAACCGAGATTTTCGGTCGTCAGCTCCACCGCTACGGATTTGTCGGTATGGGTGGTTTCCGGCAGCGTGAACGCCGCCGTCACCACTGGGTAGATGCTGATGGTCTGCTCATGGGTCACCGTGACGCCCCGGCTGTTTTTTGCCGTGGCAATCAGGGTAATGCTGCCGGTCTGTGTGAATTTCACTTTGCCGCCGTTTTTATCAAGGGTACCGTCTGTCAGCCCGGAAAGCTCCACGGGCAGGCCGTTTTTCAGGGCGGACCATGTCACACCGCTCACAGAACGGCTTTCCGGCTTGATCTCAATTTCATCGGCGGTATAGGCAGTTTTCGGCAAGGTGAAGCTGAACTGCGGGGCGGGAACATAAGAGCTGCCGCCACCGGAACCGCCGCTGGAGCTGCCTCCGCCAGAGGGCTTATCCTCCGGCTTGGCAGGAGTCGTCGGCTTGGGCGGTTCTTCCTTCTTGATCTGCTCTTTGGCCTTTTCTGTATCCACCAGCATTTCAAAGGCTTCGGCGCGGGTGGCCTCGCCGTCCGGTTTGACCGTACCGTCCGGGTAGCCGTCTACAATGCCGTATTCCTTGCCGGTGCAGATACTGGATTTATCCGCCTCGGAGAGTGTGCCGTCATCGGAAAAGCCGGTGACGCAGGGGCAGGAGGCGTCATGTTCCCCCTTACCGATGGCCCGCACCAGCATACGGATCATTTCCATACGGGAAATGGGCTGATCCGGTTGAAATTCTATGCCGAAATCGTCCTTTTGGATGATTCCAGCGATGATGAGCGCTTCAATATCCTGCTCCGACCAGTGTCCGGCAATGTCGGTGAAGCGAATGGTAACCTCGCTTTCCTCCGGTTCCGGCAGCTCCATGGTTCTGGAAACCAGCGCGGCAAATTCCCCTCTGGTGATGATGTCATCCGGGTGCGCCAGCCCGTCTGGATAACCGCTGATGACGCCTTTTTCCGTGAGAATCTGAATGGCTTCCTCCGCCCAATGCCCCTTGGCATCCTCAAAATACCGGTTTA
>ENA-UOOE01003300-UOOE01003300.1-fermentation-metagenome-genome-assembly--contig:-NODE-3300-length-10359-cov-36.928086_pt1 | contig 10359 bp, 9 predicted proteins | sample MGYA00245776_ERZ724021 | MGnify/ENA primary metagenome ERZ724021 (study PRJEB28704, sample SAMN03018321) | fermentation metagenome | biome: anthropogenic terrestrial biome; feature: soil; material...
TGGTCGTATTCGTGCTGGATAACACGAGCCATATAACCGGTGTATTCTTCATCGTGCGGCTGCAGATCTTCATCGAGATATTGAATGCGGATTCTTTCTTCACGCGGCACTTTTTCATGGATACCCGGAATGCTCAGGCATCCTTCTTCCACCCATTCCAACTCACCGGTTTTTTCGGTTATCTCTGCATTGATAAACACCTTCTTGAAACTTTTGAATTCAGGATGTTCATTATCTGCCAGCGGCTCCAGGTCAACGACAAAAATACGGTCTTCCAAGCCTACCTGGGGGGCGGCAAGCCCAACGCCGTCGGCACTGTACATTGTTTCATACATATTGTCAATCAACTCCTTCAGGTTGGGATACGTTGCCGCATCAATCTCTTTGGCTGTTTTTCTTAAAAGGGGGTGTCCGTACACGTATATGGGTAAAATCATTGTTTGAGTTTATGAGTTATTGCCTTCTTTCTTTTTTATAAATCAAGCTTTCCATATATCCCTGCAGGATTATGGTGGCACTGATTTCATCGATCAAAGCTTTGTTTCTTCTGTCTTTTTTCTTTAAACCGCCGTCAATCATTGTTTGTTGAGCCATTTTCGATGTAAACCGTTCATCAAAACAGACAACATCCAGATGAGGGTATAATTTTCTGAGCTGATCGGCAAACTGCTCTATTTTCGGCAGGTTTTCCGACGCTTCGTAGTTCATTTGCCTGGGTAATCCAATAATTACTTTTTCAACTTTCTCTTTTTCAAAATAAGACCGCAGAAAGTCGAAAATCCCGGCGGTATCCACCGTTGTCAGTCCGTTGGCTATGAGTTGTAACGGGTCACTGACCGCAATACCTGTTCTTTTTTTCCCGTAATCGATAGCGAGGAGCCTGCTCATGGCAACATTTCAAAATTTTTGCGGCGCAATTCAAAATCCCGACCCAGGTATTTCTCCCTTACGACCGGGTTCTCCGCCAGTTCTTCCGCCGTCCCCTGAAACAACACCCTACCCTCGAAAAGCAGGTAAGCCCGGTCGGTTATGCTCAGCGTTTCATCGACGTTGTGGTCGGTGATCAGGATGCCGATGTTTCTGTATTTAAGTTGTGCCACAATCGACTGAATGTCTTGAACGGCAATTGGATCGACCCCTGCAAAAGGCTCGTCGAGCATAATGAACTTGGGATCAATAGCCAGGCACCGGGCAATTTCAGAACGACGGCGTTCTCCTCCCGACAAACGGTCGCCCAGGTTTTTCCGTACTTTTTCCAATCCGAATTCGGTAATCAACTCTTCCAGTTTTTTCTTTCTTTCTTCAGGGGTTTTGTTGGTAAATTCCAACACCGACTTGATGTTGTCTTCCACCGTCATTTTCCTGAAAATAGAGGCTTCCTGGGCCAGGTAACCTATCCCGTACTGTGCCCGTTTGTAAACCGGATATTTGGTAATGTTCTGATCGCCCAGGTATATGCTTCCTTCGTTAGGAACAATCAGTCCCACAGTCATGTAAAACGTGGTGGTTTTTCCGGCCCCGTTAGGACCCAGCAAGCCGACAATTTCGCCTTGTTTCAAATGGATGGAAACGTGGCTTACTACTGTCCTTTTACCATATTTTTTTACCAGGTTTTCGGTACGTAGCACTAACTGCCCGTCAGGTACTTCGGCTTGTCTCGTCTCGTCGTTCATTACTTATCGTAAATTTATGCAAAGATAATAAATCATTTACGATTTGGAATTTCGGATGGGGGATTTATGCCTTTTTTACATCTATAGCCTATTCGTTGTCCGTGATAATTATTTCCGAAGCTTCCATCTCTCCGCTTACGGGCGGATTTAGTTTGGCCAGGCGTACTTCGAGGGAGTTAATTCGGGGAAATGATCTTTTTATTTCCGAGAATATTCGTCCAGCAACATGTTCCAGCAATTTACTGGGCACAGCCATTTCTGCTTTCACCAGATCATAAACCGCCGCATAATTGACCGTATCAGCCACGTTATCGGTCTCAAAAGACCTGGAAACCTCGGCAGTGAACGTTACGTTAACCACAAAATTATTCCCGATAATTTTCTCTTGCGGGAGTACGCCATGGTAGGCGTAAAACCACATGTTTTTTAGGTTGAAGGAGGTTTGCATAAATGATTCATCTTGTTAATAGCGCCAAATGTAAGAACAATTTGTTAAATTTGTGGTTTATAAAATGAAAAAAATATCCAACATGAGTACATCAACCATTTCTCAACGATTAATTGCCATAAGAAATTTTATGGAAGCAGCGAAACTGGATGCATTTATAATTCCCAGTACCGATGCACATTTGAGCGAGTACCCGCCAAAAAGGTGGGAGTCACGCAAGTGGATAAGCGGATTTACCGGTTCTGCCGGAACAGCTGTTGTAACCAAGGAAAAAGCCGGTGTCTGGACAGATTCGAGATATTTTCTTCAGGCAGCTGCCGAGTTGGAGGGGACGGGTTTTGACTTGTTTAAAATGGGACAACCCGGCACACCCGAAATGACCGCATGGATCGTTGAACAGGTAGGTAAGGGTGGAACAGTAGGAATCGATGGGCTTGTTTATGCCGCATCCGATGCCAAAGCATTGAGATCCGCGTTGGAAGCTAAAGATATACGGCTGGAGACCACACTCGACCCGTTCGCTGAAGTGTGGAAAGACCGTCCGGAAATTCCCGGGAACAAGGTTTTTCTTTTGTCTGAAGAGATCACCGGAGAATCCACTAAAAGCAAGATCGAGAGAATCCATGACGAACTCGACAGATTGGGTGCCGACGGGTTAATTGCTGTTACCCTGGATGCCGTAGCCTGGATTTTTAATATGCGCGGCAGCGATGTTGATTTTAATCCGGTGGCTGTTGCCTATGGCTACGTATCAAAAAAAGAAAGCGTACTTTTTGTAGATGAAGAAAAACTGGACGACCTTACCAAAAATACTCTCTTGAAACAAGGAGTGAAAATTGACGATTACGACCGGGTTTTCAGCTATGTCGCCAATTTACCCGAAAACACTGCCGTTTGCCTTACCGGCCATAAAATCAATTACAAGTTGTACCAGACCCTCTCGGCAACGTGCAGGATCATCGACGTTCCCTCGCCGGTGGACTTGATGAAAGCCGTTAAGAATGAAACTGAACTCAACGGATTCCGCCATGCCATGGTTAAAGACGGGGTGGCTTTGGTGAAGTTCTTTATGTGGCTCGAAAAAGCGGTGCCCGAAGGAAGCGTAACGGAAATTACGGTAGATGAAAAGTTACGTGAATTTCGTTCACAACAGGAATTGTTTGTGGGTGAGAGCTTTTCAACCATAGCGGGATATGCCCGGAACGGAGCCGTTATCCATTATCGCGCCCAACCCGACACTTGCCTTAAAATAGAGCCAAAAGGTTTGTTGCTGATCGATTCCGGTGGCCAATACAAGGACGGTACCACCGATATCACCCGTACGGTAGCCGTGGGTAAACTTACTAAACAAATGAGGGAGGATTACACCAACGTACTGAAAGGACATATCGGTATTGCAACGGTAGTTTACCCCGAAGGAACGCGGGGTTCGCAACTCGACGTTCTCGCTCGTAAAGCGTTGTGGGATAATTGCCAGACCTACTGGCACGGAACAGGACATGGCATCGGACATTTTCTCAATGTGCACGAAGGGCCCCAGAACATTCGTCTCGAGGAAAACCCAACGGTTTTGAAGGTGGGTATGGTCACCTCCAATGAACCGGGCATTTATCGCACCAACGAATACGGGATCCGGATCGAGAACCTTATTGTTACACAAGAATATAATAAAACAGAAGATTTCGGTACATTCTATAATTTTGAAACCATCACGCTTTGCCCGATTGACACCAAACCCATAGTGAAGAAATTACTGACAAAAAAAGAGATCAAGTGGCTCAACTCATACCACGAAATGGTATACAGTAAGTTAAAGAAACACTTGAATAAAACAGAAAAAGAGTGGTTGAAGGAAAAGACACGGCCTATTTAAATTGGGGTTGGTGGTTTGAAAGTTAAGGTCGGAAGTTGAAAGTTAATAACCCATACATTTAATATGGCAATAATAAAATCAGTTCGCGGACTCACCCCGGAAATTGGCGATAATACTTTTTTAGCAGAAACGGCGGTTGTTATCGGTGACGTTGTGATGGGCAAGGATTGTAGTATCTGGTACGGAGCCGTGTTACGGGGCGATGTCAATTCCATTCGCCTGGGGGATCGTGTGAATGTACAGGATGGAGCGGTTATTCATACGCTTTATGAAAAATCGGTTTCTATCCTTGGCAGCGATGTGTCGGTTGGACATAACGCTATCATTCACGGCGCAACAATCGAAAACGGTGCACTAATCGGGATGGGAGCTATCATCCTTGATCATGCCGTGGTGGGTGAGGGTGCCATTATAGCAGCCGGCGCACTTGTCTTGAGCGGCACGCAAGTGGAGCCCGGAAGCATTTATGCGGGTGTCCCGGCAAAATTTGTAAAGAAAGTAGATCCCGGACAATCGAAAGAGATGAATCAAAAAATAGCAGCTAATTACTTGATGTATTCGGGGTGGTATAAAGAGTTATAAACACATGTCCTGGTCAAAAAAACAATTGTCCACGTTGATTACCGTTTCCATTACCTCGTTTATGGGAACGTTTCTGATATCATCCATTAATATTGCCTTGCCTGCTATTGAAAAAAGTTTCGCGCTTAATGCCGTTTCACTCAGCTGGATCATTACCGGCTTTTTAGTGGCCACCGGTATGTTTCTTCTGCCAGTAGGTAAGCTGGGCGATATTTCGGGCAATGTACGACTCTTTAAGTTGGGACTGATCGTTTTTACGCTTGCGTCGATGTTATGCGCAATTTCGCCTTCAGGCATCTGGCTTATCGCTGCCCGTTTTGTACAAGGTGTAGGGTCGGCTTTTACCAGTACCACCGGACAGGCTATCCTGGTAGCTAATTTCCCTGCTCGTAACCGTGGACAGGTGATAGGTATTTCAGTGGCGTCGGTTTACACCGGGTTGGCAACAGGTCCGTTTATCGGAGGATTTTTAACACAGGCCTTGGGCTGGCATTCGTTGTTCTATGTGGCAGCTGTTCTGGGAATATTGTCTACGGCCATAGCTTTTTCTTTTCTGGAAAAAGATGTGGCTGTTCATGGAGGCGAAAAGAAAATTGATTTACGGGGGACGTTTGTGTTTATGCCGGGTTTAATAGCGTTAGTTTACGGTTCATCGCATATCCCCTCCAGTTCCGGTTGGGCTCTTATGGCTTTTGGTATCATCCTGCTGGCCCTGTTCTGGATAATTGAGAGCCGGGTGGTTTACCCTATGTTTGAGACACGTCTTTTTACGCACAATAAGCTTTTTGGCTTTTCTAACCTGGCGGCTCTAATCAATTATACGGCTACCTCTGCCATTGTGTTTTTCCTGAGCCTCTATCTGCAAAAAATCCAGGGGCTGTCACCCCGTGATGCGGGTGCGGTCATTATAGCCCAACCGGTTATGATGGCACTGTTCTCGCCCGTAGTGGGCCGCCTTTCTGATAAAATTCAGCCGCGTTATTTTGCAACGCTGGGGATGACCATGTGTTCGCTTGGATTGTTTGCCATGTCTTTTTTCACAACGGCAACTCCGTTATATTTAATTGTTGTGATATTGGTTTGGGAAGGGCTTGGCTTCGCTTTTTTCTCATCGCCCAACATGAATACCATTATGAGTTCAGTGGATAAAAGCCGTTATGGGCAAGCATCGGGGATAGCATCTTCGATGCGTATCTTTGGACAAATCGCGGGGATGACTATCGTGACCTTCTTTTTTGCTTTTTATTTTGGGGATAATGCCGTGACAGGGGTTGACAACACAGTTTTTTTGACTGCGATGAAATGGGGTTTCATAACCTTTTCACTGATCAGCCTGGTAGGAATTTATTTTTCATTTACACGAGGCAATGTGGAAAGACAATAACTCCTTCTGTTACATATCTGTTATCAGCTGATATTTCGGTACCAGAGACTTCATGATGGCCCATCCCAAGAGATAGGCGACGGCACAGAAGATGAAGATGATGAAATACCCCGATTCAATTCCTTCGTAACCCAGGAACTTCATGTTGGTGTTGGCTGCGTGGTCGAACAGCACTCCAGAACTCTTGTTGATGAAGAAAGAACCCATGCCTCCAGCCATGCCTCCGATACCGGTGATAGTTCCCACCGCATGTTTTGGGAACATGTCGCTCACCGTGGTGAAGATGTTGGCCGACCAGGACTGGTGTGCGGCAGCAGCGATACCGATAATGATTACCGGAAGCCAGACCGAGAAACCTCCCAGTGGCTGTGCCAGTAGGATCAGTAAGGGGAAGAAGGCGAAGAGCAACATGGCACGCATACGTCCCTGGTAAGGGTCCAGCTTTTTCTTTTCCATAAAATAGGCCGGGAAATAACCGGCAGCAAAAACCGATATCATGGAGATGGCATACACTGCAAATACATGGGGCGCGCTCTGAGTGGAGTCAAGACCGTAGACCGAACTCAGGTATGCCGGTATCCAGAAAAGCAGGAACCACCATACCCCGTCTGTAAGAAATTTACCGACAGCGAATGACCAGGTTTGTTTGTATTTGAATGCTTTATTAAAGGAGACCTTTTTGCCGGCATTCTCCTCAGCTCTCACTCTCCCTTCTGTAACGTCCGTCGCATCATCCTGGTTGATATAGGCCAGTTCGAGGGTATTCACTTTTTTACTCTTTTCCGGTTTGTGATAGATAAATACCCAGAAGCCCATCCATATAAATCCCAGGGCACCGATCACGATGAAGGCCATTTCCCAGCCCCATGCTTTTGCAATGAAAGGAATGGTGAGGGGTGCCAGCAGAGCACCGATCTGTGCACCTGAGTTGAAGATACTGGTGGCATAAGCCCTGTCTTTTTTGGGGAAGTATTCGGCAGTTGCCTTGATGGCGGCGGGGAAGTTGCCTGCTTCGCCTATGGCCAGTACCAATCGGGCAAACACGAAGAGGGTGACACTCACGGAGATTACCAGTGATAGATCTCCTACTGTGCCGATAGCCTGACGTGCACCGTGAAAGTTCATGGTCCATTCGCCGGCAGTGATGCCTGCCGTCAATAAGCCACAGAAGGCATGCATTATTGCACCGAACGACCATACAGCGATTGCCCAGAGAAACCCTTTCTTGGTGTCCATCCAATCAATAAATTTGCCGGCGAAGAGCATTGATATGGCATAAAAAATGGAGAAGAGTCCTGTAATGGTACCATAGTCACTGTTGGTCCAGTGGAACTCCGGTGCAATAAAATCGGCCCATGTCAGTGACAGTACCTGCCTGTCGAGATAGTTTACTGTAGTGGCCATAAATAGCATCACAACGATGGTCCACCGATGATTGGTCATTTTTCCTGTTTGTAGATTATTCATGATCTATTTCTAAGTTAATAAAATTATCTGTTGTTCCGAATGATGGCCAGTCCCTGACGGCATAACCCGGAAATTTTCTCCCACTCGCCCGCCTCGATCACTTCCTTGGGGAAAAGGTGGGACCCTATTCCCACAGCGGTGACACCGGCCTTAAACCAGGCAGTAAGGTTCTCTCTCGTAGGTTCCACGCCACCGGTGACCATAATCTTGGTCCAGGGCATAGGTCCTTTAATGTTTTTTACGAAAGAGGGCCCGCCCACGTTGCCTCCCGGAAACACCTTCACGATCTCTGCACCCATTTCCTGTGCAAGTCCGATTTCACTGGTGGTGGCACATCCCGGGGAGTAGGCAATCTGCCGGCGGTTACAAACCTTGAAAATTTCGGGGTTGAGCAGCGGTCCCACCACAAAGTTGGCACCTGACTGGATATAAAATGCCGCGGTTGGGGCATCCACTATGGAGCCTGCACCAAGAATTATCTCAGGGCATTCCTTGTCTGCCCACTTTACTAGTTCAATAAACACCTCGTGGGCAAAATCGCCCCGGTTGGTGAACTCGAAAACGCGGATACCGCCCTCATAACAAGCCTTAACCACTTTCTTGGCCACTTCAACATCGGGATGGTAGAAAACCGGGATAATTCCCGTCTCTTCTATGGCCTGATATACAATGAGTCTTGAAAATTTTGCCATAATTTTTTGCTATTAGCTGTCCGCACTCATCTTTTGTCTTTAAACGATCTGCATTCAGCTTTTTAATTATATTGACTTCAAACTTCGAATAATGAACTTAAACGGATCATCAGATTATCTGACAACACGGCCGGAGCCATCTCCCTTCATAAGCGTTTCTACTTCAGGTACGGTAACCAGGTTAAAATCGCCATAAATGGTGTGTTTAAGGCAGGAGGATGCCACGGCAAAATCGAGTGCTTGCTGGTCGTCCTGCGGATAGGTTAGCAATCCATAAATCAGGCCACCCATAAACGAATCACCTCCTCCAACTCTGTCTACAATATGGGTAATATCGTATTGGCGCGACTGGTAGAACCGGTCGGAATAGAGGCATCCCCCCCAGGTATTGTGGTTGGCGTTAATGGATCCGCGCAGGGTTATAATTACCTTTTTTGCTCTTGGGAACCGTTGCGTCAGTTGTTTGCATACCGACTCAAATTCAGTGGCATCCACCTCTCCTCCGGTATGTTCCACGTTAAAACCTTCTGGTTTGATACCGAACACCTTTTCGGCATCCTCCTCGTTAGCAAGAATGATATCGCAACCCTCCACCAGGGCAGGCATGATCTCGGATGCTTTTTTCCCGTATTTCCAGAGATTCTTTCTATAGTTGAGGTCGCACGATACGGTTACACCCATGTCATTTGCCGTTTTAATGGCTTCAAGACAAGTATCGGCGGCTCCTTGTGAGAGAGCCGGGGTAATTCCTGTCCAATGAAACCAACGGGTATCTTTCAGCACCTCTTTCCAGTTAATCATGCCGGGTACAATTTCTGCGATAGCTGACCCGACCCGGTCGTAAACCACTTTTGAGGGACGGGCCACTGCTCCGGTTTCGAGGAAATAGATTCCCACACGTTCTCCACCACGGAGAATTTGATCTGTACCCACGTTGTATTTCCGGAGATCGGAGATACACCATTCTGCAATATCATTTTTGGGTAAACGGGTCACAAAGTCCACGGGGATACCGTAGTTTGCCAGTGAAACGGCTACATTGGCTTCCCCCCCTCCAAAAGTGGCGGTGAAACTGTCGGACTGAACGAATCTTTTATAGCCCGGTGTGGCCAGACGCAACATGATTTCCCCGAAGGTTACAACTTTTTGCATAAAATTTTAAGTATTTATGTGACGTTAATTACGTTTATAAATTGAAAAGCCTTTTCAGGTGCCTGTCATAAATGTTTTCTTCCACGCAGGATCCGATTATGTCTGCATATTGTTTAAGTGCATCGGTGTATTCATTTTCCAATTCTGCAGCTACTTTATAAGCTACGTGAATGAGTTGTCGGAAGTTGGAATTGTAGTCGGGATGTCCAGGGATATGGCGCAATGTGTTCGCGAATTTTTCACTCGACCATCGGTTAACTTCCTCCACAGAAGGAAGCTTAGTGGAGTCTATATCAATGACATCAGCGTAAGGCGCACACAGTTCGTCTTTCCGGTTGTATGAACCGGCATAAATCTTCTTGGCCAGCGCCAATGCTTCACCTCCAGCCACTGCCAGGCCTATGACTTCTTCGAGCCACGTGGTCCCGGCCGTCTTCAGGTGTAATCCCTTATCGTACTTGCGTATTATTTTTGCCATTATCGGATAAATGGAGAATTTATCACTGCCGGAGTGAACGCTCAATTTCAGTTCTTCGGGAAGCCCGAATTCTTTTACTGCAAAATCAATTACCAGCACATCTTCTTCGAATTCCTTTTCAAATTGAGTCAAATCTCCCACATAATCAACACCTTTATTGAAACGTCCGGTAAATTTTGGCGCAATGGTCTGAGCAGGAACACCCTTGTCTGCCAGCATCTTAAGAATAAAAAGCATTTCGACAGGTGTTTGTGGCGATTCCACTTCATCCATCGATACTTCCGTGACAAAATTGCCCACACCTTTTTCGTTCTTCAGAAAAGTGTAAATGTCGGCTGCCTGCTGAGTAGCAGCTAGAAATTTACGGGCAATATTTCTCAGTAAATCTTCAGTTATCTGAAGGGGCATACTTATACCCGGTATGCCTAATTTCCCCAGGTATTTTTTGCAGGAAGATAAAAATCGGTTCACTTCTTCTTCAGAACTTTGTTTACCGATAAACGATGCGACATCCAGTGTGAAAAAATCAGCAGATGCAACAAAAGGCCCTACTGTGTTGAGGTTAATATGATCGGCATCGACAAAGTATTTACCTGTAAAATTAAGGTTT
>ENA-UOOE01003301-UOOE01003301.1-fermentation-metagenome-genome-assembly--contig:-NODE-3301-length-10359-cov-4.051339_pt1 | contig 10359 bp, 7 predicted proteins | sample MGYA00245776_ERZ724021 | MGnify/ENA primary metagenome ERZ724021 (study PRJEB28704, sample SAMN03018321) | fermentation metagenome | biome: anthropogenic terrestrial biome; feature: soil; material...
TTCCACTTACCACCAGAAACTTCTCGTTCTTGGTATGATGCCAGTGCTGCCCTTTCGTGATTCCCGGCTTGGAGATGTTGACAGATACCTGTCCCCTGTCGTTGGATTTCAGGAATTCCGTGAAAGAACCCCTTTCATCCACATTCATCTTCAGCGGATAGGAGAACCGGTCCTCGGGGAGATAACTCAGATAGGTTGAATAAAGTTTCTTAGTGAAAGGATCTGACAAATCCGATACAAGAAGGTTCTTTCGGCTCTCTTTGAAAGAGTAGATCAGATCCACAATTTCTCCCAATGTGATCTTATTCTCTATCGGTACTTTGCAAAACTCACCCGACTCGTTTGGATTGCCCTCCAATGCTGCTATCAGCTCTTTCACCACATCATCGATATAGACGAGCGTCAAATGAACAGATCTGTCGTTCACCTGTACGGGAAGATCATGAGCCACGTTGTGACAGAAAGTAGCCACAGCACTGTTATAATTGGGTCGGCACCATTTGCCAAATACATTCGGGAAACGGTATATCAGCACATCCGATCCTGTCTCACGACCATATTCAAGCAGTAAACCCTCACCTGCCTTCTTGGATATTCCATAAGGATTGTCCAGTTCAGCCTGAATGGAAGAAGACAACATCACGGGACAATTGTTCCCATGTTTCTTTAATGTTTCTAACAGTACAGAAGTGAATCCGAAATTACCTTTCATAAATTCACTTTGCTCCTTGGGTCTGTTTACTCCGGCGAGGTGGAATACAAAATCTGCATCCTTGCAATATCCATCCAGAAGAGAGAGGTCGGTATCAATATCATATTCAAACAGAGTAAGCTCGGGCTTTAAATTATACCCTTTGGCTTTACCTTCTTTGATATTATTTAGTTCGGCAATCAGATTCTTTCCTATAAACCCTCTTGCACCGGTTATAAGAATATTCATAGTTATAATAGATTGATATCTTCTCTTATTTCAGGGAGTTTAAGAAGCAGTTTCTTCATCCCTTCTTTATCCAAGCGGAAAGTATTGTGCGAATGATAATCCTCCACTTTCGAAATATCTTCCTGACCTTCCACGAAGAACTTGTCGTAATTCAAATCGCGCGCATCAGCCGGAATCCGGAAATAATCTCCCATATCCTCAGAGCGAAACATCTCTTCACGAGTAACCAATGTCTCATAAAGTTTTTCACCGTGGCGTGTACCGATAACCTTTACTTCAGTATCGGCGTGGTATAACTCTTTCAATGATTCTGCCAAAACAGATAAAGTTGCAGCAGGTGCTTTCTGTACAAAAAGATCACCGTTATTACCATGCTCAAAAGCATAAAGCACCAAATCCACTGCGTCATCCAGTGTCATCATATAACGAGTCATTGTGGGATCTGTAATCGTAATAGGTTTTCCAGATTTAATCTGCTCCACCCAAAGTGGTATCACTGAACCTCTACTCGCCATCACATTTCCATAGCGGGTACAGCAGATAGTAGTCGCTGCACCATCCCCCAGTGAACGAGCTTTAGCAATCGCCACTTTCTCCATCATTGCCTTACTAATACCCATTGCATTGATCGGATAAGCTGCCTTATCGGTACTCAGTACAACCATGTTCTTTACACCATGTTCAACAGCGGAATCCAATACATTCTCCGTACCTATTACATTTGTACGTACCGCTTGCATGGGGAAGAACTCACAAGAAGGAACTTGTTTCAATGCAGCCGCATGGAAAATATAATCGACACCTCGCATAGCAGTATCCACAGAACATTTGTCCCGTACATCACCAATGTAGAATTTCACTTTAGGGTTCTGAATACGATGACGCATATCATCCTGTTTCTTCTCGTCGCGACTGAAAATGCGTATCTCATTAATATCTGTATTCAGAAACCTGTTTAGAACAGCATTCCCAAATGAACCGGTTCCACCAGTAATCAATAAGGTTTTTTGTGTAAAATGTGACATTATAATGTATTAAATATTAATTAGAAATAATCAAAATAATTTATTCTAACGCTCTTTGAGCTATATTACTATATGAAAATAGTTCTTTGTTTCTCACTGATATTTCAAGCATGGTTTCATAAATATCTCTATTCTCATAAATATTGGATATGACTTTTTTAATTTCGCTAATTGAATCATCTTCCAGAAAAACACAATTCCCACCGATATCAACGTGGGTCATACCTTTCCAGTATTTAAATACAGCTGGAATACCACATCCAACAGCTTCTTCCCATAAAACAGAATGAGTACCAGGAAACACTGCTAAATCTGATATTAATAATAATTTGATTATATCTTCATGAGATTTCCAACCCAAATAATTAATTGAAATATGAGAATCTAAAGAATTGAATAAATTTTTAATTTCTGGTGCAAGATTCCCAAATATTAAAAGTTTTATTTTAGGATTATCATATTCTATTATAGCCTGCATCAAAAGATGAATGTTTTTAGCATAATCAATTTTACCTCCAGTAGCTATTATAAAATCATCTTTTTCTAATTGTAAATCTTTTTCTAGGTTCATTAGAACATCTAAACTACTAGATTTAATTTGATTTATGAGGGTATCATCGACTCCCATCACAAGTAATTTAATTCTTTCCTTAGGTAATTTATAAACTTCTTCTAAAAAATGACAACGGTTGGGGGTTACGCCGTAGAAGCGCACTGCATAAGGATTAATTAAATGTGCGCAGTATCTCCAAAAAACTTTATGCAATATATTCTTAGACAACCAGTTCGTCGCACTATTTATTAAATCAGCATGATTGTCAACGAAAACTTTAACTCTCTCATTTCTTTTTATAACATATCGCTTAATTTGTTTTATATCCATAAATTGACATCCATGAATAAAAATTATATCTGGATTAGTCGTAAATATTTTATCGTATATATTATTATAGTACCTAAATCGTTTATTGATTTTGTATATACCTTTTTTTTTATAATCAACTCGAATTACTTTATATCCTTCTTTACTAACATAGGTTGATTCCCTTTCCAATAACTTACTTTTACCATAATTGTCGAAAGTAACTAAAGATGCCAATACTGTAACCTCATGTCCTTGTAATACATGAAATTTGGTTAACATATTTTCTTGATATGAGTAATCATCGATAAAGAAATTACTCAAACACACATGCAATATTTTCATATTAATTTAGAAAATAAAAATACTTGATCATATGATACACTTAATTAGGATAACCATAAATATCTTGATCAAAGAAAAATTGATACCACAGATGAGCATTTTCGTTAGATGTAATTTGAGAGAGGAGAAATATACCGAGAAAAATTATAATAAGTCCAAAATATATTAAGGCATGTCTATAACCCAATACATTGCTATGTATTTTTGTTCGAAAAAGATAGTATAAAAAATAAGCATACATTATTGACTGAAAAATGTAGAAGTATCTAAATGGTCTGGTAAAAGAAACTGCACCTGTCGGGAACATATAAGTTGTTATAATTCCAATGAAGAAAAAAAAGTACATAATATTAAAACGTTTGCTATTATAAAATAATTTAAGTTTCTTGCTATACAAAATAAGGAATAAATTAAGCAAAATAATGAATATATAGGCTAATCCTGTGCCTTTTCTTTCTATTATGTTACCCATTAACCAATCCATATTATAATAATTGTATGCATTATCACCAAGCAAATTTGAATAATAATTAACTATTGGTTCAAAACGGAATATTAATTCGGAAAAAAGTGTTTTAAAAACAAAAGCAGCCGTAAATAGGATGATTTGAATTTTAACACTCTTGAAGTAATCTGTATTTCTTAAAAAAATTGGATAGAAGATAATTAGAATAATAGCACTTTTGTGAAATAAAGTGGCCAATAAAACGCATAATACATATTTCCAGAATTTATTAAGTTCTAAATATTTAATTGAATAAATCCAAATACACAAAGCTATGGCTTGACGTATTCCATTCATCCAAAATTCCCATTCTGTGTTAGTAAATAAAAAGAAAGTCAAGAATGGAAATAAATATTTTTCGTTTTTAAATGAGTAATAGAAAAGGAAGACTTGAATAAATGCAAAAGTACCAAAGTAAAATGCATAATGTAGATTTATTTTCCAACCTATTTCAGAAAAAAGGTTGAATAGAAAATCGTTTCTTCCAATATATTCTTTTTGCAAATATCCATCAAGATATGAGATATGATCTCCGCCAACATCATATCTCATACCAAATATTACAGCAAATAAAAAAAGAGGAAATATGATTTCAAATTTCCAAAACGATTCTCTTTCTTGTATCCCTAAAGATTCTTCTTGCAATGATGAATTTCTTGTTGCGTAAATTGAAAATATCATCATTATACCCATTAATAAACTATAAACAATAATGCTCTGGATCATATAAGCCGTATTTATAATGCTGAATTTTTAAGCATAACCATAATAGCAAATATATCAATAGACAAATTTAATATACCGACTTTATTTCTCGATTTTGTAATGTCACCTATATCTATTTTACCCTGAATTGATCTTTTTATTGACCTTCTCAATCTTAAATAGTGTTTTAATGATATGGTATTATGAAAATTATAATAAATATTTGATATGACAAGATATTTAGCATGGTTCAATATCATTATTGCTTCAGGTGAAAGATTAGTATGGGTATTTATATAATTATTTATAAAATCAATATTATTCACCATTAACAAAATTCTATCGAAGGACCAATTTCTCGAAGCACTTCTCTCTCTTTCATAAACATTGTATAAATGAGTATTTGAAAAACAAATACGCATAGCGAATAATATACAGAAAGTAAAGAATATTGAATCTTCACCATTTTTTAAATTCAGTGGAAAGAGTATTTTATTCTGCTTCAAAAACAATCTTTTAAATAAAACACCACAAACACTACCTCTTACGTACTTTTCTTTAATGTAAAGATTGGTTCCCTTAAATACTAACCCTTCCCAACTTCGATTAAAAGAATAATTTTCCAAGTAGGTACTATTTCCCCTTACGGTAAATGATCTTGCAATAATAATATCAGAATCAATAAATGTAGTTTTATTTAGAATCCTACTTATACTATTATTTTCAATCCAATCATCTGCATCTACGAAACAAACCCACTCTCCTGTGGCATTTTCTAGTCCTTTGTTTCTTGCAGAACTTACTCCACCATTAATTTGATGAAATACTTTTATCCGTTTATCTTTAATTGAGTAATCATCACAAATATTTCCTGAATTATCAGTACTACCATCGTTAATTAGAATTACTTCTATTTCAATATTATCTTGATATAGAACACTATCGATACATTTATTTAGATATAGCTCTGCATTATAAACTGGTATAATAATAGATACTTTTTCCATTTATATAATTAAAACATGGCCGATTAAATTTGAATATCTTCAAGAATAATATTATAGAAATGTTCAGCAAAATATTCTTTACTAAAAGGATAATAGTTATCAGATAACAGAAATTGTTTGATATTATTCCGATATTCTAAGTAATCTTCTTCGCTGAGATTTTTTACATAGTGATATAAATGATCATTATCCTTAAATTTACGTGGATCAATGAAAGTGTTATCCGGGATTCTATCTGTCACTTTTGGATCTCCCAAGTAAATTGGTACAGTTCCACAAAAAAAACACTCAAATATTTTTTCAGAAATAAAACCTTGAATTCCCATACTTTCAAAACAAATTGCATATTTGTATTGCGACATTGTCTCATATTTATCCAAAGAGGTAGGAACGTTTTTAAGGAATCCTCTTATAGGCAATGTAATAAAAAAGTCTTTAAGACGCCTTAAATTCACCCACTTTAATGACCATAGAACTGATTCCAATAAATTAGTTAGGAAATTACCACCTAATTTATTCCAATCATTACCATATAAATCAATAAAATTTTTTCTAGCCAAAAACTTCATCAATTTTAGTCTCTTAGAATAAAATTGATTTCTTTTTAATCTGGAATATCTATATGAGTTAATCATAACTATATGATCTTTCCTGTCCCCTTGCCAATATTTTTCTAATAATTCAGAGTGTGATTGAGGATATTGAAATAACTCGGTTTTAACTCTATAATCTTTATTGTAGATTTGATTTATCTCTGAAATCGGACTAGTAGTATATATACGCTTAAATAAATTTGAAATTAGAGGTATTTGATGATAAAGGTCTTTATTTCTCTTTAGTACTTTTATTGGTGGTTCAAAAAGATAAAATGAACAATATTTTATGTCATTTCTATTACTAAGATAGTTCAATCTGTCCATCGAACCAAATGAATAATAAAGTATTTTTTGAGAATCACTAGCCACTTCAGGTATTTTGTCAGCTGTTTCTATTCTTATATTCCTATCTTCACAATATTCTTTTAAATATGAGTAGGGAAGTAAGTGATCTTTTCTGGCGTTATCTGAACCATTGAACAATTTATTATTTAAAAGACTTTTAGACCACGGTTCAATATAGACAATTGTTTCCATTTTATAAATCAAATTATTTTAAAATTGTGACATATTAATTGTTACGTCAAATGGTGCGGACTTTAATAAATTGATTTGCATTTTTTTCATATCATTATGTGGCAGTGAGTAATTACTCATTTCCTCAAAAATAAACTCTAATTTTGAAAGGTTATTATATTCAATCTGTTTAATACTTAATGGCTCATAATAAGCAATATTGACAGAAGAAAAATAATCAACAAATTTACTGTCATCACCAGAAAGTTTATTATTGATAAATCTAAGCGCTGGTATGTTGTATATATGAGCAACAATTAACCCATGTAAAGAAGATGAAAAGATGAATTGACAAGATGTAATTTCATCTATGACTTCTTCAATGTTTGTTCCTTCTAAGTTTATTATCTTATAAATATTGTGTGAGTCTTTAGGTATTTTTGAAGTAATATCTAGATAATCAACTTTGTGTGGAATTATCCCAACAGTACGCAACAATTCTTGTTTCCTCTTTGGCTGATAGATAATTGGCAACAGAATAGCTGGATCCCCAATGATCTTAGGAGGGTTGTAATTTAATTCAGTTAGACGTTTCTGAGAAAGAGGACCTCTTACTGCTAGAAATTTACCTCCTTTAATATTAATAGTGCGATCAGCTAAGCCAGCACCCCACACTATTGAATTTGATGTAGACTCTTGTAAAATTGACCCAATTGAAATTATTACTTTTTTGAACGGATAATATGCAATTAAACTTTTATCGATCTTTCTTTTAAATATAATCTTTTTAAAAAATCGAAGTAAATCTAAAAAAAGATTTTTTAAAGTAAACGGCTTTGCATACTTGATTTTTTGCCCACTTAATTTATGTATGATATAAGGAGATAATTCATCACCAAAGTTATTCTTATAATGGTATAAGTAAATCATATACTATTTATTTATGAAAACACATTATACGTTTACCTGGAATTTAAACGTAGTTACAGTGTGATTAGAATGTTCTTAGTAAGTTATTTCTAATAATTTTGTTTCGGTACCTTTTAATTGAATATAAATAGTTTTTCCTTTATAATTAATTGGTAATCTAGTTATTTCATTTTCTCTAGCAAAAGGATTAGTTGCTGCAAAAAGAACCTTACCATTTTTTTCAATTCCCCTGACTATGGGTTTCTTTTCTACGAAGAGATTTTGTGCATTGGTTGGTTTATAAAATACCACATTTTCACCTGAGAAATAATCTCTGTAATTATCTAAGATTGAAATAGACTCTACAAATGTCTTTATTAAATTATGATAATTGGGATCGTTTGTTGGTTTACGAGAGTCATCATATAGAACAATCCCCTGTGCGCCACTCATAAAAGCAAAAATCACAGAATTCTTCACCATATTATCATTTATCAATACGTCTTTACCGTTAGTACCCTGATATTTAAAGTAGAAATAAAGATAAATAGGTTTCTCAGTCCAAGCTTGATTGACTTCAATTTGAAAGATAGTATATGCCAGATAATGGTTTTCTATATTAAAATGAGGTGATGTTCGTATTTTACTGAAATAATTACTTACTGAATAGAAATCCAACTGGTTTGCAAATTCAGTTTCTTCAACTTTTCCGTTTGTCTTTCTATGTGTTATATAATTAAGATGAGATGTCTTTGTAATCCAATCATTCCAAGATTTGTTAGCAAATCCTGGGTAATTCCCCTCAATTGGTACATCCGAATAAGAGCTCCATTTATTGAAAAAACTGTGATGTGATTTGGCAAATTCTAATGGGTATCTATACAATTTTTCCATTGCTTTTTTATAATCAGAAATTGCTTTTTTTTTATTTTTTGTTCCACCAGGTCGGAAAGGGGGATTCTTTTCTAATTGTACAAGTCCTTTTTTGGCTTCAATATCCAAAATCATTAAACCAAACGGATCTTTATCATAAGGGTTGTTGAATTTAGTTTTGTAAGCATTCAATCGAGCATTCCATCTTTTTGGATACTGTTTTATATCGTCAGCAAATGGATTCTTCTCAGTGTGCCATTTAGCATTCGCATCATTACTAGCTACCCCAGTCCATAATAAATATTTAAAACGATTAGGGACTATTCTTGGATTATCTAAAGAATAAACACTAATATAATCAAATCCTAGACGCCGAAAATCTTTATAAGATATCGGAAGATTTGGTGCATCATATATTAAATCCTTTGGAAATAAATTATTACTATTTTTTAGCAATAGTTCTTGATAAAAGGATACTGTTTGTGCATTAACACCATTCATGCTGATATAAGTAAAAAAAAACAGAAATATCAATTTTTTTTTCATGAAAAATACACTTAACCGAAATATAGAATCCATCATCATTATATTATATATCTACTACACCATGTTCAAATAAGGATAGTATAATTTAGATTTTCAACTTTTTAAAGGATAATTTCACTAACTTAATAACCATATTTTTTTCAAGTTTATTTAAACCGATAAAATAAATAATTGTAGTGGACCAAATGAGTGTTGCGAAAACCATAACAAATAATCTCATTAAGTTTTCCGTCATTAAATCTAATAGCAAAAATGGAAGGGATAACGATATTAAAATAATAGCAATATTCTTCAATACAACTTCTTTTATAAAAAGCATAACTGGAAACTGTATCATTCTTTTTAAAAAAAATAATCTGAAGAATAATACTATTATTTCAATTAAAACTGTTGCATAATAAGTTATCATTGGAGGGTAACCAGCTTTAAACAAAGCATATGAGATTGGTAATATACATATAAGTAATATTCCTATGACAGCCTGATAAACTGCAATTCTACCTGTTGCTTGTATTGCAATATTTAGAGGACTTGACGCACTTGTAATTAAAATTATTACTATTGAAAGAACCGTAAAAGTTGAAGCGTAATCAGGCACTAATTTTAACCATAACATTAAAACTTGATCAACTTCAGCTATAATTGGTAATGCAATTATAAAGAGCAAATAGAAAGAGAATTTTGAACTTCTTATGATAAGAGAAGTCATGAATTCTTTTTCATTTGAGGCGTATGATTTTACAATTTGTGGATTAACTGCCATCTGAAAATTATACACAAAATTGTTGACAGCCCCTTGTACCTGATTCGCAATTCCTCTTGCGGCATTAACTGTAGGTCCAAAGAAAATATTTAGAATTATACTAACGCCCTGTACTTTTGACGCATACGCAATGCCACCAAACATACTCCATCCTGAAAAGTTAACTAACGTTTTATATAAATTTTTATCCCTTACTAATTCAAATTTTGACTCCTTAAAATTCTTTTTGGTAAATATTCTATATATGCTTGCAATTACAAATACAACAAAAAAATATAAAATGGCATATAAATGCAATTTATCAAAGGTTATCCATGTCAACATGAAAACTATCAGAAGTTTAAGAACAACTTCCAATATACTTACATAAGCATATATGTCCATACGTTCGTGGGCAAGTATTGTAGCATTATATGGTACTTGAATAATAGTTACCATAAAAGAAAGAATCGAAAAATGATATACCCAAATTGCAGCATTCATTCTTTCGGGCGGAATAACCAAATAGTTTCTCACGAACCATAAGCCTATTGTTTCAGCTAATAAAAAAATTAATAACGCTATACCGATATGAATAACCTGAGTGGCATTAAATGTTTTACGTAGTTGAACATAATCACCTTTTCCTAATTCGTAGGAAAGAAAACGTTGTGTAGCAGAAGACATGGCACTGTTGAAGAAGCCGAACATTGCTACAACACCACCTACAACATTATAAATTCCATAATCTTCAACACCTAATGTATTAAGAACAACCCTTGATGTAT
>ENA-UOOE01003302-UOOE01003302.1-fermentation-metagenome-genome-assembly--contig:-NODE-3302-length-10353-cov-5.715090_pt1 | contig 10353 bp, 11 predicted proteins | sample MGYA00245776_ERZ724021 | MGnify/ENA primary metagenome ERZ724021 (study PRJEB28704, sample SAMN03018321) | fermentation metagenome | biome: anthropogenic terrestrial biome; feature: soil; material...
AAACGGAACGGAACCTGGAGGAGATTGCCAATACTCCGTCCTCTGCATTGGGATCTACCAGGGATAAGCCCGACGAGGCTTACTGCAAGCAGATGTTTGAGGTGATGCGCGCCCATGACATCCGGTATTTCTTCTATATTGGAGGAAATGATTCTTCCGATACGGTACGCATTGTAAGTGAAGAGGCCAGAAAGGTCGGATATGATTTCCGCACGGTGCATATTCCCAAAACCATTGACAATGATCTGATGGGAAACGACCATACTCCCGGTTACGGTTCTGCCGCAAGGTTTGTTACCCAGTGTTTCATGGGGGCAAACCTGGACAATCGGGCATTGAAAGGGGTATATATTGGTGTCGTCATGGGCCGGCATGCGGGATTTCTGACGGCTGCCTCAGCCATGGCGCAGCGTTTTCCCGATGATGGTCCTCATCTGATCTATCTGCCGGAGAGGCCCTTTCATATGAGTCAGTTTCTTTCCGATGTCAGGAAAGTTTATGATAAGTACGGACGTTGCGTGATCGCCGTATCCGAAGGGGTGCAGGACGAAAATGGCCAGCCGATCATGATCAAATATGCAAATCAGGTGGAGAAAGATGCCTATGGCAATGTTCAGCTTTCCGGGTCCGGTATACTGGGGGATATACTGGCAACTTACATCAAGAATAAATTCCATATCAAACGGGTCCGCGCAGATACTTTTGGATATCTGCAGAGATCGTTCCTGGGAAGCGTATCGGATACGGATCGGGCAGAAGCCAGGGAGGCAGGGGAAAAGGCAGCCCAATATGCCATTCTTCATGACATGGACGGTTCCGTTACGATTCAGAGGGTAGGCGATTATGCCGTGGATTATCGCCTGACGGATATCGGACAGATTGCGGCATTGACCCGGTGCATGCCCGATGCCTTCATCAATGAGGAAGCCAATCATGTAACGGAAGCCTTTCGATCCTATGCCCGTCCGCTGCTTGGGTCCAATATGCCGATTGCCGGCCGGCTGCGGGCTCCCATGGTGAAAAAGCTGGTCCGGTAGCCAAAGAAACTTGTCATCGCAGGTGTTCAGCAGTTTTGCCCGGCCAGATATCCTGTGGAAAAGGCGATTTGCAGATTGAAGCCTCCGGTATAGGCGTCGGCGTCCAGGATTTCCCCGGCAAAGAAAAGGCCCTGTACCAGTCTGGACTCCATGGTGCCGGGACGGACTTCCTTTACCGACACCCCACCGGAGGTAATGATGGCCTCCTGAATCGGACGATAGCCCTGTATGGCAAGGGACAATCCCTTCAGCAGCCGGACCAGGTTCCGGCGTTCTTCCCTTGTGATCTGATGAATGGGCTTGTCAGGAGGAATTTCGGAAAGCCGGATGATAATCGGAATCAGCTTTTGCGGCAGCAGATCATTCAGTCCGTTGGACAGGTTTTTGCGGGAATATTTTGCAAAATCCCTTTGAATCCGACGATCCAGCTGCTCTTCGGACAGTGCAGGCTTCAGGTCGATCCGGATCCGGTATTTCCCCGGTTCCATTTTTCCCATATAGGAACTGGCGGAAAGAATCACCGGACCGGAGACGCCGAAGTGGGTGAAGACCATTTCCCCGAAATCCCGGAAAATCTTCCTGTCGTGCTTGTCCAGGACCATGAGGGATATGTTTTTCAGGGATAGTCCCTGAGCATCTTTTGGCCAGTCCTCCACGGTTTCCAAAGGCACCAGGGAAGGAGTGAGCGGCGTCACAGTGTGTCCAAGCTCCCTGGCGAACCGATAGCCGTCCCCTGTGGAACCGGTTGTCGGATAGGACAAGCCGCCGGTTGCCAGAATCACGCTGCTGCAGGGCAGGATTTTCCCGCTTTTCAGCAATACTCCCGTAACATGTCCGTTGTCGGCAAGAATCCTGTCTGCCTCTGTGTGCAGTTTCTGCTGCACGTGGTACCGGTTCAGATGCTTTTTCAGAGCCCGGATCACATCGGAAGACTTATCCGATACCGGGAATATCCGATCACCCCGTTCGACTTTGGTGGCGAGCCCCAGATCCTTCAGCAGGGCAACCAGATCTCTGCTGTTGAAAGCGGAAAAAGCACTGTACAGGAACCTTCCGTTGGTGGGAACATTGGCAATGAGATTCTCCGGATCGGAGTTGTTGGTGACGTTGCACCGTCCCTTTCCTGTCAGGTAAAGCTTTTTTCCCAGCTTCTCATTTTTTTCGATCAGCATAACCTCAAGGTTTCGGCTGCCGGCTGTGGCAGCTGCCATCATTCCTGCCGGCCCGCCCCCGATGACAACGACCGTATCGTGTTTGTTCATAAAAAGGGTCCTTCCGTGTTAAAATTTCTTTGCACTGCTTTGTCTTACGCATTTCGTAACCGTCCGCAGCTCTCTGTCAGAGCAGAATCCTGTTTTCGGTTTCCATGGTAACAGGTTTTCCTCCAATTCACAACCCAATGAAATATATTTTGAAAAGGATGCATATTTTCTCCGGATCGTGTTATAATAACCATGTCGAAAGAGGAAAAGGAAAAAGCCACTTTCGTAAAATCCAGATACAAGTCGGATTGGAAACAGAGGATGGGAAAAACCGGTACGATGATTGATTGGTATCAATCAACACGGCTGATAATAAAAACCACTTGTATTCTGGATGGTATCATAGTAAGATAGTATATATCGTTTTAAAAAGTTAACAGTTTGCTGTGCTAGATGGGGAGGTAGCGGTGCCCTGTAACCCGCAACCCGCTATAGCGGGATTGAATTCCTGCCCGAGGTTTGCAGCATGTAAGGTTCAGGACCCCGGTAAGTGATGAAGAGGATTGGGTCCTGCGCAACGGAGACCCGTGAACCCTGTCAGATCCGGAAGGAAGCAGCAGTAAGCGGAAATTTTCGTGTGCCGCAGGGAAGCCTGATTGGAGTTAACTGCCTGGTTTCCGCTTATAGGTTCAGATCAGAGACAGGTGCACAGCGATTATTTTCTACAAGCCATGAAAAATCATGGCTTGTATTATTATGTTGACTTTTTTGCCTGACAATTCCCGGTTTCTTATGATATAATTGAACTATCCTGTGTTGAGAATCAACAAATTCCATGGAAGGCGGGTGTAACGCCAATGTATACAGCGCTTTACCGACAATGGCGTCCGGATACTTTCCGGGATGTGGTAGGACAGGATACCATTGTCCAGACGCTGAAGAATCAATTGTTCAGCGGGCATATCGCCCATGCATACCTGTTCTGCGGATCCCGTGGCACCGGGAAAACCAGTACAGCCAAGATATTTTCCAGGGCCATGAACTGCATGTCCCCCACGGAGGATGGTCCCTGCGGCAAATGCGAAGCCTGCGTCAATTTGTCTTCAGAAAACAATATGGACATTGTGGAAATCGATGCTGCATCCAACAACGGGGTGGATGAGATTCGCGACCTGCGCGATAAGATGCGATTTCCTCCTGCCATCGGAAAGTATAAGGTCTATATCATAGATGAAGTCCATATGCTGTCGATGGGTGCATTCAATGCCTTGCTCAAGACACTGGAAGAGCCGCCTGCCCATGTCGTGTTTATACTTGCCACTACGGAGCCCCATAAACTCCCGGCTACGGTATTGTCCCGCTGCCAGCGGTTTGATTTCAAGCGGATTCCGAGAGGCGTCATGGTGGAACGGATGAAAACCATCTGCAGCCAAATGAAGGTTACGGTGGAGGAAGGCGGGCTTTCCGTTATTGCCCGCTGGGCAGAGGGTGGAATGCGGGATGCCCTCAGCTTATTGGATCAATGTATGGGGCTTTGCGGCGACCGGATTACCAAAGATGACATTCTCAATGTGCTGGGCACTGCGGATCAGGGCTTCCTTTTTCAGGTCGCGGATAATATTTTGTCAGGCGATGTGGAAGGAATCCTGCGCCGCATCGATTGGCTGATCGAGGACGGAAAGGACTTGAATGCCTTTCTGAGAGAGTTGCTGCAGCATCTCCGGGACCTGCTGATCGTGAAGTTCTGCAAGGATCCCGACGAGCTTCTGGATGTGGAGGACTCCACTCTGGAGCGATTGAAGGAGCAGGCGAAAAGGGCCGGAGAAGCACGCCTTATCCGCTCCCTGGACCTGCTGTCCCCTCTGGAGTCGGAGCTGAGGCGGAGTACCCAGCCAAGAATACTGTTGGAACTGGCGGCGGTGAAGCTATGCCGGCCTCAGGAAGAAGATTCCCCTGCGGCTTTGACGGACCGGATTGAAATGCTGGAAAAACAGGTAAGGGAAGGAATTTCGGGGCAGACGTCCGGTCCGGAGAGGCCCGGTTTGTCGCATGCAGGATCTTCTGCTGGAGGATCGCTCCATTGGGTGGACAATTTGGCGGGAGAAAATCCGGAAGAGCCCGAATACGGCGAGGAACCGGCTGTTGAAGAGAAGACAGGGGAGCAGGAGCCTTCCCATGCGGACAGCCCGGCGGCCCAAAAAAGGAGCATGCAAACCCCGGAAGAGTCCGGATCCGGCGAGAAACCGGCTGCCGAAGAGAAAGCAGGAGAGCAGAGGCCTTCCCATGCGGACAGCCCGGCCCAAAAAAGGAGCGTGCAAACCCCGGAAGAGGCCGAATCCGGTGGGGAGCCAGCTGCAGGAGAGAAAGCAGGAGAGAAGGGATCTTCCGGAGCAGACGTCCGGATGGAATCCGACAATGGGCAGCCCAACGGGAAAGCTCATCCACAGGAGGAGGAACCAGGTTCCGGTTCGGATGTGGAAAAGGATCCGGTATGGGCCTGGCCTGAAATACTGGCGAACATCAAGGGAGAGCGGATGGCCATTTATACTCTTCTGAAAGAGGCAAAACCCAGGATGGACTCAAAAAATGTCCTTGTGCTGCAGTTTCCCCCTACTTCCGGATTTTTCATTGCTGCCATTGAGAAAGAAGAGAACAGGACTTTTCTGGAGGAGCAGGTCCAAAAGGTAACGGGACGCAGGGTCCGGCTCCGGTGTCAGATGAAAGAAGATGCTGAGAAGCAAACCGGCGTATCAGATGATATTGTCCAAAAAGCGGTCAGGGTGTTTGGAAAAGATCTGGTAAAAGTAGTGGATGAAAAAAGTAGGAAAGAAAAAGATTGAAATTACAGCGAAACTGTGATACAAACGATATTGTGTAAAATGATAAAATGAATTGACAGAAAACAAGCATGCGAGGATCATAGAAGGAGGAAGGGAATATGGCAAAAGGCGGATTTCCAGGCGGAATGAACATGGGCAACATGAACAACCTGATGAAGCAGGCAAAAAAGATGCAGGAACAGATGGTGAAGATACAGCAGGAGCTGGAAGGAAAGACAGTGGAGGCTTCGTCGGGCGGAGGGGTGGTCACGGTTGTTGCCAACGGGAAAAAGGAGATCGTTGAAATCACAATTCAACCGGAGGCAGTGGATCCCGGGGATATCGAAATGCTTCAGGACCTTATTCTGGCTGCAGTCAATGAGGCAATCCGGAAAGCGGATGAGATGGCACAGAGCGAAATGTCCAAACTGACCGGCGGAATGGGTATGCCTTCGGGTCTGGTTTAATACGACAGGAAAGTGGTGGGTCATCCATGAGTTATTATATTGAGCCGATTGCCCGCCTGATCAATGAGCTGTCCAGGCTGCCGGGCATTGGCGGGAAGTCCGCCCGCCGTCTGGCCTTTCATATTGTCAATATGCCGAAGGAGCAGGTTCAGGCGTTGACGCAGGCCATACTTCATGCCAGAAGTGAGATCCGGTACTGTTCCATTTGCTGCAACATGACCGATCGGGATCCCTGCGCCATATGCAGCAGCAGCAACAGGGACAAATCGGTTATTTGCGTTGTAAAGGATCCCAGGGATGTTGTGGCAATGGAAAAGATGCACGACTACCGGGGAGTATACCATGTTCTTCATGGAACCATATCCCCCATGGAGGGAATTGGACCGGATGATATCCGCATCCGGGAGCTTCTTTCCCGGATCAGCGACAGCGAGGTCCGGGAAGTGATTCTTGCGACCAACCCGGATGTGGAGGGAGAAGCTACGGCAGTTTATATCTCCAGGCTGATCAAGCCTCTGGGGATCCGTGTAACCCGCATTGCTCACGGTATCCCAATAGGCGGCGATCTGGAATATGCAGATGAGGTAACCTTGTCCAAGGCAATGGAAGGCCGCAGGGAGATGTAACAAAAACAGAATATTTAATAAATGGAAAATTCGGGTTGTCTGCTGACTCGAATTTTTTTATTTGCTTTTTTTCCTGTGGTTAAAAATATGAAAATTACAAAAGCTAAAAAGGAATCCAGATGAAAGAGGAGGTTTAACAATGAGCAATTTGACGTCATGGAATCCTTTCCGGGAGGCAGATCGGAACTGGAACGATTTTTTCGATCATCCTTCCCGCTTTTTTGACAATGGCAGCACTCCAAAGGTTGATGTATTTCAAACCGATAAAGATGTTGTGGTCAAGGCAGAGATTCCCGGTGTTTCCAGGAAAGATCTGAGTCTGTATATCGACGAAAATTCCATTCGGCTTTCCGGGCAGACAAAAAAGGAAGAGGAAGTCAATAAGGAAGATGTTTATCGGACGGAACGCTATTTTGGAAGCTTTTCCAGGGCCATTCCCTTTCCTGTTGAAGTAAAGTCCGAGAATGCAAAAGCGGAATATCGGGATGGGATCCTGACGGTTACGGTGCCGAAGGCCGAACCGTCCAGTTCCAGGGGAAGAAAAATCGATATTCAGTAAAGCAGGGAATCCGACAGCCTGGTGAATTTCATCAGGCTGTTTTTCAATGAACTTTTTGCTCATCAGGTATAACAAGTTTATGCACAGAATAATATGGTAATAATAATATAAGCAAATACTTATTGGGAGTGGAGCTTATGAAAAATTATTTGCTTACCCTATTGGGAAATGACGTCCATGTGGAGGAACAGCAGGCAGAGGATGGAAAGGAGCTGCTGGAGGAAGTTACTGCAGCCCGTCAGGAATGGGATGCTGCCCAAAGCTATTTCGAAAATGTCAGCGATCCGGAGCTGGTGGACTATGCTATTTTCAAGCAGGAAGCAGCAAAGAGGAAATATATATATCTATTAAATCTGGCACGAAAAGAAGGACTGGCCGGGAACCGGATCTTTTCCGGAGTAAATAAGATCAGTCCGTCATAAAAGCAGAAACTTCCCCATATATATAACTGGACAGGACAGATAATTGGGTCCTGACAGAAATAGTATGATACAGGGTGTGGTATGATGGGACTGGATATCCCTTTTAATGTAATCATTGCCTATACTTTGGGATTGGTTTTGCTTTACTTTATTGGATGGCTGCTTCTTGTACCAATGAAATGGCTGCTTCGTTTTCTGCTGAACAGTGTGATCGGCGGCGTTGTGCTGTGGATATTGAATCTGCTCAGTGGTCTGACCGGCATAACAGTCGCCATCAATCCTGTTACAGCGCTTACCGTGGGATTTTTGGGCGTTCCGGGGCTGATTTTGATTTTGCTCCTTCAATTCGCATTATTGTAAAGACATATTATTGGCTTTCATCATCTGTGCATGCGCACTTGTCATTCTCCCGGCCTGCCTGAAAACTTGCCCAACAGGGCAGGGACTGCTTGAATCAGAAAAGCAGGACGTGTTACAATGGTGGAAAGAAAACAAAGGATGTGACAGAACGATGGGAAAGAAAAGGATTTTCAGCGGTGCACAGCCCACCGGGATTCTTACCCTTGGAAATTATCTGGGTGCCCTGCGGAACTGGGTTACCCTTCAGGATGAATATGACTGTATTTATTGTATTGTGGATCTGCATTCACTGACAATCCGCCGGGATCCGACAGAGCTTCGGAAATGCAGGATGTCTCTGATTGCACAATATATGGCATGCGGCATTGATCCGGACCGCAGTATTCTGTTCATGCAGTCCCATGTCAGTGCTCAGTTTAAGGAAAAGGCTGCCAAACATTCCGATAATGTCAACGCAGGCCTTTTTACCTATCCAGTACTGATGGCTGCTGATATTTTGCTGTATCAGACCGATCTTGTTCCGGTGGGGAATGATCAGGAGCAGCATCTGGAGATCGCCCGGGACATTGCCGGCCGCTTTAATGGAATCTATGGCGATGTATTCCGGATTCCGGAAGGATATATTCCCAAAACGGGCGCCAGGATTATGGACCTGCAGGATCCTGCTGTCAAGATGTCCAAATCCGCTGAAAATGCAAACACCTATATCTCCCTGCTGGATCCTTCGGATACGATTGTGCGGAAGTTCAGGCGTGCTGTGACGGATTCCGAAGCCTTGGTACGGTACGATGAGGAAAGCAAGCCGGGTATCAGCAATCTGATGTCGATATACGCCAGTGTGACCGGAAAAAGCCTGGAGGAAACAGAAAAGGAATTTGAAGGGAAAGGTTACGGCGATTTCAAAACAGCAGTGGGCGAAGTTGTGGCAGAGGCCTTACAGCCGATCCAGGAACGTTATCAGCATTTGATGGATTCAAAGGATTATCTGCGCGATGTTATGAAAAAAGGGGCAGAGGATGCAGGATGCATTGCTGAAAGAACGCTTCATAAGGTTTATCGGAAAGTTGGACTGGCTTAGGCCGGTTAATCTGCGGCAGCGATATGTTTTCGTCTGTCCTGTTATTGCATAATGTGATATAGTGTGGATCATACTATGTTCAGATGATTGGAGAGGTGTGAAATCTATGGATTTTTTCAATGACCTGGGGAAAACCCTGAATAATGTGGCCAAACAAGTGGGAGAAAAGTCCGGGGAGCTTCTGGATACCGGAAGATGGAATATGGAAATCCTGAAGCAGGAAGATGCCATACGGAAAACCTATCGAAAAATCGGGGAACAGATATATGCGGAATACGATAAGGGAGAAAACTATGCCGGTACTGTGGATGAATTGTGTGAGGAAATCCGCCGGCGGAAAAGTAAAATCGAATTTTTGAATGTAAAGTTGAACGAAGCAAAAAAGGCAGAAAAACGGGCAGAAGAAAAAGCGGAAACAAAGGCAGGAAAAGAAGCAAAAAAGACGAAAGATACGAAAGAAACGAAAGAAGCGCAGGAAGCAAAAGGGGAAGCAGAAAAGTCCCGGGATTCGGGAGTTTCCTATTTTGAGGCAGCAGAAAAAATGCAGGAAAGAGAGAAAAACGAGTAAAATTTTGTTTTACCACTGAAAAACGGGGTAAATTATTTATTGATACACATTAAAGATTAATAGCAAAGATCAGAAGGGGGAATTCCGAATGAAAAAATATCAGTGTTCCGTGTGCGGTTATGTTTATGATCCCGAGGCAGGGGACCCGGACGCAGGAATCAAACCCGGCACAGCCTTTGAGGATCTGCCGGATGATTGGGTATGCCCGGAATGCGGAGCGGAAAAGGATCTGTTTGAGCCTGTGGATTGAAAAGTGCAGAATGATACTGCGCAGACAAAAAAACAGTTGCGGCATGGCGCTTGTCTGCTGCGACTGTTTTTCTGATTCCGGCTGCATTCACCTGTGACAGCTATTTTTCTGTTGTGGGTTGTTGCTGGTTTAAGAAGAGGGGAGAAGCGGAATGGCACAGAGCAACTTTAATGATTTGGAAGCACTGGAAGTCGCAATAGACATAGAAAAGCGCGGGGAAAGTTTTTACCGGCAGGCAACGTCGCTGGCACCGAATGACGATGTGAGCAGGATGCTGACGGATCTGGCGGATCAGGAAAGGGATCATGCCAGGACATTTCGCAGCATTTATCTGGAGCTTTCGGAAAAGAAACAGGGATTTGATGATACCTATCTGTATGATCCGGAGGTGGCAGCTTATCTGCAGGCCGTATCTGAAAATACTGTCTTTCCGTCAGATGCCCGGCAGCAGGAGGTAATGGAAGAAATTCAGAGCATTTCGGATGTTTTTAAAACAGGTATCCAGGCAGAAAAGGATTCTATCCTTTTTTATACGGAAATGACCATATATGCGAAGTATGTCGATGCAAAATCAGCGTTTCGCAGGCTTATGAAGGAAGAGAAGAAGCATCTGATTGAACTTCAGACAAAATGGAACGAATATAAACAATCGGAAGAGCAAAAGCCAAAAGGTTGAACATTTGAAACGTTGAGCAGCAAAAGGATGGCTTAAAGCAGGAACATGAAGAGTACGGAATGAATAAAGAAAGCAAAAAAGCCCTTGCAAAATCCGTCGATTTTTGATAAAATAATATGTGCTGTGGGCGAGGATGGGAACTATTTCGGAAAGTCTCATAAAGGCACAGCAGATCGTCAGAAGATTGAAAAAGATTGAAAATAGTTATTGACAAAGCGGAGACAATTTGTTAATATAGGAAAGTCGCCTTAAGGGAGCGGTAAAGGAAGCAAGGAAGTTATTGCAACGT
>ENA-UOOE01003303-UOOE01003303.1-fermentation-metagenome-genome-assembly--contig:-NODE-3303-length-10351-cov-21.594406_pt1 | contig 10351 bp, 7 predicted proteins | sample MGYA00245776_ERZ724021 | MGnify/ENA primary metagenome ERZ724021 (study PRJEB28704, sample SAMN03018321) | fermentation metagenome | biome: anthropogenic terrestrial biome; feature: soil; material...
TCTTCGCCGCATTTTTTAAGTATCTTGTCTATGCCCTGCTCAAACAGGTAGCATGTGTAGGAGCCTTCCTGTTTTTCCGTTTTACGGCTTAACACCGTTTCATACAGTCCGTCTAAAACATCAGCCATCAGTATCCCTCCATATTTCATTGAAGAAGCAGCTGTGACGTCCCGTGTGGCAGGCCGCGCCAGTCTGCTTTACTATGACGAGAAGCGTGTCGTTGTCGCAGTCCCCTAAAATCCGCACTACTTTTTGGAAATGCCCCGAAGTCGCGCCTTTGTTCCACAACTCTTGTCTTGAACGGCTGTAAAACCATGTGTAGCCCGTGCCCAAGGTCTTTTTAAGCGACTCGCGGTTCATATATGCAAGCATAAGGACTTCGTTTGTACCGTACTCCTGCACGACTGCCGGAACAAGCTCCGATTTTTTAAAAAAACGTTCTGTAAAGTTATAAGACTTTACAGCGTCCCTGCTGTACCGAATGATTCCGTCCACTCAAAACATCCCTCCGTTTTTTAGGCTCCGCACAGCTTTACTGCGCTGCCGAGGTCAAGCATGCCTGTGTACAGCGCCTTACCGCTTATGGCGGCGTAAAGGCCGAGGTCCTTAAGGTTAGCTATATCTTTTATGTTCGCAATGCCGCCGCTTGCTATAATGCGGCAGGACACGCCGCGGTTAAGCTTATCAAGCATATCAAGGTTAGGGCCTGTCTCAGTGCCGTCACGGGAAATATCTGTAAAGATAATATGCTTTACACCAAAGTCCTCCATCTTTTCGGCCAGCTCGAGGTAATTTACATTTGAGGATTCAGTCCAGCCGTTTTGTTCTACAATGCCGTTCCTTGCATCTATACCGACGGCAATCCTGTCACCGTATTTGGCAACGGCAGTTTTAACCAGGCCGCTGTCGCCCACTGCCGCGGTGCCCAGTATAACCCGGGAAATTCCGTTTTCCAGGTAAAAGTCTATAGTATCCATACTGCGTATGCCGCCGCCGACCTCTACCTTAAGGCCGGAACGTTCAGCAATTTTAAAAATCAATCCGGCATTTTCGGGCACGGCGCTTTTCGCACCGTCAAGGTCTACAGTGTGAAGCCACTCGGCACCGGCAGACTTAAAAGAGGCCGCAGCTTTTACGGCATCGTCAGCTACTTTCTGCGCGGTAGAGTAGTCGCCTCTGAAAAGGCGCACACATTCGCCGCCTTTAATATCTATTGCAGGTATTATAAACAAAATAAATCACCCCATTAAATCAAAGAGAGCCTTTTGCAGAGAGGACGCTTTTTCCGTAAGGGGCTACAGCATCTCTGAGCGCGTGCGCAACGGCCTTAAACATCGCTTCTGTTTCGTGGTGGGCGTTAACCCCGTACAGGACTTTAGTATGAAGCGTTATGCCCGCGTTAACAGCAAAGGCGCGCATAAATTCTTCAGTCATGCAAGTGTCATACGAGCCGACTTTCTCTTGTTTAAAATCGGCAGAAAAGACAAGGAACGGCCGGCCGCTTATATCCACTGAGGCGAACGCAAGCGACTCGTCCATCGGTATGGTACAGCTGCCAAACCTCTTTATGCCAGCCCTGTCGCCTAAGGCGGCCTCAAAAGCCTTTCCGAGGACAATGCCTGTATCTTCTACAGTATGGTGGCAATCTACGTTTAAATCCCCTTTTACCGTTACTTTCATACCGAAACCGCCGTGTACAGCAAAAGAATTGAGCATATGGTCAAAAAATCCTATGCCGGTTGAGATGTCTTTTTCCCCGCCGTCAAGGCATATACCGACCGAAACATCTGTTTCCAATGTTTTTCTGTGAAGATTAGCATTCCTCATCCGCAAGCCGCCGCCTTTCCATATCAATTATATAAAAGAGTAACGCATTTAAAATTCTTTTGACATTACAAATTACATATTATGGATTTAAATACATCTATAAATTCAGAATTTTCCGCTGAGGTACCGGCCGAAACCCTTAAAAATTCTCCCAAATACCGCACTGCGATGCCTTTGTCAAGCAGTGAGCGGAAAACAAAGTCGGCCATTGGTATCTTCATAAGAACAAAATTTGTCACGCTGCCGTACACGGTAAGCTTTTCGGGGTACTTTTGTTCTATGGATTTCAGGGAAGCGTAAAGGCTGTTTTTAGATTTTATTATCATATCAATGCATGAGCGGATCCACGTGTGTTCGCTTATGACGGCAGAGCCGATTTTCTGTGTTACAGAGTTAACGTTGTACGGTGATTTCACAGCCTTGAGCGCATTTGTAAGTACGCGGTTCGCCGCGGCGAAACCGAGGCGTATGCCTGCCATACCGAAAGCCTTGGAGCACGTGCGCAAAACAATAAGGTTATCATAGCTGTTTATTTCTTTTATAAGTGATTGGTCCCAAAAGTCCATGTATGCTTCGTCAAGTACGACAAGGGCATTTACCGAGCTGATTAACCGCCGTACGTCCTCCCGCCTGAGGCCTGACGCCGTGGGGTTGCAAGGATTTGAAAAGATGAGCATCTTTACGCCGTTTCCGTTTACAGCTTTTATAAGCTCATTTATATCTACCGAAAAATCAGGCCTTTTTTGATATTCGATGCATTTTGTTTCGCTTATAAATGAATAAAAATTATACATCGAAAAGTCCGGCGACAACGTCATAACCTTGTCGCCTTTCATCAGGAAGGCGCCTGTTATCAGTGATATAAGCTCGTCTGAGCCGTTGCCGGCAGTTACGTTTTGCGCATGAATACCGTAAAAATCCGCAAATGACCTGCAGACTTCACCCGCGGACGGGTCCGGGTAGCGGTTATACTCTGCCGCCGAGGCTGCGGAGCTTATTTTTGCCGCGATATCTTTATTAGGGAGCATAAAGGATTCGTTTGCGTCAAGCCTTACGTGAAAACTGCCTTTTACGGGTTCGTAAGGTTTCATGCCGCGTATTTTATCATTTAAAATGTATGCCATTATTTTTCCCTCACTGTAATAGAGTTAGCGTGTGCGGTAAGCCCTTCAGCTTCGGCAAGGCGGATGATATCGTCGGACGCGGACCTGAGCGCTTCTTCCGTATAATATATAAAGCTTGATTTTTTAACGAAAGTATCTACCGACAAAGGGGAAAAGAAGCGGGCGGTCCCGCCGGTAGGCAAAACGTGGTTAGGGCCGGCAAAGTAATCCCCTAGAGGTTCGGGGGAATAATTGCCGAGGAACACGGAACCTGCGTTGTCGATCCTGCCTATATATTCAAACGGCTTGCGTGCGCATATTTCTATGTGTTCAGGCGCAAGCTCATTAGCAAAGCCGACGGCTTCGTCCATGGAGCCGCTGACTATAACCGCGCCGTAATTTTCAAGTGACTGTTCGATTATTTCTTTTCTTGACAGGCTTTTTGCCTGCTTATATATTTCCTCTATGGTCTGTTCAGCTATTTCTTCTGAATTTGTAATAAGGACGGCGGATGCCAAAACGTCATGTTCTGCCTGCGAGAGCATGTCCGCCGCCAAAAACTTCGGGTTCGCAGTCTCGTCTGCAACAATTAAAATCTCACTTGGGCCGGCAACCATATCTATGCCTACCGTACCGAACAGCTGCTTTTTGGCCGTGGCGACGAAGATATTGCCGGGGCCTACTACTTTGTCTACGCGGGGGATTGTTTCTGTGCCGTATGCCAAAGCAGCGACTGCCTGCGCGCCGCCCGCTAAAAACACCCTGTCGACTCCGGCGGTGTAAGCGGCGGCCATAATGTTTTTGTCAGGCGTGCCGTTTCTGCCGGGCGGCGTCACCATTATAATTTCGCCGACCCCGGCTATTTTGGCAGGTATGGCGTTCATAAGTACGGACGACGGGTAAGCCGCGGTCCCGCCGGGGACATATATGCCAACTTTATGAAGCCCGCGTATCCTTTGGCCTGTTATGACGCCGTCGGCGCGTGTTTTTATCCAGCTCTGCTGTTTTTGGCACATATGGAAATCCTCTATGTTTGAAGCCGCCTTTTTAAGCGAATCGATAAAAGGCCCTTCGCACTGCATGGCGTATGCGCGCATCTCATCTTTTGAAACTTCTGTTTTTTCCGGTACCCTGCCGTCGAATTTCAAAGTATATCTGCGCAGTGCTTCGTCACCGTGGAGGCGCACGTTTTCTATTATTTCAGCAACAGTCTTTTCTATTTCAGGATTTGACTTCTGCATCCTTAGTTTAAGGCGCCCTATAAGCTCCGCCCTGTTCTTTTCTTTAACGCCAGTTACTTTGATCATCTGGTTCAATCCCCCTTCTCAGGACTTACACACGTGTTCCATTTTTTCCGTGAGCGACTCTATCTCCATTTTCCTCAGTTTCATGCTTGCCGGGTTTACGATAAGCCGTGCGGAGATACCGCATATCGGTTCTATTACCTCAAGGCCGTTTTCCTTTAGCGTAGTGCCGGTTTCGACTATGTCCACTATGGCATCTGAAAGGCCGAGCAGAGGCGCAAGCTCCACAGAGCCCTCTATTTTTATTATTTTTACGTCCATTGCTTTGCTCTCGAAATAATTACCGGCCACATGCGGGTATTTGGAAGCCACCGTTTTTGCCGAGTAACCTCCGAAAAAGTCAGTGCCCACAGGCCCAGCCAGCGCAAATTTGCATTTGCCGAAGCCTAAATCCATCACTTCGAAAAAATTGCCGCCTTTTTCGAGTATCGTGTCTTTACCTACTATGCCTAAATCACATACACCGTACTCCACATATGTTATGACATCGGCCGCTTTTGCCAGGACAACCTCGAACCTGCCGCCGTCTACAGGCAGGATAAGCTTCCTGCCCTTGTTTCTTGCCGCCGTGCAGTCGCAGCCTACCTTTTCAAACAGCGACAGCGCGTTTTCTTCGAGCCTTCCCTTTGTAAGTGCAATCCTTAACGGTTTCATAATACGCTCCTAAGTATAAAATATACATCTAAACGGTTCACTGGCAGCAAACCACTGTCTTTATTTTCTTACCTACTATATCGACGCGCTTTATGCCGCAGGCTTTAGCATATGCTACGGCTTCGTCTTCACCTGCAAAAACGCTGTTTTCACATTTAAGGCCTTTTTTTGCAAGGCTGCCGGCGTGGTCCAGGGCATTTACCTCATACCCGTCCGCGCCGTGCACAAGCACGTCGGCCGGGCGCACGCCAGGCGCCATTTTCCTTCTTATGAGTATTTCTGAAATATCGTCGATATTAACGGCAAAACCTATGGCCGGCATTGGGCTGCCGAAGTACGCGAGCAGGCTGTCGTACCTGCCGCCGAAAAGCACGGCATCCCCGAAGCCCTCCACATATGCGCTGAACACTATATTGGTGTAGTAGCTGTTGCGCTGCACAAGTCCAAGGTCAACCATAAGCCGGCCGGGAAAACCAAGCTCTGAAATAAGTCCGTATATTTTATGCAGGTAGTTAAGCATGGGGCTGAGTTCGCTGTCGCCGCCTAAGAACGCGGCTTTTTCAAAAACATCCTCTCCGCCGAACAAGTGCGGCAGCTTACGTATGGCACTGACCGTTTCGCTTTTTTCGAGCCCGTTAAGCAGGGCATCCAAAGCCGCATAGTTTTTTGTTTCTATATAAACCCGTATATCTTCACGCACGTCGTCGGAAACCGGCAGCCTGTCGGCAAGCGCACGGAAAATGCCCGCGTGGCCAAGCTCAAGGCGGAAACCGGGGAGGCACCCGCCTAACGCGGCCACAGCCGTAGATATCATCTCAAGGTCAGCCCTTATGCCGCCTGCGCCGAGCAGCTCGGCGCCGGCCTGTGTTGTTTCATCACGGCGGCCTGAAAGGCCGGGGCAGTTTCTGTAAACAGGCTGTGTGTAATAAAGGCGTATCGGCTTAGGCAGGTTCTGCAGTCGCGTCGCCGTAAGGCGCGCTATCGGCAGTGTAAGGTCGGGGCGCATGACTACTATGCGGCCGCTTTTGTCAGTCATCTTGTACATTGACTCCTGCTTTATGCCTGAAAGGTCAGGGTCAAAGACATCATAGAATTCAAATCCCGGCGTAATCACTTCATTGAAGCCGCGTGACGCGAATACACCAGAAACAGTTTTCTCAATGCTCCGTTTTGTAAGGCACTCCTCAAAAAGGAAATCCTTAGTACCCTCCGGAGTTGTTTTATTGTTCTTTTTCATGTTCCCTCCGAAAATCATGCCGCTGTTTTTAAGCTGAAAGGCATATGCGGCCGGATGAGAGCGGTGATGGATGTTAAAACGTACGTACGTAATAATAAAATGCATCGCTTTACCGTGCTAATATAATAGCACAGTAAAGCGATGCTGTCAACCTAAAAAAATGTGATTTGGCTGCTTTTTGGCAAACCCGCCAAAACATTTGCTCCGTCAAGCGTTTCTATAACCGACTTTGAAACGTTTGCGCGTGTCCGCAGGTCGTCCGCAGAGATATACCTGCCTGCGTTTTTCGCTTCGGCGAGGCTTTTAGCGGCGTTTTCACCCACCCCGGCGAGCGACATGAACGGCAGCCTTACCTTACCGTCCTCCACGAGAAATTTTTTGGCGTCGGATTTATAAAGGTCTACCGGCAGTACTTCTATGCCGCGCGCAAGCATTTCATTGACTATCTGCAGCGTGGCGTACTCCGCGTTTTCCTTTGCGCTTGCCTGCTTGCCCTTCATGGTTATCTCGCCCATGCGGCGTTTTACAGCATCGCGCCCGTTAATGACAAGCGCGCCGTCGAAGTCTTCACCGCGCACGGTGAAGTAAGCGGCGTAGTACTCTACCGGCCTGTGCACCTTGTACCAGCCGAGCCTTAACGTTGATATCATGTATGCGGCCGCGTGTGCCTTAGGGAACATATACTTTATTTTCATACATGAATCTATGTACCACTGGGGCACGCCGTGGTCTTTCATAGCCTGTATGTACTCGGACGTAAGTAATTTAGGGGCTTTGCCCTTTCGGGTTATCTCCATTATCTTAAATGCCATTTTAGGCTCGAGACCCTTTTGCAGCAGGTAAGTCATTATGCTGTCACGCGTACCTATGACTTCCGCAATGGTACATGTTCCGTTCTTAATAAGTTCCTGCGCGTTGCCGAGCCAGACGTCGGTTCCGTGTGAAAGCCCCGAAACCTGAAGCAGGTCGGAAAAAGTCTTCGGCTTTGAATCTATAAGCATCTGCCTTACAAAATGCGTCCCCACCTCAGGCAGCGAAAACGTACCTGTCTGCGAGTCTATGTCCTCGGGCTTGACGCCGAGGGCTTTTGTTGAGGTAAAGAGTGACATAACATCAGGGTCGCTCATGGAAACCTTCATAACAGGTATGCCCGTGTAATCCTCAAGGTACCTGTAGATAGTCGGCACATCGTGGCCAAGCTCGTCGAGCTTGCATATAGTGTCGTGTATGGAGTGAAAGTCAAAGTGTGTAGTAATGCTGTCAGACTTTTGGTCGTTAGCGGGATGCTGCACCGGGCAAAAGTCGTACACGCTCATTCCTTTTGGCACGACTACCATACCGCCGGGGTGCTGCCCCGTAGTGCGCTTTACCCCCGTACAGCCGGCGGCAAGGCGCGACTCCTCCGCCCTGTGCAGGACCAGCCCTTTGTCCTCTTCATATTTTTTTACAAAGCCTATGGCCGTTTTTTCCGCTACCGTGGCTATGGTTCCGGCTTTGAAAACATTGTCCTTGCCAAAAAGTTTTTCCGTGTACCTGTGTGCCTGCGACTGGTATTCTCCGGAAAAGTTAAGGTCTATGTCCGGCGTTTTGTCTCCGTCAAACCCTAAAAATGTTTCAAACGGTATAGTATGTCCGTCACGGTTGTACTCCGTACCGCAGACGGGGCATTTTTTAGGCGGGAGGTCAAAGCCGCTGCCTACACTGCCGTCGGTTATAAATTCACTGTGCTTGCAGTTGGGGCATATGTAATGCGGCTGCAGCGGGTTTACTTCGGAAATGCCGGCCATATTTGCCACAAAAGAAGAGCCTACTGACCCCCTCGAGCCAACAAGGTACCCATGCGCGACAGAGTCTGCGACAAGCTTTTGAGCCGTCATATACAAAATTGAAAATCCGTGCTTTGTTATAGAGCCGAGTTCCCTGTCAAGCCTGTCTTTAACTATTTTCGGCAGCGGGTCACCGTATACCTCTTTTGCGCGCGTCCACGTGATATTTGTAAGCTGCTCTTCCGCGCCTTCTATGAACGGCGGATACGTACCCTTCGGTATGGGGCGTATCTCCTCTGTCATGTCCGCTATCAGGTTTGTGTTTTCGACTACTACTTCGTGTGCTTTCTTTTTGCCAAGGTATTCAAATTCGTTAAGCATTTCGTCCGTAGTACGGAAGTAAAGGGGGGCCTGCTCCTCTGAGTCTTTGTATCCCTGCCCGAACATGAGGATTTTTCTGAACTGGCCGTCCTTAGGGTCCAAAAAATGCACGTCGCCCGTTGCTACAACGGGCTTATTTAAGGTTTCGCCGAGTTTAACTATTGTCCTGTTAAACTCTTTAATCTTTTCGACGTCAGGCACCATGCCTTCGCGTACCATAAACTGGTTGTTGCCGAGCGGCTGGATTTCAAGGTAATCGTAAAAAGATGCTATATCGCAAAGCGACTTCCACGGCTGCCCGCCGAAAACGGCCCTGTAAAGTTCACCGGCTTCACAGGCACTGCCGACCAAAAGCCCTTCGCGGTGCTTAACAAGTTCCGTTTTAGGTATACGGGGGTTCCTGTAAAAGTAATCAAGATGCGACTTAGAAATCAGCTTATAGAGGTTTTTAAGGCCGGTGCTGTTTTTTACAAGTATTATCATGTGGTATGATTTCATTTTTTTAACGTCGCCGCCGGCAAGCGATGTATTTATATCTTTTATATCCGCTGCACGTGTATCTTCCTTAAGGCGCTGCAGGAGCTGTATGAAGATTTCGCCAAGGACCCTTGCATCATCGCAGGCACGGTGGTGGTGGAACTTGTCAAGCTTGAGGTACTTTGCCACCGTGTCGAGCTTGCAATTCTTTATTCCTTTAAGCATGGAGCGGCACATAGGAACCGTGTCGATGTACGTATTGCTGAACTCCATGCCGCTGCGTTCGGCGGCTATGCGTATAAAAGAAGTATCAAAGTCGGCGTTGTGCGCGACAAGCACAGCATTTTCACCGCAGAATTTAAAGAAAGCCTGCAGTGCTTCTTTTTCCTTCGGCGCGTTTTTCACCATATCGTCAGTTATGCTTGTAAGCTCTGTGATTTTATTGGGTATATGCTTTTCGGGGTCTACAAACGTGTCGAACGAATCGGTTATTTCGCCGTTTTTTATGCGCACGGCACCGATTTCCGTTATACGTTCTGAAGTAGGGCTCAGCCCCGTGGTTTCTATGTCAAACGATATGAACTCACCGCTGAAGTCACGTTTTTCACTGCCTTTTACGGCAGGGACGGAGTCATTGACGAAATACGCTTCTATGCCGTAGATAACCTTTATTTCTTTCCCCTCTTTTTGCAGGGCTTCGGCGGTATTCATAGCTTCAGGGAAAGCCTGCGCAACGCCGTGGTCGGTTATGGCTACCGCTTTGTGGCCCCACTGCGCGGCGCGCCTTACGAGGCTTTCGGCCGAGCTTACCCCGTCCATAGCGGACATATTAGTGTGAAGGTGCAGCTCGACGCGCTTTTCAGGGGCCGTATCATTTACCGTGATTTGCTTTACCGATGCTATGCCGCGCGGGCGCATGACGATTTCACGGTCATATTTGTCGTACTCAACGTTGCCCTTTACCATGACAGACATGCCCCTGCAGAGTTTGTCAAGAGTTTTGCACTGAGAAACCGATTCTATGATTTTAAGCGTGATAGAGCTTGTGTAATCCGTAATATCTATTGAGTAAATTTTACGCTGCTTATCGCGCGTTTCCTTTACAGAAACTGAAAAAATTTCACCCCATATGACGGCGCTTCCGATGTCAGGAGTGATTTTTGATATAGGCACGGCATTTACTTTTGATTTTGGGAAATGGCCATAAATTTCCCTTACGCTTTCAGGTATGTATGAAGGCAGGAGATTTTCCCCGTTTCGGACGCTAACCGTCTTTTTAACCGGAGCCGCTGCCATATTTGTTTCAAAATCCTCGTTTTTTTCAATGACGGCCTTACGCCTGCTTGCTTCCGCAGCCTTTTTCTTATGCTCTATAAATGCGGTGCTGTGCTTGTCCGTCACAAGCATGCCGTCAAACTCCACCTTCATGTTTATGCCGAATTCCTCATAAATAAGCTTAGAGAACTGCCTGTCCACATGGCGTGACAAAAGCAGGTCACCTCCGCCGTGCTTCAGCGTTATGATTAGCCGGCCGTCTTTCACTTCCGGCAGCGAATCCTTAAGCGACCCGTTTACGCTTGCCTCACGCCGTTTAATCTCATT
>ENA-UOOE01003304-UOOE01003304.1-fermentation-metagenome-genome-assembly--contig:-NODE-3304-length-10347-cov-2.869024_pt1 | contig 10347 bp, 8 predicted proteins | sample MGYA00245776_ERZ724021 | MGnify/ENA primary metagenome ERZ724021 (study PRJEB28704, sample SAMN03018321) | fermentation metagenome | biome: anthropogenic terrestrial biome; feature: soil; material...
ACATCTGCAGTGCGCGTGAGCCTCTCTCGCCTTACCAAAAAAGAGGAGATTGAATATACCTGCCAAGTGCTGCCTGAAGTTGTAGGGGAACTGAGGGCCCTCTATGGGCAGAAAAAGCGTTCGAGGTGAAAGAAAATGTATACTCATTTATTAATAAGCTATGGAGAATTGGCCCTCAAGGGCCTCAACAGGCCGCGCTTTGAAGCGCAGCTGATTGCTAACATCCGCCAGGCCCTGCCTGGCATCCCCCCGGAGAGGATCTACAGAACCCGGGGCCGCTGCTTTGTGCGCCTAGAGGGAGAGCCTATAGATGAGGTGCTGCCAGCTCTCGGGCGTGTGTTTGGTCTGGTTGCCATCAGCCCTACCATAGCAGTGGCAAAGGATCTGGCGCAGATTCAGGAAGCTGCCTGGCAAGTGCTAAAAGAACGACTGGAGCGAGGTATTCCCACTACCTTCAAACTTGAATCGAGACGAGCAGACAAAAGCTTCCCCCTCACCTCGCCCAAACTGAGCCAGACTGTTGCCGCAGAGCTTGTACCTAGAGCCGCTCTTGAGTATCCGGGTCTATTGAGCGTAGATGTACATAAACCAGAGCTCTTGATTCAAATCGAGATCCGCGATGAAGGTGCCTATGTTTATGGGGAAAGATATCCCGGCCCCGGAGGCTTGCCTGTGGGGATGAGCGGCAAGACACTACTCATGCTCTCAGGCGGGATCGATAGCCCTGTGGCAGGCTGGATGATGCAAAAGCGGGGGGTAGAGCTAGGTGGGATTCATTTTCATAGCTTTCCCCTCACAAGTGAACGGGCAAAGCAAAAGGTGATTGATCTGGCCAGGATCCTCGCTAGCTGGGGTGGCCCCTTGCCATTATACATGGTACATTTTACAGAGATCCAAAAGGCCCTCCACGCAAAAACACCTGAAAACTTGCGGGTAATTCTCATGCGGCGAATGATGATGCGGCTAGCAAATATCATCGCCCAACGCGACAATTATCAGGCTATAGTCACAGGTGAAAGCCTAGGCCAGGTGGCAAGCCAAACCCTAGACTCACTTCAGGCGGCCAATTGCCTTTCCCAATTGCCTGTGCTCAGGCCCCTGATTGGCATGGATAAGACGGAGATTATCCAGCGTTCAGAGAAAATTGGCACCTATGAGCTCTCTATCCAACCCTATGAGGACTGTTGTACGTTGTTTGTGCCAAAACACCCAGTTACTCGTCCCACATTGGGACCCCTAGAAAAAGCAGAGGAGGCCCTCCCCATGGAAGACCTCCTGCATGATGCGATTGAAAAAACTCAGCGCCTTGTCACGGAGCCTCGCCAATAAACTCCCGATATGAGGCGAGGTTCTCTTTAAAGGCGGCTAACTGCCGATAAAGCTCCTCTGTAACCTGGCTCTCGTGGGCCTTTGCAAACTCTGTAAACAGTTCCGGCAACTCTTGGATTGTACCTTCTAGCTCCCCTAGCTGCTGTTGGCTTGTGGACACAACCTGGCCTGCTCTTTTGGTACCTGAGTATAGTAGCGCAATCTCCTCGCTAATTTCAGAGGCACCGTCTTTGGAAACCCGAGCCAGCTTCTGGATCTCTTCTGCTACCACTGCAAAGCCGCGCCCATACTCCCCGGCCCTGGCAGCTTCGATCCCGGCATTTAATGCCAACAGCGAAGTATTTTCCGCGATCTCTTCAATTAAGGTGGCAGCTTTAGTGAGCCTGGCTGCATCATCTTCAATATGCTTGACAAAACGTGCTGACTCCTCAAGGCCCCCTCCCATTTCCTCAAAACTTGCAGCCAGCTCTGGGCTGAAGGGATTTGCATCTGGCTGTGGCACCTCCAGTTGGAGAGCATCAATCTCACCTAAAAGTTCTGCTAAAGCCGTGCTGATCTTATCCGCTGCGGACTTGTGGGAGTCATTTTCCTCTGCCAAAAAGAGGGCTGACTCCTCTTTGCTCGCTAGCTGCTTTTGTAGGGAAGCGAGCTCTGCCTTAAGTCTTTTAATCTCTTCTAACCGCTGCTCTCCTTGGGCATTCTCTGCCTCCCTCTGGGCTTTGAGCTCTGCCAGCTCCCTTTGGGCAGTGTCTTGTTGGGGTTCAGCTTCCTCCACAATCCCATAGCGGGAGCCTGGCTCCTCCTTTTCCAGAAGCTCAGTCAAGGCAAAACCAGCCCAAATCAGCGCCAGGGGTGTTACAGGAAGCAAAAGTAGATAGGCCCAGCCTCCTGTATGGATTAGAGCTACCAAGACAATTAAGACTGACGGCCCGAATAATGCTAATATTTTTTTAATATCCACAGCTACCCCTCCTCGTAGTTCTCTAGTATATATCGGCACAGTTTCGCCAGCAATAAGAGTCCTCGGATAAACCTGCAGGACAAAAAGGGAAAGTGTCGAATAAATTCATAATAAGTGATTTAGCCAAGGGTGGGAAAAATGGAAAGAATTGAGAGGCTGCTTTCTAAAATTCAAAACCCACAGCTCTCCTGTGAGCTTCGGAAGCTTTTCGGGGAGCTACACAGCTATGCCTTTATAGATTCTCTCACCGGCCTTAACAATCGTCGCTATTTCGATGATCAGCTAGAGGTGGAACTTGAGCGTGCAAAAAAGAAAGAGCAAGCTTTGAGTATCCTCTTTATTGATGTTGATAATTTCAAGGCTGTAAACGATCGCCTAGGACACCCAATAGGCGATCAAGTTCTCAGGGACGTTGCAGCCAAAATGAAAGAAAACCTCCGAAGGGTGGATCTGATTACCCGCTTCGGAGGTGAAGAATTTGCTGTAATTTTACCAGGCTCAGACAAAGGGCAGGCAGCCTCTATTGCCGAGAGAATACGAAAAGCTGTAGAGGATGGCATATTTTTAGGGCAAAAGCTTACCATTAGTTGTGGGGTAGCTAGTTTCCCCGCCCATGCTACAGACTCTGCCTCCCTGGTTTTGCTTGCAGATCGAGCTATGTATTGTGCCAAAGCAACTTCCAAAAACAAGGTAATGATTGCAGGACAGTTTCAATTTATGATGGCCAAAAAAGCTACCTTAGGCTACCTCACAGACCGGGAAAAACCTGCCTCAATTTGGGTGGAGGAGAAGTTTTTTCCAGTCCATAGTTGGAAACAAATTGGTAAAGATCCCCTCTGTTTTCTAGCGCAATCAAATCGCGAACTCCTGTTTTTGCAAAAACGGCCCGATGGCTGGTTTCTCATGGAATAATTTAGCTGCCACAGGATAGGTGCGTCTTTTTAGTCTCCACCAATAAACGCTCTAGCAGACGCCAGATAATTGTAGCTACCAAAACCAGAATCCCCAGCCAAAAAAAGACCCTACCCACTCCCCACAGTTCTGCAAACCACCCGCCCAGGGAAGTACCTACTATTTTGCTGCCGCTGGACAATAACGCATGGAACCCTTGGGCCGATGCCTTATTGAGTGGGCCTGCTATGCTATCGAGCCAAAGCACAGTAGCATAGTAGAGGACTATGTAGGTGACTCCGTGGAGAAGCTGACTTGTAAAGACCACAGCCGGAACCTGGCTTCCCAACAGCAGCCAGCGGATCCCAAGGAGCAGTCCTGAGAACCAGATTAAATCCCTGAGCTTAAACTTCCTCGTGAAATATCCTGCCCACAGCAGAAAGGGCAACTCTGCAAGCACTGCGATCTGATAGCTGATGCCTACCATGCCTTGCCCAAAGCCCAGCTCCCGAAGAAGCAACGAATAGTAACTGCTGTAAAAGCCTATGCTGGCATAACATATGGCAGCATAGCTAAAAAAGATATTGAGGCTTCGATTTTTAAATAACCAACCCCTATCTGACTTTTTCTCCTGCTCTACCTGGCTCGGTTGATAGCTTATTCCCCTGGCACTTTGCCATGCCAAAAAACAGATTAGGGCTTGCAAAGGGAAAAAGAGAGTCATGGATAAGCCTTGGAATAAAAATCCTGCTGTGGTAACTGCCACAGCATACCCAATTGGCGCACCTATCCTGGCAGTCCCGTAGTGGGAGGGGATCATTTCCATAGCAATGCAATCGCTCAGCGGAAACAATGGATCGCGCAAGATTGCTAAAAGTGCCAGGACCGCAACTGTGGCACCACCGGCTAACCATCCTGAAAAACTACAAACAATAGCTCCTACAAAAAATAAAACCAACAGCAACTTATGCTTATTCTCGCTCCCATCTGCAATCTTCCCCATAGCGATGATGGAAAGAGAGCCCACAAGCTGCGTGAAGCCGAGGATGAGGCCAATTTCAGCTTTCCCAAATCCCTTCCCCTCTAGATATAAAGATTGATAGGGATAAAACGAACCTGAGAATGCATACAACCACATAAAATGGACGCGGATCTTCCGCACTTCCCTCAGTTTGTTAAGCCGACGGCCAGGGTCCCCCCCACCGTTACCCATTTTTTGCACCTCCACGCGCACGAGGCAAAACAACTCCGCCCCTGACTTTACAACTGTTAGCCTGATTCCTCTCTAAAAACAGAAGCTGTGGCCTCCCGCACTATGGCCTGGGCCAAAATGTCGTTGGATGAGACAATGGGAATGCTCGCCTGGCACGGGTAACGATCGAATAGACTCGAAAGCTCTGTGCAGCCTGCGATCACAGCCCCGGCTCCCTGGGCCCGGAGTCCCTCTATTACCTCCAAAAACACATCCCTCTGCCAGCTGGCAACCACTCCTGCTTTAACTCCACCTTCCCCATAGATAACATCCATTACCTTCTTTTGATTTCCAGAATCAGGATTGACTACAGAAAGCCCCCTCTCCTCCAAGGCTCTCTTATATACTCCGGCTGAGATGGTGCCATCTGTAGCCAATAACCCCACTTTATCTATGTTGCTGTATTCCTGCCGGATATAGCGGGCTACCTCAGAGAGCATATGGATAAAGGGAACAGGTAGGCTCCTCTGGAGGGCAGGGACGAAGTAGTGGGCAGTATTGCAGGGGATCGCCAAAATTTCTGCTCCGATCTCAATTAACCCTCGGGCTGCACTAAGGAGCTTTGGCAATGGCGAGATGCCCATCCCCAAAATTGCTCTTGTGCGATCTGGGATTGTAGGGTCATTGTAGATGATGAGCTTCAGGTGCTCTTGATCCTCACAAGCCGGTGTAGCGTCGATAACCTTTTGAAATAAATCAACAGTAGCCTGGGGACCCATCCCGCCGATAATGCCTACAACCTTCATTCTCTGGTCACCCCTCTAAAAACTTTCCACCCCTACCCACCACAACACCATCAAGCATAATCAACTCTCCTTGGGACATGCTCAAGTAGGCTTTGCCCCGAGCCAAGTCCAAAACAGTCAAATCTGCATCAGCACCGACTCCCAGGTGTCCCTTGGTTTTGAAACCGAAGATCTTGGCAGGGTTTAATGCAGCCTTCATTACAAACTCTGCAAGCTTGAGAGCACCAAGCCTGACCAGGGCAAGACCATCTTCAACAAGGGTGTTTCTCGGGATGGTACCGCCATCTGTTGAGAGGACTTTAGCGATAAACTCTCCATTGTTTTTTGCTGTGGCTATCTTCACAGCTGCTGCTGCCGAGTTCACAGGAAAGCTAAGCCGGGTATTTGTCTTTTGCCTTTCCCAGTATATTTGAGCCTTCTCTCCTGTGGCTTTAATTAGTTCGCCGCCCGACGGCATATTCACATGAGCATAACCTGCCCTGATGGCTTGGCGAATCCCCTCCTCAGTCTCAGGAAAACCGCCAAACTTAAGACAGGTTCTTGTGACATGGCTTTTGGGAATCCCCTCCTCACAGCGACCTGATGTGCCATTGAAAGGAGAAAGATAAGATTCAGCTATCAGGTTTGAATGAGACTTGATAAGTTCTAATGCTTTAATAGCTTCAAGGGACGGATCTTTGCCGGTTTGTCCCCGGCAATAAGACTGAAGGTGTGCAATATAGAGAGGATTTCCTGCAGCAAGTTCGATTGTTTCTTTTAGGCCTTCTATGTTTGAGCCGTAGTTGGTAGTACCTACATGGGATGCGATAAAGACTTTGTCTCTTGCTGCAATTTTAATTAACGCCTTCACAGTAGCAGGCGAGATGGGATGGTGACCACCCAGCATTTTGATTCCCAGAGCACCCTCCCTTTGCGTTTCTTCCACAAAAGTCTCAAGTTCCTCCTCTGGAGGATCAACAGAGGAGATGGTACTTTGAGGAACTGCAGGTTTTAAAAACCCCAGATTCAAACCTCGCCCCTCTCCATTTGCCAGGGCTGCTTTCAAGGTTTTTCCATCCCCGGCAAAGTCAATTACCGTGACGATGCCGGCTTTGGCCACCATCTCGAAACCTAGTTCAGTATGAGTAGAAAGATGCACATGAACATCAATTAGCCCCGGTACAATTACCTTGCCTGGCAAGGCAATTACTTTTTTCGCTTGGCTTTGATCTAAATCGGGGGCTACTTTCACAATCTTACCTGCTTCTATTGCCAGGTCAGATCTAGCTTCGATCCCATTTGCCGGATCGCACAGATTAGCACCTGTAATCAACAGATCCCACATTTCTTTTTACACTCTCCTTTGGTAAACAACCTCGCCACCGATGATGGTAAAAAGCGTCTGGGTGAGGGTCTGGAGAGGATTACCATCGAAAATTGCAATGTCTGCATCTTTTCCTACCTCAAGGCTTCCCACTCTATCTGCTACACCGATAATCTGTGCAGCATTGATGGTAATAGCCCGCAGGGCATCCTCAAGGCCTAGGCCCTCCCGGACTGCCAGCCCTGCGCAAAGGGGGAGATATTGTATTTGCACTACTGGATGATCCGTTGTGATCGCCACCTTCACGCCAGCCCGGATCAGCTTCGCTGCAGTGATAAACGACTTATTGCTCAGTTCAATCTTGGAATTGGCACTCATGGTGGGCCCCACAATCGCCGGAAAACCTGATTCCCGAATGTAGTCTGCAATCAGATGCCCTTCTGTACAATGATTTAAGATCAGCGGTAGGTTGAATTCTTTAGCAATCCGAATTGCCGTCAGGATATCATCTGCTCTGTGAGCATGAGCTTTAAGAGGGAGCTTTCCCTCTAAAACAGGCAAGAGGGCCTCCAGTTTCAGGTCGATAGCAAAAGGCTTTCCGTCCTTTACTGCTTTTGCCTTTTGCCCTTGGTAATTTTGTGCATCATAGAAGGTCTGTCGCAGAAGAGCTGCGATTGCCATGCGGGTCGAGGGCATCTTCTCCATTTCTTTGTAAACCCGCTTGGGGTTCTCGCCAAAGGCGATTTTGATGGCTAGAGGCTCCCGAATTACCATCTCATCTACATTTCTGCCATAGGTTTTAATAGCAGCACATTGCCCGCCAACTACATTGGCACTGCCAGGAGAGACGATGGTTGTAGTGATGCCGCCTCGAGCTGCTTCTTTAAAAGCCGCATCTTGTGGATTGATCCCATCGATGGCCCGCAGCTGGGGCGTAATTGGCTCTGTAGCCTCGTTTGTATCATTGCCCTCGAAGCCCATATTTGCCTCATGAGTTCCAAGATGGCTGTGTGCATCCACAAACCCTGGCAAAATCCAGCCTCCCTCAGCATCGATGACCTCAACCCCACAGGGAGCCTCTACATTCTCTCCGATCTGTTTGATCTTGCCATTCTCGATTAAAAGAGAACCGTTTTCATAAATCATCCCTGCCATGGTATATATTTTACCGTTTTTGATTAGCATACCTTTCCCCTCTCTTCTATCTATAACCTCAAAAAAATGGTAGTGGCAAAAAACAGCTTATTTCCCTTCCACTATTTCCTCCCAAGCTTTGAGGTAAGTCTCCCGGCTATAGCGGGGGGTGAAGCTTGCTTTGCAAGCGAGAGCTCCTTTCGCCTCATCTGCTAGCAGATCAATTAAGGTCATCCCCAATAATTTTGCCGGCGTAACGTAAGCTAGTTCCTCATCGACGAATTCAAGGTCTTTGCCATGAAAACTGCCCTCTGTCCCACCCACATAGGGGTGGATAGTGGGAATGAGTTGGCTCAGATCTCCTGCATCTGTAGAGCTGGGTCTATGCAGTGTCTCGCTTACTGCCTCCTCACCTAGAAGCGCGATGGCATTATCCTGAAAGAGCTTGGAAAGCGGCGGGCAGTCGATCCGGGGCATGTAGCCGGGAAAATTTGTGATCTCCACCTCCGCTCCGATGGCCATGGCACCAGCTTCTAGTGCCTGGTCCACTTTGCGACTGGCAGCTAAAACTGCAGGGAAGTTGGCAGCTCGCACTTGCAAATCAATCCGTACATCTGAGGGGACAATATTGACTGCATCTCCCCCTTTGATGATAATAGGATGGATCCGAATATGATCCTCATCGCGAAATGTTTCCCGCTGGGCGTGGATTCCCATCAGTCCCATCAAGGCCGCATTGAGAGCATTGATTCCCTCATGGGGTTTGCCACCGGCATGGGCTTCCCTGCCCCGATACCGGATATACTTTTTGATATACCCATTGTGGCTACCACCTACTTTAACTTTTTTCTCGTCGCCACCTGTATGGAACATGATCGCAAGATCTATGTCATCAAACTGGCCCTGGGCGATTAAGTTCTGCTTGCCACCGGAGAATTTTATTTTTCCCTCTGAAAGAAGCTTGCGCCGGTATTCAGCCTCGACTCCTTCCTCTGCTGGCACTGCCAGAAACACCACATCGCCCCATAGCTTCTGGATCAAACATGTATCCCGAAGCCCCATGGCCAGTCCCAGCACGGCAGCGATTTGTGCATTGTGGCCGCAAGCATGAGCTGCTCCTGTGTTTGGATCAGAGGAAGGGTGCTGGGGACAAATCAGGCCATCCAGCTCCCCCAGTACTGCAACCCGCGCGCGGCTTGCTTTGCCTTTCATTTCCGCCCGTACACCTGTAAGGGCGATGCCGGCTTCAAATTCCAGTCCCAGCTCGGCAAATGTCCTCTGAACTAAATCGGATGTGCGCTGCTCCCTGTAGCCAAGCTCCGGGTGGGCAAAAATATCACGGCCAATAGCCTTAATTTGTTCTCCTCTGGCGTCTATTGCCAGGCACAGAGCCTCTTTCATTTTTTTAGGTGACACACTCTCGCCTCCCTTTTTCTATACTCAACTAGCCACAGGCACAGCTGAGCTGTGCCTGTGGCTAGTTTAATAAACTTATTCTTTTGAGTCTTCTTGGGTTAGGGCTAAGATTCTTTGCATCTCATTGAAAACGATCATATAGCCCTCATCCACTCCCATGCCGGGTTTGGCCAGCATCTGGAGTGGCCCTGTGGCCGCGGCAATATGGGTAGAGATCCGAGCTGAAATATCTGTTTCATTGCAGGTGCCACCGAGATAAGCACCCATGCCCAGCTTTCGGCAATAGAGAACAGCTTCAATACTATTGTTAATGCCGCCAAGATCTGGGGTTTTGATCTGGAGAATGTGTCCCGCCTTGTTGTCTGCAAAAAACTTAACGTCCTCGAGAGTATTGCACCATTCGTCTGCTACTATTTTAAGCCGCAGGCCCCCTGCTTCGATTTTCTCTCGGAGCTCTCGGAAAAGCTCCATTTGTTCTTGTCGGTTCCCCACATCCGCAGGTCCCTCTATCCGCACCTCAAATGGGCTTGCTGCTTGCTCCAGCTTCTGGAAATATGCTACCATCTCATCGGGGTTATTATTAAATAACTGGCCGATGGTGCCGTAAACGTCGAAGTGGAGAATTGGTTTGTACGCTACCTGCGGGTGAATGGCCAAGAACCTTTTTTTTAGCCAGGCGATGTACTCTAGGAGCGCGGAGCCACTATCGCCTAGCACCTCCAGGTTATTTACTAGTCCATGGGGAAGCACATCTACCATTTTCAGGATCATTTTATCTACGTTATCGTGGCGGTTGTCTCCAGATTGGGCGAAGATCGGGATTGGTTTTTGGGTGATGGTGGTGCCATATTCTTGGGCAATCACCTGACACATAAGCTTTTTCTGGCTTTTTGCCACTGCATCTAAGATGGCACCTGTTACTCCATAGCGCAGGGCGCTATGGAGTCTCCTGCCTGTATCAGGATTGATAAATGTATCAATTTTAGTTGCCAGTTCCCGAAAGCCGGTAAGCTGTTGTCCTTTGAGAAGGGGAATTATGTATTTATTGAATACCGGCAAATATGTTTCTGCTAGAAAAAGTGGTTCTCTGCCAGATGCCCCTGAGTACTGAACTGCAGCGCAGTCGCCATATGCTACCTGGCCGTCCTCAAGGCACAGCATTACCAAGATGGATTCTCCAACTTGCCTGATGCCGGTGAAGCCCTGAGTTTGAGGCAGCCCTTGGAAGGTGGCGCCATCTCGGACTGCGCCTTTGCCGATAGCTCCTAGATCATCGAAGAAAAAACCTGTTCTACCCCTTGTTGCACGAACATCT
>ENA-UOOE01003306-UOOE01003306.1-fermentation-metagenome-genome-assembly--contig:-NODE-3306-length-10346-cov-25.605481_pt1 | contig 10346 bp, 9 predicted proteins | sample MGYA00245776_ERZ724021 | MGnify/ENA primary metagenome ERZ724021 (study PRJEB28704, sample SAMN03018321) | fermentation metagenome | biome: anthropogenic terrestrial biome; feature: soil; material...
ATCTCGCCTTCGTTCGGCCTTTCCTCGCAAGTTATGAGCTTAAGGAAAGTGCTCTTGCCCGCGCCGGAAGAACCGACGATAAAAACAAACTCGCCGTCACCTATATTTAAGTTTATATGTTTAAGCGCGGCGGTCCCGTTGGAATATACTTTGCTTACGTTTTTAAATTGTATCAACACAATCACCCCGCATAAAATCTTTGTGCAACCGTTGCGTTTTCTTTCAGGCCGGCCCGCTCAATGCCCCAAACTAACATTTACGTCTGCCGGTTGGCTCACCGTGTGCCGGCAGCATCATTAAAGCCCGCCGGTACTTTTACATGATACCAACGGGCTATTAATTTATAATTCTATATTGCAAATAATTTGTAATATTTTTGTAATATCTTAAGAAAGCTGCCGAAACAGGCGCGGCGCGGGCGTTTAATGTCAGAATTTCACAGGATTTGAGGAAAGATATTTCTTAACCATTAAAGCCACCTTAAACACTATGGCATCCTCAAAGTTGCGCAGGTCAAGGCCGGTGATTTTTTTGATTTTCTCCAAACGGTAAACGAGCGTGTTCCTGTGCACGAACAGCTTGCGCGAAGTTTCGGAAACGTTAAGGTTGTTTTCAAAAAAGCGCTGTATGGTAAACAGTGTTTCATGGTCGAGCGAGTCTATGGAGCCTTTTTTAAAGACTTCTTTCAGGAACGCCTCGCAGAGCGTTGTGGGCAGCTGGTAGATAAGCCGCGCTATGCCGAGGTTGTCGTAGCTTACGACAGGCCTTTCGGTGTCGAAAACCTTGCCGACTTCAAGCGCTATCTGCGCTTCTTTGAAAGAGTGGGGCAGGTCTTTTATATTGTTTACAACAGTGCCTATGCCGACGACGCAGTGCGTGTAAAACTCGCTGCCGAGCGTGTCGACTATGGAGCTTGCGAGCTTGTCAAGGTCTTTCGTTGTTATATTGGCGTGTATCTCCTTAACGAGCGCTATATCCGTTTCATTTATATTTATGACGAAGTCCTTGTTCTTGTCAGGAAAAAGGTTCTGTATCACGTCATAAGCCGATATGTCAGACTTGTTTTGTACCTTTATGAGCATGCACACGCGGCTTACTTCGGAGTTAAAGCGCAGCTCGCGCGCCTTAAGGTAAATGTCACCCGGCAGGATATTGTCGAGTATAACGTTTTTAATGAAATTGTTGCGGTCATACTTTTCGTCGTAGTACTGTTTTATGCTGCCGAGCGATACGGCCAAAAGCGAGGCATAGCGGGCGGCCTCGGGGTCGCTGCCTGAAACGAAAACCGCATACTCCGCGCGCGGGCGGCCGCCGAAGGCCTTGTATGTGTACCCGTTTACCACGAACACGTTAGACGCCGAAAGCGCCTCCGACGTGATGTTTTCATTTACTTCACCTATGCGCCCGAGTTCACTGCAGGCTATAACGACCGAGGTTTCATCTATAACGCCTATGGTCCTGTCAATGGCATCACGCATTTGATGTATAACGCCCTGAAATAATCTGTTGGACATGGCTAATCCCCTCACTTTGTAATTTGACGTTGCGCAAAATTAGGCTTCCGCCGACATTTTAATCCGTCCTGGCCCGCAAAACAAGTTTTGCCGGTCTTATAAAATATAATACTACTCATATTTTACATAGTAACGGGAAAAAATTCAACTGTATATTGAAAAATATACAAAAAATACATTTTTACTGGCATTTAAGCAAAAACGCCCGCCTGTAAAAAAAGCCGGGAGCAGCAAACACTCTCCCGGCTTTGTGAACTTGTACTTACTGAGTTATCGCCGGCAGCACCGATACATGCGGAAACGCCGGGGAGTATGTCAGTTAAGTATGGTTTTTTCCGTTTCCTTGTCGAAAAGATGCATTTTTGAAATTTCAAACGCGACTTTAATCCTGTCGCCCGTTTTGGCGGTAGTCGTTGGATGTACGCGCGCGGTAATCTCGTTGCCCTCGCATGTAAGGTAAAGGTATGTTTCGGAGCCCATGAGTTCAGTTACCTCCACGTCGGCCTCTACTACGCCGTTCGTGGCTTTTTCTATAAATTCCGGTTCGTCATGCACGTTTTCGGGGCGTATGCCGAACACGACCTTTTTACCCACATAATCCTTGAGCACGTCGTCCTTGTTCTTTTCCGGCGGTATTTTTATCTCATACTGCGCAAACCTGAAAACATAGTCCGAAGAAGTCTTTACTACTTCGCCGTCTATGAAGTTCATCTGCGGCGAGCCCATGAAGCCCGCGACAAACTGGTTTATCGGGAAATCGTAAAGGTTCTGCGGCGTGTCCACCTGCTGGATAAAGCCGTCCTTCATAACAACTATGCGGTCGCCCATGGTCATGGCTTCGGTCTGGTCATGCGTTACGTAGATGAACGTCGTGCCGAGGCGCTGGTGCAGCTTGGAGATTTCCGTCCTCATCTGCGCGCGCAGCTTGGCGTCCAGGTTTGAAAGCGGTTCATCGAGCAAAAAGACTTTAGGGTTGCGTACTATGGCGCGCCCGAGCGCCACGCGCTGCCTCTGTCCGCCCGAAAGAGCCTTCGGCTTCCTGTCGAGCAAGTGCGAGATGTCGAGGGTTTTCGCGGCTTCTTCCACGCGGCGCTTGATTTCATCTTTAGGTATTTTATGCAGTTTAAGGCCGAACGCCATATTGTCGTACACCGTCATGTGCGGGTACAGCGCGTAGTTTTGGAAAACCATCGCTATGTCGCGGTCTTTAGGGACTATGTCGTTTGAAAGCGTATCGCCTATGTAAAGCTCGCCCTTCGTTATCTCCTCAAGCCCCGCAATCATGCGCAGGGTAGTTGATTTGCCGCAGCCCGACGGGCCTACTAAAATTATAAATTCTTTGTCTTTGATTTCAAGGTTAAAGTCCGTAACCGCGGTAACGCCGCCGTTATAAACTTTATACACGTTTTTTAATGTAACACTTGCCATAATAAACCTCCTAAACTCACATACGGGTCTAAAAACTACTGTACGATTATCATAGCAGAATCAAGCCGGCATTAACAGGCTCTTTTTAGCCAAATTTTAGGTAAGAGGTTTATGTAATTCTTATAAAACACAAAAATGCATAACGGTTTTAGTGTATAATGCTAACCTGCCGCAAGGCTGCCCCTGGGGCCGCTTTAAAGCAAAAAAGCCAGCCGCAGAGCCATTTTTTACGTGCCCGCGTTTCCTTTTACGGCGTAACTCGCACGCAGGCGGGGCCGCATTTCAGGCGTTATGTCTCCCTCAGCCGGCCTGTTTTTGCATTATGCCGGCTTTGGCGAGCGCCGTGCATACAGCCCTGCAAAGCGGCGCGCACACGGCTATTTTCGCTATGTCAAGCGGTATAAACGGCAGCACGGTATACACTAAAGACTTTGCCCACGTAACCTTAGCTACAGCGCAGTACCAAAGCGAGCCGCCCGCGTAGCAGGCCGCCAGGGCAAGAAGCATGCCCGCTGCAAGCGACACCACCGTCACGCGTTTAAAGCGGCGTAAAGTCGTCGCCACTAAAAAAGCCATTAAAGGGTACGTCAGTATGTAACCGCCGGTCGGCCCCGCTATGACCCCTGCGCCGCCGCTCATGCCTCCGAAGACGGGCAGCCCCGCCGCGCCGAGCAGTATATATATGATCTGCGAGTAAACGGCCTGCTTTTCTTCCAGCACAGCCCCCGCCATGTAAACGGCAAAAACACACATCGAAAGCGGCACGGGCGTAAACGGCAGCGGTATCATCACTTGTGCGAGCACCGCCGTAAGCGCAGCCATAAATGCCGTCGCGGCCAGTTCTTTTGTTTTCATTTTCAAACCTTCCCTGTGTCAAATTTTGTTTGCGTAAAATAATAATTTTACGTTGTTTTAAATAAAATTGTTATATTTTTACATTTAATTCCTTTAAAGGCCTTTCCCGCAGATATTACTTTATGTAATATCTATACGGTTTTCAACGCTTTCGACAGGTTTTCAACATAGGCATGTTGACAAACGGCGTCCCACCGGCATCCGCCGCATATACTTCTGCGCGCGCCTTCGCATCTTAAGATTTTTTCTTCGGCGAGACTGCACAACGTTTCCCACGTAACCGTATCTCCAAAGCCCAGCCCTAAGGCGGCAAGGCATTTTTCGTCGTACTCCGCCGCCTTTCCGTCTTTCGCGCAGGCGGCTTTCACACCGTCAGGGCACGCGGCGCAGAAATCATCTCCGCCCTCGGTAACGGCCACCCTGAGGCCGCCGTCCTTTTCCAACGCATGTTTAATATCCGACATGTTTTCAACAAAGGCGTCCGAGTAACCTTTGCCCACAAAAAAATGCAGGCAGACGCTGTGATGCGGGCGCATTTTTAAAGGCTCCATCAACCTTCCCCCTTACATACTGTAAAAGTTAAACCGGATTACTTAATAAATGGTAGCAGTTAAAAAGAGGATTGTCAACATAAATATTTTTAAGGTTTACAATAGTCTCCGTAAAAAGCCCGCTTTTGAGGCGGGCTTTTACATTTTCACTTAATCGTCACCTTTGTGCCTTCGGGTATATTATCGTAAATCCACTTTGAATTTTCCATCGAAGTTCTTATGCAGCCGTGCGAAGCAGGCTCGCCGAGCTTTGCCGCCTCGTCAGGCTCCAGCGTCCCGTTTTTGTCGAACGGCACGCTGTGGAACAGGTACGTTTTATAAAACCGCACCCAGTAGTAGGCGCCCTCGCCGACTTTATCATTAAAAAATGATTCCCCCCGCTGGCTTACTGTAAACGTGCCGGTTGGCGTTTCGCTGCCTTCTTTACCGGAGGAACACTTGAAAGTCTCCACTGCGCGGTCCTGTGCGTCTAAGACGCTGACGGTCTGCTCTGAAAGGGAGACTTCTATATGCAGCGGCTTGGACGACTCCTCGAGCGAAACTTGTTTTGTCTCAGGTTCGCCGGCCGCCTCCGCGGACTTTTTCGCCGCCTGTGAGGAGGATGGCGCCGCACTGCTTTGCGACTTCTGCGAAACGGCGAGGTAGCGCCTGCTGCACCACCCGACTTTGCCGTCGGACGTCTTAACCTTGGTCCACTCGTCGTTTGAGTCGTCTATGACGGTAACCGCCGAGCCTTTCGGCATAGTGCAGATTATATCGGAAATTATGCCCGTCGCGCTGCGCAGGTGAAGGGCCGCTTTTGTAGTCGCCGTCCCACCGTTAATGCAGAGCTGCGTTTCGGGCCTTATTTTAGCGGCTATGCTCCTGTATATGCCAGGCTTGTAAAAAGCAATCAGCACCAAAGCGGCAGCAACGGTTAAGGTTATAACCAAAGCTATATGTTTCTTTTTCAATTAAATATCACACCCATAAAATTTTTCCGTCTACGTCGCATTGCTTCCGTAAATTATGATACCACACATGCCGTTGGATTATCAACCGTGCGCCGTATTTTTTTCGCCGCCGGCAGCGCCGGTTTACAAATGCCGCGTCAGAATTTCCCCCTTATTTCGACAGCCTTGCCGAGTACTACCACCGGCAGACGCGCTATCTCGTCGTCTGTGTATGAAACAGGGTTATACATGGGGTTGTAAGGTATCAGGGTTATGCCGCCGCCGAACTTCACCACTTTTTTTACGGTTGCGTTCCCGCCGTTTATCTGCATGACCGCCACGTCGCCGTTCTCAGCCCGCGACTGCCTGCGCACTATGACGAGGTCGCCCGGAAAAATGCGCGGCGCCATGCTGTCGCCGAACATCTGCAGCCCGAAATATTCGCTCCCGTCGTCTTTGAATTTATTTATTTCCATATCGTAAAGTATATATTTGGATGCCTGTTTTTTGTTTCCGTTAAGGCATTTATAAACGGGTATTCTCTGCAGCGGAGCTTTCCGCAGGCGGGACTTCTCCTCCGCGCCGAGCAGATAATCTGTACTTACCCCAAAAAATTCTGAAAGCTTCAGCAGGGTTTTTTTGTCCGGCTCGTACTTTTCGTTTTCATACCCTGACAAAGAAGACTGGCTCACATGTATTATTTGCGCAAGTTCCTGCTGTTTTAGTTCATTTTTCACTCTTAAAAACCGAATTCTGTTCAAGGATACCAGCCCTTTCAATACTCAATTTTACAATTTGTATAAATAAAGTAAATATTTTATCAATTAAACCGATATATTATTGTTGACTTATTAATTAAGCAGATATATACTATATTATGGTTATAGATATATAATTTTAATTTTTTTGTCGGAAAACGTATTGCGCAAAGCTTTATTGAATTTATGATTTTAAAAATTTTGAATAAAGGACTGTTTTAAAATGAAGAAAAAGAAGAAACTTTCCGCGTCCCTGCCGTTTATCTACTCCGTCTATTTTCTCATCAACGCGGGGGTTTCCGTACTCGGCCTCTATGCCCTTTCGCATCTCAGGAAAATTGACACCGGATTTTCAGGCCGTGCGAACGCTTTGTCCGCACTTATAGTCATACTGTTTTTAGCTGAAATCGCCATATTTGTTTTTTTCAATTCAAAACTCAAGTCATACGTATTGAAACCGATATTTAGCCTTTCGCGCACCGCCGAAAGGTTTTCCGCGGGCGAGATTGACCTGCATACCGATATCGAGTCAGTTGATACGATAAAGCAGATACGCGTTTTAGGCGAAAGCCTTGACTTTGCTTTTACAAACCTGCGCACCACCGTCGGCGAGATTTCGGATATTTTAGGAAGGATGTCGCGCGGCGACTTTACCATCGAAAAAATCCACGACTACAGGGGCGACTTTAAACCTATATCAGACTCGCTCAACACCATCCTCGGCAACATGAACATGGCTTTCGGAGCCATACGGCAGTCAGGCGAGCAGGTAGACAAAGGGGCTGGGCAGGTTTCGGCCTCGGCGCAGCAGCTGGCGCAGGGCGCCACCGAGCAGGCAAGCTCCGCGGAGGAGCTTTCGGCCTCCATTACCGATATTACAAATAAAGTGCAGGAAAACGTCGGGCATATACGCAAAGTAACAAAATATATAGACGAGTCTACCGAAAACATAAACGAAAGCAACGCGCAGATGAAAAACATGCTGACGGCAATGGACGAAATAAGCTCGGCTTCAAACGAAATAAAGAAAATTATAAAGGTAATAGACGACATCGCTTTCCAAACAAACATACTTGCGCTTAACGCCGCTGTGGAAGCGGCACGCGCCGGCGAAGCCGGCAAGGGCTTCGCCGTAGTTGCCGACGAAGTGCGCAGCTTAGCAGGCAAATCCGCAAACGCGGCTAAGAACACCACCGACCTCATAAACCGCGCGATAGATAAAGTGCGCGACGGCACCGTTTTGGCGGATCAAACCGCCAAAGCACTCGATATGGCTTCGGGCAGGGCCTTCAAGATAAACGATACCGTCAAAAAGATTGCCGCGGCTTCAGACGCGCAGTCAACGTCGCTTGAAGAAATAAACCAGGCCGTTGAGCAGATATCCTCCGTCATACAGACCAACTCGGCAACGGCGGAAGAAAGCGCGGCGGCAAGCGAGGAGCTTTCAGGGGAAGCTGAACAGCTTGAGGGCCAGCTCTCAAAGTTCAGGATAAGGAACGTTGTATAAAAAGCAATACGGTGTTTTAAGCAGCCTGCCGGCGTTACGAACTCCGGCAGGCGCATTTTTTGCCGTTAAGGCGTAAGCGCCGCGCCCGCTGCGCCTTTTCCGCGCCGCAGGACTGCATAATCTTAAAAACCGGCTTTTTTCAGCTGTAAATGAATATTCGGGCTGAATTATGTATTTAATATAATAATACCGGTACCGATGAAAAATTTTACCGCCGCGGCGCAAAATATGTTTGCTTATTTTGCCGTAAAGTTTTAAAATAATACTGTTTCAGTTAAATTACCGCTGGAGGAACAGATATTGTCTGACTTAAAAAAAGAAATAGAGAAGCGCAGGACTTTCGCCATAATATCGCACCCTGACGCCGGCAAAACCACCTTGACGGAAAAACTGCTGCTCTACGGCGGGGCCATAGCCCAGGCAGGCTCCGTAAAAGGTAAAAAGTCGCAGAAACACGCCGTCTCCGACTGGATGGACATAGAAAAGCAGAGAGGCATCTCCGTAACCTCGTCCGTCATGCAGTTTAACTACGGCGGCTACTGCATTAATATCCTCGACACGCCCGGCCACCAGGACTTCTCTGAGGACACCTACCGAACGCTTATGGCGGCGGACTCCGCCGTCATGGTGCTCGACGCGGCAAAAGGCGTTGAAAAGCAGACGCGCAAGCTCTTTAAAGTCTGCACTTTAAGGCATATACCAATTATAACATTCATAAATAAAATGGACCGCGATGCGCGCGACCCGTTCGACCTTATGGAAGAAATAGAAAATATACTCGGCATACACACCTGCCCCATAAACTGGCCGATAGGCTCAGGCAAGGGCTTTAAAGGCGTTTATGACCGCGAAACCAAAAAAGTGCTCCTTTTCCACGCGAACAGCGACGCCGTTTTCGGCGCGAAAAAAATAAGCGCCACCGAAACGGACTTCAGCGGCGGCATAAACGCCCTTATAGGCGATGATGCCGCCGACAGCCTTAAAAACAGCATAGAGCTGCTTGACGGCGCCGGCGACGGCTTTGACATGGACGCCGTGCGCGGCGGCAGGCTTTCGCCTGTCTTTTTCGGTTCGGCGCTTACGAACTTCGGCGTGGAGCCTTTCCTCAAAGAGTTCCTGCGCATGACTACGCCTCCGCTTCCGCGGCAGTCTGACAAAGGCGCCGTAGACCCTGCATGCGGCGACTTTTCCGCTTTTGTCTTTAAAATACAGGCAAACATGAACAAAGCCCACCGCGACAGGATTGCTTTCATACGCATATGCTCGGGTAAATTTGAAAAAGGCATGGAGGTGCTGCACGTGCAGAGCGGGCGCATGATAAAGCTTTCACAGCCGCAGCACCTTATGGCACAGGGCAGGGAAGTCATCGACGAGGCTTTCGCCGGCGACGTCATAGGCCTTTTTGACCCGGGGATTTTCTCCATAGGCGACACTCTGTGCGGCGCGGATAAGCCTTTTAGGTTCGGGGGCATACCGACTTTCGCGCCTGAGCACTTCGCGCTTGTGCAGCAGGTAGACACTATGAAGCGCAAGCAGTTTATCAAGGGCATGACGCAGATAGCCGAGGAGGGCGCCATACAGATTTTTCACGAACCGGACTCCGGCATGGAAGAAGTCATCGTCGGCGTAGTCGGCGTTTTGCAGTTTGACGTTTTAAAGTACAGGCTCCAAAGTGAATATAACGTTGAGATACGGATGAAACCGCTGCCGTTTGAGCTTTTACGCTGGATAGAAAACGACGGTATGGACTTAAAGTCGCTTGACATAACTTCAGACACAAAGCTCGTAAACGACGTAAAAGGCGGCAGCCTGCTCCTTTTTTGCAGCGAATGGAGTATAAACTGGGCGCTTGAGCACAACAAAGGGTTAAAGCTCGCCGAGTTTGGCGGAGCAAAAATGTAAAAACGCGCGTTTTGGAAAAAAAGATTGATTTTTTTTCAAAAGCACTGTATGATTAATATATTATTTATTGTCAAATTTTAATACTTTAAAATACATGTTTTGACTGCGGGTGTAATAAATTGATAAACAGTATAGACTCCTATGCTCCCTGCCAAACCGCGCAGGCGGCACTTTCTGAAAGCACAGCAAAAGCGAAAAGCACGGCAAGCTTTTCGGATACGCTTAAAACCGCCGTCTCAAAAACCGAAAACCTCGACGATATCTTTGAAAATGCGTCTGAAAAATACGGAGTTGACATAAATCTGCTCAAAGCAGTCGCCAAAGCTGAGTCCGGTTTTAAAAGCGACGCGGTGTCAAGCTGCGGCGCGCAGGGGATTATGCAGCTCATGCCGTCTACCGCCGCTTCGCTCGGCGTTTCGGATTCTTTCGACCCCGAGCAGAACATCGACGGCGGGGCAAAGTACCTCAGCGGCCTTCTTAACAAATACGGCGACACCAAGCTCGCGCTCGCCGCGTACAACGCGGGCAGCGGCAGCGTCGACAAATACGGCGGAGTGCCGCCGTTCACGGAAACGCAGAACTACGTAAAGCGCGTCATGTCTTACGCAGGCCAGGACATAACCGCCGGAACGGCGTCCGTTTCAGGCGGCACAGATACGCTGCAAAGCTCCTACGGCTCCGGTTTATCATCTTTGGGCTCGCTCTTTACGTCCGGTACGGACTTTACCGAGGATGAGTACAGGCAGTTTTTAAGTATTTTTGCCCAGCAGCTTAAGCAGAACGCGCTGAGCGGGCTTATAAGCAGCACGTACTCCGGCAGTAACGGCATTTTCTCCGGTTATTCCATTTAACTACGTTCAAAACTAAGTTTAATTTATTTATAATACTTTAATGCAATA
>ENA-UOOE01003308-UOOE01003308.1-fermentation-metagenome-genome-assembly--contig:-NODE-3308-length-10339-cov-8.558926_pt1 | contig 10339 bp, 7 predicted proteins | sample MGYA00245776_ERZ724021 | MGnify/ENA primary metagenome ERZ724021 (study PRJEB28704, sample SAMN03018321) | fermentation metagenome | biome: anthropogenic terrestrial biome; feature: soil; material...
AGGCTGGTCGGCCAAACGGGAACTGTCGAAAATCAATTACCATATCCATACCGATACTGTAAAGCACAATCTGATCCCGGCAGAGCTTACCCCGCAACAAATATCAATCGTGTATGCCAGTGAAGTTGAAATATTAATATCTGTTTCATAATCGTTACAAATATAATATCCAATTATTTATGCACCTCCTTTATTTCAAACTATGAAAAACACCGCGGCGGTTAGCCTGAGCGGCTGGAGGCGCGAAGCCTCCAATGAGCGGCATCTTGCATTGTTATTTTCTATTGTTCTTGCAAACATAGGAACTAATGAAATGCACTATCAAATTACCTATAAATTTGCCTTGTCCAATTCTGCTTTAAATTATTGACTTATTTCAAGAGTGGTCAAAGCCTGATCATTTTTCACTTCTTCTACTTCTTTTAATGTGTCAAATATTGGTCAACGTTTAGTTTCAAGAAATTCCAAATATAAATCCATGGATCGACTGTACATATGATTACCCGTCTTATTTTTAATATAGAATTCATTATTGCTGAAATACTCGTTTTTCAATTGTAAAAGTTCGTTGGCATTTTTTATTTCATATAAGTCTATATTTTTATTCATAGATTTTCTGAAATGATTTGAAATAGTTGTTATAGTATTAGAATATTTTTCAGGTCGTGTAACCTTCTTCTTGTTTTCTTTTAACCAATTGTTGAACTTTGTCTTCATATCTATATTTGGGCTCCGCAAAAGCAGTTAATGGAGGTTAATTCTTATTGATTTCCCGGACTCCAACTTCAATTTGACAGGCAATTTTATAAGCCATTAATGGAGGAACGGCATTCCCGATTTGCTTAAATGCAGCCGTGCGACTAAATATTTCGGTTACTCCTTCAAAATAGTAGCTATCGGGGAATGATTGTATCCGAGCAGCCTCACGAACCGATATGGATCTATTCTGGTCAAGGCTGTTGTAAATGTAATGATGGCCATCCTTAGCTATATGGGCAATAAGCGTATGGGGGATTGATCCTACCACCTTGAACCGATCCAAAAAATCTGTAACATTTTTTTGAGTGCGCATCGTATCGGGAATCTCATTGTTTTTCAATAATAAACCTTGTTGATATTTTTGAACTGCCAACTTGTATATACTCAAATCATTCACATTGTGTGGCCGTGTAATGTGTTGGGTTAGAATATCATCATCTCTCCTTATCTCAGATCTGGTTAAATATTCAGATGTGTTTTCTACATATTCGGATATGACAGTTCCACCACCTGCCTGCAATGATGGGAGATCGTAAAAAATATCTTCCGATGTATGCTCAGTTTCATTCTGATTGAATGAAGGGTATTCAAATTGTATATCCTTGCTCCAACCTATAAAAATTAGTCTTTTCCTATCCTGTACAACCCCAAAGCTTCTGGCATTCAATTGTTTCTCTTCAACATGATATCCTATTTTATCAAAATACTCTTTGATATTTTGATAATGAATACCGGTGTCGGAACTCTTGAGACCGGGCACATTTTCAAATACAAATACTTTGGGTTTGTATCTTTTTAAAAATTTACCATATTCCACGTATAATTTTTTACGATGATCGTCTTTAACATGTTTTAATGCCGCCCGACCTATGTTGGAATACGCTTGACACGGTGGGCCTCCGATAATCAAATCCACTTCTTGTCCATCCAGTAATTCGTCGATTTGAGCGAAAATTGCAGAGTTGTTTTCTTCAGAAATCGCCTGGTTGATTATTGAATTAAAAACAGATTCTGGAATATGGGAGTATAAATCACGCCGAGATATTTCTCGACTTAAATAGGAATGGTAAATATCCAAACGGCCTTGTTTTGCTAAATGATGATACGCCATCCGAGTACGTAAAGTATAGCATGCGGCAGAATCCATTTCGACATGTGCAACAGGGGTGAATCCCGCTCGAATGAAACCTTCGGACAAGCCTCCCGCACCTGCAAACAAATCGATAAAATTCATATGCCTTCCCGTTGTTTATTCCACAAAAATAGGAAATAATTCCTACTTATTCAAGTATGATGCCGGCATCTTCTGCCGTATTAAATATTTTAACTAACCGTTTGTTCTGGGCAGTAGATGGCAAATTACCCCGACGTATAATATCCGCCATAGACTTAATAAATTGCTTATCCGAGTAATTTATGACCCTTTCCTTTTCTACTTTGTTATATACGGCCATCCAGTAATCATATCCGAGATTGAAAATATTAACAGACAAATCCACTTCATCATTAAATTTACGTTCACGTCCGGCACGTTTCTTTTCTTCTTTGACTTCTTTCAGATGGGTAAGATCATCAATGAATGCGGGAGACAATTGATAGGCGTACTCGCTATCATCGCGAAATTTCTCCCATGTTTTTTGGTGCCTTGCATATTCGCGGGCGATTACACCGCCAGAATCGTTTAGAAAACAATGGGTTAAATATACAACCTTTTCCATTTCATAAACAAAAGACGGATATAAACGCTGATTCTTCCATATTAATTCATAGTCGATTGACTTATCTGAAGGTATACAACTCAAAATCTTAGCAATGGAATATGGAACTATTTGGGCTCTGTTCCCTCCGGTTGGATACCACGGTTGTTTCGCCACCATCATTTCAATGTCTTTGAAAATTATCACAGCGCAAATAGATTGTTTGAAGAAGTAATCATTAATTTGCTCCGGACGGTTGTTGCATATATCGTCAATATACGGAGCCATTAGCTTCATATTATTTGTCGCATTATCACACGCTACATAAGGATAACCTCGGACTATATTAAGACATTTGGCCAGCTGTTCTTTTTTTACGACCTGTCTTTTAGGGTATTTCATGACATACTTATCCCTTTGAGATCTGGTCAATTTCATCTGTTCCTGATCCCATTTACCCCTTGATCGCTCATAGAACCATGTCGTAGGGAATGGATTGCCGTTAACCGGAGGTGCAGCGTTTTTAGCCGACATAGCCAATTTTTCCATATCTACATGAAATTTATGATTGGAGAAGAAGTCGGCGGGAGTAACTTTTGTCTGACTGTTTGCGCATTCCGAGATTTTCCGGATCATTTCCTGATAAGTTTTATCGACATCATCGACCGTGGAATCCTCGCTATAATTCAATACAGTCAGTTTCATTGGTACGAAAATGTTTGCCAAAGACTCATTGTCTTTTTTAACAACTGCACTTGCCATCGATGCAGTTGTTTGTCCTCCATTAATGATTTGCAGGTCTTTGAATGCGGTGATATGTGTACCATCGTCAGATAAAGAGATCGACTGTGCGATAGTGGCAATACCATTATTGTATGTGAAAAACTTTTCCGGTTCTGTAATAATGGTTCTCCGTATGCCCTTATTGACATTGTTTTTAAGACTTAAAAAGGCCCGAACATTACCCTGAAGCAATCTACTACCGTATTTCAAATAAATATCTGCCAAAAACTTACCGGGCACAATTGCAAGGTAGGCATCGTATTCGACACAATCAGTCATATTGGCTTTCAAACACTGTACGCCGCTGATACCGAAATCCGCCACATTAATCTCAATGGCTTCGCTATTCTCCGAGTAAAAAAGCTCGTAAAAGCGTTCCAAATGCCAAATATCGATTTCTACCGGCCTTCCGAACAGATCATCTTTTTTTATAAATTTTACTCTTGAACTTAATTGGGCATTGGTGATAATGAAAAACTTAAACTTTAAAACGGATGATTCTAAATTGCTATGCCCAATAAGTTTTTTAATTTTCCGGGCTATGTCGATTGTCCTATCAGAATCATCACAATATTTGGATATTTCGCCTTGATATGCTTCTTCAATAAAGTATCTCATACGCAAATAAAGCTGATCGATATGAGAATCTGTCAATGTTACGGTATCTTCCGTGTTGTTGAATTCACTTATCAATAAACAGAGCGATCCGTCAGCTTCATCGAAAGTGAAAGCATTAAATTGCATAATACGCCCCCTTAGTCCCTTACTACCGTAATAATGAATATCGGGATCAGGGAAAGAGTCATATTCTTCAAGTGTGGAAACCCCGTATTGTATAAATTCGTCATTCGGGTCGGTGCTATTTAATGCTGCGTCCGAACGTATGCGTTCTACAAATTCTTTTCTAAATTCATCAAGTTCCATATTCGTTTATTCATGTATTTCAAATGGAGTCAACAATGCAATATCCAATTCATAATTGATTTTAATGATGGCGGGAATTACATTTTCCCTAGTCAATTTAGGAAAATCATTTTCAACCGCATAGCGTTTCATCGAAACAACATCGTATATATATTCGTCATAAGAGCTATCAAAGGTGAAGCCTGATTTTTTAAGGCGGGATAAAAACAAATCTTTATCCACTCTCGAATCCAAAGAGTTCAATACTTTTTTTGTAAGACTGTTAATTGACAGTCCATTATATACCTGACTCATTTTTTCTAATTTATATACCACCAGTTCCCCAACTACTTTACTTTGTAGTTGTTCAAGAGATGATATACCGACACTATGTTTACTGTCAATGATGGTTTTAACTTCATACCAACAGTCATTGTATGAGAAATCTTTATGAGTCATCTCACGTCCGCTCCAGCCTTCCAATGCTACGGTTTTACCGTACAAATCGAAAAGATAATCGTTAAGGAAGGAAATTTCACCGATCATACCCATCACTTCCGATTCATCTAACCGAGCTTTATGGATTGAGAACATTTTACGCCACAAATAAAACCGATCGATAATGACTTTGAATCCCTCTCCCCCAGTTGTAATTCCAACGGTGTTTGAAATTATATCGTCGCAAAAAACAATGAATAGATCTAAAAAAGAAGGTTCAAGCAACGAAAACATTAAAGTATTGAAACCCTCATTCGTAAATTGAGAAACTTCGATGTTCGATACTTGTTTAATCTTTGTGTACGGTTTAAATGAATCACGTAGTTTGAACGCATAACGACCATTGTCATCAATCCCTGCATACAAATTCAAGGGATGCGAGGAGTCAATCCTTGAAAACAAGCCCAAACTGGGCGTACTTATAAATTTATCTCTAACCGTATATGCCATTATTCCTCAATACTTTCATCTTCTTGATTCGCCTGTCTTTCGTACACCCTGTTTACTCGGTATAAATGCTTATCGGCTTTAATCCCAGTGCTACTTGCAGGGAACCCTATGGCAAATCCGACATTGAGTTCTCCACCCATTCCATCAATGAATTCGTTTTCTTTTTGAGCTGCATTTTCATCGGATTTAAGTTTTATAAAATAAATCATAAGCAAAGGATTCCTATCTGGCACATATTTAAACCAAGTCTCTCTAGGTAATGTTTGAATTCCATTCCAACCATCCATTACAGCTTGTTCTTTCGCAGAATCAATTTGAGAGGCAATTAGTCCTTGTTTGGCATCTGACGGACTTGTTAACCTTCCCCTGCGTTTATTTATGTTTATCCTCTCATTTGTAATATCAAATCCTCGCGAGACTGGTTTTATTTTATCAATATGCCGGCTTACTTCATATCCGTCCTGTTCTCCCTCTATTAATACCACATCGTATCGCGGCAGATCCGTATTACTATCTTCAATGAACTTTGCTATTTGTTCAGTGTCAAAATGGATATTTGATTTATGGATTGTCAATAGATCCATAAACAATTTGATATTCCAGGATGGAACATCACGGGATAAGTATAACATTCTATTATCCATGTTTTGTTTTTTAAATCCATGTCCAGCAATAATCAACTTGTTTATAAAATCCTTAGTAACCTTCGTGTTGTTTTTGCATCGGATTGGATCGGAACTCAAATACGGGGTGTCAAACACACGCCCCCAATAAGACAATTGTTCGATATGGTTGGATGTATATCTCATCTTATTGCGGGCCGTGATTCCCAAATCATCACTATCATCCCTTACCCTTAGACCGAAATCATTCGGAGTCAATTCCGCCTCTCTCATTTTCCCAATCTCACCTTTTAACTCTTCAGTGGCCTCGGAAATATCCCGATACCATTCCGCTGATTGCCTGCTTATCCATATCCGGAACAAGTCGTCATAGTTTCTCCTATATCCAAACCAACGTCCCATTTGCATTAAAACATCATAGGTGGCGGTATTCCGGTAGAAATAGCTGATAACAAGCCCTTTCAGTGTCAATCCACGGGACAAGGCTAAGCCACCTATTGCAATAACCCGCAAAGACTTATTCTTTGTATAGTCCAACTTCTCTGATGTTTTGCTACTGTTAACAACCAATACTTGCACATCTTCCACCCCTTGCAACAAATTACTTTTCTTTGAAACTTGTTCCCAATCGATATCTACGATATTTTTAAAATAATGCGTCCAACATCTATGGAACGATTTGTATAGTTGTAGGTTTATGTTTTCTCTATCGTTGTCACTAAAATCGATCCGAATAGTGTTGAATATACGATGGTAAAAATCGGAGACGTATTCTTGAACATACTTTTGTACCTTGACGAACCGAGACATGTTTATCATCATCGTCATAGGCTCACTGCCATCTCCCCTCAATATCCTGATCACATTGGTTAAGAAGTAGCAGTAAATGGCATCATTCAGGCTATCGGGAAGAATACCATGCCATTCTTTGCTATGTTTATAGAAAAAACCTTCGTCATTCGTATATACCGACCGGTCAATAGGTTCTTCCGGTTCGTCCACATCGTGTATATACACCAGTGAATCAGCATACTTCCCATTATCTGTATATATGGATGAAGCTCCGATATAGTTTGTAGGGGGGGTTAATGCGTATATAAAATTCCTCGGGAACAAATCGTCTCCCAACATCTCTTCTTTTGAATCAGGATTAATAAACACATTGGCGAAAGGAGTGGCAGTAACTCCCACATAAGAGTTCTGCCGGAATATCTTTAGGAGTTTTCTGATAATTTCATTGGTTCTGGTGGGATCATCCTCTTCCTTATTTGTGTTAACGGATGCGTTATCCGACTCATCATCAATCATAAGCATCGGAAAATTGATTTTCCCAGATGAAGAATCGGCATTGCTCTCGTAAAGCCAATTATATAGTTTGTTCAAGACCTTAACATTCTTTTTTACAATAAACAAGACCAATTTGTTGGTTTCCAAGGATATTGTTAAACGTTTGTCTATGTTCCCGACAAAGTCGTATTCAATAGAAGTCATGGCAGTGGCAACCAATCTTTTATCATAACGTCCGACTCCCACCCATTGTCTTTTTGCACCATTGGGCGTTTTTTCGTTTTTCAACCCAGTAATGGTTTGCCCTATAATGCCTTGCTCTATCCTTTCCTGCGTTTGAGACCTCAATGTCTCCGTAACTCCGGTTAATAGTATGACTATTTTATATCCTGCATCCGCAGCTTTGCAAATCAATCCCGTATAGGTAGATGTCTTTCCAGATTGGACATCACCTATAATCAATCCTCTGCGCGAAAACTCTTCTTTTGCAGATGGATTCCCAATATAATTCATAAGAGCCGGCAGTATATTGTAGTCCAAGACGTTTACCACATTTACATTCAAACCTTCATCACGAATCAAATAATCTTTGTAACGTTTCCAGAAAAAATCGTCTATATAGGATCCAGACTCTCTCAATTTCGTGTACCAGTCGCTCGGATGTTCGTAATCATCAATAATACTGCTTCCCTCTACCTGGGCAATGTAAAAGCGACTCTCAAACTCTCTTTTAAGATTGGAAAGATTTTCATCATCCAAAGGTATTGGAGAATATTTTCTGATAACAGTTTCCACTGCATCTTCCGGTGTGGCATATACGTCAATTCCGTCGATAAAGGCGGTATCGCATATGACTCGAAGTATGGCTTCAATTTTCTGGGAAGTTAATGACATATCTCTACCAAATTTCTATAAACTATTTCCTTTATTTCCAAATATTTACAGAACGGCTCTGCATTGAATAATTCATCAATAACTGACCGAGCATCTTCAGTTGGAGAAAGCAATAATATATTCCGGAGAACGATCAAAGCCTTATTCTCAATGTCTTTGAGCCGCTCATCATCTTCTTCCTCATCAAGAGAATTTTGGGATGTGTCAATATAAATTTGCTGATAAGGCACACTTCTTTCAATTTCTTCCAAAACCATCTCAATCCACCCCATTGTTTCATCATTCACCTTACCCTCTAAGAGTTGGAAAATTTTACTATCCCGATTTATTTTGTAGTAGTATTTGGATTCTCTACCTTCAATCCGTGTCCAAATGTAATCATGCCCATCATCAACTTTCGCAATTCTCCCGCGATGAGTTTGTACTTTTGTGGCCATATCCATGGTACTTTTTATCGCATTCTTCAAAGAATTCATAATGGATTTCGGAATGGCAGCATTCTGTTTTTTAATATCTATATTCCAGATATCATCAAGGGTATTTGGAATATCGACCCTGATCCGGGCATTCTTAGTTAGCTCTTGACGGGGCAATCCAAACCAAGTTCCCCATATTATCAAACGGAAATTTCTATAAATATAGAACCCTTGCTTTGTTCGCAAGTTTTCTATTCCGCCCAACAAGCGGATGTCGTCTTTGCTCAAATCCTTTTGGAAAGGCAAAATGAACGGAATAGCACTAATATACCTTTCTTTACCCTGCGAATCAGTTATGGCCAACTGAATCTCTTGACGTCGATTGGTTTTACTATTCTTTTCAAGGAAAGGATCCAGCCCCTTTACTTGAAAATTATTGATGCTAATATCTATTTTATAACCCAAATCACCGTTTAGGAATCTATGGAAAATTAACGACAGATATTCAATGAGAGACACCTTGTATCCGTCCAGAGTAGTATAAACATCTCCTGATGATTTTTCAATCGTATCGAAATTTTGCCAAACGACAAGAGTCCCCGTCTCCATCTCCAATAGTCTCTCAAACCCGGGTAAATCTGATATTTCTTCATTCTCCAACTCAATTACAAACCACTCGCCTTCACGTACGATATGATCAAAGTCCCACCGGTATGAACATATCTCTCCAGCACGCTTACTCACGACAGATAACATCTTGCATTGTGATAAAGATGCAGATTTCAGTCCCAAACCGAACCGACCTAAATCCCATTTGTGCCGGTCAGACATACATGCACTACTACCATATCGCATAGCGTTAAACAAAGACGATTTATCTAACCCACAGCCATCGTCCAAAATATAAACAAATTGATGTATTGGCTCTTTTGGGAAACCCAAATAGATATTTTGAGCACCGGCACTTATACTGTTATCGATTATGTCGGCTATGGCAGACTCGAATGTATATCCCATGGAACGCATCGCACCCATTAAAAAATCAGCTTTGGGTATATTACTTACGGATTTCGCCATATAAATCGTTTATCATGGTTGAATTCTTGCAAAGATAATTAAAATTTTATAGAATGTCAATCATTGATTATTTTAGTTCATATTCAGCTTGTTTTCAAGACTTAATTCTATTGTTAGCCTGGCAAAACACCCAGTTAAGCGTAAATAGTTTTTTTCGATCCTTGCCGGCAAACGTACTTTTTATAAAGCCTGTATGCGAAGAAGAATTCGTGGTTATACTGAAACACAAATAAAATAGAGAATTAAGCATCAAAGATTTTTGTACGAACGAATCCTATACAGTTTCCAGCATCCACCACTACTGGAAAATCAAGTTCGGACTCGTCCTACCCTACATCAATAATACACCGGAAACACCTGTAGCCTTTCGAACTATTGATGCAGCTAAACACGCCTGTCTATCAATCTTTCGAGATTGATTTTGATTATGACGAAGGAACATTATATCAACGCATCTACTTTATGCATTCTATCATCCGCAATTCCATCTTCACCGAATCAGTCGAAAAATCATCAGTAACCCCAAAACAAATTGGGAGGAGGAATCCGAATCAACCTACATCTGAAAAATCGGAAGAATTAACAATTAATTATCTATTCGTCAGATCATCTTGGCACAAATCGCGTAGATTTGCCGTCAAGCCATTAAATGAGGAACTACTGGATCGGTTCGATCCCGATGAGGTTAGACAGCTTCCGGAAAATCGGGAATATCAATACTGTCGAGAGATGCTTCTGACGATTTTGAAAAAATAAAAATCGATTTAAGGGGATTGAGCCGGTTTGAAACGCGGGCCTCTCAATGATTTTCGGTCTTCGAAACGGACGGGGTCTGGCCATATTCAACAATATCTTCTGCCACCAATACGACCTTGTTTTCCCGTTCTTCATAGATTTTCAGGGATATCTTTCCGGATTTGCCCCGCAGGATTCCTGCTTCAACAGCATCAAT
>ENA-UOOE01003310-UOOE01003310.1-fermentation-metagenome-genome-assembly--contig:-NODE-3310-length-10336-cov-312.459197_pt1 | contig 10336 bp, 10 predicted proteins | sample MGYA00245776_ERZ724021 | MGnify/ENA primary metagenome ERZ724021 (study PRJEB28704, sample SAMN03018321) | fermentation metagenome | biome: anthropogenic terrestrial biome; feature: soil...
CAGAAGAAGTTCTAAAGAAGGAAAAAACCATCCATGAGATTAAAGGGGATTCATTCCTCATCTACAGAACGGATCGTGCGGATCTCAGTAAAAATATAGTGAGGGGCTTCAAAGCCTACGATCTCTTCCTTGAGAAGCACCCGGAATTCCATGGAAAGGTTAAGTTTCTTACCACTGGAAAACCCACACGACAGCAGATCAAAGAATATTGGGATTATAGAATGGAAATTCATAAGATAGTGGGCCATATCAACGCAAAATATTCAAAGGAAGGTTGGAAGCCAATTGAAGAGATATTCAAGGCAGATTATATCCTTGTAACTGCAGCCTTCAAACATTACGATTGTTTGATGGTGAATCCAATCTGCGATGGTATGAACATAGTTTCAAAGGAGGGTTCGGTTGTCAATGAAAACAACGGAGTTTTAATACTCTCAGAACATGCTGGTTCCTATGAAGAGCTTAAGGAACATTCACTCAACGTGAATCCCTTCGATGTAACCCAGACTGCTGAAGCCCTGTATCAGGCAGTTACAATGGACGAAAAGGAACGTGAAAAACGTATAAATGGTTTAAAGGGAATTATACGTGAGAGGAACATATACCACTGGATCACAGAACAGTTCAATGATATTGAGGAGTTCTTCATATATACTAAGAGGAGATAGTTTGGGGATCAAGACTTAAATTTAGTTTATTAATCCACAAGCCATTTGAAGAACCTTTGAACATCATCCACACTTCGGAGGAAGTAAGAAGCTTCTTTCTTAATTCTGGAGGGTATTTCACCTGAAAGGATTATTATTGATTCACCGTCCAGTTTACCATGGGTTTTGAGTTCATTCATCTTCCGGAATGCATCTGAATCTGTTACATCATCCCCCAAATACATCACCCTTTTTACATCATGATCCTTGACGATCCTCTCAAGAATCTTACCTTTATCGTAACCTGTGGGCGGTCTTATCTCAATTACTTTTCTGCCCTCTTTTATTTGAAGCCCTTTCAGTTCTTCCATATCTTTAATGGTGTCCAACAAGATTTTTCGGGTATTGGGATCTTTGCAGAGTCTGTAATGTATTGAAAAACAGAGCCCTTTATCCTCAAGAAGAACACCTTCAGCATTGCAGGATTCTTCCTCTTTTATTTTGCAAGCCGCTTCGTTTATACGCTGGATGTACCTTTTGGTGTCCTCCTCGACCTGGATTTGCCCATTTTTCATGTACTCCATTCCATGGTTGCCAACGTACAAAAGTCTTTCTATTCCAATCATCCGTTTAACATCTTCAACAGGCCTGCCACTTACAACAGCAACCATCTGGAACTTTTTTGATAATCCAGTGAGAATTTCCTTCATAGAATATGATACAAAAGCTTTCTGTGGTGTTGGAGCTATTTCACTTATAGTTCCATCCACATCAGTTATTATGACTGTTTTTTTATCATTTTTAAATCTTTCAAAGATTTTTAGATTGTTCAGGAGATTTTTGGGCAAGTTATACCCCCCACCTTCCTTGTCCTTGAAATTTCATTTTATAAATTCAATTTTATTATGACTCATTAACATCCTGTGATTATCATGACAGGGATGAAAATGAAGTTATTGGTTTTGTTTACTTTTTTCAAGAATTTTATGGGCTGCAAGTAGAACTATTATGATCACAGGGATTATAATATCGAAGTAAATTGGAGCTCCCACGTTTCCTGGCGCATAATTATTATGCTGGATCATGTCCATCACATGACCGTATGCTGCTCCCCAGTAAAATACTGTGAAAGCAGTAACTGTTGCGGTCCAGAAGTTGTCCCGAAACTTCAAACACATTATTCCTATAACTCCCAGGGCAAGGTTTGCACATGCCACTTCAAACTGGAATGGGCTTCCAGCAGGCCATCCAATGTAAGCTGCAACCTCTGCTGAGGCAAATGCATGACCCATAAATGCCCATATAGAACTTAAACCAACTAATATAACTAAGAAATACATTAAAAAGATTTCCACAACTCTGTCTTTGGTTCGTGGTTTTTTACTTATAAAAAGATGCAAAATCGAGATTAAAACTGCTAAAACTGGGAATAAATACATTGTTTCCATTTTTTTCACACTCCAGATCATCTTAAAAAAGATAATTTTTTTCAAATCTCTGCTAATAACGGTCTGTTCATGAATAGATGCTTAAAACATACATCATGAGTAATATTATGTTGAGTGTGTAAATAAAGTTCGAAAAAAATTTGATCTTTAAAATTATTTAATATTCCATTGAAAATTAGAGAGTTCACAATACCAAAAGAAGATTACATTATATCTTTAAAAATGCTTGGAATATAATTATGCTTAAAATAGGGTTATTCTATACTTAAACTGTAGAATAGTAAGCCTTGAATAATTTAGAGATGTGAATAAAAGCGCCGGGGCCGGGATTTGAACCCGGGTGATCCAAGGGATCAGTGGCTTAGCAGGCCACCGCCGTACCAGGCTGGGCCACCCCGACATTACCAATATTTAAGAGAATATTATTAAATGAATGTTCCTTAAAAAACTTCTTTGAATTGGAATCATTTTAATGTTAGGTTTAACTCCCTTTTAAAGTTTGCCCTAAATCTTCCATGAAATTAAGTTTACCCTAACTCCATGAATTGATGAAAGGAAGATGATTCCATGAAAAACATTCACATCGTTTTTTGAAGTGGGCGTGTTCAAGAGTGGACAGGCCTCCTGAAAATTGGTGATCCAGAAACCCGACTCCACCCCGTTGCTCCACAAGCATCAGCTGTCCACAGTAGAACTGCTTCTTTCCAGACCTGATCCGTTCCTGTGGTTAAGGTAGTTAACCCCGGCCCTACAGCCGAAGCCCTTCCACCACTGATCCTGCGGGACGAGGTTTCGACATCGAAATCCTGGGCCAACTCCCAGTTAACCTGCCGCCTCTTGAACTTCAACCGCGCCGTATAGGGGATATGCGCTTACAGAGGACCCCTAACCCTCCAGTCTAGCCCATTTAAACTTGGTGCTTTTTAGTATTTGAACCTTGCGATCACTTCAGTATCTTGTGGTTAAAACACGGAGGGGATTAATGGAAAGAATAGTGCTCATTTTAGGATTAAGGAATTGCAAAGAGTATTTCTATATCCATATGCCATAATTATTGTATATGGAACTCCTGCTGATCATCGGTATCGTGACTGCTGTTTACATGGCTTTCAACATTGCAGCAAACGATATTGGTAACTCAATGGGCACTGTTGTTGGAAGTGGCGCCCTTAAAATGAGGAATGCACTTATATTAGGAGCTTTATTTGAATTTATCGGGGCTCTGTTCCTTGGGAGTAATGTGATAAAAACTGTGGGCAGTGGAATTGTACCTCCAGAGTTCATGACCACCCTTGGCGCCTTTGTTATAACCCTTGCGGCAGGAATCTGGATAACCATAACCCTTATAAAAAAAATACCAATATCTGGATCCGATGCCATTGTAAGCTCTGTTTTGGGTTATGGAATCGCATACGCAGGACTGCACAACCTGAATCTGGTTACTGCAGGTTACATAGCACTCAGCTGGCTCACATCACCACTCATCGGCCTTGTAACTGGTTTTTTAGTTTACTTCACAATGAAGAAGCTGCTTTTGAAACCTGGAAAACGTAACATTTCATACAAAGACCGACTTGAGAAGGTTTTTTCTTACTTGCAGGTAGGAAGTTCTTCACTGGCAGCTTTAAGTGTTGGTGCAATAGATATTGCAGCTGCAACAGGTGCACTGTACGTTACTGTGGGCAGCAGCATGGGGTTTTCAATAAAATTTTTAGGTGCTATGGGCCTTGTATTTGGAATTTTAATTGCAGGAAATCGTATAACTGATACTATAGGTCGTAGGATCACTGAACTCGTTCCAACAAGGGGTTTTTCAGCTCAGATCTCAGCTGGAACAATAACACTGCTTTTTGCATCCTATGGAATGCCAATATCACCTACACAAACCCTTGTGGGCTCTGTTATAGGTGTTGGACTTGCCAGGGGCACTTCAACTGTGAAATTAGACGTTATAAAACATATAGCAAGCACATGGATATTCACCATTCCCGCATGTATCCTGATCTCTGCATCCCTCTACTTTTTAATGTCTTATTTAATTGGAGTTATTGGATAAAGCTCAAAGAAATAGGAATCGAACTCAAATTGAAATCAATCAAAATAACTAATTATTTTTTTGGATTTAAACCACACTTTAAATTTAAATAATATAAAATCATCTTAAAAACTTTTTTTAAGAAATTTAAGTCATATTATCAGTTTTAAAACTCTTTTAACATAAATTTTAACGTAAAAATTATATGTAACTCCCACGATAATTAATAACAGTTACAGTGAAATAATATGTTAATAAAAAAAATTTAATGAAAAATTGCAGTGATTGAAGTCTGTATAGAGTTGGAGGAATATAAAATGAAAGCCGATGCAATAAAAATCACAGATGGTGTGTACTGGATTGGAGTTAGGGACTGGGATCTTAGAAATTATCATGGATACACAGTTAAGGGAACAACCTACAATGCATACATGGTTTTTGGAGAAGAAAAGGTTGCAGTTATAGACAACACCTATCCTGGAAGCTCAGCACAGATGTGGGGACGGATTAAAGACGCATTCAAACAGGAGAACAGGGATTTCAAGGTGGACGTTATAATCCAGAACCACGTTGAGAAGGATCACAGTGGTGCCCTTTCAGAGTTGTGCAAAAAATTCCCTGATGCATTTGTATACTGCACTGCAGTGGCTGTTAACGGATTGAAACGGCATTATCCCTCACTCAAGGATATTGATTTCCAAACTGTCAAAACCGGTGACACACTGGATCTTGGTGGTAGAACTCTTGCATTTGTCGAAGCCAAGATGCTTCACTGGCCTGACAGCATGTTCACCATGCTCATGGAGGAAGGAATCCTCTTCTCAAATGATGCCTTCAGCCAGCACCTCTGCTTCATGGAGAGGTTCAGTGATGAAATACCTGAAGACGTTCTAATGGGTGCTGCGTGCAAGTTTTATGCTAACCTATTAACCCCACTTTCAGGATTGATACTACGAAAATTCGATGAAGTAAGTAAATTGGAATTACTTGATAAAATAAAGTTAATTGCACCAGCCCATGGCCAGATCTGGAGGGATCCTATGCAGATAATAGGTGCATACACTGACTGGGCAACTGGAAAATGTGATGATAAGGCAACCATTGTCTACGATACGATGCACGGCTCAACCCAGATGATGGCCCATGCAATTGCAGAAGGTCTCATGAGTGAAGGTGTGAAGGTTTCAATGTACTTCCTCCATGAGGATGAGAGAAGTGAGATAGTCAGGGACATACTCCAGAGCAAGGCTGTGCTATTTGGAATTCCAACCATGTTCAACGAACCCTACCCAAGCATTGGAGACCTCATATTCTACCTCAGAGGTTTGAACTTCAAAATGACTGGCCTTAAAAGGAAGGCTGTAACCTTCGGTTCAATGGGATGGAGCGGTAGAGCTGTGAAGAAACTTGCAGATGAACTTGAAAAATGTGGATTTGAAGTTTCCACAGACTACGAAGTGAACTACCTCCCTGAAGAAGATGAACTGGACAAGTGCTACGAAATTGGAAAGCAACTGGCCAGAGAAATTAAAGACAAGGGTTGAATAAGGATATAAAGTGAAAAATGTTAAATTTATGGAAAATGGGGGTTTGCATAGATGAAAACATTGGAATTTGAAAGTCAACTGGATCCACACAAGAAATTGATGACCGTACTTTTCTGGATAAACAGAAAATCTGCAAGGACAGAGGGTTGTGCACCATTTCTTATAAAGAAGATCACAACAGAAGAAAATGTATACACACCTGAAGGCCGAAAACTCCTGAAGTTAAGTGAGGATATAATGGAGGACCTTGTGAGAAGTGTTGATGAGGGTAGGATCATAGAACTTGAGATCAGTATGGGTAAAGAGTTCATAAAAGCCAAACTTGAAGGAAACAGCTTTTCGGTGTCCACAGAAGAGAGTAAAGAGATCGAGGATGAGATCATTGAAAAACTCGAAATGGAACTTGGAAAGAAGTATCCCAGTGTTTGCCAATCCTTCATACCAAGGGTAACTCCAAAGAACCCCCAATGAAACTTCAAATGTGAACAAAGATATTTTTTTCAAAATTTTTTTTATTTAATATTCGTTCCTTCACTTTTTTATCCTTTTTTAAAGGGTTTTATGATTAAAAAAAAGTTTTTAATTATTCAAAATAAAAACAGATAATGAATAACCAAATTACAATTATGAATCAGGTTAAAACTCATTTAAAAAAAAAAAATACACTGCAAAATGAATGCCTTAAAAAAACGATATAAATTATTTTATTATTAAAATCTATTTATTATTTAAATTTAAGAAATTTTTTTAAGAAACTTTTGAGTTAAGAAAATTAAAGTTATACTAAAATTTCTAAAAATTATTACTAAAAATGTATTTAAAGATGGAGTAAAAACTCCTTTAAAAGTTTTAAACTTTTATGGCTCTTATTATATCTCCATCTGAGATTATACCTTTTATCTGTTTATCTTCCATAACTATGAGCTGGTTTATAATATCTCCCTCAGCACCATGCTCATTCATGGCCTTGACAGTATCTAAAAGGCTATTTTCTGGATCCACACATATAACATCCTTCACCATGACTTTCTCAACCGTTGTTCCCAGTTCGTACTTGTCGAGTATTAGGTTGTGGCCAAGGTCAGTTGCTGTTACTATTCCAACGAGTTTATCCTCGTCAACAACAGGTAAAGAGCTTACCTTGTGTTTCATGAGTTTTTCAAAGGCAAAAACAACGTCCTCAGTTGGTGGAACTGTTATAACACCCTCAGTCATTACATCCTTAACTTTTATCTTTTCCAACATCTTCTTCACTTCCATAGGTCTTTGTAATATCTTCTATTATGGAGTCTATCGTTGTTGTAACATCAATGTTTTCAATGACAGGAATATGATTTTTATTTGCCTGACTTTCGAAGTATTTATGTGTTCTTCTTATGGCCCCAAAATAGTTCATATAACGTTTAAGTGGTCTTCTCGCCCACATCTGTCTGCATCGAGAGTAAAATCTGCCTTTATGAACCTCTTCATCGTGCAGTGTTAAAACGAACATTGCAACATTATTCCTGTTTACAAGATCATCCCTTATAAAGCCAGGGACTATGTGAACTCCTTCTATAACAATGCTTATACCCTCCGTCAGGGCCCTTTCAATAACAGCTTCCACACCTATACTTACAGTATCAACGTGGTCCCTGAATCCTATGAGAACCTCATCGAGTTCAGGTGGTGGCGGTATTCTAAGGGAACGGTAAGCTGTGTAGCTTGACTCGTAAATGGTTGGAAGAAGTTCCTTGGAAACGATTTTACGCATTACTTCCCTTATCATATCCGTACTTATCATGTTCCTTATTCCAAGGCGATTTGCAACTTCAAATGCAATTGAAGATGTTCCAACACCCGAGGCTCCTCCGATAAGTATTATGAGAGGTTCTTTACATTTTCTAATCCTTTTCCACATTCCATATTTTTCAGCTATCTGTTCATCTTCTTCCTTTAACTTTTCACGTACGATCACAATGAGATCATTTAAATCTATGACACTGACGCCTTCATCCCTAAGGTGAGCCTCTATCTTGGATGCGAAGGTGTAGGCCTTGTTTGGATCCATCTCTGCCCGGGTTAGTGACCTGGCAAGAACTCCCTTTGAAAAGGGTTCCCTATATTTTTTACCGGTTACTTCTCCTTCAACCATAATCATTTTCAATTTCTCACCTCAAATAGAATACAAAGGCTTTATACAATAACTTGAAACAAAATAGGTTATGTTAACATTATTTAAATTATTTTCTATTGGAACTTCAGGGATCTGCAGGATAAAAAAAAAGATACAGATAAAGCTCGATCACATCAGATATCTACGATTTCATGCCTCACATGGGTAACGTCCTCAGAATCGTTTATATCTATCAAACATGCATTTCCCTCAGATAACTGGCCGGGATTAATGATACATGTTTCACCAATTTTGTCTTCGCCCTTTGCCTCATGTATATGGCCGCATATGTTCAGGGTTGGCTGCAGTTCCTCTATTATCCTTCTAACGGCTTCACTTCCAACATGATCCCCCGAAGGCAGGAGATCAGCCCTTGTGTCCTTGGGTGGGGCATGGGTTACAAAAAGGGTTATCTTCTGGTCTTTTATACCCTCCAGGGTTTTTTTAGCCTCTTCGTAGATCTGGATTTCCTCAAATTCAAGGGGTGTTTCAAAGGGTGTTGGATTGGAACCTCCAAAACCACATATACCCACGTCCTTGATGACAACGTTTCTTCCATGTATGTTCACGGCATTTGAGTTATCTATTTCATTGTAGATACAGGTCTGGTCACAGTTACCAGGTATTGCAAGAACTGGAATGTTGAATGAACTTATCTCATTCAGTATTTCCTCTCCAAGTTCAGATGGTCCGAAGTTGGTTATGTCACCTGCAATTATTATCAGGTCCACATGGTTGGATTTCAGGTAATTTAAGATCTTGTGGTATTTACCGTGTATGTCGCTTACTGCAAGTATCTTCATTGTAAGTCCTCTAAAGTTGTTTTTTTAAAAAATAGTCAAATTTAAGTTTCATTTTTATTTTAAATTAATTTATTATTTTATTTTCATTAAAAGGGTTAGTTATTGATTTATAAATTTATTATACATTTATTTCTAATTGAATGATTTTACAGTATTTACAAATATTTAAAATAATTTCAACAAGATTATTTTAAAATATTTATTTTAAAATATTGAGCTCTGATCAAATCTACAGTTCATAAAAAAAAGGGGTTTTAGGGATCACTCACTGAAGAGTGGTGCCATCTCCTTGAGGCTGTGTTGTATGTTCTCTTTATCCCCGTAGATCACCACGATTTCATCGGTTTCAAATTCTATTATGACTTTGTGGTACTCTGCAATTTCCTGAACTCTGTCCTCGGATTGTGGTTTTTTAAAGGTGATTCTGACCATTGAAAATCCAGACGGAGCTCCCACAACAAATTTAGAGGGTTTATCATGTGATTCATATACCGTTTCTCCACGGGAGGCCCTTTTAAGTTTTTCCACCCACTGGTCAACATAATCCTTACCTTGAGCCTCTGCAAGTCCCATCAAAGTTTCCTGGAGAGAGGTTAAAAAGTTGTTTATTCTTCCAACCTCTTTTATACGCTCTGGATCTGTGGGGTTGACCTTGTAGAAGTTTATGGTTGTCTTTGCCATCCTTATATCTTCTGTTATGGCGGGAGATATTTCAACGTTCTTCTTTCTGAGGTCTGTCAGTAATTCAACCAGCACCATCCATGTCTGTTCTGCAGGTAAATTGCTCATAAGTGTCCTTCCAGTATTTTCTTGGTGTGGTAATTTATCTCAGCATCTGCTTCCTTTAACTCTTCTTCTATCTGTTTCACATTTTCATATGAATCCAGGAAGAGCACGTGGTTGCTTTCAGTACCGCTTATGTTGAGTATTGCTATTTCATCAGTATCTTTAACTTCTCTTTTTTCTATTGATGCTTTGTACTGTACAAATGGCCCGTATTTTTCAGGCAGTTCATTGAATTTGAATATTCCCGCAAGACTTGCAACGAACATGAGAAAACACCTCTCTTAGATGGTTTTAAGATTTTAATTATTTGAGTTATGCATTATTTATTGTATTTTTCAATTAAAACTTTTTTTATTAGTTTTATCAATTGATTCTTTCATCAAATGATTGGTAATCATATAAAATCAACAACATTCCAACTGGTATTTATTTTTAAACCTTAAATTTTTTGGGTTAAATTAATGTTGACCTGGATGTAGGGATTAAATTTGTAAATCATCAGTTAAAGGGAGATACCTTAAAATAAAAAGCATTGACATGTTTGTATATTAAAATAATGATCATAATATGTTCATATATTAAAATAGCGAATATTATTAATTAAATTACAAATCAAACTTCAGATATTCAAATAGATCATTAAAATTCAAATTAATCATGGGACAGACAAAAATGTTAAACTAATTAAAAATGAGCTCTAAAAAGTTAATACATTTAAAATTAAGGCCATTAATGATTCAGTTTTAATAGAAGGGTATTGATTGGATTTAAAAAAAAGAATTTGGTGGGAGATTTATTCTCCACCGGTTATAACGTCCAGTTTTGCGATAGCTGGGTCTGTGCTTATCTGGTGAGCGTCGACTGTCAGCTCTTCTGGTTTTAATCCCATTGCAAGTCCGTAGAGCTGTGCAAGGT
>ENA-UOOE01003311-UOOE01003311.1-fermentation-metagenome-genome-assembly--contig:-NODE-3311-length-10334-cov-3.495963_pt1 | contig 10334 bp, 10 predicted proteins | sample MGYA00245776_ERZ724021 | MGnify/ENA primary metagenome ERZ724021 (study PRJEB28704, sample SAMN03018321) | fermentation metagenome | biome: anthropogenic terrestrial biome; feature: soil; material...
CCTAAGCTAAATTCCATATTAAAGTCAGAAGACAAGCTGAATGTCGATGAGCTTGTGGAATCTGTACTTTTAACTCTGGAAATATTATAATAATCCATTTGCGTAAATCATTCACAATATAGTTTTTCTTACATATATTAACTCATATAAAAGAGAGGTGAAATATATGTCAGATGAAGTAAAAGCAACAGGCTATGATTGCTGTGACAATGTTGGAGGAGAAAACAACTGGCTGCAGTGGATAATAATAATTTTTATTATTTTCTGGTTCCTGGGTGGAGACAATAATTGGCTCGGCGGCAGAGGCGGTTGCAGATAAATTGTACTTATTTAAAGGTCAAATACAGTCGTATTTGACCTTTTTCAATTATACCCGGCATTTTTCTTGATTTTTACTCAGTTGGGCTGTATACTACTTTAATAACATAACCCCAAAGGGCGTTACTAAGTAATGCTAATACTGATAAATTTAAAAGGCGGTCAAATGATGAAAAAAGTCAATATATATTCGGATGGAGCTTGCAGTGGGAATCCCGGACCGGGAGGATACGGAGTAATATTGGAGTATAATGGCAGGGAATTAGAAATAAGCGGCGGTGAAAAACACACTACAAACAACAGAATGGAACTCATGGGTGTAATAGCAGGACTTGAAGCTTTAAAAGAGCCCTGCGAAGTTATAGTCACAACTGATTCTAAATATATTACAGATGCTTTCAATAAGGGATGGCTGGTTTCATGGCAAAAAAAAGGCTGGAAAAAGTCTGATGGAAAAGCTGTATTAAATAAGGAACTGTGGCAGAGACTATTAGATTCGACCGGTAGACATCGGGTTAAATTTGTTCATGTTTTAGGACACAACGGACACGAATACAATGAACGCTGTGACAAGCTCGCTGTAAGTGAAAGAAACAAGTATGCTCAAGATTAAAGTTTATGTTTCGGAGTAATTTTAAGAAACATTCATTATCTCATGAATATTATAAAATAACAAATTATATTATGAGGTGATTATATAATGATAAATAGACAAAACCAGGTTCAGTGTCCCAATAGATATACGATGCCTTATGTAGTCCAGCCGGGAGATACATTGAATTCCATAGCTTCCAGATTTGGAACTAATCTGGTTGGACTGCTGGAATTAAATCCTACATTGAGACTAAGAACCTTAACAGAAGGTATGTCGCTGTGTGTCCCCAGAGTGCCTGAAACGCCTACCTGCATTAACGGAGCTTATTATATTATTAAGGAAGGAGAAAGCTTCTACAATATAGCACAAAGGTACAACATGCCACTTAATTTATTATTGGAAGCTAATCCTGATGCCAATCCATATGACTTAAAGGTTGGCCAGGAAATATGTGTACCTGATGTTCCGGCAGGCTGTCCCTTCGGAACAGTTGTAACAATAGCAGAAGGAACAAGACTAAGCGATATACTTATTGGTTACAATCTGAGCTTGAATGAGCTAAGAGAAGCAAATACCGATTTCAACTTTAACGTTATTGTTCCTGGAACTGAACTATGCATACCTCCTGAAGCTTATCAAAGCTGTGGACCGAACACAACTGAATATGTAATCAAGACCGGGGACAGCTTATCTACAATTGCTGTAGCCAATAACATTACTGCTTCACAATTGTTAATTGCAAATCCAAACCTGAGACCAGCCAATTTCCTAATTGTCGGAACAAGAGTATGCATACCCAGAGCTGCAGCTAATAATACAAACCCATAGATTATAAGGGACAGCTAACTTAAAATAGCATGTGTCCTGACGGAATAAATGCTGATATTTATGATTATATTTACATGAAATGGGCTGTTATACCACTCTGTACAACAGCCCTATGCATTTAGATATAGATGACTTTGCTGAATTTACATAATAATAAAACATCCTTATTTAGAGGCTTAAACATTTTTATAAAAATTTTCACTTCTTTAATTATAGCTCATAGACTATATGGAGGTGATTGCTATGAAATATGATGACAAGGTATCTTTAATCGGAATTTATCAAGGCAGATTAATGTTATTCATAATGGAGTTATTTTCTGAAGAATATATTTGTAAAAGGTGTGTTAATTTAGGGAAAAATGATAAGTTAGCCATCCATAGCATAATCAATTCAGGTAATTCGGTATACCTGGCAGATTCACACAACAACAAAATATACAGGTATAACTATATTTTAAATGAATTTTCTGATGTTACCGTTGGCAGAGATCCAAGACATATGGCTGTTGATAAAGAGAATATGTATGTGGCTAATTTTGAATCTGACAACATATCGGTTATTGAATTGTCTAATTTCACACTGACTGAATCCATACCGGCAGGAATTAAGCCTCATGATGTATTATTCGATATGAATAATGATAAGCTGTATACATGCTGCTATGAGGAAAATGAAATAATCGAATACTCAGGCAATAAGGAAATAATCAGGCGTTTCACTACTGAAGGCAAGCCAATGCATATGTTCATGCTTGACGATTGCTTAATTGTTATGACCTACTTCGTTAACGGAAATGTTCATACAAAGATTAATTTCATTGATATAGAATCAAATAAAATTAAAAAAACAGTTTTAATCGAAGGGCTTGCCTCGGATTTTGATATAGATTATAAAAGGCAATTACTGTTTCTGATAAATATAGATGATAAAAATATTTATATTATAGATGCCGTAAAAAAAGAAATACTTAAGACAATTTTTGTAGGAGGATATCCCGAAAGTCTTACCGTGGGAACGGATAATATATATGTAACCAATTCTAAAAAGAATCATATTACAGTTGTTGAAAGTGACAAGCTAACTGCTTCTAAAGTAATAAACCTGGAATTCACACCAAGCTGCATTAAAGTAATCAATTAAAATCAGTCGTAAGTGTTTTTAAGATACTTGAAAATATGGTTTCAGGACTGGAATCCCATTTTTTGCATATATGCTTTGCAAGTTCTTCATCAGGGACATTAATACTTAAGCTGAAAATGGTGGATTCATTTTCCATGACCTGAAGAGATACTATGTATTCGTCATCTTTCTTTTTGTAATAATGACCGAGCAATTCCCTGTGTTTTTTAATTTCTTTTTTTAAGTTGGAAAAGTTTTTTTCAACCTGATTAATAAAATATTTCGGCAGTTTTTCACTAAACATATCTAAAGCCACTATTCCGGCTTCCGATATGGAATAATATTTGTTACCATTTTTTAAATTCAGTACAACAAATTTAGAATCACACAAATCTCCAAGGGACTGCTGCAATGTAAAATAATCAAGAAAATCATTATCTAATATGAAATTTGTAATTTCGGCATTAGTCAAAGGCAGATTAATATAATTTAGAATATATAAAAGTTTTAACTTATCTTGTGCAATTTTATTACTACTACTCAACTCCACTTGACCTCCATATAAAAGCATATATATATTATATCAAATTTATAGTTAATGACAACAATATTATGTAAATTCTTTCATATGGACTTTTATTTGCAAATATTATAAAATAAGAGAAAGAAAAGTTTGAGGAGAAGTAGATGAAAAAGAAATACTTAATTATCGCTGTATTTATATTACTGCTATGTGTTGGATGTGCTAAGGAACAGGATAATAATCCTGCTGACATTCGGGAAGATGAACAGGAGGTAGTACAAAAACCCGATGAAGAACCGGCTGAAGTCCAACCGGAAGTCAATGACCCCATTTCAGAAATTGATTTATCTCTTAAGCCAAATGAATTAGGTGAAATTATGATAATTATGTACCACGGAATAGGTGAGGAAGAAAGTGACTGGCAGAGGACTCCGGAAAATCTGCGTAAAGATTTACAGTATATGTATGATAACAAATATCGGATGATAAGCTTAAACGATTATGCCAAGGGGGAAATTAAAACAGAAGCAGGCTTTACTCCAATAATACTCACCTTTGATGATGGAAGGCAGAATAATTTTAATTTAATCGAAGAAAACGGAGAAATGGTGTTAGATACTGACTGCGCCATAGGAATTTTGGAAGAATTTAAAAATAAATATCCTGATTTTAATGTAACTGCGAGCTTTTTTTTAGGAACTAATCTATTCGGTCGAAAAGAATATGCAGAAAAAAAGCTTAATTGGCTTATAGACAATGGATATGATTTGGGAAACCACACATACAGCCACAATGAAATGGCAGAATTAAACCCGGATGAAATACAAATCGAAATAGGCTCTGTAAATAATATAATAAAACAATATTTACCTGATTATGCGGTAGAAACACTATCTCTTCCTCTCGGCAGCAATCCAAAGGATGAATTTATTGAATCAATGCTTGAAGGAGAATACGACGGCAATAAATACAATACCATTGCGGTCTTAGACGTAGGCTGGAGGCCGGCTTATTCACCTTTTGACATATTGACAAATTTCAATAGTCTTTACCGTGTGACGGCAAGCGAAATCAATGTAGATAATTGCGGTATATATGATTATTTTAAACAATACGATGAAAACAAAAGAGAAAGATTCATAAGCGACGGTAATCCTGACGTGGTAACCATTCCAAAAAGACATAACGAATACCTGAACATGGATATTGTGGGAGACAGAATAGTAAATGTATATTGATATAATGTGCTGAAGAATGACGACGGTTGTTTTAAGCTAGTATATGAACAAGATAAAAACACAGCCAAGGAATTTACCAATGTAGCATATATTTATATTGAAGAAAAGGATGCTGAAAATATTTACGAGCACAGCTATGCTCCATACAATAATCCAAAATATACTGATTATGAATTGATAATTCACGGAGACGCTTTAGGCAAAGAAACAAGGTACACCGTCAAAGATATTGAAGCAATGACAGACCTTCATACAGTCAAGGAATACAGCCTTTCAAACAGTGAATATTTTTGGTATTACAATTCATACAAAGGTGTTCCTTTGTGGGACTTGCTTCTTGAGGCAGGCTTGGACCCAAATATAGATGAAAATATCAGCGTGCGTTTCATTGCTGCAGATAATTATAATTTTGCACCAATGACCATAAAGCAAATAAAGGATGATTCTTTGTACGGTTATTATGAGAAAAGTGCATTGGACAAAGGTGACGGAGCTTTCCCGGGAGAATATGTTAATCCTGTTTATACAGAGCTTCCGGTATTGGTTGCCTATGGATACAACGGATATCCTTATGTAGCCCGGCCTGCAGACCAAGGTTATAATCCGGGTCTTGGAAATGACGGAGGACCCCTTAGAATAATATTCGGCAAAACAGGTTATAACGATACAAACGGCTCAAACCAGGTGCAGTTTGCAAAAGAAATAATTATCGGTGAAGGGGAGTCAATTGCAACAGATACTCAAGGAACCGGTGAAGGTACAAGTACAGAACAAGAAATTGATGAATCCTGGGGACACAATCAAGGTGTATATAAAGGATACCTGGACATGCCGGTATTACGTGTAACAGGCTCTCAAATTAAAGAACCTATGACATTTACATTAAGGCAGATTGAAGCAATGACAGAGTATGCAAAGAGAGATACTTACACAGGTGACGGCATTCTTGAAATGCAGGGTATTGTTCTTTGGAATTTGATCAATGATGTTGTTGGACTTAAAGATGATGTAGATGCTCCAAACATAAGGGTATTTGCCGGTCAAAATTACAATCAAATATTAAGAAGCAATGAGCAGGTCGTAAATGGAGTTTTAAATTCACAGGGTCAGAATAAGAAAATAATTTTAGCATATGCAGCAGAAGGCTATCCCTTAGTGCCAAACGAATCAAGCTTAGGATATATAAATAACAATGCGTATGGTCCTTTGAGACTCATTATCGAAGAAAGCAAATCCATGTGGGTTAAATGGGTTGACTGCATAGTTTTAGGCACCGGAGATTATGAAGCACCTGAAATGAAGGATGTAAAAACCGATAAGGATATTCTTTTTGCTGATATTGATAACCACTGGGCAAAGGACAGTATTCTGGAAATGGCGGCAATGGGTTATGCAAAAGGCAGCAACGGTTTATTCAGACCAAATAATAATATCAGCAGAGCAGAATTTGTATCATTGTTAATCAGAGTATTAAATATTGCTGATGAAGATGCAGTATCAAACTTTGCTGATGTGAAACCTACAGACTGGTTTGTAAAGGATGTTTTAGCAGCAGCAGAAAAAGGATATGTAAAAGGCTATGAAGATGGAACATTCAAGCCAAATTCTCCCATTACAAGGCAGGAAATAGGAACTGTAATAGGCTCACTTTTGGAAGAAGAAATAACAAACGCTGATGAAGTATTGTCTGTTTTCAATGATGAGGTGTCTCAGTGGGCAAAGGTAAATGTTGCAAAGACAGTTAAAGCTGAGATTATCAAAGGATTGCCCGGCAATATTTTTGGCGGCACACAAAATACAACAAGAGCAGAAGCGACGGTAATGCTTTTAAGATATTTAAATAAATAATTAAGGGGGAGGTTTCCTCCCCTCTTAAGAGGTGTATTATATGAAAAAACTATTAATTATAGTATTTGCGGTAATATTTATATTGGCAGGGTGCTCTGCAGAAAAAACTGATGCTCCGGCAGCAAATGGAGATAGTAATGCTGCAATTGAAGAAAACAATAATGAAATAATCAAAGGGGAAACTGAAGCACCGGATGAACCGGAAGAAGCAGGCAAACCTGAAGAACCTATTGAAAGCGAAATTGAAGAAATTCCCGAAGAAACACCTGAAGCAGAACAACCGGAAGGAGATGCAAAGGTTGATTCTTCTAAAGAATTGCCGGTAACTGCTAAGACGACAGAAGAAGCCCCGCCGGTGGATGAGCAGCCGGTAATTGCAGAAAATGTTTTAAAAGTTAAAGGTCTTGTAGATAATGAGCTTTCTTTATCTTTAGATGAGTTAAAGGGAATGAGTGATATTATTTTTGAAGCTGACTTTTATTGGCTGAACAATTTCGGCACAACAGGCTATACGCATTTTAAGGGTGTTAAGCTGTGGGACTTATTGGAAAGCAAAGCCCTGATAAAGTCTGAAGCTTCAAAGATATCCATTACAGCTCAGGACGGATACATCATGGAATTTACAATTGAGCAGGTTAAAATGGAATATATGGATGAAACAAATCCTGACAATAAATATCCCATGATTATTGCATGGGAAGAGAACGGCGAAGAATATTCCACAAATGAAGGTGCTCCCTATAAACTTGCAGTAGGACAAAAAGAGCCCGGAGATATAAATAAACCCCAGTGGGTATCAAATATAGATGTAATTATCATTGAATAGGTGATAACATGAAAAACAGATACATACTTATTATCATAATTATTTTGGTTGTTGCAGGCACTTTGTTTTTTACGCTAAATGATTCTTCTGAGGAAAAGGAAGCAGTAAAGTTATTTTATCCAACTGCGAAAAAAATAACACTGATAAAAGGCTTTTCTGATGACTTATATGGTTCATTGTATTTTCCCGCAGTAAAAAGAGCATATGAAATTGATGGAAAAACATGTGCATATGTTGTAAGCTGTGTCGGATATAACGGTCCTATAGAAGTTTTGGCTGCTTTAGACCAATATGATGAGTTGTTAATTGGAATTAAAATTTTAAACCACGAGGAATCACCGGACTATGCGGAGCATATGGAATATGATTACTTTTTGGACAGGTTTACAAATTTACCTATTAATAAATATTTAAATTTGGTAGTTCTTGATAAGGAAAACCCCGAAGATATCATCCAGCTGACAGGCGCCACCATAAGCTCTCAGGCTGTGGTAAATGCCGTAAATGCAGCCATTGGACATTATCAGTATTGGAATTATAATATTCAAATGGCAAAAGTTCCTGATGTGGTGCCTCAGGAAATGTGGCAGAAGGATATTAACAGCTTTGCAATAAATTGGGATGGCGGCTCTGTTCGAATAGATACTGATGAAATTAAAAAATATGAACAGTTAGACATGGATGTTACTTTAATTAATACAACGGGAACAGAAACGGATATGCGTGTAAAAGGACCTTCTCTTCGTGATGTTTTGGAAAATGAAGGTATTGACTTAAGCCGGTATGCAGGTATAGGTGTGACCGGGAGGGACGGATACTACACCATGATAGACAAGGAAAAATTAGCTGTAAATGATATAATACTTACCTGGCAGATAAACGGAAAGGATATCAAAGACGAAGAAAAACCGGTAAGAATTTCTGTTCCTTTGGAGCTTGGTCCTTACTGGGTAAAAATGGTTTCAAATATTGATTTATATAAGGAAATATCCCCCAAGGATATTGATAAAGTGCACATGTTCAACCCTTTGACCGAAGATATTGAGCCCTATTATTATGAATACTACGGCTCTAAGGATAGCTCCATAGAAGTAGGGAAAATATTAAGAAAATTTGATGAAGTAGATGAAAAAGGATTCTTTACCATGTCTGCCACAGACGGTCTTGCAAAACATGAAACAATATCATTGGTAAGGCAAAGATATTTTATTAAGGTTGAAGGAGATAATGCTCCGATGAATATTGCTCCTAATTTTAAGCTTGGAATGAATGTAAAACATATGACTCATTTTTCAACCACAAAGGATGCCGTTATTTTCCCCGAGAAAATGATTGAAGTTGTAAGAACAAAATCAATTGGGGGAAGTGAAGGAATGCTTTTGGAAGATGTGCTTTTGGTTGCAGGCATGAGATGGGATGAAGATGACAAATTTACTGCAGTAAATAAAAATGATGAAAAGATTGAGCTTTCTATGGATGATATGCTTAAATGTTATTTGATTTATGAAGATGGACAAGTCAGTCTACATAAGGATAAGAAAATAATGACGGAACTATCAAGGATTGAAAAGAAATGAAGTTGAATATAAGAAGCGTAATACAAATCACTGCAACCATTATAGTGGTATTGTCATGTTTGAGCTACGGCATGTATATAAATGAAATAATTGGGTTTAGAATTCTCTCCATAGGAGATATGAATCCTTACGGCGGATGGAGTGCTCTTAAGTCTTTCTTTATGGATCTATCTTACAGATGGCGTGGAGCTTCAAGAAGCATTGCATTAACAACAGGAATAGCTGTCACCGCATTTTTGATGGGAAGAGCTTTTTGCGGTTATATTTGTCCTATTGGAGCAATGCAGGACTTTTTCAAATATACAGGAAGTAAAATCGGGCTGAAGGAAGTAAAATTTCCTCATAATCCTGAACTTCTTAAATATATTGTTTTAATTGCAATAATGATTTTAAGTATACTTGGCATGGGAAACATAGTTTCTCCGTTTTCTCCCTGGCTTGCATACTTAAATATATTCATAGGAGCAAAATTTCAAACCGGAACAATAGTTTTATTATTGATTATCTTTGTATCACTGATTGGAAGGAGAATATTCTGCAGATATTTTTGTCCTTTGGGAGCATTTCAAAGCTTGCTATATGCAGTGGGACCATTTAAAATTAATAAAGGGAGCTGTAACTGCTCTTATTGTTTAAAAGACTGTCCTGTAGAAGAGCAGCAAACCGAGGCGGAAGAAATATCACCCGAATGCATTAACTGTCTTAAATGTATAAATAAATGCATCAAAAATAATGATGGTTTTTCGCTGACTATTGGAAACAGAAAACTTAAGAATTCAACCTATATATTAATATGTATTTGTATAATTGCAGGTTTATATATATTTTTCCCATTATCAGGTTCAAATACTTCAGTGCAGGCAATAACTTCAATTGACAGCATAAAAGATGGAACCTATGAAGGCTTTGGGATGGGCTTTGGCGGTATAATGAATACGGAAGTTATTATAAACAATAAGAAAATAACAAATATAAAAGTTCTGAGTCACGGTGAAACTACAGGCTATTTCGAAGAAGCATTTAGAGAATTATCCTATGAAATCACTGAAACTCAAAATTTAAACGTGGATTCCATAAGCGGGGCTACTTCAACCTGCAGGGGTTTCTTAAACTCCGTAAAGGATGCAGTGAACAGCTCATTGGACAATTGAGCAGAGGGGAAAATATGTTAAAGAAAATTCTTATTTTTATAATTTTAATATTTATTTTAACAGGCTGCTCTGAAGAGCTGCCCTCATTAACCGTAAATATTGACGGTAAATATGAAACGGTTGATACGAAAATTATTTACACTCATGAAGAAGCAGTTAAATTTCCTGCTGTCGTTAGAAGCAGCGGTTCAAAGCCCGTTGAAACGGAATACAAAGGCATTGAACTTATAAAACTTTTTGAAACGTTGAATATAGATATTTCAAACTATAGCAAGATTACCTTTAATGAGATCGGAAGAGCGTCGTGT
>ENA-UOOE01003312-UOOE01003312.1-fermentation-metagenome-genome-assembly--contig:-NODE-3312-length-10327-cov-21.096281_pt1 | contig 10327 bp, 8 predicted proteins | sample MGYA00245776_ERZ724021 | MGnify/ENA primary metagenome ERZ724021 (study PRJEB28704, sample SAMN03018321) | fermentation metagenome | biome: anthropogenic terrestrial biome; feature: soil; material...
GCGATTTGAACGCGTGTTACCGCCGTGAAAGGGCGGTGTCTTAACCGCTTGACCAACGGGCCGCTTATGGTAGCGGCAATTGGATTCGAACCAACGACACTTCGGGTATGAACCGAATGCTCTAGCCAACTGAGCTATGCCGCCATATCCATAACAAAGCTTTATAATTATAGTATATTCCGACTGCTTTTGTCAAGGGAAAAACCAAACTTTTTAAATTTTTGCCATGGCTGCGGGCTTAACTGCCAAAAAACAAAGCGAAAGGGGGAACCTTCACGCGGCATCCTTTGCTCTGAAACCCGCCTGTATTTTTCTATATCCCATTGACAAAGGAACGGCATCAAAGTACAATACATAGAAAATACATGTATTTTCTATCGAACGAATACGTGATATGCTTGTTTTATAAATGGCTTCGGTTTATTGTTAATATTAAACTGGAAGTTACATTTTGGCATGCGTGCGAATGGCGGGCGGCAACTTTATAAAAAAGAAGCCCGGGGCGCGCATCGCCAAAACATCATAAGGGCATTTAATAACATATTATTTTATGAAAGGCATATATAAAACTATGTTAAATCAATTTTCAAGGACCGAGCTTATTTTAGGTAAAGAAGCTATGAATAAGCTCTCGGCATCGCGGGTAGCGGTATTCGGCATAGGCGGAGTAGGGGGGTATACGGTTGAAGCGCTTGTACGCAGCGGCGTGGGCGCGGTAGACCTGATTGACGACGACAGGATTTGCCTGACTAATATTAACCGCCAAATATACGCAACGCACAAAACCGTAGGCCGGTATAAGGTGGATGCCGCGAGGGAACGTATCGCCGACATTAACCCTTCTGCCGTCGTGCGCACGTATAAGACATTTTATACCGCGGAAACGGCCGGACAGTTTGATTTTCACGAATACGACTATATTGTCGATGCGATAGATACCGTAACGGGTAAGCTGCTGCTCGCGGTAAACGCTGATGCGGCGGGGACGCCGATCATTAGTTCAATGGGCGCCGGCAACAAAGTCGACCCGACGGCGTTTAAGGTTGCCGATATCTATGAAACGTCTGTTTGTCCGCTTGCCAAAGTTATGCGGCATGAACTGCGCACGCGCGGGATTAAAAAATTAAAGGTCGTCTACTCCGAAGAACCGCCCATAACGCCGGTAGACGATATGGCTATAAGCTGCCGCGCCCACTGCATCTGTCCGCCGGGAACGGTAAGAAAATGTACCCAGCGCAGACAGATACCGGGGAGCAACGCCTTTGTCCCTTCCGTTGCGGGGCTCATTATAGCCGGTGAAGTAATTAAAGACCTTACGCACACCGATGTGCCGTCAGGCGGGAGCGCGTGAGGATTGCCGAAAGGCATGCAATTATATTTTTGATATATAAAAATATCCTATCGCGGCATATTGTTTTTATGTATTGGACAGCAGCGTGCCGCCTGCGGTAAACTGTTATTTGTATATAGGAATATGTGCGTGAAAATAAGAGTTTAACGGGGGATGTTTAAAATGGCGCAAAGGAAGTACGGACCTGAATTCGGATTTATGACCCGGGCGGTGCATACAGGAAACGATGTTGACAGGGACACTGGCGCGATAAAGCGCCCCATTACGCTTGGAAACTGTTATGAACTGCCTTACGATCCGAGCAGCTTAAACTGGAGCAGTGCCGACAAAGCGCTCTACACCCGTAACGGCGGAGTCAACCAGAAATACCTCCAGGAAAAAATCGCGGCGCTTGAGGGGACGGAAGACAGTGTTGTTTTGGCTTCAGGCGTGGCTGCCCTTTCGGGGGTGTTCTTTACATTTTTAAAGTCCGGTGACCATGTAATCACCTCCAAGGTTACATATATAGCGGTTTACAGGCTGCTGACAGAACACTTGAAAGATAAATACGGTATTGAGGCGACACTCGTCGACACGTCGGACCCGGAGGCGGTACGCGCGGCAATCCGCGAAAACACGAAGCTCATTCATATTGAAACGCCGGGCAACCCTACGATTGGCATCAGCGACATAGCCGCCATTTCAGGGATTGCCCGCGAAAAGGGAATACTTCTTTCAGTGGACAACACTTTTGCTTCGCCTTACCTGCAGCGTCCGGCTGAACTGGGCGCAGACTTGACCGTGGAAAGCCTCACAAAGTATATAAACGGGCACGGCGATGCTTTGGGCGGTGCCGTTTCAGGCAAAAAAGAACTCATTGACCGTATCCGTGCGGAGGCCATGGTGAACCTCGGCGGTGCAATCAGCCCCTTTAACGCGTGGCTCATTATGCGCGGGGCCGTAACGCTTCCCCTGAGGATGCGCCAGCACAGCGAGAGCGCACTGAAAATTGCCCGCTTTTTAAAGAGCAATCCCGCCGTCCGCTTTGTCGCTTATCCCGGCTTGGAAAGCGACCGCGGATATGCAGACGCTGTAAAACAGATGCATAACGGTTTTTCGGGCATGATTTCTTTCGGGCTGAAAGGGGACGCGGATGCGCACAACCGTTTTGTCAGTTATTTACGGGTTATCACTTCGGCTGTCTCACTTGGGCATGACGAAAGCCTGATAGTTTTTATCGGCCCCGACGACGAGCGGCAGTACCTGTATCCGGAAGAATTTAACGGCGGCTTTTTCCGCTTCAGCGTCGGGCTGGAGGATGCGGACGATATCATTGGCGATATTCGACAGGCGCTTGAAAAATCCGGCATGGGGAAAGGCTTTACGCCTTCACATTCATAAAAGGCGCAGCCGGCGCGGCTTAATGACAGCAGATTAAGCATATGGAATTATTATTAGTAACCGGATAAACATAGGCGCGGCTTTTGGCAGCAGGAAAAAAATTAACGCAGCTGCCGGCTCTTAACCTTAATTAAGGAGGCAAAGTGAATATTGGGCCAGGGAATAATCGAAATACGGGGCCTTAGCAAAACGTTTCAAACGAAGCAGGCGGAAATCCAAGCTTTAGACGGCATTGACCTGTCGGTCCAAAAAGGCGATATCTTCGGCATCATAGGCATGAGCGGGGCCGGCAAAAGCACATTGGTGCGCTGCATGAATATGCTTGAGAGGCCTACTCAGGGCACTGTCTTTTTCGACGGAAAGGACCTCTGCACGCTAAGCGAGCCCGAGCTTAGAAGGGTTCGCCGTTCCATAGGCATGATCTTTCAGCAGTTTAATCTTTTGATGCAGCGTACAGCGCTCGAAAACGTCTGTTTCCCTTTGGAAATTGCGGGTATGCACAGGACGGAAGCAAAAGTAAAAGCGCAGGAGCTTCTTGACATGGTAGGGCTTTCTGACAGGGCGGCGTCATACCCCACGCAGCTTTCCGGAGGGCAGAAACAGCGCGTGGCGATTGCAAGGGCGATGGCAACCAATCCCAAGGTTTTGCTGTGCGATGAAGCGACAAGCGCGCTTGACCCCACAACAACCCAGTCAATTCTCAGCCTGCTTAAAAATATCAACAGCCGGCTCGGGATTACCATTGTTATTATTACCCATGAAATGAACGTAATTGAAAAGATATGCAACCGCGTGGCAATAATCGACAGCAGCAGGATTGCCGAATGCGGGCTGGTGGAGGATGTCTTCACTAACCCCAAAACAGCCGCGGCGCGTAAATTCGTTTACCCAAACGCGGAAAGCCGCTCTGTTAAGATCGGCAGGCACTGCCTGCGCATCGTCTTTAACGGAAATTCGTCCGATGAGCCTGTGCTCGCTAACATGATACTCGCCTGCAGGGCGCCAGTAAACATACTCCATGCCGACACAAAGGACCTTAACGGCAGGGCCTTTGGCCAAATGGTTGTACAGCTGCCCGAGGAACAGGAACTCGCGCGGAAAATGGTTAACTATATCCGCGCGCGGGGATTGACTGCGGAGGAGGTTGACAATTATGTGGGATGAATCGACCGTGCTCATGCTTCTGCAGGGTGTAGGCGAGTCGCTGTATATGACGCTCATGTCCACTTTGTTCGCGTATATTATCGGACTGCCGGCAGGCATTTTTTTGGTTACAAGTTCAAAAGACGGTATCCGCCCGCGGCCATGGCTTTTTAAGACGCTTGACGTTATTGTAAACCTGACAAGGTCCATACCGTTTCTGATCCTGCTGGTGGCGATTATCCCGTTTACGCGCCTTATTACAGGCACAACCATCGGCTCCACGGCAACGGTAGTGCCGCTTACGCTGTCAGCGGCGCCGTTTGTCGCCCGGCTTGTGGAGTCGTCGCTTAAGGAAGTCGACGCGGGCGTGGTTGAGGCGGCGCAGTCAATGGGAGCTTCCAACAGCCAGATTGTATGGAAGGTCCTTCTCCCTGAGTCAAGGCCATCGCTTTTCATAGGCGGCGCCATCGCCATTACGACGATTTTAGGATATTCGGCTATGGCCGGTTTTGTCGGCGGCGGCGGCCTTGGCACCATAGCCATAAACTACGGCTATTACCGTTACCAAAACGGAATCATGTTTGTCACTGTCGTACTTTTGGTGCTTATTGTTCAGGTGTTCCAAGGCGCTGGTATGAAAATTGCGAAAGTGCTTGACAGAAGGAAGCAGTGAAAAATATATAAGAAATAATATATTAAAATCCATTTTATAAATTAGTAAAACGGAGGGTAAGTAATTATGAATAAGAAAAAATATCTTTCAATACTGCTGGCGGCATCCCTTTTGCTGGGGGCTTTTACGGGATGCGCAGGCTCCGGAGGCACATCTTCGGCAGCCTCATCGGATTCGTCTTCGGCGGAATTGAAAAAAATTGTCGTAGGCGCTTCGCCCACGCCGCATACGGAGATATTAAAGGAAGCAGCAAAACTGCTCAAAGCCAAAGGATATGATTTGGAAATAAAGGAATTTTCCGATTATGTTCTGCCTAACACGGCTTTGGAAGATAAACAGCTTGACGCCAACTATTTTCAGCATCAGCCGTATCTGACCGACTTCAACAAAGAAAAGGGCACTGACCTTGTGTCGGCAGGCTCCATCCATTATGAACCGTTTGGGATTTACGCGGGCAAGACAAAGTCTTTGGACGACCTGAAGGACGGTGCCGCCGTGGCGGTACCTAACGACACGTCCAACGAAGCGCGGGCTTTGCTGCTGCTGCAGACGAAAGGCTTAATTAAGCTTAAGGACGGCGTAGGGGTGACGGCTACCCAAAAGGACATAACAGAAAACAAGAAGAACCTTAAATTCCGCGAGATAGAAGCTGCCCAGTTAGTGCGTTCGCTTCCAGACGTGGATATAGCCGTTATAAACGGCAACTATGCTTTGGAAGGCGGACTTAAGGTCGAAGACGCTCTTGCGGTTGAGGCCTCAGACTCGCTGTCGGCTAAAACTTACGCAAACATCATCGCCGTACGTAAGGGTGATGAAAACCGCGAAGATATCAAAGCGCTTGTCGAAGTGCTTAAGAGCGATGAAATTAAAACGTATATTAAAAATACTTTTAAGGGCGCGGTACTTGCGGCCGACTGACCGGCCTTAAGGACTCCGTGGGCGTATTATCTATATACCGTAAAGTGGGAAGCAGCACCGTCCCGAAGGGTGCTGCTTCCCACTTTAGCTTTACATATTTAAAAAATTTAAAAAAGTTTGCCGCTGCGGTAAAAAGATGCGCCTTTTAACCGTGCGGACCGTTGCCTATAAACAGAGGCTTGTCCTTTGCGTAAAGTATCTTCTGCTCCGAGTATATGCCTGAGTAACCGGAGAGCATGTAGCTTATGCCGGCCGCGAGCAGGTAGTAGACGGCGCCTTTTGCGCCGAAAACCTCCAGGCTTAAAACAAAAGCCGTGAGCGGGCAGTTTGTAACGCCGCAGAATACGGACATAAACCCTATGGAAGCGCCGAAGGACGGGCTTATCCCCAATATACCTCCCATGAAGCATCCGAACGTCGATCCGACAAAGAAAGCCGGCACGATTTCTCCGCCTCTGAACCCGGCCTCAAGCGTAACGGCTGTGAACAGGATTTTAAGTATGAACGCTTCGGGCCTTGCGCTGCCGTTCATGCTTGCGTCTATTATGCCGCCGCCCATGCCAAGGTAGTCACTTCCGAAAACGAGTGAAAGCAAAACCAAGAGCGCCCCGCCGGCGGCCGCCCGTGCGTACTGGTTCGGAAAGAATTTTTTGTAGTACTGTCCGGCCTTGCTCATTGCAGTACAGAAAATAACGCTGACAAAAGCGCACAGTACGGCGAGGGCTGCGACGCGGAGCAGGGGCAGGATGTCTATAGACGGTATGTTTTCTATTGTGTATGCCGTTACGGGGCTGCCGAAGTGTTTTGCAACCCCGGCGGCTACGATGGCCGACAAAGCGCACGGAACAAGCGCAGCGTAGTACATGACGCCTACGGTGACTACCTCCATAACGAAGATGGTCGACGTCATCGGCGTGCCGAAAAGCGCTGAGAAACAGGCGGCCATGCCGCTCATGGTTATGATGTGCAAATCTTTTTCGTCAAGCCTGAAAAGCCTGCCTATTGAAAACCCGAGGCTGCCGCCAAGCTGGAGCGCGGCGCCTTCACGTCCGGCGGAACCGCCGAAAAGGTGCGTCAGCACTGTCGAAAGAAATATAAGCGGCGCCATTATAAGGGGTATAGGCTCCGGCGAACGTATTGCGGACAAAATGAGGTTTGTGCCGTGCGGTTCGTTTATTTTACATGCGCGGTATAAAAATACTATTAGAAGGCCGCCTAAAGGAAGAAAGTAAACTATCCACCCGTTAGCTGACCTTATCCCGGTAACGTACATTATGCAGGACCTGAAAAAAGTGCCCGCGGCCCCGCCGGCAATACCTGTTATGCATGATAAAAATACCCACTTGAAAAAGGCTGTAAAGTACCTTGAAAACTTTTTTGCATATGCGTTAATACTTGCTTTTGTCAACTGGCATTCACGTCCCATTATTTTTTATATCAAGTATAATAGAATTTATTTCAAAAATAAGGATAAAAAAGAAATATAAACCTCGCATACTTTTGCGGCTGCTGGCCGCCGCCTTTAACCCGTCAGGCAGGGTTCCTTTTTTTGACGCGCGGCACGTGTTTCTTTCGGCGCGCAAAAGCTTTTTCAAGCTCGACGACTAAGAGCGGCATAAGTGAAAGCAGCGTAACCGTCAGCCACTGGCGGCCGGTCAGGGCGGCGGTTTTAAAAACCACTCCGAGCGGGCGTATCACTATAACCGCCGCCTGCAGGAATATACAGACAAACGCGGCGAGGATGAGCTTTGGGTTCTGCGGTATGTTTTTTGCAAAAACGGAGCGCTCGGAACGCATGTTAAACGTATGTACGATTTGTGAAAGGCTTAAAACGGCAAATGCCATAGTCCTGCCTACAACAGGTGAGGCGGGGTCGGCATCGTAAAAGACGCGGCCAATGCTGTACGCCAAAAGGGAGAGCGAGCCTATGAGCGCGCCTTCGACAGCTATGCTGTAAACCATGCCAGGGCCGAATATTTTTTCGCTGCTGCGCACCGGCCTTTTTTCCATTATATCGTTTTCTATAGGCTCAACGCCGAGCGCGAGCGCCGGAAAAGAGTCTGTGACGAGGTTGACCCACAGAAGCTGTATGGCCAGCAGCGGGCTTGGCATATGGAGAAGGAATCCGACAAAGATGGTGAGTATCTCGCCTATGTTGCAGCTTATGAGGAAGTGTACTGTCTTTTTAATGTTTTCGTAAATGCCCCTGCCCTCGCGCACGGCAGACACTATGGTGGCAAAGTTATCGTCGGTAAGTATCATGTCTGAAGCGGCGCGCGCAACGTCAGTGCCGGATTTGCCCATTGCGCAGCCTATGTCCGCGGCGCGCAGCGCGGGCGCGTCGTTTACGCCGTCGCCTGTCATGGCGACAACCTCTCCGTGTGACTGGAAGGCGCGTACTATACGGACTTTATGTTCGGGCGAAACGCGTGCAAACACACTGTACTTGTAAATATTTTTCTTAAGTTCGGCGTCGCCCATGACGTCAAGTTCCTTACCGGTCAGAACGCACGAGCCGTTCTCGGCTATTTTTAACTGCTTGGCTATGGCAGCGGCTGTTTCGGCATGGTCACCGGTTATCATCACGGGACGTATGCCGGCCTTTTTGCAAAGCCTGACGGCTTCAGCCGCTTCGGGGCGGGGCGGGTCTGACATGCCTATAAGCCCGTAAAATGTAAGTCCGCGCTCTGCCTGCGCTTTATCGGCCGGTATGGAGTCGAAGTCTCTGTAGGCTATGCCGAGCACGCGCAGCGCGCGGGCGGCCATGCGCTGGTTCTGGCTGTCTAAGCCGTTTAAACAGTGCGCCGACAGGACGTCGGGCGCGCCTTTGGCTATCGCGCGGTAATGCCCGCCGGGCATGCGGCAGACTACGGTCATCATTTTTCGCTCGCTTGAAAACGGTATCTCGAGTACGCGCGGATATTTCTTACGCAGCGTGTCTATGTCGGTATGCGAAGCGCGCACTATTGCCGTTTCTGTAGGGTCGCCCGACGGCACCCCGTCCTGGTTAACGCAGTTTGTACATGCCGCGGCCATTTGGAGCAGCTTTAGCCCTTTGTCGGAACCGGCGGCAATCCTGCCGGAACCGTCGGCAAGCTCCTGCACCGACATACGGTTCTGCGTAAGTGTTCCGGTTTTGTCGGTGCATATAACGCTTGCGCCGCCGAGTGTTTCAACCGCGGGCAGCCGCCGCACTATGGCGCGCTGCGCGGCCATGCGCCTTACTCCCATGGCGAGCGTTATGGTAACGACGGCCGGCAGCCCTTCCGGGATGGCCGCCACAGCGAGGCTTATGGATATAAGGAGCATATCGAGCGGCTTTACTTGCTGGAAAAGCCCCATTATAAAAATCACGAAGCATATGATAAGCGCGCCTATGCCGAGCTTTTTGCCTATGGCGGCGAGTTTGCGCTGCAACGGGGTCTGCGGCGCTGACTGGCTGACTATAAGGCGGGCTATTTTGCCGACCTGGGTGTCCATCCCCGTTTCAACGACTATGCCCTGCCCGTGGCCCGACACTATGGAACTTGAGGAGTAAAGCATGTCTGCCCTGTCGCCGAGCGGCGTGTTTTCCGCGCAGACGGCGTCAGAGCTTTTATCGGCAGGCAGGCTTTCGCCGGTAAGGGCGCTTTCTTCGGCCTTTAGGTTTACGCAGCCTGTAAGCCTGAGGTCGGCAGGTACGAAGTCTCCCTCCCTTACCGCTACAATATCGCCGGGAACAAGCTCGGAAGCCTTTATTTTCTTTTCATGCCCGCCGCGTATAACGGACGCGTGCGGCGCCGACATGTTTTTGAGCATATCTATGGCTTTTTCGGCTTTACTTTCCTGCACTACGCCGATTACCGCGTCGACAGTGACTATGGCAAGTATGATGACTGAGTCCGTCATATCGCCTTCGCCGCCGAGGCAGGACGTTATGAACGAAACCGCCGCGGCAATAAGCAGGATTATCACCATGAAGTCGGAAAACTGCGAAATAAAACGGGCAAATATGCTTTTGCGCTTAGCCTTTTTTATTTCGTTTCTGCCGTATTCGCGCAGGCGCTGCTCCGCCTGCCGCTCCGTGAGGCCGTTTCCGATGTCCGTTTTAAGGCGCGCTGCGCACTCGCTTGTTTTAAGACTTTGCCACTCCAAAAGATTTTCCTCCTTATGATATAATAAATAACGTTATAATTTGTTGGCGCGGCAGCGTAAACGTATGCTGCTTTTTCACGCAGGCTGCCATATGCCGGCTCTTTTTTAAAATAAGTATATTCGCAAATATTAAAAAATATGGTATAATATATTTCATAAAGTATATTGTATGTTTTATCACAATGTAATCATGCCTCATTACAAGAACTTAAGCGGAGGAAAAAAGATGGACTGTGCCGTAATTAAATATGTTCAGGAACATTTCCATAATAAATTTACGGATTTTATATTTCCTTTACTGTCGAGAATGGGCAACGGAGGAGCCGTATGGCTTGCCATAGCATTTTATTTTGGGTACAGCAAAATAACGAGGCCGTTTGCGCTCATGCTGTTTTTTTCGCTTGCCCTTTCGCATGTGCTAAGCCAGATATTGAAGCCTATTATCGGTCGGCCGAGGCCGTTTGTCGTCCACCCGTGCGGCCGGCTTTTAATACACACGCCTGGGGGGTATTCCTGCCCGTCGGGGCACTCCGCGACTTCATTCGCTGCCGCTACCATCATCCTCATCGCCGACAGGCGCTTCGGGCTTTTGGCGTTTTGCATGGCTTTTGGGATTGCCTTTTCACGGGTTTTTCTTTTTGTGCATTATCCGTCGGATACGATTATAGGGTCTCTACTTGGCGTATTATGTGCGATTTTAGTATTATATTTATACAAAATGTAATCGG
>ENA-UOOE01003314-UOOE01003314.1-fermentation-metagenome-genome-assembly--contig:-NODE-3314-length-10324-cov-28.857630_pt1 | contig 10324 bp, 4 predicted proteins | sample MGYA00245776_ERZ724021 | MGnify/ENA primary metagenome ERZ724021 (study PRJEB28704, sample SAMN03018321) | fermentation metagenome | biome: anthropogenic terrestrial biome; feature: soil; material...
TGGAGAAAAAGTAAACCATCTGTTCCACCGTATTTCCGGCATCATGAGGCAATCAGCCAGTAAAAAATATTTTTGCACGGCACTCATCACCGTTATGCTCACCGCGCTCAGCCTCACGGGCCGTGCACAGGAGATCCCCTTCATACCTCCCGTTTATAACTATACGACTGGCAATTACAAGGCAGGGAACCAGAACTGGGCTGTTGCACAGGGGAGCAACGGCGTAATCTATGTAGGGAATAACAACGGACTGCTAAGTTTTGAGGGGATAAACTGGAAACTGCACAAGCTACCAAACAATCTTTCCGTAAAATCAATTTATATCGATTCGGACGCTTCACCTGAACGCATTTACGTGGGTTCATTCGAAGAGTTCGGGTATTTTGAGTACGACGAAAAAAATCAACTTATTTACCACTCTGTCAAAAGTCTGGTAAAAGATTACACGTTTCACAACGATGAAATATGGACAATTCATCCCTTCAAGGGCAATATCTACTTCCAGTCGTTTTCAGCTGTTTTCGCCTATGACGGGAAGAAGGTAACCACACTGAGCCCTCATCCGGCAGTGTTGTATTTCTTCCCCGTAGGCGATGACATGTTTGCACAGTTAATCAACAACGATTTCTATCGTTTCGACGGAGACAAGTTTCACCACATTCTGACACGTGATCAGCTTAAAGATGACAATGTGGTGGCGGTCTTACCTTTCGATGATGAATACCTACTGATAACATCTAAAAGCGGCCTCTACCAGTTTTCAGAGGATACACAGACACTTACCCCCTGGAAAACATCCATAGAGCCGGACTTAACGGGAGCCATCATCAACCGGGCCATTTTTTCGGCCAATGAACAATATATATTCGGAACACTCAACAGCGGGCTCTACGCCGTTGACAGGAAAGGGAACAAACTGTGGCATGTCAGCCGGAGCAGCGGACTGAACAATAATACCATATTGGCTTTATACAGCGACAGAGAACACAACATCTGGGTAGCCCTCGACAACGGCATCTCATACATTCGAACCCAATCGCCTTTTACTATTTTTGAACCTAACGATGTACAGATAGGTTTGGTAGAGGATATCCTTTTCCATCGGAACAACCTCTATGTGGCCACAAACCAGGGAATTTATCATTATTCAGAAGCTGAGAAAAACTTCTTTCGCCTGCCAGAGTTCGATACTCAGGCATGGTTCATCAGAACTTTCGGGAATCAGATCTTCGTCGGTCACAATTTGGGTACTTCACTTCTTGAGAACGGCAAGGAGAAAGTGATTCCGGAGGCCCAGACCGGCGGGATGGATATAAAACAGGCAGTCATCAACGGGAAAAATGTTCTTCTTGAATCAACATATACCTCATTGTACATATATACCCAGACTTTGGCCGGCAAGTGGATTTTCAGCCACCGGGCAGAAGGATTCCTGGACCTTATCAAAAACCTTGAGCCAGACCACACCGGAAACATCTGGGCGGGACATATGTACAAGGGAGTCTATCGTTTACGGCTCGACAATGCACTTCGAAAAGTCGTGGAGATTGAAAATTACCAGTCGCTCGATAGTGCGAAAACAGCACTACCCGATCCTGTAAAGGTAATGAAACTGAAAGGACGTATCGTGTTTACCGACGGGAACCGTTTTTACACTTATGACGACATACACGGAAAAATTATTCCGTATGACTTGTTAAACAGGTATCTGCCCGATTTTGCCGATACCTACCGGATTGTCTCCATAAACGATACGCTACACTGGTTCATCCGCAACACAGAGTATGCCCTGGTATCTTCCTCCGGAGACACATACAGGCTGGTCGATCGCATACCTTACAGCATTCTTAACAATCCTCCCAACATGGGACGAGCCAATGTGTATGTGGCCGATGAACAGACTACCTATTTCTGTCTGAATGGGGGTATAGGAAGATATATTTTTACTGAAGGGCCAAAACAAAAAAGAAGCACCTTATACCTCTCGTCAGCAGAGTATTATGACAGAAAAAATGACCAAACCTCCTATCTTGATCCACGAAAAAAAGCAATTATTGCTTATCAGCATAACGACGTTGGTTTTCAGTTTATGTATCCCGAATATTCTAAAAATGTATTCAGGGTAGAATGTTTTTTAGACGGCTACGATAGCAGATGGGTAAATACAGCCGAGGATCTTTCCATATCCTACAATAACCTGCCGGCCGGTGAGTATATCATGAAGGCACGTGTACGGGATAATTCAGGAGCGGTACTATCCACGGTCGGTTTTACCTTCCGGATTAAAAATCCATGGTATAAAACCTGGTGGGCATATCTCTCCTATGTCTTGTTCATCTTATTTATCACCGTTCTTCTCATTGAAAATCATGTACAAAAAGTAGTCGAAAGAAAAAACAAACTTTTTTCTGAACAGGAAAACCGGCGGCTCGCACAACTTGACAAACAGGAAAAAGAAATTACTGCACTGCGTAATGAGAAGCTGGAGTCGGATCTCACCTATAAAGGCAAGGAGCTGGCCAGCGCCACCATGATGATTATCAATCATACCGAATTTCTGAAAAATCTGCGTGCACGGATTCAATCCTGTATGCTGACAGGCAAAATCAACCGCAGCGAAGGAAATGAGTTGGTGACAATGATCGGGGAAAACTTATCGGAAGAGGATGCATGGATCGTCTTCCAGGAAAACTTCGACCTCATCCACAAAAATTTCTTCCGAAAGCTCAAGGAGAGATACCCCGCACTCACCCCATCAGATCTAAAACTTTGCACACTACTCCGTTTGAACTACTCTTCCAAGGAGATTGCGGGGATGATGAACATCTCCATCCGGGGAGTAGAGGCTGCACGATACAGGCTACGAAAAAAGCTGGATCTCAACGAAGCCGAAAATCTGGTCGATTTTATGATAAAATTCGAATAAATGGCTACTGTACACTTATCGACATGCTAATTCATAATAAATTAATAATCTGAAACTTTAACCTTATCGACGTAGTAAAAAAGTATCCTTTAAAAACATGCTTTACAACATAAAGTATTTTTGAAGAGGCAATATATTTTACAAGACGGAAAGCAATTTATTATTTTGTGTCGAAGATTTTTTCAACAAAAATTATGAATCCATGAAATTGAAAATTGCAACAGTTTTAAATCTCCTGCTGTTCACCATGATGTTATTTGCACAGCAGCAAATAAACGTCTCCGGAACGGTGACGGAAGGAGCCACGGGAGACCCGGCTATAGGGGTTACCGTATTGGTGAAAGGAACGACCCTCGGCACCGTGACCGGTGTCGATGGAACTTACACACTCTCCAATGTACCGGCGGATGCGACCCTTGTCTTCAGCTACATCGGGATGACAACGATTGAAGAATCCCTCAACGGACGGACCTTGGTGAATGTGGTCATGTCGGAAGATGTACAGGCGCTGGAGGAAGTGGTCGTGATCGGCTACGGCACCGCCCGGAAAAGAGACTTGACCGGCTCCATTGTCAGTGTGAATGCCGAAGAGATTGCCAACCGTCCTACAACAAACCTATTGTCATCCGTACAGGGCAAAGTTGCCGGTGTACAGATTGTAAACTCCGGTCGCGCGGGACAGGATCCGGAGGTGCGGATCCGGGGCACAAACTCTATTAACGGTTATTCCCCTTTGTATGTGGTCGACGGCCTGTTTTCCGATAACATAAACTATCTGAATCCCGCAGACATTGAATCGATGGAAATATTGAAAGACCCCTCTTCGTTGGCAATTTTTGGGGTACGCGGTGCCAATGGCGTCATCATTGTAAACACGAAACGGGCAAAAAGAGGACAGACCGTGGTAAACTTCAACAGCTCACTCGGCTTTAAAGAGGTTACACACAAGATGCCGATGACCAACGCGGCACAGTTCCGCGAATTGTACGACGAACAGCGGATCAACCAGGGGCTGGGAAGCTTTGATTACACTGACTGGCAGGCCAATACCGACTGGCAGGATGTGATTTTCCAGCAAGGTTTCCTGACCAATAACAACGTAAGCATCACCGGCTCGGGTGAGAGGAGTCGCTTTTACCTCGGCATCGGCTATACCGCTGAAGAAGGTAACATCAAGCATGAGGAGTACTCACGTCTGACACTCAACCTGAGCAGTGAATACAGTGTAAGCAGTGCACTTCGTTTTGGCTACCAGGTGAATGCCTCGCGGACAAAACCCACCGACGCCAAGGGAGTAAGCGGAGCCATCAAGGCAGCACCGATCGCTCCCATCTATAACGAAACAGGTGAATTGTTACACACATTACCCGATTTTCAGCGGGCACAGGTATGGAATCCCCTGATTGATGTAGAGACAAGGGCCAACCATTCCATCGCTCTGAACCATCGCGCGGCGGGTAACATCTACGGTGAGGTAGACTTTCTGAACCATTTCAGCTTCAAGAGCACCTTTTCACTCGACTATGCGGTGAATGAGAATCGTGGTCTCAGTCCCATCATCACCGTCTACAACCCGGACATCGGGGGTGCGGAGAACCTCACCACCAGTGAATCGGTCTCCCAGTCCAAATCGACCCGTGCTGTGGCTCAAAGTGACTATATCCTCACCTACGACAACTCCTTTGGCAGCCACAACCTGACCGCCACCGCGGGTGTCACCACCAACTTCACCGAGTATTCCTTGTTGGGCGCATCCCGTAGCCAGAACATCGAAGACATCATCTTCTCCGTGCCAGACAACGACATCAACAAATGGTGGATATCCTCGCTCTCCAACAAGTCGATGTCCAACAATGGCAGCCAGTACAAACGATTCACCATGTCCTACCTGCTGCGGGCACTCTATAACTACCAGAATCGCTACCTCTTTAACGCCTCCTACCGGCGCGATGGTGCCTCGGTCTTCCGCTCGGTAGGCAATACCTGGGACAACTTTTATTCCTTCGGCGCCGGATGGGTCGCCTCGGAAGAGGATTTCATGAAAGATCAGTCTTTGATTGACTACCTGAAGTTCAAAGGGTCATGGGGTGTACTGGGTAGTCAGAACACCGGTGGCTACAACTACCCCACCTACCCGCGACTTGAAAGTACCGGCAGTGCCGTCTTCGGTGACAATATCATCACCGGCTACTCGATACAATATCTACCCCAGAACCTGAACTGGGAGAAGACCTACGCCTGGGAGGCCGGATTCGAGATTACCCTGCTCGACAACCGCCTGCGCCTGGAACCGGTATTTTATGATAAAACCACAAAAGATATCATTGTGATGCTGTCTGGCTTCTCCGGAGCCAAGAACTCATTGGAGAACCTTGGCGAGATACGTAACCGTGGTCTGGAGATTTCAGCCTCATGGAGCGATAAGCTTGGTAGCAATGGACTCAACTACGCCATCTCGGGGAACCTGACCACCATTGACAACAAAGTACTCTCGCTGGGTCGCGGACCGGATGATGCCATCTTTGCCGCCAACGGGATTGCCCGATCTCTGGAAGGCTATCCCGTGGGACACTTCTTCGGATATAAGGTGGCCGGCGTCTACCAGAACAGGGAAGATGTGAAAACCTATTACCCCAACAGCGTGGGGAGCGTGGCACCGGGTGATCTGAAGTTTGTGGATGTAAATGGCGATGGAGCCATCACACAGGATGACCGTACCATGATCGGTAACCCGACACCCGATTTTACCTATGGGCTCAGTCTCAACCTGGACTACCGCAACTTCGACTTCGGCGTGGAAATGATGGGGGTATATGGCAACGAGATCTACCGCACATGGGACGATCCCACCTATGCACAACTCAACTACCTGACCAACCGCATGGGCCGTTGGCACGGCGAAGGCACCTCCAACTGGGAGCCGATCCTCAACCCGTCCCGATCCATCAACCTGATTAACTCCAATTACTTCATCGAGGATGGTAGCTTCTTCCGCATCCGCAACGTGCAGCTGGGATATACCTTTGAGGCCGACTTCCTGCAGAAAGTATATCTCAAGTCGCTTCGGCTCTTCGCCAATGTGCAGAACCTGAAGACCTGGACACGGAATACCGGATATACCCCTGAAATCGGCGGCTCTGCCCTGGCATTCGGTATCGATGGCGGTACCTATCCCATGCCGATGATTTACACCTTTGGACTAAACTTAACTTTTTAATCGCAGATAAGTATGAAACATAATAGAATATATCTCTGGATACTAATCGCAGTGTTGGCCACAGTGACACAGTCCGGCTGCTCTGACCTGCTGGACCAGAAGCCGCAGGGAGAATGGGTCGAGGGCGACGAAGGTAGCGGCGGCTCCTTTCAGTCCGATGTGTTCACCCTTTATGCCAAAATTCGCGGCTTTCATGTCACCTCCGGCACCACGGCCCTGGCAATACACGCCTTCCGTTCAGAAGATGCCGAAAAAGGGAGTACCGCTGCCGACGGGGCTGCCCACGGCAGGATGTTCGACGATTTTGAATATATTGCCACCAACGGCCTGATCAGCTCCTACTGGACCGCCAACTATGAGATCATTATCCTGGCCAACAAGATCCTCGATGATATTACGCAGGCAGAAAAGAAAAGCGGAACCCTCTCGGAGGGAGATCTGATCAATCGTTCCGAGGCCCACTTCTTCCGTGCATACGCCTTCTTCAACCTCGTACGCGCCTTCGGTGATGTACCCAAGATCGATTTCCGGATCGTGAATGCCGAGGAGGCCAATATCCCCAAATCACCGGCAACAGATATCTATGCACTTATTGATGCGGATCTTACAGAAGCTGAAGCGCATCTGCCGAAGGAATGGGCTCCGGTCTACACCGGCCGGCTTACCTGGGGTGCTGCCAGAGCCTTGCATGCCAGGACCTATATGATGAGAAACGATTGGAATAATATGAATATTGCATCCGTAGACGTAATACAGTCTGGTCTGTATAATCTCAATACCCCCTACAATCAGATCTTTCGCGAAACCGGAGAGAACAGCAGCGAATCTGTATTTGAGCTGCAATGTACCGCTACCCCCTCACAACCTGGCTCTAATGATATCGGTAGCCAGTTTGCACAGGTGCAGGGTGTCAGAGGTGCCGGCGAATGGAACCTGGGATGGGGCTGGCATACACCCACCCAACTGATGGCTGATGCTTTTGAGGCAGGAGATCCCCGAAAGGATGAAACACTGCTCTACTTCATCAAGACCGGGGGCGATCCTTCCTCCATCCCTGCCAATCAGCCCTATGGGGAGAAACCAATCGCCAACGCCGATGTGACCAACAAGTACTATAACAAGAAGGCTTACACCAACCCCAGCCTGCGGGCCACCTATACCAAGGGAGGATACTGGTACAACATTCGCATCATTCGCTATGCCGACGTGGTACTGATGGCAGCCGAATCTGCCAATGAACTGGGAAGAACGGGGGAAGCCGGGAATTATCTGGAGATGGTGAGAGCCCGTGCACGCGGAACAAATGCTTCCCTCCTGCCCAAGGTAACCACTGCCGATCAGGCGGTGATGCGCGAAGCCATCCGGCACGAGCGCAGGGTAGAATTAGGGATGGAATTTGACCGCTTCTATGATCTGGAACGCTGGGGCGTTGCACGTGAAGTATTGCATGCAGCAGGAAAAACCGGTTATCAGGACAAACATGCATTACTGCCGTTACCACAGACCGAAGTAGACAAATCGAACGGGGTACTGATACAAAATCCCAACTATTAAAAAGACAGACCTATGAAGAAAATAATATATCTTATCCTGATGATGAGCGGGATTATCCTTACTTCCTGCTTCCAGGATCTTGGACAAAACCCTCCCTTCAACTTTCCCGAGCAGCCCACGCCACCGCCCATCGGTGCCGATGGACAGATGTTTTACCTCTCCTTCGACGAAGATCTGGAGGATTACCAGAGCCTGATGGAGGCAGCCGTGGTGGGCAGCCCCTCCTTTGCCGGCGGCAAGAGCGGCAAAGCTTATGCCGGTGCCGCCAACAGCTACCTGACCTTCGATGTGGCCAACATGGCTGCACCCCTCGGCAGCTCCATGACCTTCACCTTCTGGTACAAGGTGAACGCCACCCCCGACCGGGCGGGCATCCTGACGATCGCCCCCCCGCATGAGGGCAAGCCGGCCAACGCACAGAACAACCGCACCGCCGGCATCCGCATCTTCCGCGAAAATGCAAATGGCAAGCAGCGCGTCAAAGCCAATATCGGCAACGGCACGGCCGACAGCTGGCTCGACGGAGCCCAACTGGCTGACATCGACCCGACTGCAGCGAAGTGGGTTCATATCGCACTGGTCCTCGCCCCAGACAAGGCCGCTTTCTACATGGACGGCACCGAGGTGAAGTCGATCTCCTTCACCGGCATCAGCTGGAATGGTTGTGACATCATGTCGATCGGCTCGGGAGCACCCCGCTTCACAGAATGGGGCCACCTCTCCGACCAGAGTCTGATCGATGAGCTGCGCATCTACAACAAGGCGTTGCCTGCTTCAGAGATTGCACAATTGGCTGCTAAGTAAAACCAAGGACTGCTCTTTCAATCACGCCGTCGGCTTATTTCCTTGAATGAGCCGACGGTGTATGGGTGTTTTTATTTTTTGTGGTGATAAAAAAAGTAAAATCCCAATCGGATGACACGTTACAAAATTGAATAAGACGGAATATGATGGAAATAAGGACAGCAGTATACGCTTTTATTGGGATAATCTGTACAGGTATATTTTCGGGCTGTGGCAAGAGCGATGAGGAAATACCGTCTGAACCTTTTCAATTAGAAAGTATCGAGATTAATGGAGAGGTAAACGCATCATCATCCTACAGGGACGTGAATCCTGAACTGGTGATAAAGCTGGTATTTTCAGAATCTGTGAAGCCCGACATGTTGGAGGAAAATATTACGCTGCGAAAGTCCACAGGAGAACCGGTACAGTTGAACTTCATACTGCATGGTCAATCCGTGCAGATTGAAACAGCAAACAAACTGGAATCATTCTCTTCCTATCGGCTGGAAATCAGCAGAGGATTATATGCAATCTCCGGTAATCGCATTCTTACCGGCAAAGTATATTCTATCTCTACCGGAATGGATGGCTCGGATAAATTTCCACGTATCTCCGACGAAGAACTGCTGACCCTGGTACAAAGACAGACATTCCGCTACTTCTGGGACTTCGGACACCCCGTGAGCGGAATGGCTCGCGAACGAAGCTCATCGGGCAATACCGTAACTACCGGCGGTACAGGATTTGGAGTAATGGCGATGATTGTAGCAGTAGAAAGAGACTTTATCACAAGAGACGAAGCGCTGTTTCGTATTGAGAAAATTGTGGCGTTCCTGAAAAGTAAAGCAACCCGCTATCACGGGGCTTTTGCTCATTGGATTCACGGTGAGACGGGCGCTACATTACCCTTTAGCACATATGACAATGGAGCCGACCTGGTAGAAACCTCGTTGCTGTTCCAGGGCTTGCTGACCGCAAGGGGATATTTCAGTCGATCCACACCTGCGGAGATAAAGCTAAGGAATGAGATTACTCTTTTATGGGAAGAAATTGACTGGAAGTGGTTCCAAAAGGAGAGCGAGAATGTGCTTTATTGGCATTGGAGCCCACAGTACGGATGGCAGATGAATATGAAAGTTTCAGGATGGAACGAATCCCTTATCACCTATATTCTCGCAGCGGCATCACCCACGCATCCGATTACGAAAGAGGTATATGATCAGGGGTGGGCCCGCAACGGCAATATGATTAACAATACCACATACTATGGTCACCGGTTGCCTCTGGGTCCCGAGACAGGAGGCCCTCTCTTTTTCGCCCATTATTCATTTCTGGGAATAAATCCAAAAGGATTGAAGGATCGCTATGCCGACTATTGGGAACAGAACAGGAATCATTCGTTAATCAATCATCTCTATTGTGCAGACAATCCGAAGAAGTATACCGGATACAGTGAATATTGCTGGGGATTGACAGCCAGTGACGGAAACCAGGGATACAGTGCCCACTCTCCAACCAACGACAGAGGCGTGATTGCTCCCACAGCCGCATTGGCATCTATGCCCTACACGCCTGAAGAATCAATGAAGGCTCTCCGTTTTTTTTACTACAAACTGGGAGACAAGATCTGGTCAGACTACGGATTTACAGACGCATTTAATCTTTCCGTGGGCTGGTTCGATAACCAACATATTGCCATCGACCAGGGGCCAATAATTATTATGATCGAAAATTACCGGAGTTCTCTGCTTTGGAACATACTGATGAACGATATTGAAATTCAAAGAGGCCTGACTAATTTGGGATTTCAATTTTCCTTTAATCCTCTGTCCTGAATGATC
>ENA-UOOE01003315-UOOE01003315.1-fermentation-metagenome-genome-assembly--contig:-NODE-3315-length-10322-cov-6.635239_pt1 | contig 10322 bp, 12 predicted proteins | sample MGYA00245776_ERZ724021 | MGnify/ENA primary metagenome ERZ724021 (study PRJEB28704, sample SAMN03018321) | fermentation metagenome | biome: anthropogenic terrestrial biome; feature: soil; material...
GGCACAGGGGTGAGAAGATGGATGAGATAAATTTAAAACTGCCGGCAAAGCCGGATTATATATCCGTTGCCAGATTAACCACCTCCGCCATTGCCAATCGGCTGGATTTTCGCTTGGATGAGATCGAAGACCTGAAAGTGTCTGTCTCGGAAGCGGGTATCTATCTGATTAACCAAATTTCCGGGATTTCTTTCCTGACGTTCGATTTCCTGATCCATGAGGACCGTCACAGTATGACAGTACATGTAAAGGCCATCGATGGAATCGGCAACAAGGATTCCGTGAAAAAGGAAACCGAACTCAGTCTGTTCATTATTGAATCGGTTACAGACCATGTAAGCAAAGATATGGATCAGGGAGTCATACGGGGCTTTTCAATTTATAAAACAGGTGGGGGAAATCTTGAATGAAAGAAAATGCCGAAGCCCGGAAGAAGGAGGAACAGGATGATCTCTTGCTGGCTGAATACTGCAAAACCCGGGATATTGATCTGCGGAATGAACTTGCCGGCAGATACTTGTATATCGCTGAGATTCTCTCAAAGAAATTCTCCAACAGAGGCATCGAATATGATGATTTGTATCAAGTCGCGTCCCTTGCCTTGCTAAAGGCCCTGGAACGATATGACATTACAAAGGGGTACAAATTTTCCAGCTTTGCCACCCCGACCATCGTAGGGGAAATCAAGAATTACTTTCGGGACAGGAGCCGGATCATACGACTGCCACGAAAGGAAAGCGAACTTGTCAAAAAAACAGAAAGCGCCAGGACATACCTTTCCAACCAATTGGGTCATTCCCCGACTCCAACGGAAATCGGCGAATATCTGGGCATTACTTCTGAAAGGGTTCTGGAGCTCATGGAATCCAATTATGAGACAAAAGCAGCTTCCCTGGATTATTATATTGACACGGAGGGGGAAACCGACCTCATGTCGATCATTGGGCGGGAAGAAAAAGACTATCGCCGGATAGAGGACAAGGATTTTATTGACCGGGTGATGGAGACGCTGAACGATACGGAAAGGAAAGTCATTACCGAGCGCTTTTACGACGGAAAAAGCCAGAGGGAAATAGCAGAGGAGATGGGAGTTTCCCAAATGTATATTTCCAGGATGGAGCGCAGAATACTGGAACGTTTCCGCAGGTATCTGAAAAAAGACAGTTAGAACAGGTGCCTGCCTGTTTCACAGCAAGGGAAAGGGGGTAGAATAACAAAGGCAGCTTTGAAAATTGGGAGGCAATCCTGTGAGCATTTTGTTCTGTAAAAGAATTACTGGGTGTGATTCAAATTGTATCAGGGCCATGATTCACAAAATGGTGAATTGCATCAAAACCTGGAGAAGCTTGTCAGATGAAGAGGAATACGAATTTCGTCTTATATTGAACGAGTTGATTGCCAACGGGACGGTACACGGCAATAAAAGGCTTTGTGACAAGACAATTACTGTTCGGATCGAAGCCGTTGATTCCGGCACAATTGAAATCACAATCCAGGACGAAGGGGCGGGATTTGATTATCGACGTTTTTTCAGGGAAGGGTATCCCTGTGATATGGATCCCTATTCGGAGCGGGGACGTGGATTGAAGCTGATCCGGGCAATTTGTGATGATATCATGTTCAATCAGACAGGAAATCAAATCCGAATTTATAAAACCATAAAAAAGAATGCTGAAAAGTAAATGGATTTTATAAAAGTAAAGCTTTTTTTATATTACGGAAGGATTTTCTTGTTTTACAGAGAACTATATACCATAGTAAAGTAAAAAATTTGGAAGGATTGTGTTTATGGCAGCATTCTTGGTGATTGGCCGGCGCAAGGTAAAGTTCCGATTTTTTGTCTTCCTGGCATTGCTGCTTTCAGCAGTCTTCTGTATTTATACTTATTTGGCAGAGAAGGGTTCTCCAATTGCTTCCGCCTATACATCCGTGGACTATGGTGAAGTCCGTATGACAGTCCGCAGCCCCGCCGTTATTATACGGAAAGAATCCATGTACACGGCTCCCTCCTATGGAAAAGCGGTACCTCTTGCAGCAAATGGTGCTGCCGTTCAAAAGGACCAGCCAGTGGCTGTATTGTATAAAGAAAGTTACGATCCGGATAAGGCGGGACAGCTTTATACCGTTCAGGAGAAAATCACCCAGTATCAGCAGAACCAATTGCCCGGCCAGGTTCTGGATGGCGATATGGAAAAGCTGAAGACGGATAGCAATACATTGGTTCTGAGTGTTCAGGAAATGATCCGGAAGAACGATTGGGATTCCATTGCGCAGAAAGAAAATCAGCTTCGTACCCTGCTGGCGCAGAAGCAAAAGCTGTTGGATCTGCAAACGAAGCCGGATTCTTACCTGAAAGGGCTCTACAATGAGGAAGCAGATATCCGGAAGCAAATGAAAGCCTGGACGGTTTCCGTCAAAGCGCCGGAGACCGGATTGATCAGCTTTCAGCTGGATGGATACGAAAACATCCTGGGTATCGATACAGCGGATCAGCTAACGAAGGGGGACTTCAAGCAAATACTGGAACAGCCTTCTCCGGAAGAAAAAAATAAGAAGGGGAAAGAAGCAAAGGCAGAGCAGCCTTTTTTCAGAATGGTGGACCCTCACAGTAAATGGTATGCCGTTGTTCCATCCGAGGATAAGGATATTTACTTCAACACGGGGGAGGAAATACAGGTATCCCTGGAAGGGAAAGATCCTCTGCCTGCAAGGATCTGTCAGGTCCACAGGGAAAATGGAAACTCCTTTTTTATAATGGAGTTTTCGGGCGGGGTGGAAAAAGTCATGAGCAAGCGAATTCTACCCATTCATATCCAGAAATCAGCCGAAGGTCTTTGCGTACCGGAAAAGGCCCTGATGGTTCATGACGGGAAACGAGGTGTCTTTTTAAAGAATGGAAGTGAGAACCTTTTTATTGAGGTAACAGTTCGGGCTTTGTCCAATGGACAAGCTGTTGTGGAGTCCGTTTCAGATAATCTGGTACTGAAGCTTCATGACCAGGTGATGACGGGCAGAGGGCGGGAGTGATGTTATGGATGTAGAACAAAATATCAAACGGATCCATCAGAAAATCGGTGCAGCTCTCCGGAAATCCAACCGGGCAAACGAAAATGTAACTCTGGTCGGTGCAACAAAGACTGTGGATCCGGAGACGATACAGGAGGCGATTTCCTGTGGATTACACGACATTGGAGAAAACCGTGTCCAGGAGATGATGACAAAATACGATCGGATAAGCGGTGCAAAATGGCATGTCATTGGTACTTTGCAGCGTAACAAGGTGAAGTATATCATTGATAAGGCAGCCATGATCCAGTCTCTGGAAAGCCTGCCGCTTGCCAGGGAAATTGACCATCGTGCACAGAAGATCGGCAGGGTCATGCCGGTTTTGGTCCAGGTGAATCCGGCCAACGAGACAAGTAAATCCGGTCTTCCCGTGGAAGAGGTTTCTCCTTTCATCGAGTCCATATTCAACCTAAAAAATATCAAAGTGATGGGTCTGATGATGATCGCTCCCTATGCGGAAGATCCGGAGTCTGTAAGACCGTATTTTACCATCATGAAACAGTTGTTTGATGAAGTGAAGCAATGTAATTATCCACATACCGATATGCAATACCTTTCCATGGGGATGTCCAACGATTTTGAAACAGCTGTCGAGGAAGGATCCAATATGGTACGTATCGGTACCGCGTTATTTGGAAAAAGGAGGACAACGGAATGGCAGGAAAATTCATGAACAAGTTTTTGAACTTTATCGGTCTGGAAGAGGATATCATGGAAGAGCCCGAAGAGGAAACGGCAGAAGAATCCCAGGGTACATCCAGGGAAGATTTGATTGAGCCTACATTTCAGGCAAAAAACAAGAAAGGCAAGGTAGTGAATATTCATCAATCGTCTTATGTTAAAGTAGTGGTCTATCAGGCACTGACTTACGACGACACCCAGAATATCGTTGATAATCTCAAGAATCGGAAACCCATCATTGTGAATCTGGATTCCCTGGAACAGGAACTGGCCCAGAGGGTTCTGGATTTCATGAGCGGAGCAGTCTATGCCCTGGATGGTACAATCCAAAAAGTGTCAAAGAGTATTTTTGTTCTGGTCCCCAGCAATATTGACATTGTAGGAAACATTCCGGAAGATTTCAAGGGGAAAAGCTTTTATACACTTGGTACCAGCGCGGATAAGGAATAGGAGAGTTCAAACTTGGCCGGTCTGTTCGTAGCTTCCCTCCTGAAAAGAATCGTACTCTTTCTGGATATCTGGTCATGGCTCATCCTTATCCAGTCTGCCCTCACGATTTTTACACACCCAGGGGATCAGGAATCCAGGGCCGTGAAGCTGCTTACCAGAATAACAGAGCCGATCAACGGCCCTTTCCGGCGGTTGCTGAAGAAGACCGGTGTTTTGGGGATGCCTGTGGATATGTCTCCTATGCTTTCCCTGATTACATTGTGGGTTTTATCCCGCCTGTTGAACCTGTTATCGGAAAGCGTAGGAGGATTTTAGTAATGTAGGGAAATTCTATGCTTTTTTATACTCCGGCATGGTTCGCACGAAAAAGTGATATGCAGCAGGAAAGCGACCGTTCCTTGTCATCTGAAAATTCATATCATATTGAAAGGAAGGAAGAATTCTTATGTCACTGACACCGATGGATATTCACAACAAGGAATTTGCCAGAAAATTCAGAGGGTATCAAGAAGATGAAGTTGACGAATTTCTGGATGCCATTGTGGATGAGTTCGAAAAGCTTCATAAGGAGAATATTGACCTGAAGGATAAGGTTCATGCATTGGAGGATCAGGTCAATCAATATAAAACCATGGAACAGGCCTTAAAGGATACCCTGGTAACCGCGCAGAAGACAGCGGATGAAGTAACGGCGCTTGCACAGCAAAAAGCCGGGATGATACAAAAGGATGCAGAAGAGCAGGCACATCACGTTGTGGAAAGTGCCAACGACCAAGTAATAGAGATCCGAAAGGAATATCAGGAAGCTCAAAAGCAAATGAAGCTTTTCCAGTCCAAATATCGTTCTTTGCTGGAGACACAGATCGAACTGATCTCCAGTGATGTTGCCGCAGCAGACGATCCAATATCACCTGAAACAAAAGAATAGCAATTTTCCAGGGAGGACATACTGAAATATGTCCTTTTATTTTTTTGGATTTATGCCGGATGCACAAGTTTTTGCATCCGGCAGTTTCAGGAGGAATGGATATGAAAAACAATGAGCAGAATTATCTGAAAGACAAGCTTCAGAAAAAGATGGAGCAGCAGAAGGAAGCTTTCTCCCTGCACAAGGAACTCGGACTGGATGATTCCCTGAGAGAATCATCAGGGGAACTGTCTTACTATGATAACCATCCGGCAGACATTGGCAGTGAAACTTATGAACAGGAAAAGCAGATCGCTCTGGGCAGACATTCCATACGGCAGATCAATGAAGTAAATGCCGCCATAAAACGAATGGAGAAAGGAAAATATGGGTTCTGCGAATCCTGCGGCAGGGAAATCAGCTTTGAGAGACTGGATGCCATGCCGGAAACCAGACTGTGCATGGAATGCGAAGAGCAACGAAGAGCAGAAACCGGGAAAGAAAAATGGAACCGAGAGCTGGGACAGAATTTCCAGGAACCTGCAATCCCGCATTTTCCTTCTGGAAATAAAAGCGCTTCCTATGACGGAGAGGACGCTTTGAAGGACACACAGGCTTATGGCAGCTCAAGTGGTCCACAGGATGTTGCCTCCAACGGCCCTGTGGATTATCGGCACACCTGGTCCGAAAACCAGGAAGATCAGGGATATGTGGAAGACGTGGACCGCATCAGCAATGCGGTTTATCGGCAGCAATTACCGGGTACCCAGGATAATGATACGGATCTATCCGGAAAGCCGGTAAAGGAAGCAGATTATTCCGCGGAAAAAGGGCGGAAGAAAAAGAAGGAAAGCAATTGATGGGGAATGCCTGCGGAAGCCTCCTTATGGTATAATAGGCGGGTACCGAATATAAAGGAGGCTCTTCATGCTGGAAATATTTATTGTTCTCTTTCTTACAGCAGCAGATCGAATCACAAAATATCTGGCAGTTCATTATCTGAAACCACTTCAATCCGTTCCCATATGGAAAGGGGTTTTCAGCCTGACTTATGTGGAAAACCGGGGGGCAGCCTTTGGAATCCTGCAAAACAAGAGGTGGTTCCTGATCGTTTTGCCATTGGTGATTATCGCAGCCATTGTAATTTATCTGATCACTCATCGGGAGGACAGCCTGCTGAGCAAAATCTGCCTTGCTGTTATTCTGGGCGGCGCCATCGGAAATTTGTTGGACCGTATCCTTTTTGGCTATGTGGTGGATATGTTTCAGCTTGTTTTTATTGATTTTCCGGTGTTCAACATAGCAGATACCGCAGTGGTGTGCGGTACGGTTCTGCTTGCCATTCAGATACTTTTTATGGATGTATCCAAATCGTGAAGGCGGTGATGGAGTGGAAAGGATTCATTTGATGCCCGCCCCGGAAGATAATGGACGGAGACTGGATCAATATCTTGCAGAGAAATTGCCGCAGTATTCCAGAAACCATTTTCAGAAGTTCATCCGAAACGGCTTGGTTACCGTGGATGCAGGGCCTGCAAAGGCAAACCATCGGATCCGGGCAGGTGAACGGATTGTCGTTGTTCTGTCCCCTCCGAAGGAAATAAGAGTTGTACCGGAAAATATAGATCTGAACATTGTTTATGAAGACGGGGACATTGCTGTCATCAACAAGCCTCAGGGCATGGTGGTTCATCCTGCTCCAGGCCATGAGTCAGGCACTCTGGTCAATGCCCTGTTATATCACTATGACGAATTATCCGATCTCAACGGGAAATTCCGGCCCGGGATTGTTCATCGGATTGATAAGGATACCTCCGGACTTCTTGTGATAGCAAAAAACAACTTTGCTCACAGCAAGCTGGCAGAGCAACTGCAGAAAAAAGAAGTTTCCAGACAATATCTGGCTCTTGCCGAGGATAATATCAAGCAGGATTCCGGTACCATCTGTGCCCCCATGGGTCGGAATCCGGCCAATCGAAAGAAAATGGCGGTTGTTGCATCAGGACGGAATGCAGTGACCCACTTTCGGGTCCTGGAACGATTTGGTTTCTGCACCTATCTGGAATGTAAGCTGGAAACCGGCCGGACTCATCAGATACGGGTTCATCTCAGCCATATCGGTCATCCGATTATGGGAGATCCGCTATATGGAAGGCATCATCAGAAGTTTTCCCTGGACGGTCAGGCTCTTCATGCAGCCCGATTGTCTTTGATTCATCCCCGAACGGGAAAGTATATGGAATTTTCAGCACCTCTTCCGGATTATTTTGAGAAGTTGCTGAAAATATTGCGACAACAATCAAAAAAATTTTAGCGGGTACTGGACAGGTTTCAAACAATATGGTATACTTGGCAAAGTAAAAAAATGATCAAAGACCTTTAACACGGTTCCGTGAGACCGCAAGGTGCTGGCAGAAATATTCATAAGAGTATGGGATGGCGCCTTGCGGATTGGTAAGGCGCTTTATTTGCGGCCAAATTTCAGCAGCAGAAAGGGGAGGATACCATGTCGGTTGAAAAAGCACAAATTATGGACGAAACAGCTATGAACAGAGCTTTGTCCCGAATTGCCCATGAGATCGTGGAAAAGAATAAGGGGGTTGCCGATGTCGTTCTGATTGGAATCCGACGCAGGGGAGTTCCGCTGGCTCATCAGCTGGCAGACAGAATCCGGGAGTTTGAAAAACAGGACGTACCGGTGGGAATCCTGGATATTACGCTGTACCGGGATGATCTGTCTGCCTTGTCCGAGCAGCCCGTCATCAACAGTACGGATGTTCCGTTTCCCATTACCGATAAGATTGTGGTAATGGTGGATGATGTCCTGTACACCGGCCGGACTGCCAGGGCAGCCATGGATGCACTGATTGATCTGGGCAGGCCGACTGCAATTCAATTTGCCGCATTCATCGACAGAGGCCATCGTGAGCTTCCGATACGTGCGGATTACGTTGGGAAAAACGTGCCTACCTCCAGAAACGAGATTGTACAGGTGCACGTTGCAGAGGTTGATGATGACAACCGTGTGGTCATCACGGAATAGATTCCATTATTCCGTAAAATATTCCATAAAATAAGAAAAGAGAACCCCTTTAAAGACAGTCCTGCGAGACTGACAAGGGCAAAACGGTTCAAGTGAACCATTGTGCCTTGACAGAGGACGTCAAGGCATTTTTTATGACCATTTCACAGGATGAAATGACCAGGCAGGAGAGATTATATTATCAGGAGGCTTTTTATGCGTAACCATTCAAAAACCATCAGTTATTTACCGGACGAGCGGCCCCCATTCTGGAAACTGCTTCTCTACGCACTGCAGCAAGTTATCGTCATGTTCCCGGCAACCGTAGCCGTAGCAATCATTACCGGCTTTCATATTTCCACCACTATTTTTGCCAGCGGGCTGGCAACCATATGCTTCCTGCTGATGACCGGAAAAAAGATTCCTCTTTATTACGGATCCAGCTTTTCCTATGTTGCTGCCATCAGCGGTCTGATGAGCTCCAAAGCTCTCTCCGGTTATGTACTGGATGAGAAGATTGCAATGGCCCAGTTTGGCATTGTCCTGTCAGGCTTTATTTCCATAGCGGCAGGTCTGATTGTCAATCGCTTCGGCAGGGATTCCATCGAAAAGGTCCTTCCTGCCACAGTAACCGGTCCCATTGCAATGATTATTGGTTTAACCCTGGCAGGGAATGCTATGTCAGACGCCGCTTCCATTTCCGTGGATGCCCTGGGTACGATCCGGGTGGCAAAGTCTCAAATCGCCACGGCCACCAACATGGCATGGATCGTTTCCCTTGTGACATTGATTTCAACCATTTTGTTTTCCGTTTATCTGAAAGGAATATGGGGTCAGCTTCCCCTGATTCTGGGTCCGGCACTGGGATGTCTGACTGCAGGCATTATACAGTGGACCACTGGTATCAATTTATTTAAAACCCTGCCGGCTGAAGAAATCGGAAAAGGAATCTTTTCCCTTCCCATTTTCACCTTTCCAAAACCAAACTGGATGGCGGTCGCAGCCATTATGCCCATTGCAATTGCCACCATACCGGAATCCACGGCTCATATTTATCAGCTTGATATTTATGTAAACAACCTGGCCAGGGAAAAGCATAGCAATAAGAAATACAATCTGGCAGATATGCTGGGGCGGAACCTGATCGGGGATGGAATCGGTGATATTGTTTCCGGCTTCATAGGAGGACCGGCCGGAACAAACTATGGCGAGAATATCAGCACCATGGCCATCAGCAAGGTGTTTTCCGTCCCGGTTCTGATTGCTGCATCGGTTCTGGCCATGATTATTTCCTGCTTTACCCCATTGATCAATGCGATTTATTCCATTCCCACCGCAGTGATTGGCGGTCTGGAAATCTACCTGTTCGGTACCATTGCAGCACAGGGAGTGGCCATTATGGTGGAGAAAAAGATCGATCTGTTCTGCTCCCGGAATATTGCCGTGATCGCTGTCATTATGATAATCGGTATTGGCGGCCAATATGCCTTTGGCGGCAACATACCAATCTTTGGAATGGAGATTCCCTGTGTCGCCGGCGCTTCCATATTCGGTATCCTGATGAACTTAATTCTGAATATCGGAAACAAAAAAGAGCGAAGTGTATAAAATTCATTACAACAGATAAATCCATCCCCTTTAAGTGCAGTCCAGTGAGGCTGTCAAGGGTAGGAGTATATATATGGTATGAGCAGCGTTCTGCTATTCATACGAGCCCATATATTTTCCCCATGCCTTGACATATAGACTGTCAGGGCATTTTTGTGTGGCTGGCCGGACCACCTTCCCTGATTCCATTGGAAATGAGACGAACTGGTGCAAATGTTGGAAGGTGTGCAAGAACCATTCCCCACTTGTTCAGCCCGGCAGCCGCAAAATATGATGGCTTCTCAAAGCTTCTTCATCCTCTGTACTTTTTCTTCTGACGGAGTGACATACATGGTTTGATACTGCTCATAGATCACCATCCCCGGCTTTGCTCCACCCGGCTTTTTTACATGCTTTCTGGGACAGTAATCCACGGGTACATTGGCAGAAGTCCTGCCTTTGCTGTAATAGGCTGCCAGGTTGGCAGCTTCCTGCAGAGTGGTATCCGGAACCGAACGCCCTGCTGTCTTGACAATGACATGGGATCCGGGTATGACCTTGGTATGCAGCCAGAGATCCTTTCCGGCGGCTGTTTTCAGGGTAAGATGA
>ENA-UOOE01003316-UOOE01003316.1-fermentation-metagenome-genome-assembly--contig:-NODE-3316-length-10318-cov-2.298938_pt1 | contig 10318 bp, 7 predicted proteins | sample MGYA00245776_ERZ724021 | MGnify/ENA primary metagenome ERZ724021 (study PRJEB28704, sample SAMN03018321) | fermentation metagenome | biome: anthropogenic terrestrial biome; feature: soil; material...
AGAATGACAATTTTGCCACACTCCCTCTCTCAAGCGGACACAAGTTTGCCACACAGATTTCAGTCAACCAAAGTGCAAAAAAGGTGAAGACACTCTCTTTTCATGAGTTTCTCCACCTTTTTAAATATAATATACTCTTATAAATATCATAATGTTATTAAAAATATAGACTTCTATTTATGATTACGATTCTTTTGTAAAAATTTAGACTTTTATTTATGATTACGATTCTTTTGTAAAAATTCCGGAATCTTAATTCCACTTGTGTCTCCAGTATTAAATGAAGAATTGTTACCAGTATTCATCGGACTGGTATAACCTTGATTTAATGGTTTTGTGTTATAAGAATTGCTGGTTGCTGCCGTCTGCCCTTGTGATTTAGCAAAGGAAGGACTGGAATTCACATTATTGTTGGTGCCATACCTATAGTCAGGTCTTGCCATTCCTTGCTTTAAGAAGCTTGGACCCTTTTGTTCCGCAAAAGAACCCTTAGCATCTAATCCAGTTGCAATAACCGTAATAGTTGCTTCATCTGGAGCCGTATCATCATACATGGCACCGAAGATAATGTTTGCAGTATCTCCTGCCAGTTCTTGTACCATGGTTGCAGCTTCATTTGCTTCAATTAGACTAATATCGCCGGAGATATTAATAATTACATGAGAAGCACCTTGAATGGTTGTCTCTAATAAAGGACTGGTAATCGCTTGATTAACAGCGTCAATACACTTATCATCGCCCTTTCCAACACCAATACCAATATGAGCAACACCCTTGTCCTTCATAACCGTTTGCACGTCTGCAAAATCAAGGTTAATTAAACCAGGAACATTGATTAAGTCAGTAATACCTTGTACACCTTGTTGTAATACTTCATCCGCTTTACGTAAAGCATCAGGCATTGTAGTTCTTCTATCTACAATTTCCAACAATTTATCATTAGGAATTACAATTAAAGTATCCACATTTTCTTTTAATCTTTCGATTCCACCAATTGCATTATTCATACGGGCTTTTGCTTCAAATTTAAATGGCTTTGTTACGATACCTACTGTAAGAATTCCCATTTCCTTAGCAATTTGTGCCACAACCGGAGTAGCACCTGTTCCTGTTCCGCCACCCATACCGCAAGTAACAAATACCATATCAGCACCTTTAATTAAATTGGTTAATTCTTCTCTGCTTTCCTCTGCCGCTTGTTCTCCAATTTCAGGTTGTGCACCTGCTCCTAATCCTTTTGTCAATTTCTCGCCTATTTGAATACATTGTGGTGCCTTGCAGTTTTTAAGATGCTGCTTGTCCGTATTAACACAGATAAATTCTACACCTACTATGTTTTCTTCAATCATTCTATTAACAGCATTATTCCCTGCACCGCCGACTCCAATTACAAGTATTTTTGCAGATGAATCAGCTTCATTTGTTCTTATTTCAAGCAAGGTACTTCCTCCTTCACTATACTAATCTTTAAAATTATTTATCCAAATTTTTAGCTATTTGTTTCCCTCTATGTAAAACAACTGATTAAACAAACAGTTTCATTCTTTAACAAAAGAAGTTACTTATTTTTAAGTCTGATAAGACTAGTTTATTCTTTTGTAATCCTATAGTATATAATAGCTTTTATTGACAAAATAATCAACCCTTAATTTATTCTTTTTTACTTCCGGGGTTTTGCTATGATACGCTTTTGTCCTTCCGTAAAGTTCTTCATATCCAGTGTAAGTTTCTCTTTAGGAGCTTTTGGCAGCAAATTTTTCAGCTCTGCAATTTGTTCATCATATGTATTTCGTTTTCCAAGCAGTACCTGAATATCGCCACAATATAATGTAACTTCCATGTCAGAGTTAAATTGAATGGTCTCTACATCCAATTCATACTTTTTTATTAATTGTGTCAAATTCAAAATAACGTCGAAAATTTCTTCTTTTTGTGTATCTAATTTTTCATAAAGCACCATTTTATTAAAACTTAGACCCGTAATGAATGGAACTTGATCCAGTTTTTTATCTGAACTTTCTACAATAACTCCATCTTTATCAAAATACATATATCCACCCATGTATTCGATACAGCCAGTAATTACTTTTTCGTAAACCTGAATTCTAACTGTATTTAGATTCTCCATTTCAATGTCTACACGTTCAATAAATGGTATACTCTCCGTTTCACCGTACTTATATCTTAAATAAAGTAATAAGGTATTTTCATCTGTCTTTTTGGTAAGAACTTTTTTCTGTAATTCCTCTGAAGTATAACGATTACTTCCTTCTACAATAACAGTTTCCAATCTACTAATAAATAGAAGAACAAGCGTTGGAATAATAATGAAGAGGCAAAATTTCAGTATTTTCGAAAGTCTTAATAAAATACCATTTTTCTTTTTCTTTTGTCTCTTTTCTCTCATGCTCCCTCTTTTCTGCATAAAAATAGGTTATGCAAATAAACATAGTAATTTCCATAAATTTTGAATATTCCATCGGCTTACGTCGAAGAAACAATCAGATTGTTTTCGGAAATATAAGAAACTTCAGCACCTAAATTACTTAAATCTCTACATATATCCTCATACCCTCTTTGAATATGAATAGAATTATGGACATTGGTTTTTCCCTTAGCCATAAGTCCTGCTATAATTAAAGCAGCACCGCCCCGTAATTCACTTGCATATACGTCAGTACCATATAATTCCGGTACGCCTCGGATGGTGGCTTCTCTGCCATCAATCTGAATATCTGCTCCAAATTTTAATTGTTCTTTTACATTTTGGAATCTTCCTTCAAATATGTCTTCCACTATTTTACTTGTTCCAGTTGCCATCATTAACACAGACATCATTTGCGACTGCATATCCGTTGGAAAGCCAGGGAATGGCATTGTTCTAATAATTGGTAAGGGCTTTGGTCTGCCATGGGATGAAATCTGAATATAATCATCTCCGCATATAATATCACTGCCGATTTCCTGGAGTACCAGAATAACTCCTTCCAGACAGCTGGAATTAATGTCTCTTAGAACTACTTCCCCTCCTACCCCTGCAACAGCAGCCAAATAAGTACCTGCCACGATTCTATCTGATGCTGTAGTGTATTCCACATCATGTAGACTTTCTACTCCAACTATTTCAATTTTATCGGAGCCAGTACCTACAATAATAGCACCTGCGGCATTTAGAAAATTACATAATTCATTGATTTCCGGTTCTTTTGCAGCATTATATATTACTGTTTTACCTTTTGCTAAAACGGCAGCCAGAATTACATTTTCTGTCGCACCGACACTTGGAAACTCTAAATATATATCGGTACCAATAACATCATTGGTATTGCAATAAATTAGCCCGTCCTCTAAATGAAAGTCAATAGGTCTTGCACCTATAGAACATCCCCCAGGGTAGGTTACAATTGCTGTTTTTGTCCGTCCTAGTAAAGCTCCCATTAGTATAATAGAAGAACGCATCTTCTTTACTAAATCTTCCGGAACAGTTGAAGTATTAAGGGTTGTTGTATCAACAATAATGGATGATCCTTCCCATTCAACTAAGCATCCGATTGCCTCTAAAATCTTAATCATATGATAAACATCTAATATTTTAGGGCAGTGATTTAGCTTAGAAATTCCGTTTACCAGAACTGTTGCTGCTAATATTGGTAAAACTGCATTTTTAGAACCCTGTATGTTAACTTCTCCATTCAGCTCTTTTCCACCAACAATCTGAATAATTGCCATGGTTCACCTCAAACCAATAAGAAATATACTATTACTATATGAAATTTCTTTTGATTTGTGCTTGTAGTCGAAATGGTAAAGTAAATACCTATTTTACAATTGCTTATCTTTCATACTTTATTTGATTAGAAACACTTAAAACAATTCCCATCTCTATAAGTAAAACTACTAAAGAACTGCCTCCATAACTGATAAAGGGTAATGGAATACCGGTAGAAGGAATGGTATTGGTAACAACTGCAATATTTAAAAGTACCTGCATAGCAATATGGGTTAATGTACCAGTAGCGATTAAGCCTCCATAAAGGTCTGGTGCATTAATTGCTATTACAAATAATCGCCAGATAAGTAAGACAAAGATTAATATAATGGCGACAGCTCCAAATAATCCAAGTTCTTCACAAATAACTGCAAAAATCATATCATTATGGGATTCTGGTATGAATCCAAGCTTTTGCATACTTTCTCCAAGTCCTTTTCCAAAGATTCCTCCAGAGGCAATTGCATACAAACCTTGCAATATTTGATAACCTCTATCATGGGTTTCTACGTTTCTCCATACATCAATACGGGTACTACGATAGCTTACTCCAAAAACGGCTATGGCTCCCAATCCCACTGATATAATTCCAGAAACGATAAAATACAACTTTTTCCTACTGGCGACAAAGCAGATTGCTATCATAATACAGCCCATAACCAAAGCAGTACTAAAGTTAGGGATTAGGACTAATACTATTAAAGGTGCTACAAATATTACTACTCTTACAAATCCCCAGAATTTATCCAGTTTTCTGGGTGCTAAATTAACTATGTAAGCGGTAAATAGTATAACCGCAATTTTGGATAACTCAGAGGGCTGAAAACTTCCTAATGGACCTAATTCAATCCAACGTTTTGCACCCTTAATTTCTTTTCCAAAAATTAATACATATGTTTGAAGCAAAATACAGAAAATATATAGGAGCGTAACTGGTCTCATCTTTATTATAGGTAATTTCTTAATATAAAAATGATAATCAATTTTAGAAACCACCAACATTAAGAATACACCAATCAACCCGAATATTGCTTGTTTCTCCAGATAAAAAGTTGGCTTTCCATAGATTCTGCTGGCATTATAGGAGCTGGTACTATAAATCATGACCAATCCAAAACACACTAAAAATAGTGTTAAGAACAGCAGACTGTAGTCATAATAACTATGAAATTTTTTAACTTTCCCCTGTTCCCGTTCTGCCCTTGTCATAAAATACTCCTAACTTTATTATCATTTACGGATTCTTTGTTTCAAGTTTATGGATTACTTGTTCTAATTTATAGATTCTTCGCTCTAATTTAGCCGAGCTAAATTGGAGCTCAGAATGACACACTTAACAGCACCACTATGAATGAAAGGGATTCTTCCCAAATTCAACTTAGTTGAATTCATGCTCAGAATGACATGCTTTCATCGCAGTGACATGCTTTCATAGTAATGACATGCTTTCATCGCAGTGACAGTATATATTTACAATATTAATCGGCATTTTTTAGATTTCTTACATACTCTTTGAAGAGACGTCCACGCTCTTCATAATTTTGAAACATTCCCCAACTGGCACAGGCTGGGGACAACAATACAGAGTCGCCATGATTTGCTTTCTCAGTGCAAACCTCTACTGCTTCTAATAAGCTCTCTACCATGATAATATTGTCAAATCCATGACGCCTTGCAGTTGCTGCAATTTTATCCCTCGTCTGGCCAAGCAGGACTAAATAGCGTATTTTATCGCCAAAAGCCTCCACCCATTCATCAAATTCCGAACCTTTATCATAGCCACCTGCGATTAGTAAGGTTGGAGTCTCCATGGATTCAATTGCTTTCATGGAAGCATCCGGATTGGTTCCTTTGGAATCGTTATAATATTTTACACCATTCTTTGTTGTAACAAATTCAATTCTATGTTCTACTGCAACAAAGTTAATAATAGCTTTGCGAATACAGTCAATTGGCACTCCTAAAGAGATTCCAATGGCTACTGCAGCCATAACATTTTCATAGCTGTGTCTTCCAAATATATTTAATTCATGTATATTGCATATAAAGGTTCTTTTCTTATCAATACTATAATAAATATTTTCTTCTTCCAGATAAATACCGTTATCTAAACTATGTAAACTGCTGAAGAAAAATACATTTGTCTTTAGTTTTTTACTAACTTCTCTTAATATGCTATCTTCATAATTTAATACACATACATCATTTTTATCTTGGTTTAAGGTAATATTTACCTTAGCCTCAATATATTTTTCCATAGTATGATGGCGGTTTAAATGATCCGGTGTAATATTTAAAATAGCACTGATATTTGGTTTAAATTCATGAATGGTTTCTAATTGAAAGCTGCTCATTTCTGCAACTGTAATGGAATCCTCTGTTGTATTAAGAACCATGTCTGTATATGGTACACCAATGTTTCCGACAACAAATACACTATTGTAGTAGGTCTTCATGATTTCCCCTACTAATGTAGTAGTTGTAGTTTTTCCATTGGTTCCGGTAATTGCTGCTATTTTTCCTTTAGAAAAATAATAAGCTAACTCAATTTCTCCCCAGATTGGGATTTGACTGTCTCTCATTTTATTTACAATTTCAAGGTCAGTAGGTACTCCTGGACTTAAAACGACTAAATCTAATTCTTTAATAAAATCTTCCGGTAATTCTCCTAATATTATATTTCCATTAAAATTACTTGGTAGTTTAGCTGCTATGTCTTCTTTATTCAGATTGGCATTACCATCGTATATTGTAATATCGGCTTCTACCTGCTGTAACAACTTAGTGGCAGCTATCCCACTGATACCAGTTCCGAAAACCAGCACTTTCTTATGTTTTATGTCCATATTATTTCCTTCTTTCTTACTATGAAAGTTCTTAACTTTATATTCCGGTATTTTATATGCCGTTTTCTTATAAACCAATTAATGCAATGATACAAAGTACTGCTGTAACTACAGAAAACACAGCAACTACTCTAGTTTCCGGCCATCCGCATAATTCAAAATGATGGTGGATTGGTGCCATTTTGAATATTCTTTTTCCACCAGATATTTTAAAATATCCTACTTGTAACATAACAGAAATAACTTCTACTAAATATACCATACCTACTATAAGGATAAATAGTGGCATACGTAACATATAAGCGGAAGCTGCAACAAAGCCGCCAAGTGCCAATGAACCCGTATCACCCATAAATACCCTTGCAGGATAAATATTAAATACTAAGAAGCCTAATAAACTTCCTGCTACTGCACAAGTAATTGGTGATATACCACTTTGGGTTCCAATAGCAACTACTGAAAAAAAGGTGGCTATTAATAAAGTAACACTGCTTGCTAATCCATCTAGTCCATCTGTAAAATTAGCTCCATTAACAGTACCAAGCATAACAATAAATAACAATGGAACAAATAAAAATGAAGTATCCAAATACTTACCATCTGCTAATCCACCTGTAAAAGGTATTAGCATTTTTGTTCCAATATCCGTGTAATTAACCAGATAATAACCAAATATAGCAGTAATTAAAATCTGGCCAACTAATTTTTGCCAAGCTCTTAGTCCCATGGATCTTTTCATAACTATTTTTATATAGTCATCTAGGAAACCAATGATACCAAAACCTACCGTTACAAATAACACTGGAATCATATCCGAATATTCTCCAATGTAAAAAAGTGAAGTAAGGATGATACTTAATAATATTATTATCCCTCCCATAGTAGGAGTTCCTGACTTCTTAAGATGAGATTCCGGGCCATCGTCTCTGACATATTGCCCGAACTTTAGCCTTTTTAAAAAAGGTATCATGATAGGGCAAAGTATGACACTGATTGCAAATGACACAAGAACCGGTACTAAGAATTTAAAATCCATGTTTATTTCCTCCCAAGTGAATTCACTTTTATTTCCTTCGTAAAATCAACTAGTTTATTATATTCTATTTAAGGTGTAGAATCAAGTCACTATTTCTTTCTATTTTTTCTCCAGGCAGTGGGAATTGCTCTGATACAGTGTCTCCTTCTCCGGAATAATATACTTCTCCCAAATCCACTGTTTTCAGTATTTCTTTTACTTCTTTTACTGTCTTTCCTATAAAGTCAGGCATCTCAACGGTACCTACTTTGTATTTTTCAATTTCAGCTTCTGTATAACTTTCTTCAATACCTAAATAAGGTAATATGTTACCAAATACTTCGGCTATAACCGGGGCGGCAATGGTACCACCATAGTAAATTCCTACTGGCTCATCAATTAAGATAATTCCAATTACCTGAGGATCATTAGCAGGTGCAAAACCAATAAAGGAAGATATGTATTTGTTACTGCTTCTTGGCAATTTTTCTGAAGTAGCAGTTTTTCCACCAATACGAAAGCCTGGTAAATAAGCTCTTCTTCCTGTTCCATCTGCAACTACCTGTTCTAATAGGTTCTTCATAGTCTCTGAAGTTTCTTTGGAAACAGCACCTGGCTGAACCGGGTATTCAAAGGTTTTCACTGTAGTTCCATCCGGACTTTTTGCAGTGATTCCAAAATGGGGAGTTACTAAATTGCCTCCATTTACTACTGCACTTGCAGCCACTAATAGCTGTAAAGGAGTAATTTGAAAGGACTGTCCAAAGGATATAGTGGCTAATTCCACTGCTCCTACCTTTTCCGGCTTATGCATAATAGACCGGGCTTCACCAGGAAGATCTACTCCGGTTTTTTGAAATAGTCCAAGTTTCTTAAAATATTGATACATATTGGTAATACCAACTCTTGCACCAAGTTCCATAAATACAGGGTTACAGGAATTCTTGATTCCATCTATAAAGTTTTCACTGCCATGCCCGCCGGCTTTATGACAACGTATTCTTCTGTCTTCTACAATTTTATATCCTGGGCAAAAGAAATGGTCATCCAAAGAAACTACCTTATCTTCTAAAGCTGCTGTTGCCGTCACTATTTTAAACGTAGAACCTGGCTCATAAGTATCACTAATACATGGATTTCTCCACATATTGTTTAGTAAATCATTCTTTTTGGCACTGGTCAAGGTGGTCATATCCACTCCTTCCAGCATATTATCAGTTAAAGTGTATGGAGTATTTAAATTGAATTCCGGAACATTAACCATAGCATAGATTTCACCTGTTTTAGGGCTCATAATAACCATTTTCACATTATTCGCCTGTTTGGCTTCCATCACTTTTAAAGCTGCCTGTTCCGCATATTTTTGTATATTTACATCTAAACTAATGTATAAATTATTACCTGCTTTGGGTTCGATACGATCTTCTGCGGCATTCTCTATTTCTACGCCATATGCAGTGGTAAGGGTTAATATAGTGCCATCTATGCCCTTTAGATATTTCTCATATGCTACCTCTAATCCTATAATTCCTTGATTATCGCTGCCGGTAAAGCCGATTACTTTCGATGCTAAAGTTTCATAAGGATAATACCTTTTATAATCCTCATCTACCATAACACCATCCAAATCGTAATCCCGAATTTTGTCTGCTATCTCTTTGTCAACGTTAGACTTAATTCTTTCAATGGAAGATCTTTTTTCTACTCTTTTTCTAACCTTTCCTTCATCAATATCCAGTAAATCAGATAAGACTTGAATTACTTTTTCTGGTTCTTTTATCTGACTGTGAATTACTGATATAGTAGAAACTGGTTTATTGGTAGCAATTGCAATTCCATTTCGATCATATATGATACCTCTTGCCGCTTTTATGGCACGCTCTCTTTCGTGTAAGTCTTCCGCCCTTTTCGCATATTCTGCTGATTTTACAACCATTAAATACCCAAGTCTGACGGTAAGTCCTGTAGCTGCTATAAGAACAAATATTATGATTATAAGCACGTTGCGGCGATTGAAGGTTTTATTTCTTGCCATAAGCATCCTCATATATCTTATTGCTTTATTTTATTACATAATTCATGAGGATATGATTAATCTTTTACCAAATACTTTAAATAGATTTACTCTCCCGTTTCAGTACCTAAATCAGTTAGTGCATCAGGGTCAAATTCATCTGATGTTTCAGAATTGTCTTCTGTTGTGGTGCCATCTGTTCCGGTACCATCTGCTGTGGTATCACCTGTTATAGTACCATCTGCTGGGGTATTGCCCATTGTGGTACCATCACCATTCGGATTCGTTTCCTGCCCACTCTCTGTATTATTAACTTCATTAGACTGATTAGTCAACGAATTGTTATTTTTATTGGTTTTAGTATCTGTACCAGAAGTATGTTCTGTGTTTTTCTTAGAATTATCGCCGGTATTACTTTCATTCTCGGTAAATGCTTCATCATTTGATGGATAAACCTCTAAAAATGGAAGAACTTCAGCCAATATTTTGCTGGCTAATTTCGTTGCAAGAGAGCTATCCGCCTGTTTAATAACATTCTGTGGTTCATCTATAGCAACATAGATTACAACTTCCGGATTATCTGCTGGAACATTTCCAATAAATGAAACAATATAAGTTCTGGCAGCTCTTGGGAGCTTTTGAGCAGTACCCGTTTTTCCACCTACTGTATAGCC
>ENA-UOOE01003318-UOOE01003318.1-fermentation-metagenome-genome-assembly--contig:-NODE-3318-length-10313-cov-3.013063_pt1 | contig 10313 bp, 6 predicted proteins | sample MGYA00245776_ERZ724021 | MGnify/ENA primary metagenome ERZ724021 (study PRJEB28704, sample SAMN03018321) | fermentation metagenome | biome: anthropogenic terrestrial biome; feature: soil; material...
TAAATCCGCCCAACAGCATAAACGTTTGGAACTGGAAAACTGAGACATATCTGTACCAATTTCGGAGATGATGGTGATTGCAGATGCCCTTCCCACTCCGGGTATGGTACAAAGAAGTTTGATGGCACTTTCATAGGGAGCTACCATTTCATCAAGCTTTTCATCTAGCTTTATAATGCTCTGCTGAATATGGGTTCAATAGATTCGATCACTGTAGCTGCTTTTTTCTTTAGAGACTTCTGCAGGAGAGAAGTGCAGTATTCTGGATCGAAGTTATAGGAGTTAATCAGGTAGTCCGTGATGGAGGAGGCAGATTTGCCAAACATGTCGGAGACGACAGCATCAAGGGCTACATTGCAAACAGTGAAGGTGTTTTGGAAAGGATTCTTTTCACTGCTCTTACAGGAAACGAGCTTGGAGCGGTAACGGGTGTATTCACGAAGAATACGAATTTGTTTATTGGGGATATAGCTCCCTGGAACTAAACCGAGGCGGAAAAGCTCCCCGATCCATTTGGAATCTTTTGTATCATCCTTATTCCCTTTTACAGCTTTTACCCACTTGGGGTTAGGTTATACGGATGGTATCTTACAAAAGATTATAGACGGGAACCCGTAGGCTAAGCACACGACGCCTTACCAGTGAGCAGGTTTTCGTGTGCTCGCCCCCGAACCGTACGTGCACCTTTCGATGCATACGGCTCTCCATTTGTGTTAATTCAAAAATCCGTTATGCAACTTATCATGACAAACTGGACAGAGAACGAGAGTTTTACGGTTAAGCTGAAGCATTTTTTGTTCCCATAATGTGACGCCTGATAACTCAGACAGTTTTCTGATCTGATGAGTGTTGACATTAGGGTCGACGCTCCCACACCATTCACATTGGAGGCTGAATAGACGGTTCATCAGTTCCTTGGATTGATGTTTTACCGATTTCCTCTTGATTAAGGGCTGTTTCCTAAAACCATAATCATATGGATAGATGGTTTTAGACTTACCTTCGGTTGAGAAATTTTTTCAAAACCGTCCGTCATGGAAGTATTTCTGCATGATTTTCCGGATACTGCAATTATGTTTGCCAGCGAGGGTTTTTAACAGGCTATATTTCATGATGTAATAGTAATCGTGCAGCACAGATACATTGTCAGCAATCTTGTAGTATTGATAGAGACCTTGGATTTCCCAGTTGTACATCCTGACAATTTCATGATCTGGAAAATACATTAGGTCAGACCTTGCGCAAGGTTCCCATGCTTCGGATATTTCTTTCCGGTTGCATATTGTAATCGCTTTGTACAGTTTTAGCTTCTTTAGCCAGCATCTTGTGGAAGATAGAGTTTCACCCTTCCGTTATGCCTGTCGGAAAGCTTGCCGAGTTTATCTTTGGAAGGTGTACCTTTTCTGCCTATGGTAATGTCGTATACAAGGAACTGTGCCTTATCCTTACCGTGAGTAATTAATGTTTTCTCCTGTGACAGCTCTAAATGGAGCTGTTCAGATAGGAAGCCAGTGATTTCAGGTGCGTCTTGCCGATTTGGGTTGATATGAGTGGTCTTTCAGGCTGCTTATGATATTTTGAATCCTTTTCAGGCTCATACGGTCAAAAGTCTGCCCGTCAATGCCTTTACTCATGTTGCCCGGTTTCGAGTAGGTCTGCTGATACGCCAGTAGATAGAGTGAAGGATTATAGAGGTTTCTATATAACCTTTTATACTGATAGTTTGGCGTAGTTGCATGGGACTTTAAACTTTCCAATACAGTTTCGGGATTTCTCACGATGCCTCACGCATCCTTCCTTCATGTCTTGGAAATCACAAACTGTTCCCCTTTGCCATGTACAGTGCTTTCCACTGCTCAGACTACTATGGGAACTCCGTTGCCATGTCTGTAGCCACAGATTTAGGCAATCCACAGTTCATGCATGTAACATAGCATGTATCGTGTCAGATAGGATTTTCGTCCTTTTCCGCTTATTGCGGCTGGCCGACAACAGATATTCATACCGGAACAATATTGGGGTTCCGATATTGCTGTCTCCCGACGTTTCAATTGTCGTTTCGTCGGTGAGCCGGGTAACCCTCCTCAGACTGTCCTTTAGGCAGTATAGCTTTTATCTTTGTCGATACGTTCATCTAGCCGTTCAGTCGCAACCTGACAATTGGTTGACTTACGGCGTTGCCGACATGCGTTTGTCCCTGCTGTAGGTTTCCCGCACAGGTCAGTCGGTTGATGGTGGCATATCCCTATGAATATCGATGCTCTATCCTACTTGCGGATAGTTTGTTACATGCACTAGCTGTGCGCACAATACTTTCCGGTAGATTCCATACACACATCAAAGCAGTTGTTGTAATTAGCCACTGCTTGAATTTGAGAATGGAATTGTTAAAAGTTGAAAACCTTTTTTTAGAGTAATGCGGGATAAGACCTTGTGACGTAATAATTGTGGCGACGAGAAACGTCTTATGCACATCGACACCACAACAAATAGGGTAAACAATTTTCATACCTAGCCTCCTCTTTTGTAAGGAGGAAGACATTGACTGAACCACCGCACATTTAGCAATTAGCTAAAGCAATTATTAGCGTGCGGTCTTATAGAACCACTTATTTGTGCTTGAAGGGCGATTCTTACACTGGTTAAAATACTGATTTAAGCCGCAAAGGGCAGTCTACGACTTACCTCACCGTGTTTTGTAGTATATCTTCTCCTCTGTTTAATCATAACAAAGCAAGGAAAGACACTCACTATTTTTCATTACTATTTGCGCAGCTAGCGTAGCGGCAGAATGGAGGTTAAAATGAGTAAATTTGCGATTTTCGGCGGCCCTAAAGCCGTCACCCGAGAGCCTGGGGATCTGTTCACCTGGCCTATTATTACCCGAGAGGATGAGGATGCAGTACTGGAGGTATTACGCAGAGGCGCCATGAGCGGCACTGATGTGACGCTCAAGTTTGAGGGGGAATTTGCCGCTTGGCAGGGAACAAAGTATGCATTGGGCTTTAACAATGGTACCTCTTCCATCCATGGTGCGCTCTTCGGCTGTGGTGTGGGGATAGGCGATGAGGTTATCTGCCCGTCCATCACCTATTGGGCCTCAATCTTGCAGGTATTCTCTCTAGGCGGCACAGTTGTGTTTGGAGAGGTAGATCCTGTCTCTTTATGTCTTGATCCGAAGGATCTAGAAAAGAGAATCACCCCGCGTACAAAAGCGATTATGGTTGTCCATTATCTAGGCCACCCTGCAGACATGGATCCAATCATGGAGATCGCCAATCGCCATGGAATTGCGGTGATTGAAGATGTATCCCATGCCCAAGGCAGTCTCTATAAGGGTAGAAAAGTTGGTACCATCGGACACGTAGGAGCCATGTCTCTGATGACAGGCAAGGCCTTTGCCATTGGCGAGGCAGGAATGTTGGTAACAGATGATCAGGAAATTTACGAGCGAGCAATTGCCCTTGGCCACTATGAGCGTTTTGGGGATGAAATTCAGACGAAATCACTTCGCCCCTATCTTGGGCTTCCCTTGGGTGGTTATAAATATAGGATGCATCAGTTAAGTTCCGCTGTAGGTAGAGTACAGCTGAAGTATTACGATTTGCGGACCCAAGAGATCAGGCGTAGTGTAGACTACTTTTGGGAGCTTTTAGAGGGAGTGCCAGGTGTGAGACCTCATAGGCCTACGGACCCCAACAGCCACATGGGCGGCTATTACTATCCTCACGGGCTCTACATACCTGAAGAATTAGGAGGTTTGTCCGTAACGCGCTTTGCAGAAGCAGTACGAGCAGAGGGAGCCTTGGATTGTCACCCAGGTTGCAATAGGCCCTTGCATCTGCACCCGGTGTTCAATACCTGCGATGTCTATGGTGCAGGGAAGCCCACGCGTATTGCCAACTCACCTGTGGATTTGAGGCAAGAGCCAGGGAGCTTACCCACGAGCGAGGGGATTGGCAATAGAGTATATGGCATCCCTTGGTTCAAACAATACCGGCCCGAGAAAATTCAGGAGTATGCGCAAGCATTTCGGAAAGTGGCAGAGAACTACAAAGAGCTACTGGCTGAAGATCCCGGAGACCCAGCAGACTTGGGCGGCTGGCATTTCTTCAAACATTCAGAGTGACAATCATCTTGACTTAGCATAGAGCGGACTCTGAATTCGATCAGATTAGCATTGGGAGGTTATGTAGCTATGAAATGGTGGGAAAGACCAGTGAGGATGATGCGCCTTGATTGGGGACATGAGCCGCAGCGAATACAAGCCTCTGATCTAGATACGCTTGCTAGGTCTAAAAAAGAGGAGTGGCATATCAATTGTGAATGGGTTATTGGCACCCCGGGGATAGCACCGGGCCTGGGCTATCAGACCACCTTCAATACACCTTTGTTTGAGAAATATCCTGCCCTTGGAGAATGGGATGCTATTAGATCCTATCTTCCTCATGCACGCAAATACGGTATTCATGTCCTTGCCTATCTTAATATGCACTGGTATGATTACAGATTTGGAGATAAAAAAACTTCCTGGCAGCAGCGTACCCAAGAGGGGCGAGCTTACGGTGAGGTTGCGCCTCTTTATGGTTCCGGAACCACTTTCTGTGTGAATACCCCTTGGAGAGAGTGGGCTTATGATCTGATTCGGGAGGCGATGAAAACAGGAATTGAGGGAGTATTTCTAGATGGGCCTGTTATCTTCCCAGGCTGTTGTTATTGTGATCTGTGCAAAGAAAAATTCAAAGAGAGAACTGGACATGAACCTCCTTCCTTTGGTGATTGGAACCATGAACTATGGAAAGAATTCATTATCTTTCGCGAGGATTCTATGGCGGATTTTTTGTCTGGTGCACAGGAAGCCATGCGAGAGATTAACCCTGAAGGCGTAATTTTTCTTAATGCTGGCAGCTGGCATGGTGGAGGCTGGCGTGTAGCTCGCAATATAGAGAAGGTTGGAACTTATCAGAACTTCAATGGTGCTGAATCTTTTTTCCATCCCGGACCCTTTGAACAGATTCCCATACCTTGGGCAATTACTGCGAAGCATCTGATGGCAGGTGGAAAGCCAGCTGTGGTCTTTAGTCATCATATGTTAGGTCCTTGGCATTATCTTCCCCTCCCTGAGATCGAAGAACGTCTATCTATTGCACAGACCGTTGCAAATGGCGCTAACCCATGGTTTGCAGTTTTTGATCAAGCACTAGATTTTAGCAGGGAAGAAGCCCTAAGACCAGTTAGGGAGCTGAACAGCTTTTTAGAGAAAAATGAGGAGTACTATACAGCTACAGAATCAGCAGCTGAGGTAGCTGTCCTTTATTCCACCCAAAGTTCTGTTTTTTATCTCTCGGAAGAAGAAAAAATCTATACAGAAGGCGGCTCTGGTCAGGAACAAAATTTAATCGCAGATGTTAGTGTAGCCCGTGCCCTGAATTTTGAAAAACGTAAGCAGCTTTGCGAGGAGATGCAAAACAGAGATTTTTGGGGTGCTTGTTATCTACTTACCAGAGGGCATCTTCCCTATGATGTGATTTTAGATAATCAATTAACAGACCAAGCTTTGGCTCGCTATAGGGTACTGGTCCTGCCCAACTCTGCCTGCCTGAGCGATGAGCAAGCCAGTGCAATTGAACGCTTTGTCTTACAAGGGGGCGGGCTGGTTGCAGACTTTGAGACAGGTCGCTATGACGCTAATGGCACGCTGCGGCCAGATCATCCTCTTGCGAAAGTGTTTGGGATTGCAAAAGTCGAAGGAGCTATGGAACCGGTGGTCTTCGATGAATATGTGAAGGTGAAAGCACAACATAAGGTCACGGAGTCGTTTAACGATCAGCAGCTTCTTGCCAGGCCGCTGTATTGCCTCAAAATTCAGCCTTTAGCTGCCGATAAATTGGGTGAGAATCATGCTGTTCCTTTAGTCTTTATGAATCCCACAGGTAACGTTTATTCACCGCTAAAAGGTGAGTCAGCCTTCCCTGCTACCATAGTTAGGGAGTATGGTGAAGGGAGAGTGGTTTATTTCCCGCACTTACTTTCTGATATGTATACAAGATATAAGATTGGGGAGCACGAAAAGTGGTATACAAATAGCATTTTGTGGGCTTACAAAGATAAAATGCCCCTTGAAATTATTTCATCCCCAACTGTTGAGATTGAGGTGCGCAAGCAGGTTTATGCAAACAAGGAAAGGGAACGCTTTTTAATACATCTGATCAATAATACTGGTGATATGCAGCGGCCAATAAGTGAGCTTGTGCCCATCCAAAATCTGGAGATTTTCTTTAGGAGCTTCCGTCCTGAAAAGATATATTCCTTGAGTTCTGGTGAAAACCTCAATTTTGATAGGATAGAGAAATGTAGCGAAGACAGTGTGTACAGAGTGATTGTGCCCGAACTCAGTGTGTACGAGGTATTGGTAGTAGAGGTTTTAAGTCATGAAAATGAATGAAGATAACCGTTTGGGATTAAGGTAATTTGGTGAAGGCAAAGGGGAGCAAAATGATGAAATTCTATATTGGTACAGATCTGGAGGGCGTGGCCGCTGTACCCGGCGTGGTAGAACAGGGGTTGAATAAGGACTGCAAACAATACGAGTTTGCCCGAAGAATGCTCACCTGTGAGGTAAGTGCAGCCATCGACGGCCTTTTGAGTGCAGGAGATGTGGAGATCATCGTGGGAGATGGGCATGGTGATGGTACATCTAATATTATCTACGATGAGTTAAGACGGGGTGTAAAAATCCTCTCAGGCACGCCGAGACCTAGACAGCTTACACCTGTAGATGAAAGTTTTGCCGGGATTCTCCTAATCGGCTATCACCCTATGGCTGGTGTGAAAAATGGGATCCTCTCTCACACTTTCTCCTCTGTTAGCATACAAAACATGTGGCTAAATGGGAGACTAATAGGAGAAATTGGCCTTACTGCTGTGCAGGCCGGGGCATTAGGTGTGCCTGTCATTTTCGTTTCTAGTTGCAAAGCCGGAACAGACGAGGCAAAAGATTGGATCCCGGGGGTAACAACAGTGGCGGTGAAAGAAGGATTGGGGCGAAACTGCGCAATTTCTCTACATCCTGAAGATGCACAGGAGAAGATCCGAGATGGTGTTGGGAGGGCTGTGGCAAAACTCGATCAGCTCCAACCTGTGCAGATAGCTCCTCCCTATGAGCTGCGCATAGAGTATAAACTGGAGAGCACAGCTGAGGCTATGGTGAGAGCTACAGGCTGCGAGCGAATTGATTCTCGCACTATAGTGCGGCGCTCCGATGACATCTTCAAAGTATATTAAGCTAGCTTTGGCCTCGGCGCCTGATAGTCAAAAGAATGATTATCATACCAATGGTGGCATTTTGGAAAAAAAACAGCAGGAGGCAAAAAATGATTATCGATGCTCATAATCATCCGGACTGGCACGGCCATAATCTGGATAGATTTTTAGCTAATATGGAAAAGTACAAGATTGACACAACTTGGCTCCTCAGTTGGGAGACACCCCAGGACGAATGGGCGCCTGGCACAACTTCTGTGATCTGCGATCCCGGGCCATCAGGGCCCATTCCCTTCTCCCGCTGTCTATCTTATGCAGAGCGGGCTCCTGGAAAGTTTATCTTAGGCTATGCTCCAGATCCTAGAAAACCCGATAGCGTAGATAAACTAGCTGCTAGCATAGATATTTATGGAGTTCGAGTGTGCGGGGAGTTGAAGCTAAGGATGATGTATGATAATCCTGATGCACTGCGCCTTTTCCGCTATTGCGGTAAGCGTAATCTACCTGTGACTGTCCACATCGACTATGAATTCGATACAGGTCAAACCTATCCCAGACCCAGCTATTGGTATGGGGGCGGAATTGAGGCTTTTGAGCGAGCCATAGCAGCATGTCCCGAGACAATTTTCTTAGGCCATGCTCCAGGCTTTTGGGCCCATATTTCAGGTGATGGTAAGCATGACAAGGAGGCCTATCCAACCGGGAAGGTAGTAGCAGGAGGGAAGCTAATTGAGATGCTCCGCAAGTATCCCAACCTCTACTGCGATATCTCAGCAGGATCGGGTCTTAATGCCTTCAGCCGCGATCCCGAGTTTGCCAAAGAATTTATCTTGGAATTTCAAGATCGGATTCTCTATGCCAGGGACTATTTTGATAACAAGCACCAAGAGTTTTTGAATGATTTAGGATTACCATCTGAGGTGCTAGCGAAGATCTATGCGGATAATGCTCTAAAACTTGTGCCACATGAAAAATAGGATCTGGCTTTATCTTTCTCTAAAACAGGAAAAGACACACTTGCAAATTACCAAGCAACTTGTTTGAGGGGGGTATGAACTTGAACGAAATCTTCGCCGGGGGATTAGCAGGCACGAAACTACATCCAAAAATTATCAATCCTGTTTTTTATGTCCGTGATTTTAGTAGCGACAGCAAAAGCGATAGCCAGTCAATTAGGGATTGTTTTAGTTTTGCTTCTGCTTTTGAAAGCAAGACCATTGTGATCGATACCAAAAATTGGTTAATAGATGAGGCGATCTTGGTTCCCCAAAATACAACGGTAATCGTAGATGGTGTGACAATCAAACAAAAAGACAGGGTTTTTGATAATATTTTCAGATCGGATAATTTTATGCTGAACGAAAAAGATCTAAATGGCTTTCCGCTAGAGATTGTCCCCCTCAGCGGGATCAGGATCATTGGCAAAAACGGGGCGAAACTTGAGGGGCCTGACGTAAATGCAACGATGTTTCATCCAACCCAGAAAAATGAACAAGAGCTGGTTGGTGATTATTGGGGTTGGCGGGGCCTACAAATATGTCTATCAATGGTAAGCCAATTTGAAGTAGGTGGGTTCAGGTTTGAAAAACAGCGTGGATGGGCTATTTCCATGGATCGCTGCAAAAATGGATATCTCCACGATCTTTTTTTCAAGTCAATTGTGAAAAATGGAGACGGGATTAATGTTAGATTAGGTTGCCACGATTTGCTAATCGAAAACATTTCCGGAATAACTTCCGACGACTTAATCGCAATTAATTCGGTGACCGTGGGAATAACATATCCTAGCAATCAGTATGTGTATCCCCTCGATCCCAGTAGCTATTTAATGAAAAAAGGCGAGGATATTCGCGAAAGGGATATTTATAATATTGTAGTGGACGGCGTCGTCAGTGCCACAGAACTATTCAGCCAAGGGGTGGCCTTATTATCTAGGCAAGGCCATAAGATCTACAATGTTTATCTGAACAACGTTGCCGATGGGAACCCCCCTTCCTTATCTAAGCGGTTAGCAATAGTGGGTAGTTACCAGGGCTATGCTTCAGGGTATCGGGCAGGGGATCTACACACGATCAGGATAAACAACATTGTATCGACCTCGGCTGAAAAAGCAATTGTTTTTAACGATGTGGTAGCGGATGTTTGGATAAACGATGTTGTCCAGAAAAGAGAGAACGGGGTAAAAGTAAGCGCTACCGATAATGCTGGGATTACAATCACCAATAGCTAAGCACGAGGCGGCAGGTGATTTTGCCCTTACAAATTAGGGCAAAAAAGACAAGCCTATGCTACACCTGAATATCTAATAGAACGCTACGATAAGCTGGGCATAGAGCAGGCAGTCCTTCTTCCTGGCTTGGGCTCGGAGTGCTCTTTGATACCTCAATCTAACCAGGAAATTGGAGAAATCTGTCGGGAGTACCCTGGTAGATTCATCCCCTTTTGTAATGTTGATCCTAGAGCTATGTCTAATTCAGCCGATAGCCCTTTGGATCATCTTTTAGGCTATTACAAAGATCAGGGATTCAAGGGAATAGGAGAGGTAACTGCCAATCTGCCTTTCCTGCATCCCATGGTTCAAAATTTGTTTAAGCATGTGGAGAAGGTAGGATTTCCCCTCACTTTTCACATTGCAGCCCAAATCGGCAATATCTATGGTCTCTATGATGATCCTGGCCTGCCCCAGCTGGAGCGGAGTCTTCAGCGTTTTCCCAAACTCAAGTTCTTTGCTCACTCTCAAACTTTTTGGGCAGAGATGGGCAGGCTCAGAACCCCAGCTGATAGGTACGGATACCCTAATTACCCTATAGATGAGGAAGGAGTAGTGCCTACACTGTTTCGACGCTATGAGAACCTCTACGGGGACCTATCTGCCGGGAGCGGTTGCAATGCCCTAAAGCGGGATCGGGATTATGCAGTGCAGTTTCTTACAGAATTTCAGGATCGGTTAATGTTTGGTACAGATATCTGCGCTCCTGATACTCCCACGCCTCTTGTGGACTTTCTCATTGAGCTGCGGGATGAGAAAGTCCACAAGAGGCGTGGGAGTA
>ENA-UOOE01003319-UOOE01003319.1-fermentation-metagenome-genome-assembly--contig:-NODE-3319-length-10311-cov-2.806747_pt1 | contig 10311 bp, 8 predicted proteins | sample MGYA00245776_ERZ724021 | MGnify/ENA primary metagenome ERZ724021 (study PRJEB28704, sample SAMN03018321) | fermentation metagenome | biome: anthropogenic terrestrial biome; feature: soil; material...
AATTCCATACCCAAAACCTGCTCTAGGTGTCTTACGTTCTCCATTACCTGCTTCTCGAGACCCTCTGGCCATTTTTCATTGTTTTCGTAGTAGGCTGTGCAGACCTCTGTGGTAATAGTAAAGCCTGGTGGTACAGGGATTCCCAGGTTAACCATCTCGGCTAGGTTTGCGCCCTTGCCACCTAGGAGATTTCTCATGTGGGCTTCACCTTCGGCTTTACCTCCGCCGAAGAAATATACGTACTTGTTCATCATACCCTCATTCCTTTCTTATCTTAATTTCTAGCTGAAAGTATTTTGCATACGTAAGCTAGGCCAAATATATCTATTCGCCTTTTCCAGAAATTTTCCTGCTTGTATTATCTACTTTTCTTCCAGAATCATACTTCCAGCAGACGAAAATCTGCAATAGCGGCGAAAAGCTCAGTGATAGCTCGCAGCATAGAGAGACGATTTTCCCGCAAATCATCCTCTTTAGCCATCACCATCACTGCCTCAAAAAAGGCATCCAATGGTCCCCGGAGTGTAGAGAGAGCCCCTAGCACCCCTGACCAGTCGCCGGCTTCAGTCCCCTCTGTAACAATTCCTTTTGCATTGCCATAGGCTGCCCAGAGAGCCTCCTCTTGGGGCTCCACAAAAAGCGCCTCACAAACGCTACCGCCCTGTGACTTTTGCGCCAAGTTAGCTGCCCTGTTGTATGCCACCAGCAAGTTTTCAAACTGAGCCTCCCCTGCTAGATCTCGGATTGCTTCGCCTCGAGCTTGCAAGGAGAGCACATCTGTGCTGGGTGCAGCCAAAACCGCCGAGATCAGGCCATGGGGCCAGCCTTCCTCGTGTAAAATTCCCCGGAGTCTCCCCCAGAAGAACTCCAGCAGCTCCTCTGTCTGTTGTCCCTCCCCATAGAGGGACTGTGCATACTCAAGTAACTCTCTTAACTCTAGGGAGAATTTATTAGCTGAGAGGATAGCCAAGATACCGAGAGCTGCACGCCTGAGGGCATATGGATCCTCAGAGCCTATGGGAATCAATCCCACTGAAAAACAGCCCACGATAGTGTCGATCTTATCTGCCATGGCCACAAGTGCCCCTGGAACTGAGGTGGGCAACTCGTCCCCGGCAAAGCGGGGCCTGTATTGTTGCGCTATTGCCTGGGCCACCTCCTGGCTTTCGCCATTTAAAAGAGCATACTCCCGGCCCATAATCCCCTGAAGTTCGCTAAACTCCCCCACCATGCTAGTGGTGAGATCAGCTTTGGAGAGGAGGGCTGCCCGCTGGGCGATCTGGATGCTCTCTTGCAAGGAAAGCTCTTTTCCTAGCCAGGTCACAAGCTTCTGTAGCCTTTGCGTCTTCTCCCAAAGACTTCCTAGTTTCTCATGATATACCATTTCTTTTAATTTTTCAACCCGGGCAGCTAGCGGCACCTGGCTATCCACCTGGAAGAAGAAACGAGCATCCTCGAGCCTTGCCAAAAGCACACGCTCATTGCCCCGGGACACTGTCTGGAGACTCTCAGCTGTACCATTGCGCACAGCCAAAAATGCCGGTAGCAGTTTTCCTGCCGCATCCACCACTGGAAAATAACGCTGGTGATCTCGCATAGGGGTGATAATCACTTCTTGAGGCAACTTTAAATACTCAGGATCAAAGCTACCTTTGAAAACCGTGGGATACTCTACCAGGTTGTTCACTTCCTCCAGTAACCCCGGATCCATTAGCACCTGACCCCCAAGCTTCTCAGCTTCCTCCACCAAGCCCCGCTGGATCTCCTCCCGCCGCTGGGCTGGATCCGCCAGTACATAATTGGCCTGAAGCTTTGGGAGGTAATCTTGAGCCTGTTCAAGTCTGAGCAGGCCTGTGCTCAAAAAGCGGTGTCCCCGACTGAGCCTGCCGCTATCCACACCTGCCCAGCTGAATTCCACAACCTCGGTGCCCCAAAGGGCCACAAGCCAACGCACGGGCCTTGGGAAACGCTCCTCCCGCTCCCCCCAGCGCATGGTGTGGGGGAAGGTGAGACTCCCCACCAGGCGAGTCAAGAGCTTAGGCAAAATCTGCTCTGTGGCCTCGCCTAGCAGTTCTTTCACTGCGTACACATATGTTCCCGTCTCAGTCTCTCTCCTCTGGAGCTCCTCTACAGAGAGGCCCTGGCTTTTGGCAAAACCCATGGCTGCCCGGGTGGGATTTCCAGCCTCGTCAAAGGCAACACCCACAGCTGGCCCTCGCACCTGCTTTAGCTCCTGCGCCTGAGTTGGTGCCAGATCCACCAGCAGTGCCATTCTCCGTGGAGTGCCATAGGTTTGTATGTTACCGTGCTCTATTCTCGCTTCAGCAAATAATGCCTCTGCCCGTTGGGCCAATTGTGCCAAGCCTGGACTCAGTAGTCGGGCAGGTAGCTCCTCTGTACCGATCTCAAGCAAAAAAGTTTTCATTTTCTCACCTCCCCAAGCATGGGAAAGCCCAGCTGCTCCCTTTGGGCAAGGTAGCCCTCTGCAGCTGACCGGGCTAGGTTACGCACGCGACTGATATAGCTTGTGCGCTCTGTGACACTAATTGCGCCTCTGGCATCTAGCAAATTGAAGGTATGGGAACACTTGAGAATGTAGTCGTAGGCAGGGCGCACTAGCCCCAATTCTAAAAGACGCTGTGCTTCCTGTTGGTAGCTTGTAAACAGCTCCTGGAGAAGGGAAATATCTGCCAGCTCAAAGTTAAAACGGGAAAATTCTACCTCATCTTGATGATGAACTGCCCCGTAGCTGATGTTCTCATTCCATTTCAGATCGTAGACATTATTCACGCCCTGGATAAACATAGCTAGCCTCTCTATGCCATAGGTGATCTCAGCGGCTACAGGTTTGATATCCAATCCTCCCACCTGCTGGAAATAGGTGAACTGGGTGATCTCCATCCCATCTAGCCATACCTCCCAGCCCAAACCCCAAGCGCCTAAGGTGGGGGATTCCCAGTTGTCCTCCACAAACCTGATATCGTGTTCCCGCGCCTCAATTCCAAGCTCTTTGAGGCTGCCCAGATACAGTTCCTGCACATTATCAGGTGAGGGCTTGAGGATCACCTGATACTGATAATAGTGCTGCAGGCGGTTGGGGTTCTCCCCATAACGCCCATCTGTGGGCCTGCGGGAGGGCTCCACATAAGCTACATTCCAAGGCTCCGGCCCCAGCACCCGCAGGAAGGTAGCGGGGTTCATGGTCCCGGCGCCTACCTCCAAATCATAGGGCTGGGTTAGGATACAGCCCTGCTTCGCCCAGTAGGCTTGTAGCTTCATTATTAGCTCTTGAAGTGTGTACATCTCTCTCCTCCTATTGCACGCTTTGAATGGGTGCATATGCCACTATAAGTTTTTTCACGCCACCTTGGGGAAAGGCCACTGTAAGCTGCTGGTCAGCCCCGTCCCCTTGCACAGACACCACTGTCCCCTGACCAAACTTTCCATGCACTATCCGTTGCCCTACCACAAAGCCATCGCTCTCTGCCTTTCGCCAGGCTTTGGGCTCCCGGACAGAAGCACTTTTTACCTTGGGCTGGTTAGTTTCCAGAAGTTCCTCTGGGAGTTCGGAGATAAACCGAGAGGGCTTGCTAATTGTGGTGCGGCCAAAGAGGGTCCGGCTCTGGGTATGAGTCAGGTAGAGCCGCTCTCGGGCCCGGGTGATCCCCACATAGCACAGACGGCGTTCCTCCTCTAGCTGATCCTCCTCCCACAGGGCCCGGCTCATGGGAAAAAGCCCATCTTCCATTCCTGCTAAGAAAACCACGGGAAATTCCAAGCCCTTGGCACTGTGAAGGGTCATCAGGGTGACAGCATCGTCATCCGCATCGAGTCGATCCAGGTCTGTTACCAAAGCTACGCTCTCTAAAAATGCACCTAGGCTCCAGTCTGCGCTCTCCTCTTTAAAATGCTTGATCACAGTGAACAATTCTTGCACGTTTTGCAATCTTGTCTCTGCATCTTGGGGATTGCCACGGGCTAATTCCTCAAGATAGCCTGTCCCTTCAAGGACCAGCTCTAGCAGATCATCCACAGCCATCTGGCCTGCAGCCTCAAGGAAGGAGCCCATCAGTGCACCAAATTCCAAAAGGGGTTTTTGTGTTCTGCCGATGGCAGCTGCAAGAGATGGCGGTGGGTTTTCTGCCAACAGGCAGATGGTCTGCCAGACTGTGATCTCCTCTTTTTCAGCATAATCAACTAATCTTTGCCAAGTGGTGGCTCCGATGCCTCTGCGAGGCACATTTATAATCCGCTCTAGGGCCACACTATCTTGGGGATTATAAATCATCCGCAGGTAGGCTAAAACATCCTTGATCTCTTTGCGGTCGTAGAAGCCCACACTGCCCACGATTCGAAAGGGGATGTTCCGCCAGCGGAACGCTTCCTCCAAAGCCCTGCTTTGGGCATTGGTTCGATAAAGAACTGCAACGTCGCTGTAGGAGCGAGATAGGGTTGGCACCTGGTTGGCAATATAGAGGGCCTCATCCCTCTCATCTTGGGCCTCATATAAAAAAATGGGATCTCCCTTTTCATTTGCAGTCCACAATTCCTTTTTCTGGCGCATGATATTATTGGCAATTACCTCATTGGCCGCCTCTAAAATAGTTTTGGTGGAGCGATAGTTTTGCTCCAATAAAACCACCTGTGCCTCAGGGTAATCTTCCTGGAAACGCAAGATATTGCGAATATCCGCACCTCGCCAGCCGTAGATAGACTGATCTGCATCCCCCACAACGCAAATATTGTGGTGGCTAGCTGCCAAGATCTTTGCTAGCTCATACTGGGCGTGGTTTGTATCCTGATACTCATCGATGAGAATATACTCAAAGCGCTTTTGATAGTGGGCACGGACAGCAGCATCCTCCACGAGGAGCCGTACTGCTTCAAATAACAGGTCGTCAAAATCCAATGCCTGATTTTTCCGCAGAAGCTGCTGGTAGCGAAGATAGACCTCAGCGAGGACCTTGTCCTCTAGATCAGTGCTATTTTGCTGAGCAAATTCATTGGGTCCAACTAGCTCATTTTTCGCCCGGCTCACCTTGCCCAGCATAGCTCTGGGGTCAAACTTTTTCGGATCATAATTTAGCTCAGAGAGGGCCTTGCGCATGGTAGTGAGCTGATCTGAAGCATCGTAGATCACAAAATTATCAGGAAGGGCTATCCTCTCACCATGGCTTCTGAGCATCCGCACGCAGGCAGAGTGGAAGGTGCTGATCCAATTCGGTGCAGCTCCCATCACCAAGTCCTCCACCCGCTGGCGCATCTCTCCTGCTGCCTTGTTGGTAAAGGTAACTGCGAAGATACTCCCGGGGCTCACTCCCATAGATAGCAGTTGGGCGATCCGATAGGTGAGAACCCGGGTTTTGCCACTGCCAGCTCCAGCCAGTACCAACAGTGGACCGTCTGTAGACAGTACTGCTTCCTTCTGACCGGGATTTAGTTGCTCTAAAAAATCCACTTTCTCCCCTCCTCTGCAAAGGTAAAACAGGATAGAATCAAAGGCGGCACCAAATTTGTCCCCCAGCTGCCAGGCACCCAAGTGGGCTTTCCCCGCTCTTCGATTCTTTGTGCCAGCTCCAAAAAGCTGGCAGTAAAACGCAGGGGCACAACAGGTCTCTGTAGCCTGCCCCCCTCTACAAGTAAGCAATCGCGAATTGTGCCAGTAAAGGTTGCGGTTTTAGGATTTACCAGACCCAAATAATGGAAGCGGGGTATGTAGAGGCCATCGCCTAAACTGGCTAGGGGATCCTCTGCTCTTCCCCCGGCCAGAACTAAATTCAAAGGCAGGGGCCCTGAGTCCTCCCAAGGTGGGAGGCTATGACCACTGCTTTTTGTGCCCAGGCGTCTGGCTGTAGCCAGGTCCGTCACAGGGCCCTGGGTTTCCCCCCCCTCCACTAAAGAGGGACAGCTGCGGGTAGTTCCCTCAAAATCAAAAGGCAGGCCCCCTGTAGCTTGCCAGTTATCTGCTAGGGTAAATGTATCTCCCCCAAGGATCTTCAGCTCAGGAAGGAAGCTTGCGCCCTCCAGGTACTCTCTGCCACCAAAGCCGCTGTGGGAGATCCCCTCCACCAGATCTAGGGCAGCACTGGGGCCCAAAAGCACACGATAGCGTCCAGGAGGAAGGGCCAATGGCTCCCCCCGGCTGGCTACAAAATCCAGCTGTGCCTCTCCTAGCTCCTCCAATGAAGGGGCCACAAGCTCGGCAAAGCCGTTGCCACTGAGAAAAAAATGGGCCTGGGTGCTTAGAGCCGTGCGTAGGAGCCCCAAAGAGTTAATTACAGCCAGCTGCCTTGACTTTACCTGAAGCATGCCAGCTACCTCTTCTTTACCTAGAAGCTGGCCGCGGACAAATTCCGAAGCGCGGCCAGGCGAGGGCAAAGGGGGCAGATCAGCTTCAGCTAGCTCACATATAGGAGCAGCTAAGAGGAGCTGTTCGCAGCCTGAGCTGTGCTCTAGGAGAGCTTCTGCCTCCTGCCAAGCCCGCTCTAGGGCCCACTGAGGTGCCCCCTCTGCCTGGCCACTGGCAACACAGCTGCCTCGGCCTAGCTTCACGTAAGCAAAAAAACTCTCGGTTGAAGTTGGCTGCAAGATCTGAGAATGGGCAAGACGTAGGCTCCCCACTCGCTCGTGGATTAAAACTAGGTGGCAATCCAAGCCAGATATCTCTGCCCGGGCCCGGGCTTTCTGTAAGAAGTCTGTCTTCATCTTCTGCCTCCAAAGGCCACAGCCACATCCCGAAAGCGAGCAGGAGATACTCTATGCCCTACCCGCACTACCTGCAGTGGCAACCCTTTGCCGCAATTGGGCACAGTCTGCCACTGGGTCTCGCGTGAGATCCCATCGCAGCTAGACCAAAACTGAGGCGTGGTGCCCCAGTAAACAGGGCTTCGCACCAGGCCCTGGATCTTTCCCCGTTGGATCAGGTAGCCTGCCTCGGCGCTGAACTGGAAGTTCAAGCGCCTCTGATCTATGCTCCAAGAATCGGGGGTATCCAAAAGTAGCCCTAACTCCACCCCGCGGATCAATTCAGCCATAGTAGCTTCTCCTGGCTCTAAATTCACATTGGTCATTCTAATTAGCGGCAGATCTCGCCAGGATGCTGCCCGCATGGCCCCTCCAGAGCTACCTTTTATATTATGTTCCCGACTAGAAAGATAGCCCTCTGCCACACCTCCTCGCACAAGAGGTATAGCCTGGGCTGCAGTTCCCTCATCATCGAAGCCAAAGCTGCCTACAGCACCGGGGGCTGTGGCATCGGCTGTGACATTAACCAGGGGAGAGGCTATAGGTGAACCCAAGCGATCTGGGGTCAGAAAACTGCCTCCAGCTAGGCTTTCTTCTGTACCCTGGGCCCTGTCTAGTTCCAAGGCATGGCCAAGGGACTCGTGCACCTGCAAGGCCAGCTGGTTGCCCGCGAGGATCAAATCTAATTTGCCCCTAGGCGCTGGCGGAGCTGAAAGTAGCTCCCCTGCCTCATGGGCAATTTCCGCAGCCCTTTGGGGCAGATTCGCAGCTAAGATGGATTCAAAACCCGCCTGAGCAAAGCCACCGCCTAGGCAGTTGGGGGCAGAGCGCACAATTATATGATTTCCATCTGTGGCCACCACCCTGAGGCTATAGCCGGATTCAGTTTTCCGCTGCTGGATGCGAGCGCCTGTGCTATTGAGAAACAGCTGCTCTTCTTGAAAAAAGATGAGAGCTGCTTTGCTTGCTACAACCTTTGCACAAGAACGCAGTTGCCCCTCTATCTCCCCTAAGATCTCCTGCTTCTGGGGAAGGGGTAGCGAGAATGGATCTTGCAGGCACGAACTTTGCCACTGAGCTTGAATTCTAGATGTTGGCGGGAGCTTCGTTTTTTTTATTCTCGCCATAGCCCGGGCCAGTTCTACTGTCTTGAGCACTGCCTCCCGACTTTGTTGGCAGGTGGCAGCAAAACCCCAACCACCGTTCCAGATCCGAATCGCAAGTCCCCAGCTGGTACTACGGTTGGGAGGAAGACAATGTCCATCAGCCCTCACCAGCGCCTCTGTGGTCTCGCTTTCAGCCCGCACCTCCACATACTCCACAAGTGGGGCTGCAGTACTGAGAGCGAATTCGGCTAGCTCTAAAAGTTCTTTGTTCATGGGATCAAAAGAATCTGCCCTACCTCAAGGCGGTAGGGAGGCTGGATTCTATTTGCCTCAGCTAAAACACCATCTGTTAGTTTATACTGCTCTGCAATTGAGCTGAGGGTTTGGCCAGCTTTCACAGTATGATAATGGGCAGGGTAGGTGGCCTCTCCTTTGCCTGTGATCAAGTAGGTATAATTGGTGAAGCCCTGATCTAACAGGCGGCTGGAGTCATTGTACCTAGCCTGGCTTGTGGAGCAGCCTAAGACTATGGAAATCAGGGTTCTGCCCTGGCGCTTTGCTGCTGCTGCCAGGCAATAACCTGCCTCGTCTGTATAACCTGTCTTAATGCCTAGACAATCTGGGTACTCCCGGACGATCCTGTTGATGTTTTTAAACTCCCGGCTGGCGCTACCCCAGGGAACCTGACACCGTTGGCTACCAACGATCTCAGCGAGGTTGGGGTCTGCCAGCAGGGCCCGGGCAATCAGCGCCAGATCATAGGCAGTTGAGACGTGTCCTGGGGCTGAAAGACCACTGGGATTGATAAAATGCGAGCTAGTTGCGCCCAACTCTTGAGCTCTGATGTTCATCAACTCTGCAAAGGCCTCAATGCTACCTGCAGCACCTATAGCCACTGCCTGGGCAGCATCATTACCTGAAAGCAGCAGCATACCCCAAATCAGGCTCCCCAGCTGAATCTCACTGCCTGCCATCAGTCCCACCCGGGCGCCAGAGGCTCGGGTAGCAACGCGAGGGATCTCTACAGGTAGCTCTAGATCTCGACCCTGGGCTGCCACCAGCGCCGTTAGCATTTTTGTAAGGCTAGCTGGGGCCACTTGTCTGTGGGCAGCTTTAGCATAAAGTACCTGTCCGGTTTCAGCGTCCATTAGCACTGCAGCTGTGGCATCTAGGGCAATATGATAATCCACCACAGGTTCCTGCAAATTAATCACCTGGGTTGGGGGCAGCTCTTTTGGGCGTCGCCTCCCGCGGAGGAAAATGCTTCCCAGCACAAGGAGACACAGTAGCCCAATTAAAATGTAGTCGCCTCGTCTATTGCGCCGCCTTCTCCTCAACCTTTCATCTCCTGCCTTCTTTTGGCGAGTTCCGCGTAGATTTTCTGGGGTTCAATCTGGTGGTGTGCCAACAGAACAAGCAGGTGATAGAGGAGATCTGAGGCCTCGTAGATGATCTCGGCGGGATCATTATTTTTCGAGGCGATAATGGTCTCTGCTGCCTCCTCTCCCACTTTTTTGAGAATCTTATCTTGCCCTTTTGTAAAGAGGGAGTTGGTGTATGAGCCCTCCTGAGGGTTCGCTTTTCTGTCCAAAATCACCTGGTATAAATCTGCTAGGATCTGTGCATCTGACATTTTCCTCCACCTTCCTGGCTTAAGATTAGATTATGAAAACAGGAGCGGTTACCTGTATGGCAGGCCACCCCTCCCATTTGTTCAACCCTAATTAGTAATGTATCCCAATCGCAATCAGCTCTGATCTCCCGTACCCATTGGATGTGGCCTGAGGTTTCCCCTTTGGTCCAGAGCTGCTGGCGGGAGCGGCTCCAAAAACAAGTTTTGCCCTCCTCCAATGTACGCTCTAAAGACTGCCGAGACATATAGGCCAGCATCAGTACATCTCCCTTTTGGTCATCCACGACAATGGCGGGGATCAAGCCCTGATTGTCAAACTTAAGCTGATCTAACCATTCCATGAAGCTCCTCCTTCTCAAAATTATTCTTCCCCTCCCCTGTGGATTCCTGCCTAGTGACTTATTCTCCTTTGGTGTGACTGAAGCCACCGATTGTAAGCTGGGGACAGGCTGCCACCAGCTGGGCAAGGAATTCTCGCATCCCCAATGCCTCCCCTTCCACCAAGGGAAGGTATTGTTCCATCAGCCTCGGGTCGATGTTCAAATTTCGCAGTTGCACCATCTGCACCCCAGCTCGCCCAATAACATCAATTAAGGCCGCAAGTTCCCCTTCCCGATCTGTAATCCCAGGGAAAGTTAAAAGGTTCAATGAGGTATAAACACCCTGCTCTTTAGCAAGAGTCAAGGATTCTACAACGCGGGAAAAATCATACTGGGGTCTGTGGTAGGCGTGATAAAGCTTGGGGTTTACGCTCACAAGGCCCACCCGCACTGCATCTAGGCCCTGCCGAGCCAGCTTCAAAAGCCCCTCTGTGGCGCCACCGTTAGT